>Ga0247735_1000417_pt1 | contig 16766 bp, 18 predicted proteins | sample UWRJL178409R2_FD_180934 | JGI IMG/M metagenome (GOLD analysis project Ga0247735, IMG submission 180934) | Plant litter microbial communities from Arlington Agricultural Research Station in Wisconsin, United States - UWRJ-L178-409R-2 | ecosystem: Environmental > Terrestrial > Plant litter >... | reverse complement strand
GGAGGGTTGGCACGCGTCGCCACCCAGCACGGGAGCAGCGTGTACCGCGTCGCCGTAACCACGGCGCAGCGCCGCCGCGACCTGTTCGTGCCGATCCACTGGACCGATCGTACCAGCAACGGGGGCCGCACCGGCCTGTTGCCCTCGACCCTGCGTGATCCGCATTCCGGCCAACCCGGTTTCAAGAATACGCCAGCGACCATCATATCCTACAAGCCGGAATGGTCGGGTTTCCTCATCACCCGCGAGCGCCCGTCCGCCCCCGACTGCGCCTATTGGACCGTCGTCCGAACTGCGCACGGCTGGCTGACCGAGATCGCGGGACGCGGCGACGCGGCGGTAGTGACCGCACTCTTGCCGATGGGAGAGCGCGCCGAGATGATCGATGCGCGGCGCGGCGTCATCCGCGCGGCGGTGACGGTCGGCGCCGCGCTGCACGCCGCGCTCTTCGTTTCGCGCGGGCCGGGTCTGCCGCCACGCGACTGGCTTGTCGCACAACTCGGCTCGGGCGATCCTTCCGTCACCGAGCTGCTCGCCGGACGCCCAGCGACCCCCGCGCCGGATCGCGGGCCGATCGTCTGCGTGTGCTTCGATGTCGGCATGAAGACGATCCTCGCCGCGATCACCGAGCGCGCGCTGGTCAGCGTCGAGGCGGTCGGCGCCGCGATCAACGCCGGCACCAATTGCGGCTCCTGCCGACCCGCCATCGCCAAGCTGTTGCCCAAGGAGGTTTCCCATGCCTGATGTGATCACCCCCGGAGAGGTTTGGCTGGTCGGCGCGGGGCCGGGTGATCCCGACCTGCTGACGCGCAAGGCCGAGCGCCTGATCCTCGCGGCTGACGTCGTGTTCTACGACGCGCTGGTCGGGCCGGGCGTACTCGATCTGATCCCGGCGCATGTCGAGACCGTATCGGTCGGCAAGCGATCGGGCCGGCATTCGAAATCGCAAGCCGTGATCGACGCCTTGCTCGTCGCGGCGGCTCTGGATGGCAAGCGCGTGGTACGTCTCAAGGGCGGTGACCCCTCGATCTTCGGCCGCTCGACCGAGGAGATCGCAGCGCTCGCGGCACACGGTATTCGCGCGCGCATCTGCCCCGGCATCACCTCGGCAAGCGCAGCGGTCGCGAGCGCCGGCGTCTCGCTGACGTTGCGCGGTGTTGCGCGCCACCTTCGCTTCGTGACCGCACACGTACGCGCGGGTGAGCCGCTTGATCTCGACTGGGCCGCGCTCGCCGATCCCGCCGGGACGTTGGCGTTCTACATGGGGCGGACCGCAGGACCGGAAATCTGTCGACGGCTCATCGCGCACGGGCTCGATCCAGCGACCCCGGCGCTGGTCGCGGCCGATGTCAGCCTTCCCGGCGAGCGCCTGATCCATACGCAGCTCGCCCTAATTCCGCTCGCCATCGATCGCGCGGCCGGCGCCGGGCCGGCGCTGGTCCTGGTGGGCGAGGCCGTACGATCACGGCCTCTGGCTGAAGCCGCGCGAACTGCCGAGGTGGTCTAGCGAGGCTGATCGGGTATTCGCGCGGTATCTGGCCACGCAACAGTGTGGCAGCATCGTCGCCTGCGCCTTTGTCCCCTTGCAGCCCGTCATGCGCTATCCGTAGAGCATGCAGCGTTATGAAGGCAGTCACGCGGGCGCTCTCAGGATGTAATTTACGGTTAGGTGATGCGGATTGGGCGCGCTGCCGGTCGTCCCCTTAGGCAAGGCCGACGACAGCTTCTCGGCAACCCGGACATTCAACGTCGCCACCTTGTACGACTTGGTTTGGTCGACTGTGGCCACTAGGAGGGCGACGATGACCACTTGTAGATGTCCACAGATAGTTTGCGCGTTTTGGACTACAGTCGCTTCTTCAATTCGTTCGGATAGTGATCGCGCTAGTCGGGTACTTGCCTCTGGCGCCCTTCGACACCGTCTGGGCGACAATGCATCCGCCTCAGAACACCCGTCCTCCAGTGCGCGTCTTCCATAGGCCGTAGCGACGCGCCATGTTGGTCGAGGCCCAGGTTTCGTGGATAAAGACTAGCCATTCGGGGCCGAGATCGAGCTGCCCGTCGAAACCATGCCTCGCGCTGTTTCAGGACGTCGAGGCGATCCTGCTCCGTCGCGTGGCCGGTCTTTTTTACGCGTGATCCCGTGGCGATCGAAGAACCGCCAAAGCGTCGCGATGCTGACGCTCACGCCGCGCTCCGCCAGCATCGCCTGCAACTCGGCGAGCGTCGCGTCCGGCTCCAGCTTTATGGCATTGAAGATAAAGGCCGTATGGTCCTCGATCTTGGCTGTTCCAAAATCGCGCCTGCCGCTTGGCGGCCGGGGTGCCATGCTGAAGCGCCAATTGACGCCACATTGCGTTCCAGGCGCTTGAGCGCATCTGCCAGCGCCTTGTGCGTGATGCCCTCCAAGCGTCGCTTGATCTCATTGAACCGCGCAGGCTTGGGGCAAAGCACCGTCAGGATCATGACAGCCCACTTGTCGGTGATCTTGGCGAGAACGGGACGAACGCGCGGCAGGTCCGCCAACGCCAGCGCTAACGCCGTTTCAAGTTCGACCCGGCTGTCCATCATCCTGGCTCTCCTTCGGCCCATCGAACCATCGCCCTATCAGATAGCGCGGGCTATACCTTGTATCAGTATGGTGCGTAATTGATACCAGATTATCTGTGTATATCTTTATCGCACACGTCGACATCAAGACGTGCCTTTTCTCAACGATTGCGGAGTTTTGACATGAAAGCCTTGGCAGCGAGCGATTACGGCCCGCCGGAAAACCTGCGCATCATCGACCTGCCGGTACCAACTGCCGGTCCTGGGCAAATCCAGGTTCGTATCCGAGCGACGACGATCAACCCCACCGATCTGCGCGTCATAACCGGCGAGTATAAGGACATGCTGCCGGTCGAATTTCCCTACGTTCCTGGCAACGACTTCGCCGGCACCGTCACAGCCATTGGGTCGGGTGTGATGAACTATCAGGTGGGGGATGAGGTATTCGGCCAAGCGCTACCACGCCAGTTGCGCGCGGTGACCTCCCCGACCCGACCATCGGTCAGCACAGGCGCGCTGGCCGAATATGCCGTTTTCGAGGCGGACACACTGCTTCTGGCACACCGCCCGGCGTCGGTCGCGCCCGAACAGGCTGCGGCACTGGCGATCGCCGGCATGACTGCCCGCGCGATCGTCAAGATCGCCGCGATGACATCCGGTCAGACCGCACTCGTCATCGGCGCAACCGGAGGCGTCGGCACCTCACTTCTCCCGCTTCTGAACGACGCGGGTGTCCGCACGATCGCCACGGCTCGCTCACAGGAAGGTCACGATCTGGTTTCCCGGCTTGGCGCTGCAACCGTGATCGCGCCTGATCCTGCCGCCTATCCCGAAAATGTCGACGTCGTTTTCAACCTCGCGCTCTTTGCGGATCACATTGCGGAGGCGGCTCGTTGCCTCAAGCCCGGCGGCAAGATGGTGACGATCATCTTCCCGGCCGCGACGCAGCAGGACCTTGGTCGTGACGACGTGGAGCTTCACTTCATGCTCGACGGGGACGGCCACTATGGCGGTATGCCGGACGTGGCGGACGCTGCCGAACGCGGCATCCTGACAGTCGAGGTCGGTCGCGTTTTCCCATTCGACAAGGCCGTCGAGGCCGTTGTTGCGTATGCGACCGATAAGCCGCTCGGCAAGGTCGTCGTATCGTTCGATGATCGTCCGTCTACTTGAGGCGGCTCTTCAAACGACCATAACATACAGACCGGGTTGCGGGTGCCGCCATCAGTGTCGCACCCGCAACCTGGCGGAAGATGCAAGTTTCTCACAAACATGGGGTAATCGCGGGAGCGGTACTCCGGGCTGTCACGAGATGGATGCTGGTGGCTGTTCCCCGATAAGATGGAAGAACGGGCTCACGACGAGAAGCCGGGCCCAGGCATCTGATGGAGAACAGCCATGGACGAGTATATCGGGCTCGACGTTTCGCTGAAAGAGACCGCGGTATCGATTCGGCGCGACGGCAAGCGGGTTTGGCGCGGCAAGTGCCTGTCGGTTCCGCAGGCGATTGCAGCGCTGATCCGCGAGCGTGCGCCGAGGGCCAAACGGGTGGTGTTCGAAACGGGACCGCTATCCGTCTGGTTCTATCATGCGCTCACTGCGGAAGGAGTGCCGGCGATCTGCATCGACGCGCGCCATGCCAAGGCGGCGCTCGACATGGCGGCGAACAAGACCGATGCCAACGACGCCGACGGCCTGGCCCATCTTGCCGAGGTCGGGTTCTACAAGGTGGTCCGCGTCAAGAGCTTCGACAGCATGCTGGCGCGCACGCTGGTGGCGGCACGAACGCGGCTGGTGCGGATCGGGACGGAGTTGTCGAACCAGATCCGGGGCCTGATGAAGACGTTCGGCCTCGTCGTGCCATTGGTCACCGGCGGCAAGTTCGAGCGCCAGGTCGAAGCGCTGCTGGCCGACAATACCGGCCTGGGCCGGATCATCCGCCCGCTGATGGAAGCCTGGCGCGCCGTTTGCCTGCGCACCGCGGAGCTGAGCCGTACGCTGCTGGCGGACGCCCGGCGCAGCGATGCCTGCCAGCTCCTCATGTCCATTCCCGGCGTCGGTGTCGTGACCGCGACCTCCTTCATCGCCGCGATCGAGGAACCGGGCACCTTCAAGCGCTCGCGATCCGTGGGGGCCTGGGTCGGATTGACGACCCGACGCTATCAGTCCGGCGAGGTCGATCATGACGGGCATATCTCGAGGCGGGGTGACACCCATCTGCGCGGGCTGCTCTACGAAGCCGCGACATCGCTGCTTACCCGCAGCCGAGCACAATCCGACCTGCGCACCTGGGGCCTGAAGCTGCGAGAGCGGCTCGGTTTCAAGCGTGCCGCGGTCGCCGTCGCCCGCAAGCTCGCCGTCATCATGCACACCATGCTGACCACCGGCGAACCGTTCCGCCGTTCACCCGCTACAGCCTGATCCACCAGCTCGCCAGCGTCGCAAGGCGCCAACGAGACGTCCTGCCGGGACGTAGGCTGACCCATTCCGCGACGTTCGTTGCACCAAGCCCCCTTTGGCGGTCGAGTGCGTCGCAAACATAGGAAGGGTCACCCGCGAAGCCCCATCATGCGGCGGCTGATGCCGACCGCGAAGACGACCATGCTTCCGGCAGCGATATCTCGAGAAATGTCTTGCAACGCCCGCGATTAGACGACGAACGGCTGGCGAGACAGCCCGGCCGTTCTCAGTGGGATGGTTTTTCGGGGCAAAGCATGAGGCGGCGCTTCAAACAGACCCCTCCACTGGATGGTGCCGGTCGAATGTTTTACGAGAAGCGCGAAAGCTGTCGACGTTCCCGACGATCCACGTCCACAGCGGAACGAGCCTGACCAAGAGTTCCAGGCCGGTGTCGGATAACGAATATTCGACGTGCGGCACAACCTCGTCAAAGTCGTGACGTACCACCAGCCCGTCGCGCTCGAGGTGCCGCAGGGTGCGCGTCAGCATCCGCTGCGTGATCCCGTGCATACGCCGGCCAATCTCCGCGTGACGAAGCTGGCCGTAGACGCCGAGCGTGTGAATGACGCCGAGCGACCAGCGATTGCCGGCATGGGCAAGCACTTCACGGCGCACCCCGTCGTCGTCGTCACGCAGGCCGACACAAACAGTCTGTGAGTATCGGAGGATGTCCCCCTGGCTCAGGGAATTAATCGCGGTATCACGCATGTACCTATCTTTCCCGCTCTTCGGTGGCTTGCCAGATCACCGGCAACCAAGGTGAAAATGAGAAAGAACTATGAACGATACAACCTCGACCGCGAAGTCACGGAACATCCTCGTACTGGGTGCAGGCGAGCTTGGCATGCCGGTGCTGCGGAACCTGGCGCGTCGCGCGAAGGGCATTGACGGTGCGAAAATCAGCGTCCTGCTTCGCGAAAGCGCCGTCGAGTCCGGCGACCCGGCCAAGCAGCGCGACATTGCCGAACTCCGCGCGGCGGGGATCGCAATCGTCCTCGGCGATCTGGTGAGCGACACGATCGACGAGCTGGCGGAGCTGTTTGCCCGTTACGACACGGTGATCGGCTGCGCGGGCTATGCGGCGGGGATCAACACGCCGATGAAACTCGCCAAGGCGGCGCTGCAATCGGGCATTCCGCGTTATTTCCCGTGGCAGTTCGGCGTCGACTTCGAGGCGATCGGCCGCGGTGGTCCGCAAGACATTTTCGACGCGCAGCTCGACGTGCGCGAGCTGCTGCGCGCGCAGGACAGCACCGAATGGGTCATCATCTCCACCGGCATGTTCATGAGCTATCTGTTCGAGCCGGATTTCGGCGTCGTCGACCTGGAGAATAGCGAAGTCCATGCGCTCGGCAGCCTCGACACGGCGGTGACGCTGACCACGCCCGACGACATCGGCGTGCTGACCGCCGAGATCGTGTTCTTCGAACCGACGATCCGCAACGAGATCGTCTTCCTCGCTGGCGACACCGTGACCTATGGCGAGGTCGCGGACAAGCTGGAGGCGGCGCTAGGTCGTCCCTTCAAGCGGTCGGTGTGGACGGTACCCTTCCTGATGGAGGAGCTGGCGAACGATCCGAAGAACATGATGCGTAAGTACCGCGCCGCCTTCGCGATCGGTCGTGGCATGTCATGGCCGAAGAAGGGCACGTTCAACGATCGGCAGGGTATTCCCATCACCGATGTTGCGGCGCTGATCGAAACCGATTTGCGCGACGCCCAGCACGGCAAGTAAGGCGAGCCGGGCGGCGTCAGCGAGCCGCGCGAACCAAGACCGATGAGCTCGCGGCGTCGGCTGGTGCAACCACCCGCGCCACGTCTCGAGCGTCATATCCGGAGACAGATAGGGATCCACCGCACGGGCGCTGCCACTGCGCGATGGCGCCGCCATTCCGCAGACGGGCCCGGGCGTCATGTACGTGCCCGAAGGCACGCTGCCCGCGCTGATGCGCGAGGCGGCCGGGGGCGGCGAACGCGACCGTTGGGATCAGCTCTCCCGGTCCACGAGCTTCGCATCATGACTTGCCGCGCGGGATCTTGCGAATGATTAGTTCGGGCAAGTCGAGCTGATCCGCTGAACGTTTTGAATGGAATAATAGGTTCAGACGGTTGAACGGCCGTTGTCGCAGCGCAGCGCAGGGCATCGGCGAAGCGCCTGGATTTTAGACATTCGATCTATCTCCAGCGCGATTTTCAGAACGTGCGATTCGTTCGCCACAACAGACGCTTCCTGTAGATCAATGTCGCACCACCGATCGCGATGGCATGACTGATCGATCTCAAATGAGCGGCGCGTCGGCCTTAAAACCTGTGGCGGCTTCCAGGGCGCGGTGGAGAAGCGCGGGATCGGATACACCCTGACCGTCCTGCCTTGGCGTATAGGGTTTCTCCAGCCGCTCCGCTTCATTGTCTGTCAGGTCGAGCGCCAGGGCCGCCACTGCATGATCGATATGCTTGGCCTTGAGGGCTCCGACAATTGGTGCCGCGACGACTGGATTGCGTCGCAGCCACGCCAGCGAGACTTCTGCGGCGCCGACGCCGCGTTCAGCGGCAATCGTGTTCACTCTCTCCACGATGGCGCGATCGCTTTCGATCGTCGCCGCGTTCTGTTCGGCGCCCGCAGGTTCCGTCTGCGTGCGCTCCGTCGTCGTTCCCCAGCGACGGGCGAGCTTGCCGCGCGCGAGCGGGCTGTAGATCAGCGTCGCAACGCCCTCGTCCACGCACAGCGGGATCATCTCGCGCTCCTCCTCACGGGCCAGCAGATTGTAATTGTGCTGCATCGAGACGAAGCGCGTCCATCCATGTGCCTTTTGCAGATTGAGCGCCTTGGCAAATTCCCAGGCCTTCATCGACGAGGCGCCGAGATAGCGAACCTTGCCGGCCTTGACGATATCGTGGAGGGCTTCGAGCGTCTCTTCCCATGGCGTCATCTGATCGCGCCGGTGAATCTGATACAGGTCGATGTAGTCGGTGCCGAGCCGACGGAGGCTGTTGTCCACCTCGATCATGATCGCCTTGCGCGACAGGCCGACGGCATTAGGGCCGTTGCGCATTCCGGCCGACAGCTTGGTGGCGATTACCACCGCGTCGCGGTTTACGAAGTCCTTGATCGCGCGGCCGAGAAACGCCTCGCTCGAACCGCGCGAATACAGGTTCGCCGTGTCGAAGAAGTTGACGCCCGCCTCCAGCGCGTGCCGGATAAGGCCGCGAGATGCATCCTCGTCGAGCGACCAAGCCGGATGACCTTCCCCCGGCTCTCCGAACCCCATGCACCCGATGCAGATCGGTGACACGTCGAGCCCAGTATGGCCTAATTTACGATAGAGCATCGCAGACTCCTGCAGTATATGCGGACAAATGTCCGTTTGCGGTGTAACGGACAGATGTCCGTTTAGCAAGGATGCGATGCGTAACGACGATAAATTGCGTGCCGATGCGAGAGAGAATCGTGCACGGCTGGTGGCAATTGCGAGGGATGCGCTGGGCCATGATCCGCTGGTGCCGCTGCATTCGATCGCTAAATTGGCGGGGGTCGGGCAAGGCACGCTCTATCGCCATTTCGCAAGCCGCGAAGCGCTGGTCCTTGCGGTGTATCAGGACAGCATCGACGAACTGGCGGCACTGGCGCCGAGGCTGCTTGCGGAGCATCAGCCGCTCGATGCGCTCCGGTTTTGGACGAAACGTTTCAGCGAATATAGCCGAAAGAAGCACGGTATCGCCAACGTGGTCCGCGCGGTCATGTCTGATCAGGAATTCGCGGCGACTTACCAGGCCTTGGCGGGTGCGGTGCGAGAATTGATGCAAGCCTGTGCACGAACCGGCGCCCTGGCCCAACCGCTGGACGCCGACGATTTTCTGCAGTTGCTTGCGCTGCTGACTCAATTTCCCGATGATCCGGACGGCACTGCGCGGGAAGCCCGATTGGTCGAGATGGCGTTCCGAGCGATGGGGCCCAGCGCTTAGATAGCTGAGCATTCATGAGGCTCGCTTAGCATTACAGTTGCGCATTTGATCGGATGCGGGCGCGTTGGGCGGCGGCTTGATGAGCGCGTCGCGAGCATGACCATGCGACGACGTAGCGGGGTTCGATACAGCGCTGGGCCAGCCTGATGACGATGCGGCGGATTTCCTGGACCGACCAGCGGATCAGGTCGGTGACCTCGTCCGGGTTCTTTTTGGGGGCGTGGCATTGGCGCGGGTGCGGATGGCGGCCAGCATCGCGAAGGCCAGCATGACGAGCGAGACGTGCCGGTGCCAGCCATGCCACGAGCGGGTTTCGTTGTGGTCGAGGCCAAGCTCGTTCTTGGCGGTCTCGAAGCTGTCCTCGATGGCCCAGCGATGCCCTTCCACGCCGACCAGGGTTTCGATGGTCGTACCGGCCGGACACCAGGTGGTGAAGAAGGCGAGGTCGCCATTGGCAACGTGGCGGCGGATCAGCAGCCCTCTGGTCCATGTGCCGGACGCGTCCTTGGCGTATTCGTCCGCGTCCAGGTCGGCGAGTTCGAAGTATGCCCAATCGTGGAAGCGTTCGCCTTTGGTGCGCCCGCCGACAGACGCTGCCATGCAGTCGGATCGAGTTCGCCCGCGATCTGCGCGGCGGTCCCGGGACTGTCATGAATTTTGTGCGGGAGGCCATAGGATGGAATGGAAAGGACCATCGATATGGCAATCGACAAGGACGTGCTGGACCAGCTTCTTGCTGGTCGTGACCCGCAGGAGCTGTTCGCCAAGGACGGTCTGCTCGACGAGCTGAAGAAGGCGCTGTCGGAGCGGATGCTGTCGGCCGAGCTCGACGATCATCTAGAGAACGAAGGCGCCGCAGGCACCATCAATCGGCGCAACGGGTCGTCGAGGAAGACGATGCTGACGGGCACATCGAAGGTGACGCTGGACGTGCCACGGGACCGGGCGGGAACGTTCGACCCCAAGCTCATCGCCAAATACCAGCGCCGGTTTCCGGATTTCGACGACAAGATCATCTCGATGTACGCACGCGGGATGACGGTGCGCGAGATCCGCGGGCACCTCGAGGAGCTGTACGGGATCGACGTCTCACCGGACCTGATCTCGACGGTGACCGATGCGGTGTTGGAGGCGGTCGCCGAATGGCAGGGCCGGCCGCTCGACACCTGCTATCCGCTGGTGTTCTTCGATGCGATCCGGGTGAAGATCCGCGACGAGGGCTTCGTTCGCAACAAGGCGGTATACATTGCGCTGGGCATTCAGCCCGACGGCACCAAGGAGGTTCTCGGCATCTGGATCGAGCAGACCGAGGGCGCCAAGTTCTGGCTCAGGGTCATGAACGAGCTCAAGAACCGCGGCATCGCCGACATCCTGATCGCCGTCGTCGACGGCCTGAAGGGCTTCCCTGACGCGATCAACGCCGTCTTCCCCGAAACCATTGTGCAAACGTGCATCGTCCATCTGATCCGGAACAGCATGAGCTTTGTATCCTGGAAAGACCGCAAGGCGGTCGCCCAAGCGCTGCGCAGCGTCTATCGCGCGGAGACGCCGGAGGCAGGCATGAAGGCCCTGGCCGCCTTCGAGGAAGGTCATTGGGGCCAGAAGCACCCGGCCATCGCGCAAAGCTGGCGACGGCACTGGGACCAAGTGATCCCGTTCTTCGCCTTTCCCGAGGGCGTCCGCCGGATCATCTACACCACGAACGCCATAGAGGCTCTGAACTCGAAGATCCGCCGCGCGGTCCGCACCCGCGGCCACTTCCCCGGTGACGACGCCGCAATGAAGCTGCTATACCTCGTACTCAATCACGCGGCGGACGAATGGAAACGACCGCCACGGGAGTGGGGTGAGGCCAAGAGCCAGTTCGCCGTGATCTTCGGCGAACGGTTCGTGATCTGACGACAACCGGTCTCCCGCACAAAATATCGGATAGTCCCGCGGTCCCTGCGACCACCGCTTGTCGCCCCACGAGCCGAAGCGATGGTCGCCCTTTACGCCCAGCACATAGCCCTTGCCCGCACGACGCAATGCCTGCTCGATGTCGCCGACGCCGTAGACCGCATCCGCCGCAACCCAGGTGAATGGTATGCCGGTCATGATCGCGCGTTCGATCATCTTCACCGCCAGCGCGGGCTTGGTTGCGAATGCCGTGCCCTCCGGCACATGCGCGGCCGCCAGGCGTGCCGGATCAGCGGTCCAGTTCTTCGGCAGATAGAGCGCCCGGTCGACAAAGGCGTGGCCCCTGGCCGAGACATAAGCGGCGAACACGCCGATCTGGCAGTTGGTCACCTTGCCCGCCGACCCGGTGTATTGGCGCCCCACGCCGCACGACGCCTTGCCCTGTTTCAGGAACCCGGTTTCGTCGATGACCAGCACCGCATCATCGGCGCCCAGATGCTCCAGCGCATAGTCACGCACGACGTCGCGCAGGGCATCCGCATCCCACCGCCCGCGACCCAGGATCGCCTGCTGCCGCCATGGTCCCGCATCGCCCGCCTTCGACAAACTCGCCATCACGCCCAATCCGGTCAACGTTGCAACCGAGGCGGCGTTGTGGGGCGATCTGTGCGAGCAGGACCTGTTGCGCGATACCGTGATCGTCTCCGACGGTGCCGGGCAGTTCAGGCTTGGGCACCACGCGGGATGTTGGGTGCATGCGGAGAGATTGGTGTACAAGCTCCAGCCAACCAATGCCGCAGAGCGTCGCGCCGTTGAAATCCGGCGTGGCCTGATCTGGTGGTTGAGGGCGTTTTTCCGCGATCCTCTACCAATCGAACAACGTGCATCGACACTGTGAACCCGCTTATGTAGGTTTTCTGTTCCGTTGCTACTCAACCCCCTTTTAGAGTTGTCGTGCATCGCGGGCTTTGATATTCGGCGTCCTGCGAAATCCAGACCAGCTCCCGCATCGCCGTTGCGATTGGGAGACGAACAATGAAATCGATGGCTGCTGCGTTTCTCATGCTGTCTTGCGTGGGCGGCGTTGCGCACGCGCGCGAAACGCAGGTTATGACCTTTGCCGCACCGGCCAGCGGGTCGCCGATCGAGGCCGAAGCGCCGCCAGGTGATGCGTCGCCGGCGCCGATCGGGTCGGAAGCGACCGGAGCCGCGCGATCGGCGCCGGTCGATCTGCCGGGTTCGAAACCGATAACCGGGATTACGAGCTTCCCGACCGACCGGCTATCGGTTCCCGCCTGGATGCGGCGCGGGGGAACGACACCGTCGGTCGCACCAATTCCGGTCGTGCCGGCAATGTCCACGACATGCGGGGCGGTTGTGTATCGGCCGCTGCCGGGGGTGAGCGGCGCGGTCGAAGCGCGGCGCTCGGCGTATTTTTATATGATGGCGTCGGCTGCGTGCGAGGCGGGAATTCCACTCGAGTTGTATGACGCGCTGATCCTTCAGGAGAGCCAGTATCGTCCGTTCGTGGTGAGTCCGAAGGGCGCGGCCGGGATGGCGCAGTTGATGCCGCAGGCGGCGCGCGATCTGAATGTGTCGAACGTGTGGGATGCGGCCGAGAATCTGCGTGCGGGTGCGCGCTATCTTCGAGCGCAGATCGACGCCTTCGCCCGCTACGATCTCGCGCTGGGCGCGTACAACGCGGGGCCGCAGCGCATTCGCCAATATGGTGGGTTGCCGCCCTTCCGGGAGACACAGGCATATGTCTCGCGGATCTTGACCAGAACACGGCTTCACCTCGCGCTGCGCAATGGCGGCGGGTTCGGGACGTCCGGCGCGATCGCGGTAGCGTCGGTTCCACGGATGATGTCGGCCGTCACTAGCTTTTGAGCGCGGAGAGTAGCGGACATAAAACGTACTTTCGTGTCGTTAGAGGTTCAGGCCGGAACGCTCGCGCGTTTTGGCTTGGGCCGCTCCGGGCGCAATGAGCCGATGATCTCGCGGCGGCCGAAGAGCGTGTGGCCGATATTGAGTTCGCCGCGACGATCGCGGGCGATCATTCCGCGGAAATAGCTCTCCGGGGTGGCGCGGATTTCGCCGTCAGCGAGATGCTGGCCGGTAATCATCAACGCGATCGCGGCGCAGTCGTCGCCCATTTGGCGTTGGGCCTGCGAGACCGCAGCGTCTGAGACGTGCAGCGATCGGGCGAGTTGATAGGACCACGCCCGGGCGTTCGGTCCATCGAGCGTTTTGATGACATCGAGCCACGGAAACAGGGTCGGAGCCTCGGCTCATTTGAACCCGCTTCGCTCGATCCCATGCCGATCTTCGTCGCCATCCTCCTTTGCACCGCTGGAGGTCGGGCGATCCCCATCCCCGCTACGCTGCCCCGGCAGGTCCGTTACTTTCAACCGAAGCGATTCAGGGTCGGTATCTTGGTGGTGGACGAAACGGTCCACTCTACTGGACGATTTTTCGAAAATGTCGTCCTTGGCGAAGGCGGTTGTCACCGTGCGGGTGTGGACAAGTAGGTGCTCATCGTAGTTGTCGCTGGGCAGGAGGGGAAGTCGCGGCCTTTGGCAGATACGCCGGACAAGACCGAGCGCGTCATGGCCGATGCCTGTGGTCATTGCGGGACCGATGTGTCGGACGGGCCCCAGCGTTGCCGACATCGCTACGACCATATCGATCTGCCGCCGATCACGCCGATCGTGACCCGGGTGGAGCTTTTCGGTGGTCGCTGCCGGGGTTGCGGCCGGCGCTACCGCGCCGAAGCGCCGGCAGGCATGCCGCCTGGCGTAGGCGAGGTCGTTGACGTCGGATGCGCCGGTCGCGGAGACGTAGAGGACGCGGACGCGGGCCAGGAGGTTCTGGAGGCGGACGCCGGCGATGCCCTGGTCGGAGCCGTCGTTGGTGCCGAAGCGGCCTTCGCCGCCTGCGACACCGGACATTTCGTGCGCCTCGTCGAACACGATCACGCCGTCAAAGTCGTCGCCGACTCAATCGAGGATTTGCTGGAGTCGGATGCCCTTGTCGCCGCGATTGGAGCGCAGCGTTGCATAGGTGAGGAACAGGACGCATTCGGACGCGCCGATCGGCGTGCCGAGCTTCCACTGATTGAGATGCTGACATCGCGTGTACCAGGCGTGGGCAACTCGCGCGCGGCAGTGGGAACAGGCTTGCGATGGGCCGGATCGAGGCGGCGCTGGCTCTTGCCTTCCAGCACCGGATGGACGGCGATCAATACCCGGTCTTCGAAGATCCGGATCTCGCATGGGTGGTTCTGGATTTCGACCACGCGTTTGCGGGTCGCGTCCGGCACCGAGTAGAGGTTGCCACCCACCGATACCATGCCGTCATGGCTTATGCGCCGCTCGACCGTCAGGACAGCGCTGTAGGCGATCGCAGGCAGGGAGATAAGGCAGGGCAGCTCTTGCGCAAAATGCTCGGCAACGATCCGTCCGGTGGTCGCGTGCACTCTGACATTAGCGACCGTCGTCCGCCACGCTTCGAACTGAGCGTTGAGATCCTCGCTGTTCCGGAAGGTTCGGCCCAAGAAGAAGTCCTGCCGTATATAGCGAAAGGGCCGCTCGACTTTGCCTTTGGTTTTAGCCCGATAAGGCCGGCATGCCCGCGGCAGCGCACCGTAATGATCGAGCAGTGCGACAAGCGACCGGTTGTAATGGACGATGCCTTCGACGTCCTCGTCGATCACGGCAGTCTTCATGCGATCGTAAAGCACTTCCGACGGCGCCCCGCCGATCGCAGCGAACGCATCGATGTGGCACCGCATGACCGTCTGCAGATCCTGTGTCGCGCAAAAGCGGCCCCACAGCCAGCGACTGTGCCCCAGCACCATGCTGAACAGCCACACGATGCGCGACACACCGGGTTCGTCTGTGAACTCGACTTTGAACTGAGCGAAGTCGACCTGCGCCTGGCGGCCAGCCGGCGTCTCGAAGCGCCGCTCGAACGGACGGTGCCGCGCCGGACGTACGTCGCGAAGGAAATCGGTAATCATCGTGTATCCACCGCGATATCCCATCTCGCGGATTTCCCGCAGGAGACGCTTGCCCGACAACTCAGGATACGCCGTGGTTCGCTCGCGCAAATACGGCTCAAACGGCTCGAGCATCGCAGGGCGCGGCTCTCTGGGGCGATAGACCGGCACTTTGACGCCACCGCTGAGGTGCTTGCGTACCGTCTTGCGGTCCAGACCGACCTGCCGGGCGATCGCCGAAACGGACAGCCCCTGACGCTTCAAATCATGGATCATGACAACTTCCTCAAGTCTGACCACCCCGATGTCTCCCGCGTCTCGGGACCATCAGGGGGTACATTTGGGTCGATGCCAATCTGCCGGGGGCTAGCCCCCGGCGGATTGGCGCTCAAACCAAAACTGGGGATTTTTCAAACGGCACTTGTGGGGAGGATACGTCCGGTATCGACAATGGCATCACGCGTCGGACGGAAAGGCGCGCTTACGCCGCCGGAACTCCGCCACCTTGGCCTTGTTGCCGCAGGCGGACATTGAGCACCAGCGGCGATCACCCGATCGGGAGGCGTCGATGAAGAAGATAGTACAGGTCGACGACTGGCATTGACGGATGTGCGCGGCGTCCTCGCCACCAAACAGGTGAACCGCCTCTCGCGCCAGAAATGACAATAGCCCAACGACCGATCCATCCAGCGCAAGCCCGCCCTCCGCGTCCAGTACGGGGGCCGCCGCTGGAGCCGCAGCGACCCGATTGAGCACGTCCCGTGCATCGGCATCAAAGTCCGCCCCCCCCAGGTCGCCGGCAAGCGTGAAGATTGCTTCTCGCAATGCGCGGGCGGTCGCCAAGTCCGCCTCGGTCGCACCGGCAGATGACGGCACCAGCCCTGCCGATACCAGCCAGCGGTCAAGGTCTCCCGGCGCGATGAGCAACTCGCGCGGTGAGGGCTTGAGTCTAGCCTGAAGCGTCGCTGCCAGATCGAGGGCGGCGCTCCCGCCCCGGAACCGAAAACCGTCTCTGTCCTCGGGCAGTGATGCCAACGCACTACGCTTTCTCATGTAACCATGTTGACAGGTTTCGATCGGTGGTGCAACCACCGTAACCTGTTCGGGCGGTTACAAAGGAAATGACGTGAACCATCGTGTTTTATCGGCATGCATTGCGGCGGCTGCGCTCCTTCCCGGGGCGGCACCAGCGCAGCGGCCCGAAAACCTCGCATCGCTGCAGGGTACATGGGAGATGGTCTCCGCCTACGAGATCAAAGCCGATGGCACGCGATCGACCAACTATGGCGAGCATCCGCTTGGTCTGCTGACCGTCGATGCGGCGCATCGGTACAACATGCAGATTTTCAGGATCGGCCGGTCAGTCTTTGCCAGTGGCGACAAGGCGCGGGGAACGCCGGACGAATACCGCCAGGCCGTCGTCGGATCGAGCACGCACTTCGGCACCGTCACGATCGACACGGCGAAGCACGAACTCGTGTTCGATGTGAAAGCCGCTTCGTTTCCCAATTGGGAGGGCAAGCGCCAGGTGAGTGATTACACCTTCAAGGATGGTCTCCTGACCTATGCGGTTCCGGCTGCTGCATCGAGCAGCGGTATCGTAGCTTACTCGATCTGGCGCCGCGCCGCGCCGTGAAGAAAGTATGATCGACGACTTCGCAAGTCTGACCTGGGCCGACCATCACGCCCGGGTCTCGAGGGACCTCGCTGGCCTGTTTGCGGGGCTTTCGCGCGGTCTCAACCGGGTCGCGGCAATCTCTCGCTTTCCTAAGGCCTGTGGACATTTACCGCAGGGCAATTTTGATGGCGGCGAGATTGATCATCGCGCGGTAGCTCTGATCGGTTTTTTCGTATCTGGTGGCGATCCGGCGGAATGCTTTGAGATTACAGAAGA
>Ga0247735_1000416_pt1 | contig 16778 bp, 12 predicted proteins | sample UWRJL178409R2_FD_180934 | JGI IMG/M metagenome (GOLD analysis project Ga0247735, IMG submission 180934) | Plant litter microbial communities from Arlington Agricultural Research Station in Wisconsin, United States - UWRJ-L178-409R-2 | ecosystem: Environmental > Terrestrial > Plant litter >... | reverse complement strand
ATCGGACGGTTACGATCTATCAATGGCGCCATCAGTTCAGGACGCGAGGGCTGCTGCCTGCGCCGGCCGGGCGGACCGTTTTGCCGGTCGACATCGGCGCGCCCATGCAGAACGCGGAGCCCGCGCTTGAGGACAAAATAGTCTCGTCCGTAATCGTCTAACTGTGCTTGGCGCAGGGACGACGCCTTCGCTTCGACAGCTGCATCGAGGCTACTGCCCTGACCCGGCTAATCCGGTCAGTGGAAGCTGCATGATCGGACCGGGAACTGGCTTAAGAATGTATCACCATATCCGTGGCATGTCTCGGATATGGTGTTGCGCTGCTGACACATCTCGTCCGAGGGGCGACCGGCGAGGAGAGAGTGGGCCGCTGTCCGTTGTGATAGCTGATCCACCGGGCGAGGCTGGTACGCAGTTCGGAGCCAGTTTTGAACGCGTTCCGGTAGACGCATTCGTATTTCAGCGACCGCCAGAGCCGCTTGATGAAGACGTTGTTCACCGAGCGGCCACCTCCGTCCATGTTGAAACAAGCGAGGGCCTTCCAGTTTAAGGTGCCGGTGCGCGTTGTCGAGCGCGATAGTCCGCGTGGCCTCACCTTCAGCACCTTGCTCGAAAGTTGTGCCTACGATTTGCCGGGCCTGCGCGACCGTGCGCTGCTCTCCATCGCATATGACACGGGATTACTTGCTTCCGAGCGTCTGGCGATCGACGTTGCCCATATCCTCGAAGCGATCGACCCTGACGCGCGCTTGTTGCCGATCCCACGAAGCAAGGACGACCAGGAGGGGGAGGGGCCAACGGCTTATCTGTCACCCCCCGCCCGGCGCGCGCCATCTCGGCGTGGCAGGGCGGCGCTAGTCCGCTCGGCCTTGGCGGGATGATCCTTGTCGACTCGCTCGCCAATCAGCGTCAGGATGACGACGGTCGGCTATGAGCAACGATATGAACAAACTTCCGCGACGGACATTGGCGCAGAGTCGCCGGATTTGATGATGCCAATTGGCGGTCGGCGCGTCGTTGATGTCGATGTTATAGCCATCCGGATCACGAACGAATATCTGGCGCACGTGGTCGGGACTCATCTGCGGCCGCCGCATGGAGCATCGTCGTCGACGAGAGGAAACGATCTTCGTTTCGGTTTGCCGTGTCGGTCGGCTAACATGGCGCGATGGCAACGATCAATTTCGAGCTATTAGACCTGCGCGCGCTGATCGCAGTGTCGGACATGCGCAGTTTCCATCGCGCGGCGGAGCAATTGGCGTTGTCTCAGCCAGCGCTGAGCCGGCGCATCCAGAAGCTGGAGCAGGCGGTGGGGGCGCCCTTGCTCGAGCGCAGCAGCCGCAACGTCCGGCTGACCCCGGCGGGGCAACAGGTGCTGCCGCTGCTGCGCCGGATGGTCGAGGAGATCGACGGGTCGCTGATCGGTAGCATGGCCTCGGGCGAGCAGGGTGCCGGGCGGATCACCGTCGCCAGCGTGCCGAGCGCGGCGGTGCGTTTCATACCGGAGGTGCTCAAGCGGTTCGGGGCAGAATATCGGAACGTGCGGGTGCGCATTCTCGACCTGTCGGCGAACGAATGTGCCGAGGCGGTGCGCACCGGAGACGCGGAGTTCGGACTGTCGCTGCCGGTCGCATCGGATGCCGATTTGTCGTTCGAGCCACTGATCGATGACCCTTACGGTCTCATCTGTCGGCGCGATTACCCGCTGGCCGAACTGGACGAGCTCGGCTGGGCGGATCTCGCGGGGCATCGGCTGGTGACGGTCCACCGGGCCAGCGGCAACCGGACGACGCTGGAGGCGGGGCTCGCGGCGGAGGGCATCCACCTGCAATGGTTCTACGAGGTGACGCGGCTGACCTCGGCGCTGGCGCTGGTCGATGCGGGGCTGGGGCCGTCGGTTTTGCCGCAACTGGCGTGCGAGGGGCCGGACGCGCGCGACCTCGTGTGGAAGCCGCTGCGCGATCCGACGATCGTTCGGACGATCGGGTTGCTGAAGCGGCCGACCGCGCCGATCTCGCCGGCAGCCGCCCGGCTGGTGGCGCTCCTTACCCAGGCGTGGCGGGAGGCGTCGGTCGCACCGGCGTAAGCATCGTCCCGCTCCAGCGCGCGATCAGCAGCGTCGCGCTGACGTTGGCGAGGCCGCTGGTCAGCGCTCGCACCGTCGAGAGCAGGCGATCCACCGCGATCAGCATTGCCGCCGCCCCGACCGGTACGTTGGACACCAGGGATAGCGTCAGCAGCAGCGCGGAAAAGCCGCTGCCGGTGACGCCCGCCGCGGTCTTCGACGTCGCGAGCATGACCAGCAGGTAGGTCGCGACCTGCGCGGGTGACAGGCTGACGTGCAACGTCTCGGCAAGGAACAGCGTCGCGACGATCAGATAGACTGCGGTGCCGGCGAGGTTGAGCGTGTAGCCGAGCGGGATGACGATGCCGACGATCGCGGGCGGCGCGCCCAGCGTTTCGAGCTTGCTCATGATCCGTGGCAGCACGACCTCCGACGATGAGGTGCCGAGCACGATCAGCAGCTCCTCCCGGAAATGGCGGAGCAGCGCGACGGGGGAAACGCCGGCCCAGAGCCGCACCGCGATGAGCAGGATCGCCAGCAGCAGCACGCACGCGATCAGCAGCGTCACGACGAGCATGCCGAGCGAGCCGATAAAGGCGATGCCATAGGTGCCGACGGTGAACGCGATCGCTCCGAACGCGCCGACCGGCGCGGCGCGGATGAGGAACGAGAAGATCGCGAACTGGAGCTGTGTCAGCCCGCGGATCGCACGCGCGATCGGCTCGCCGGCGGGGCCGATGCGCAGCAGGCCGAAGCCGACCAGCCCAGCGACGAACAGCACCGGCAGCACATCGCCCGCGGTGAAGGCGGAGAAGAAGGTGTCAGGCACCATCCGCAGCAGGAAGTCGCCCGGCCCGTCGATCTGGCGTGCTCCGAGCGCGCGGCCGATGTCGATATGCGGGATCGCGGTCGGCACGCTGAGGCCCGTACCGGGTCGGAGCAGCCCCGCGACCAGCAGGCCGCACAGCAACGCCAACACCGTGATCGCGAAAAACACGATCAGCGCGCGCGCCACGGTCGATCCGGTCTGGCGCGCGCCGCCCTGCGCGACGATGCCATCGACGATCGTGCAGAATAGGATCGGGGGCACCATCATTCGCATCGCCTTGACGAAGGCGATACCGAGCGGCGCCAGGCTCACGCCGAAACCGGGCCAGACATGGCCGATCAGCGCGCCGGCAAGAATGCCGACGATCATCTGCACATAGAGTTGGCGGGCGATCCGCTTCATCCGCTCCCTGATGCACGATACGCATCGTCTGCACCGATCATTGCATTGGATGGAGAGGCTTGCAACGGCTCATATGCCAGTCAGGGCGAAGGCGTTCCCGAAGAGACCGCCACGCAGGATGACCGCCCGGCAGGGCGGCACAGAGCAGGATGGCAATGACGCAGGCACTTTCTCATACCCTAAGCGCTGGGCGGGGCCGGCTGCGCCGCCGGATGACCGGCGCGCTCGGCATTCTCATCGCCCCGCTGCTGGTCGGCTGCCAGACCGTTCCCGCAGCCCGTCCGGCCACGACGCCTGCGGCGCTGACTGTCTTCACCTCCGGCGGCTTCAACGCGGCGTTCGATACGTTGGCCGCGTCCTATCGGCGTGCGACCGGCACGCCGATCATCATCGCGCACGGGCCGTCGATGGGCGACACGCCCAATGCGATCCCCGCGCGGCTCGCTCGGCACGAGGCTGCCGATGCCGTGATCCTCGCGCGCTCCGGCCTCGACAAATTGGTCGCCGAGGGCAAAATCGTGCCCGACACCGCGATCGACCTCGGCCTGTCCCGCATCGCCGTCGCGGTACGCGCGGGCGCGCCGGTGCCCGATATCAGCACGCCCGACGCGGTGCGCGCCACGTTGCTGAAGGCCAGATCGGTCGCCTGGTCGGATAGCGCCAGCGGCGTCTATATCCAGTCGACGATGCTCGGCCGGCTCGGCATCGCCGATCAGGTGCGTCCCAAGGGCCGGATGATCCCGGCGACCCCCGTCGGCGAGATCGTCGCGCGGGGCGAAGCCGAGATCGGCTTGCAGCAGCTTAGCGAACTCAAACCCTTCAAGGGCATCCGCATCGTCGGGCTGCTGCCCGATGCGCTCCAGAAGGTCACCGCTTTCTCGGGCGGCGTCGTCGCCTATTCGCCGCATCAGGCGCAAGCGCGCGCGCTCCTCACCTATCTTTCCTCCCCACAGGCCGATGCCGCGATCCGCGCAAGCGGGCTTGAGCCGGCATCGCGAAAGGCACCCCGATGATCGCAGATACGGCCGTCCCGGTCGATGGTTTCGCCGCCACATCCGCTACCCGGAGGGCATCGGCCTTCAAGTCGATCTTCATCGTCGCGAGTGGCAATTTCCTCGAGATGTTCGATTTCATGGTGTTCGGCTATTACGCCACCTACATCTCGAAGGCGTTTTTTCCGACCGGCAGCGAATTCGGGTCGTTGCTGCTGACGCTGATGACCTTCGGCGCGGGCTTTCTGATGCGGCCGCTCGGGGCGCTGGTGCTAGGCGCCTATGTCGACCGGCACGGCCGTCGCAAGGGACTGCTGCTGGTGCTCGGGTTGATGGCGCTCGGTACGCTCGCGATCGCGATCACGCCGACCTACGAACAGATCGGCCTCGCCGCGCCGCTCATCATCCTCGCCGGGCGACTGGTGCAGGGCCTGTCGGCGGGTGTCGAGGTCGGTGGCGTGTCGGTCTATCTCAACGAGATCGCACCGCCCAATCGGAAAGGCTTCTTCACCTCGTGGCAGTCGGCAAGCCAGCAGGCAGCCGTCGTCTTCGCCGCGCTGATCGGCCTCATCGTCTCTACCAGTCTCGATACCGCGACGATGGAGGCGTGGGGCTGGCGCGTGCCGTTCATCATCGGCTGCATCATGATCCCGTTCCTCTTCATCATCCGCAGCCATGTCGAGGAAACCGACGCCTTCCTCAGCCGCAAGGAGCATCCGAAGGTCGGCCAGATCCTGCGGATCATCGGCGCAAACTGGGGACTGGTGCTGCAAGGCGCGCTGATGGCGGTGATGACGACCGTCTTCTTCTACATGATCACCGCCTACACCCCGACCTTCGGCAGCAAGGTGCTGAAACTCGGAGCGGGCGATAGCCTGTTCGTCACCGCCTGTGTCGGCATCACCAACTTCGTGCTGCTTCCGGTGATGGGCGCATTGTCCGACCGGATCGGTCGTCGCCCGCTGCTCATCACCGCGACGCTGCTGGGTGCGGTGCTCGCCTATCCGCTGATGAGCTGGCTGGTCGCGGCGCCCACGTTTGGCAAGCTCCTGACCGTCGAGCTGCTGCTCGCCGCAATCTACGCGACCTACAACGGTGCCTTCATCGTCTACCTGACGGAGATCATTCCGGCGCACGTCCGCACGGTCGGCTTCAGCCTCGCCTACAGTATGGCGACCGCGATCTTCGGCGGGTTCACGCCGGCGATCAGCACCGCGCTAATCGGCGCCACCGGGGACAAGGCGATCCCCGGCGCCTGGTGCGCGGCCGCCGCGCTGCTGTCGCTGCTCGCACTTCTGATCGGCGCCCGGGCGCAGAAGCGGGAGGCATCTCCGCGCTGAACCCACGGCGTCAACGACGCCGACCACACGACCTAAGACGCCGATAAAAAACGAAATTAAGGGAGAGGATATCATGGCTCACAACAGCTTGAAAACGACGCTGGCATGTGGAGGCGCGATCGCCGCGCTGTCGCTGGCGCTGACCACCGCCGCTGCCGCGCAGCAGAGCCCGGCCAGCAACGCCGAAACGCAGGCACCCGCCACCGCCGGGCAGAACGACGCGCCGACGCCCGGCGCGCAGGATGCGTCGAGGATGCCGAACGCGCCATCGACCAACGTCCCGGCCGACCCCGACGCGCCGACCGACACGCTACCGTCCGCCGAGAGCAACGCACCTGCCAGCGGCGATATCGTCGTAACCGGCAGCCGCGTCGCCAATGGCTTCCGCAGCCCGACCCCGGTGACGATGGCGAGTTCGGAACAGTTGCGGGAATCGGCGCCGACCAACCTCGCCGACGGTCTCAACCAGTTGCCCGTGTTCAGCGGCAGCACCAAAACGTCGAGCCCGTCCACAACCAACAGCCGCGGCGGCAGCAGCGGCCAGAACCTTCTCAACCTGCGCGGCCTGGGCGCGCAGCGCACATTGGTGCTGCTCGACGGTCGTCGCCTGCCCGCGACGAACAGCGGCGGCTCGGTCGACATCAACATCATCCCGCAGGGGCTCGTCAGCCGCGTCGACGTGGTGACCGGCGGCGCGTCGGCGGCCTATGGCTCGGATGCGGTCGCCGGCGTCGTCAACTTCGTGCTCGATACGAAGCTCAAGGGGTTCAAGGCGGAGGCACTGGCCGGCGTCTCCTCGCGCGGCGATCTGCCCTCCGCCGGCGGATCGCTCGCCTACGGAACGTCCGCGATGGATGGCCGCCTGCGCTTTGTCGCCGGCCTCGACTATTTCTACCAGAAGGGCTTGCGCGCCGACCAGCGGACCGACCGCGCGTGGTTCGATGACAATGCGGGCCAGATCGTCAATCCGGTAAACGGCGCGCTGCCGCGCAACCTCATCATCCCGTCGATCCGCAGCTCGATCGGCACATACGGCGGTCTCATCAGCGCGGGGCCGCTGCGTGGCACGCAGTTCCTCACCGGCGGCGCCTCGGCCCCGTTCAACTATGGCACGATCACCGGCACCGCGTTCCAGAGCGGCGGCGATGGCGCCCGCGCCAATATCGGCCTGCAACCGACGCAGGAACGCTATAACGGCTTCGCCCGTGCCGAGTTCGAGATCGCGCCCGTCGCCACCGTCTTCGTCGAGGGCCTGTATGCCCGCAGCCACACCAATCAGGGTGCGTTCGTCAGCCAGAACGTCGGCTCGGCCGCCGCGTATACGATCTACCGCGACAACGCCTATCTGCCCGCCGACATCCGCGCCCGGATGGTCCAGGCCAATATCCAGTCGTTCCAGCTTGGCCGCTTCGAAGGCGAATTGCCGCTGGCCGAGAATGAATCGAAGATCGACGTCTATCACGGCTCCGTCGGCGTTCGCGGCGATCTGGGCGGCCCCTGGAAGTACGACGCGTCCTACACCTACGGCGAATCCGATCAGGAGTTGCGGTCGAACCATCTGACTCTCGCGCGCAACCTGTATGCCGCGGCCGATGCGGTCGTGAACCCGGCGACGGGGCAGATCGTCTGCCGCTCGACGCTCGCCGGGCTCGACCCCGGCTGTACCCCGCGAAACCTGTTCGGGCCGCAGGCGGCCAATCAGGCGATCACAGACTATGTCACCGGCGACAACGTCCTCAACCTTCGGCTGCGTCAGCAGGTGGCGGCCGCCAACATTCGCGGCGATCTCGGTGACTCGATCCAGTTGGCCGGGCCGATCGCGGTCGCAGCGGGGATCGAGTATCGCAAGGAGAGCGCCCGGCAGGTCACCGACGCGCTGTCGCCGACGCGGATCGACTTCACCGGCATTCGCGGCGGCCCGGCTGCGCTCAACGGTCGGCAAGGGCCATACCGGTTCTTCAATCCGCTGCCCTTCGCGGGCAAATACAACATCCTCGAACAATATCTCGAAGTCGCGGTGCCGGTGTTGAAAGACAGCGTAATCGCGCGCTCCCTCGACGTGAACGGCGCGATCCGCCACGCGAACTACAGCACGTCGGGCAGCGTCATAACCTGGAAACTCGGCGCGAGCTGGCAGGTGGTGGATCAACTCCGCCTGCGCGGCACGGTATCGCGCGATATCCGCGCGCCCAACCTGCTCGAACTGTACAATCCAGCGACTCAGCTCAACGGCAACGTCGTCTACAACGGCGTCACCACGCCGCAGGTGAACTTCGCGACGGGCAACCCCGATCTGCAACCGGAAAAGGCGAGCACGCTGACCTACGGCGCCATCTACCAGCCATCCTGGTTTCCGGGCTTCCAGGCGTCGGTCGATTACTACCGGATCAAGCTGAAGGACGCGATCACCACGCTCGCCGAGCAGCGTGTGGTCGACGAATGCGCGGCCGGCAATCAGGTGCAGTGCGCGAACATCACGGTGCTGCCGTCGGGCACGCTCAGCATTCTCCGCCCCAACCTCAATCTCGCCAACCAGACCGTCGCCGGGATCGATTTCGAGCTGAGCTACAAGACGCAGTTCGCCGGCGGCGACCTCAACCTCCGGCTGATCGGCAACCATGCGACCCGCAATGATTCCGAAACGCCGGGATCACCCATCCGCGAAGGGCTGGGCGAGACGACCACGCCGAAGTGGAGCGGCGTGTTGCAGGCGACCTATTCGGCCGACGCTTTCTCGCTGTTCGTGCAGGAGCGTTTCATCAGCGCGGCGAAGCTCGATGCGACCCGCGTTCAGGGGATCGACATCAACGACAATACGACGCCGGCGGTTTTCTACACAAACCTCACCGGCACCTACAATCTGGCGCTCGGCGGTGGCAAGCAGCAGATCTACATCTCGGTCGCCAACCTGTTCGATCGCGACCCGCCATTGTCGCCGCCGCCGGTGACCACTTTCACCACCGCAGCGAGCAGCGCCTACGATCCGATCGGTCGTTACATCACCGCAGGCGTGCGCATGTCGTTCTGATCGTCATGGGGCCGGACGCGCTGCCCGGCCCCTTTCCCTTGCCAGCCCCCTAAGAGGAGGACCCATCATGAAGCACATCGCCCCCGAACCGCTGAAGGTGGTGCCGCGCGACATCGTCGAGGCGATGCGCGCGGGCCTCGCCGGGCAGACGAACGCGATGCTGATGCCGCGCTATGGCATCAGCTACAACACATGGCGCAAGGTCCAGGTCGGCGATGCGATCCGCCGCTCGGTCGCCGAGCGGCTCGAACAGCGCTTGCGCGACGGGCGTGCGGCGGACATGCAGGGCAGCGCCCATGGCTGATCGACGTGGCGGTGCCTGACGCGTTCAGGCCTTTGCCGTTTCATGGCATGCCGCTTCGCGTTAAGTCCTCAGCATGACACGCCCCACGCCCTCCAAGCGGCTCGCCGAAGCCGGCGCCGATGACGGCGACGCGCTGTCGCTGGGCGCCAGTCCGATCGATGCACCGTCGCCGGCGGCGCCGCGCGGCTACCGGACGATCGCGCTGGTGGTCGCCTGCGCGCTGTTCATGCAACAGCTCGACGCGACGGTGTTGACGATCGCGCTTCCCGCGATGGCGCGCGATCTTGGGGTCGCCCCGTCGCAGCTCAGTCTCGCGCTCACCTCCTATCTTGTCGCGCTGGCGATGTTCATTCCGGCGAGCAGTTATCTCGCCGACCGCTGGGGGCCGCGCACCGTCTTCTGCACCGCAATCGCGACCTTTCTGCTTGGGTCGATCGCGTGCGCGCAGGCGTGGAACGTCGCCTCTCTGGTCGTCGCGCGCTTCCTGCAAGGCACCGGCGGCGCGATGATGATGCCGGTCGGGCGGCTCGTCCTGCTGCGGAGCGTGTCGCGCCACGATCTGGTCGCGGCGCTGTCGTGGCTGGTCATGCCCGCGCTGGTCGGGCCGATTTTGGGGCCGCCGATCGGCGGTTTCATCGTCACCTACTTTAGCTGGCATTGGATATTCTACCTCAATGTCCCCTTCGGCGTTGCCGGCGTGGTGTTGGCGCTGATCCTGATACCCGACGTGCGCGAGGAAGACCGTCAGGCGGTGTTCGACTGGAGCGGGTTCGCGCTCGCCGGTACGGCGCTGGCGACGCTCGTCTTCGGTTTCGAGCTGGCTACTCGGCCTGCCACCGTGCGGGTGACCGTTGCGCTGATCGGCGCGGGCACGGTGCTGACGTTCCTCTACCTCCGCCACGCGCAGCGGACTCCGCACCCGATCCTCGACATTCGACTGCTCAAGGTGCCGAGCTTCCGCATCTCGGTCGTCGCGGGTTCGCTGACCCGCATCACGCAGGGCGCGCAACCGTTCCTGTTGCCGCTGATGTTCCAGTTGGGCTTCGGCATGTCGGCGGCGAAGGCGGGGACGATCACGCTCGCCAGCGCGCTGGGCGCGCTGATCGTCAAGCCGATCGCGCCGGGGCTGATCCGCCGCTTCGGCTATCGCGATCCGTTGCTGGTCGCGGTGGTCGTGGCGAGCCTCGGCTATGCGTCTTGCGCAGCCTTCCGCCCCGACTGGCCGGTGTCGGCGATGTTCGCGATCCTGATGATCTCGGGCCTGTTCATGTCGCTGCTGTTCACCGGCTACAACGCGCTTGCCTTCATCGATATCGAACGGTCGCGGATGAACGCAGCGACGAGCTTCTACGCGACGTTCCAGCAATTGAGTCTGTCCGTCGGCATCTGCCTTGCCGCGGTGCTACTGCGCGTGGCGGAACCGACGTCCGGCGTCCACGAGTCGCACCTCACACCGTATACGTTCGCCTTCCTCGGCGTTGCCGGATTGTCATTCACGGCGATCGCCTCGATCGTGCGCCTATCGCGCGGGGTCGGGCGGCAATCGTCTTCGTCCTCCGAGATGATTTAGCGCATTTGCCGCTATCGCATTTGGGATAGGAGAAAGGTAAGCCGATCGAGAACGCACACTCTGGCCGACCGCGGCCTGAAGGTCGTGAGACAAGGCCATCGATCATGAAAGACCCAGTCAATGACGGCTTTTCGAAAGAATCGACTCGAGCGCGACCTTCAAAGAGGGGGTAAGTGGTCGGTGTATCAGCACCCCTCCTACGACGTCGGCATATGTAAATGATGGGCTTTTCTTCATGAGTCCTCGCTTTCCGGGGCTGGGCTGGCATTGCCCAAGCGGTAGGTCTATGCTCTTCTGATCAGCGATATCGTCTTCCGTTGCGGCGCTGCTGAGCAGCCCCCACAAGGTGGACCGGCTTGATTGTTATGAGACCTGTGCGCGGGTGGGCGTAGCGCGTTGTATCAACTAGATTTTTGGGCGTTTGCGTTGATGGTCGCCAATTGATCGGGGGCTGTATCGCTTTTAGGCCGCTGCTGCGAGAATGTTCATGGTGCGCTTGAGGTTGTAGGCAATGGCGGTAAGGTGAACTTGAGCGGCGGCTTTGGCGAGGCCCAGCCATCGCATTCGGCGCAAGCCGTAACTTCGCGTCCAGGTTCCGAAGATCTTGTCGATCCGCCCGCGCACCCGGTGGATCGGCTGATTCCACTCGTGGAGCTTGCGTAGCGTTTCCTTTTCGTCGCGGCCCCACATGCCAGTCGCGACGATCCGGGGGATGCCGCCGTTCGCCCGCACGGCGTCACGAAAGTGTGCGCCACGGTAGGCGCTATCGGCAAAAACTTCGCCGGGCTCGTCGGGCAAGGCTTCAGGGCCTGCCTTGCCGTCATTGATATTGGCCGAGGTGACCGAGATTTCCTCGACCAACGCCGTGTCGGCATCGGCACCGACATGGGCCTTGAAACCGTGAACGGCGCGCTTTCCCTTGTGCTCCACCCAGCGTGCGTCAACGTCGTCCTCGCTAGCTGACGCGATGATGGTCGCATGGACCAGCGTGCCGGTGTTAGGATCAGCGCCCTGCCCTCCACCTGAAAGGGGGCAACTCAAATCTCCTCGCCGCGACCGCCTGAAGAAGTGCAGGATCGATCGCGTCGATCGAGACACCGGCCAACGTGCCATCCAACAAAAGCCCGCTATCACAATGCCCACGACCACCCGCGCACAGGTCTCATCACAGTGAGGCGCAGATCGGCTCCTATGGCGACCTCCAGCCGAGTTCGTTTTCGGAACAGATTCAAACCCTTTGCCCGAATCCGCGGAGGTCCTGCTTTTAGCGTCGATTGAGATCCATGCTGCGCTATGCCAGACCGTCAACTTGTGATGACGTAAGCTTAAAAAGACGTAGGCGGCCAGAACGCTCGGCAGCTTCCAGTTCCCGCAATAAAGTCGGGCGTGACTGTCGATTTCGTGTCCGATCCGTCAGCCCGGCTTTCTGTCGTGTGGGTTTAAACCGCAGGTTGGGCTCTCGACCGCGTCGGAATCGGTTCCGGCGGCAAGCGCATCAGCCGCGATCATCCGCGCCCAGTTGTTCAAACGCTGCCACATCCGTGCCCGAGTCGGCGCGAAATTGTGCATATGGGCCATGCTAGGGACGATATAGAGCGACACGTCGGGACTTGCGGTGAATTCCGAAGGCTCACGATGTGGGTCGGCGCACACATCTCGCTCGCCCATCGCGAGCAGGACGGGAACGCGGATCATCGCCACTTCGGCGGCAAAAAAGTGCGGTGAGTTGCAACCAATTGCGCACGGCGGAAGCGACAGGCTCCCCCAAGGCGGCGACGTATCGCGCTTGGGATAGCCACCCTTCATGTCAGCGTCGAGGATATCGGCTGGCGTGTCGTCCCAATGGAACGCATAGCGCCAGTCTGGATTGGCATGCTTCGACCGCTTGGCCACAAGTTCTGTATTGGGCGTTGCGCGAGTGAATACATAAGTCGAACGCGTTCGGGCCTCCAGTTCGCGGCTCGGCTGAGGCAATCGTGTATGCGTGCCGCTGATGCCCAGAGGGGCGATCGCCTGATAGGTCTGGTGGCGGCCCTGCATGATCATCGTGATGCCGCCGCCAAGCGATTGGCCGGACCCGACGACGAACGGGTTCGCTACGGCCGGGAAACCTTCTACAAGAGTACCGTCGCGCAGGCGTGACACTATCGCGCGGACGACGGCGTCGTTGGCAGCCGCCATCGTTTCAATTCGCAGTTCAGCGTTGTAACGCGTGGTACTGTCTCCGACGCCCAGATGATCGATCGTAACAAATACGAAGCCGTGGGCCGTGTGGAAATCCGCCTCGCTATACCCCTCGTGGCCATCGATATGAATATCGAAATAGCCCCGTGAGTAGCCGCCGCCGGGGCCGGCGAACAGGATGACAGGAATGTCGCCGAGGTTGGCGGGATCGGGAAGAAACAAGCTGACGGCGATCTCTGCGTCCTCCAGCCCGATCGCCTCGGATACGTCAATTATCAGGTCGATCGCCTTGCTTTTGCCCACGGCCATTCTCTCCTAGTTTCGATTGCGATGGATGCTGACGAACGATCGGGCAACGGGGCGCACCCGATATCATGCTCGTGATGTCGGCGGGCGAACCGATAGATTGATCGCCGACGTTACTGTGGCACCAAGTGCTACGATGCGGTTCCTCTCCATTCATGGCCATCATCTGCTTCACGTGGTCTAGAAGGTGTCTCTACCGCTGCGGCGTACGTGCGGACGCCCTGCACCGCCGTGGCGACTTGTTTGCCCATCTGTCTCGCGCGCGGCGCTATACCGTGAAGGCCGGATCGATATTGACGACCGTGGATGCTTCGAAACCGTCACGAAGCGCGGCGAGGCCGGCGATTGCGCGTATCGCATGCGCCGGATCGCCGACCGCGATCACGCCCATATCGATATAGGGGCGGACGATCTCCTCCCGCGCCGCCATCGCCAGCGCGATCGGTATATCGGGAAATTCGTCGCGAAGCTGCCGCAAGGAGTCGCGCAGCAAGTCGCGAGAATTCTCCATGTCTACGGAAACGCCGAGATAGCCAACCAGAGCATCCACCCCCGGGTCGGACAGGATCGTCCGCACGAACGCGGGAAGTTTTTCGGGCTCGTTCAGGATTTGCGCCGTCGTGTCGATCGGATTGTCGGGTGAGCACGCGGGGATTAGGTGCGACAGTTCCGCGCGCGTCGAGTCGGTCAGCGTGGCGATGGTCAGGCTCGCTTCGGTAATCGCGTCGGCGAACTGGACGGCGACGCCGCCCGAAAGGGAGATCGCCGCGACGCGGCGACCGCGCGGTAGCGGCGCAATGCTGACCGCCAGAGCGATGTCGATGGCCTCCTCTATGGTTCGCGCGCGGTAGACGCCGTAAGCATCGAACACGGCCTGATAGGCCTCATCCACCCCGGCGACCGCAGCAGTGTGCGACACCGCGGCGCGCGCGCCGGCCTCGGTCGCGCCGACCTTGAGTATGATGACGGGTTTGCGCGCTGCCTTGGCTGCCGCGAGTGCACGCACGAACCGCGCCGGATCGCGTACACCTTCGACATAGGCGATGATCGGCCCGACCTCGGGTGCGGTCGCCATCCATTCGATGACTTCGCCCAGGTCGATGTCGCATTCGTTACCCGTGCTGACGAGTTGATCGATCGACAGCCCGCGCCGCGCGGCCGTCCACAGGATATGGCTGGCATAGCCGCCCGACTGGCTGACCAGCGCGATCGTGCGGTCGTTGTGTCGTTCGGGATACGTGCCGATGAATGTCGCCAGCGTTCCGTTCGCAAGATTGAACGCGCCGATCACATTGGGGCCTAGGATTCTCATCCCGTGAGCGCGGGCAATCGCCACCATATCGTCCTGCACCCGCTGTCCTGCCGCGCCGAGTTCCGCAAAGCCCCCTGCCAGTACCACGACGACGCGAACGCCCTTTTCGGCACCTTCCCGCACCGCTGCGAGCGTAGCAGCCGCCGGGATCGCGAGGACGACGAGATCGACTGGTTCGGGGATCGCGCCGAGAGATGGATAGGCGCGTATACCCTGCACGGTCTCGCGGTTCGGGTTGACCGGGTAGACCGGCCGGTCGAAGCCAGAACGTATCAGATAGGCAAGCGGCTTTCCGCCGATACGTTGCGCATCATTCGATGCGCCGACGATCGCGATCGAGCGGGGGGCCATCAGAGCTTCGATATCGTTATGCACCGGTTTCCTCCGCCGCTTCTGAAACGGCGGCAGGGTGACGATAGACAGCCGTGGGGGGCATGTCAGCGCATGCAACGCCTCATCGCGCATATGATGGGTTCGAACGCGGGTCGCTATCTGGGCGCTACGACATGGCAAACGCCGCCGCTGAAAGCATAGAAGCTACGACGGTTTCTCGAAGGAACGACTAGCATGACCTTCAGTGGTTTCACCTTGCCGGACGAACTCGCGATCGTCTCGGACGCCATCGAGCGTTTCGTGCGCGATGAGATTCGGCCGGTCGAAGCGGCGCTGCCGCCGGACGCGCGTCACATACCGCATGATCAGCTTGCGGCGCTTCAGCAAAAGGCAAAGGCGGCCGGGTATTGGTGCTTTGATGCGCCGGCGGAATTTGGCGGCGCTGGCCTTTCGTCCTTTGCCTTCGTCGTCGTGGTCGAGCAGGCGAGCAAGCACAAGTTCTGCTTCCCGCAACCCGGGGGCGGCGTGTTCGGCCATCCGCCGCCGATCGTGATGTACAAGGCGAACGCCGACCAGATCTCGCGCTTTGTCGGCCCCTCGATCGCAAACGGCTGGTACGGCTTCACCGGTATCGCCGAGGCGTCCGGCGGTAGCGACCCCGTGCGTGCGATCCGCACGACCGCCGTGCGCGATGGCGACGAATGGGTTCTGAACGGCACCAAGATGTGGATAACCCACGCCCAATATGCGCACTACGGCGTCGTGTATGCTCGAACAGCAGCCGGTATCAGCGCCTTTTTGGTTGAGGCGGGAACGCCCGGACTCGAGGTGGTTCGGGAGTTGCCGGTCTTGCGCGATCACTGGCCTACGGAACTCCGGCTTCAGGATGTGCGGATCCCGGCTGAAAATCTGATCGGGCCTGATGGCGGTGGATTGGCGCTGGCGGGCGCTTGGGTTTTGCGCGCCCGCCTGTTGTATGCAGCGCGCGCGGTTGGTGTGGCGGAGGAGGCGCTCCGAATCGGCACGGAATGGGCTCGTGATCGAGACCTGTTCGGCAAGCCGCTTGCCGCGCACCAGACAACCCAATTCGCGATCGCAGACAGTCGCGCTGCCATCAACGCTGCCCGCTGGCTGACGTGGGAAGCCGCTTGGAAGCACGATCAGGGCGAGGATGCCCGCACCGCCGCCAATATCGCCAAACTGAAAGCGGTTGAGACGGCCGCGATGACCGTCGATCGCATGATCCAGATCATGGGTGCCATGGGATTGTCGAAGGAATTGCCGCTCGAGGCGTGGCTGCGTGACCTGCGCGTGGCGCGTATCCTCGAAGGATCGGACGAAATCCTGCGCACCTTTATCGGCAAGGCGGAGATCGGGCCGATCCGAAAGATCTCGGCTTAGCCGCGCGGGGGATGCGATAGCCGTTCCGGCGCTGACGTGTCTCCCCGTCATGCCGGCATCCACATCCATGATGAAGAGCTTGAGGCGGCCGTGGCTTATGTCCTTCCAAATGGCGCCGGGGCATCGTTTGGCGGATGCAATGGACGCGAGGAGAGGTCGTCATGCCGGGTCGGTTCGCAGGTAAGGTCGCCGTCGTCACGGGTGCAGGACGCAATATCGGACGTGCGCAGGCGTTGTTGCTGGCGCGCGAAGGGGCGCGCGTCGTCGTCAACGATCTTGGCGGCGGCCCAAATGGCGATGAAGCGGGTAACGCCGGCATCGCGCAGCAGGTCGTAAACGAGATCGTGGCCGCCGGCGGCGAGGCGGTGGCCGAGGGGTCGAGCGTCGCCGGGAGCGGCGACGCGATCATCGCCAAAGCGATGGACTCCTGGGGTCGTATCGACATCCTCATCAACAACGCCGGTATCGTGCGGGCTGGGCGGATCGACCAGTTGACGGATCAGGACTGGGATCTCGTCGTCGATGTCAGCCTGAAGGGAAGTTTCGCGACGATCCGCGCCGCCGCGCCCGTCTTCATCGCACAGAGGGGCGGGGTGATCGTCAACACCGGCTCAACCTCCGGCTACGGACATTATGGCATGGCGAATTACTCGGCCGCAAAGGAGGGGGTCGCCGGCCTGACGCGCACTGTCGCCCGCGATCTGGGCGAGTT
>Ga0247735_1000415_pt1 | contig 16785 bp, 12 predicted proteins | sample UWRJL178409R2_FD_180934 | JGI IMG/M metagenome (GOLD analysis project Ga0247735, IMG submission 180934) | Plant litter microbial communities from Arlington Agricultural Research Station in Wisconsin, United States - UWRJ-L178-409R-2 | ecosystem: Environmental > Terrestrial > Plant litter >... | reverse complement strand
TGGGCCCAGCCACGTCAAGCTACGAAAACATCAGGGCAATCATCGATGCAGGCGTCGATGTTGCTCGTATGAACCTCAGCCACGGATCCTACGACGTCCACGAAGAGGTCTACAAAAACGTTCGGAAGGCGGCGGATGACTCGGGACGCGCAGTTGCTGTCCTTGTCGACCTGCAAGGTCCCAAGATTCGTCTCGGCAAGTTCGAAGGCGGACCGTACGAACTCGCTGTCGGCGACATTTTCAAGATCACAACCGAAGACATCATCGGCAACCGCGAGATCTGTGGAACCACGTTCAAGGGTCTTCCCCAGGACGTAGCCCCCGGTGACTTCCTGCTCATCGACGATGGCAAGGTCAAGGTCGAGGTTGTCGAAAGCACGGACACCGTCGTGACGACGAAAGTCATCGTTGCCGGACCCGTGTCCAACAACAAGGGCATCAACCTTCCCGGTGTCGCCGTGAACGTTCCCGCTCTGTCGGAGAAGGACGAAGACGACTTGCGCTGGGGGCTGCGACTGGGTTGCGACCTGATCGCTCTGTCCTTTGTCCGCGACGCGACTGACATCAACCGGGTCCACGAGATCATGGCCGAAGAAGGCCGCAAGGTCCCGGTCATCGCAAAGATCGAAAAGCCCCAGGCCGTGGAAAACCTCGAAGCCATCATCGACGCGTTCGATTCCATCATGGTCGCCCGTGGTGACCTCGGTGTTGAACTTCCGCTGGAAGCAGTACCAATCGTCCAGAAGCGTGCGATCGAACTGTCGCGCCGGATGGCGAAGCCAGTCATCGTTGCCACCCAGATGCTCGAATCGATGATCAACAGCCCGGTACCGACGCGTGCGGAAACCTCGGACGTCGCAAACGCCGTCCTCGACGGCGCGGATGCAGTTATGCTCAGCGGCGAGACCAGCGTCGGCGCCTACCCAGTCATCACGGTGCAGACCATGGCTCGAATTGTCACTTCAACGGAAGAGCATGGTCTCGAGCGCATTCCGGCGCTCGGCACCAAGCCTCGCACCCTTGGTGGGGCAATAACACTTGCCGCAGCCGAGGTCGCCTCGTTCGTTGATGCGAAGTACGTGTGTGTGTTCACTGAGTCCGGCGATGCCGCGCGTCGTATGTCGCGCCTGCGCTTCAACATCCCGATGAAGGCCTTCACGCCCGACCCGGCGATCCGACGTCGAATGGCCCTCATTTGGGGCATCGAGTCGTTTGTAGTGGACCGGGTGTCGCACACCGACGCCATGTTCCACCAGGTTGACGAAGTCCTGCTGCGCGAAGGCCTCGCCGTTATCGGCGACAAGGTCGTTGTGATCTCCGGATCCCCTCCCGGGGTGAGCGGGTCGACCAACGACCTGCGTGTGCACCGCATCGGTGACTCACAGGATGCTCCTGAGCCGGCCTGGAAAGACTAAATAAGGTTCCTCCCCATCGGCATTGCCGGAGGGGATCTACCAGCCCTAGCGGGGCGTGCTGTCGAACAACTTCGACGGGACGTCCCGCTTTGGCGTTTTCGCGTTGATGTCCCGGATGCTTCCCAAATAGCAGTTCCGGCCAACTATCACGGGTTACCGTCTCGTTAACGATTCTGCGGAACCGGCACGGGCGGCCAGGTATAGAGAATTGGACCCGGGGTACAGGAATCGGCGGGTTCGATTTGCACCGTCGAAATTCGTCCGCCCACGCCGGCATTGGCGTTCGCGATATGTCCCGCGAGAGAGGCTATTCCGACTCTTAACGTCGGGGAAACTCGACCACCGGTGGCACCGATACGCGGGCGGTTTTAGATGCCTCGACCCGAAAACGATCGCACTGTCCTCGTTCACACAACGAACAATCAGAACCTTTCCGGTAATGCTCGTGCGCTGCAGCGCTGTGGCCACAGGTGCATATACCCGGTTCGACGGTCGACGTCTCGGTGTTCATAACTGCCTCGTTTGCCTGTCGGCGCTCTGGTGCACCGTCGTTCCATAGTAGGACGCGCCGCCAGAGGAAATAAGGGGGGCGTGGATGGGGGGCGGCGCTGCCATGCGAGGGGTACAAATGCTCATCCACGCACACTTCAGGGCGGACTTCAAGTCATTCCGCGAGTCTTGTTCAGTTTGGTTCGCGGGCGATACATTTCCTGTCACCCGCTCCGGAATTTGCTTACCCCAGATTCAGAAGCGGCCGTACCTCCGCCAACGCTGCCGGCGGAGCGCCATCCACAGGACACCCGAAGACCTGACAGGACACGCACCATGCGAGCCGTTAATTACCGATCCAAAAAACTGCCACCCCGTATCTCTATCGTTATTCCTGCCCGTAACGAAGCGAGAAATCTCGAGATCATCTTGCCTGAGCTGCCCCTTGTGCATCAGGTGATCCTCGTCGACGGAGACTCCGTCGACGACACAATAGACACCGCAAGGCGCATGATGCCCGGCATCGAAATCATTCGCCAAACCCGGAAAGGAAAAGGCAACGCGCTTGCTTGTGGTTTCGCCGCCGTAACCGGGGACATCGTTGTTATGTTCGACGCCGACGGTTCTGCGGATGCAGCCGAAATCCCGCGATTCGTCGATGCACTGCTGGACGGTGCGGATGTGGCGAAAGGAAGTCGCTTCTGCCCGGGAGGCGGTAGTGAAGACATCACTGCCTTCCGCAGATTGGGCAACTACGGCCTTAACCTCATCACCAACGTTCTGCTGGGCACGCGGTACACGGACCTCTGCTACGGCTACAACGCCTTCTGGGCGCACGCTCTGCCGGAGCTCGAACTGCCGTCTACCGCACTTGCTCGTCGCGCCGACGGGCGTATGCACTGGGGGGACGGATTCGAAATAGAGACAGTCCTCAACTGCCGTTTTGCCATCGCGGGTATGAAAATTGTCGAGGTTCCGAGCGTTGAGCGTCTGCGGATCCACGGCGAGAGCAACCTCCACGCCATCAGCGACGGATTCCGGGTGCTCAAGACGATCTGGGCGGAGCGCCAACGCAGTCGGCGACCGCGCATCAACCGCGAGCCCGTTGTCCTCCCGACTCGGCAGCAGGTCGTTGCCGCATCGACGCGCACCCAGCCCGTACTGCTGATCGACGTCCCTGGCCGGTCAGCCGAGGAATCGGCGTGACCGGATCGCGCCCGACCGTCAGCATTGTCATCTGCGCGTACACGCAGGAGCGTTGGGACGACATCACCGCGGCAATCGCGTCAGCTGTCAACCAGCCTGAAGCGACCGAAGTGATCGTTGTAATCGATCATGAGACAGATCTGCTGAACCGGACCCGGCGGGCATGGGGCGGCCTGACCGTGGTGCCGAACCGCTACCGCCAGGGACTGTCCGGAGCCCGGAACACGGGTCTTGAACTCGCCGCTGGCGACATTGTTGCGTTTCTGGACGATGACGCCGTGGCCGCTGATGACTGGATGCGCGAGATGTTATCTGCCTACGATGCGCCGCAAGTAGTGGCAGTGGGGGGGAGCGCCGAACCAGTGTGGCCGGGCGGGAAAGCGCCAGCCCATTATCCCGCCGAGTTGCTCTGGATTGTGGGATGCACCTACCGTGGACTTCCCACAAAAAGGGCTGACGTCCGCAACGTTATTGGTTGCTCAATGTCCCTTCGCCGCGATGCACTACTGGGAGTAGGGGGATTTAACCCTGACACCGGACGAGTCGGCAAGCACCCGCTGGGCGCCGAGGAGACGGAGGTGTGTATCCGGCTTACCGCGGCGGACCCCACGCGAAGAATCCGTTTCGAGCCGCGCAGTTCCGTTCGCCACCGTGTGACGCCGGAGAGGACGACCTGGCGCTACCTGCGATCACGGTCATTTTTCGAAGGGGTCTCCAAAGCAGGACTGAGCAAAAGCCTCGGCTCTGCTGACGCCTTATCAAGCGAGCGGAGCTACACCGCACGTGTGCTGCCCCGGGCGGTGGTGCGAGAGCTGCTGCACGGTCGAATTGTTGCCGCGGCTGCCATTGTTGTCTCGCTCGCCTGTGCGGCAATGGGCTATGCCTATGGGAGCATCCACGGATACACGCCGGCCTCGGTACGACCTGTGATCGCTGAAGGGGTGCGGCGATGACACAACGCTTGAGTCGCACCTAACGTTCCTCTAACCCGCGACGATGCCAGGTCAATTGGCTATCGGGGTTCGTGTCTCGGGGACGGCTGAATCCGCGGATGCAGGGCACCGCTAACGCCGTCGAAAATCAAGGTCACCCATCGCTTTCAGAACTTCTCCCCGGGTCGCGCCGCGTCTTTGCGCAGACGTGGCATCACCGGCATACGAATCATCATCTACACCATTTCATTCCGCTTGTGGCACGCCTGAATAGGGCAGCTGACTGCCAGGCCGACTGCCGTTCGCGGCGTCGCCTGTCATGTTTGGCTGCCTGATCAGTCGGCCGGGGGGCGGCCACATCGAAAGGCACCATCGTGATAACCCTTGAACTTGCACCCGCTATGCCCAGCAACGGTAAACCGGAATGGCCGAACGCTCGTTGGGTGGGTGCCATCGACTCCGCTGTCTTGAACGATTACGGCGACATCCATCTCCAGGAGTCAGAGGGATACCTGCATGCTCGCTTGCTTGTGCGCGAACGGGGTTTCATCCGTGGCTTTGTTGACGCTACGGTCACTGCCGGCGTCATCAACCGTGACCATCTTTTGTCGCTTGTGTCCCAATTGCCTCCGGCCGACGACTCCGGCGCCGACGTTCGCTTACCCTCGTTTACGGTCGTAGTGTGCACCAGGAATCGCCCCCAATACATTCGTACCTCGCTTGCGGCAATCCTCCGGCTGGACTACCCCGACTTCAACGTCGTTGTTGTTGACAACGCCTCGACCACATCAGCAACCCAGGACGTCCTGGCAACCGAGTTCGACGATCCGCGGATCATCGCAATCATCGAACCCATGGCCGGTCTCGCGCGTGCCCGGAATGCTGGCCTCCTGCGAGCAACCGGCGAAATCGTAGCCTTCACGGACGACGACGTTGTTGTCGATTCGCAATGGCTGCGGGAACTTGCCGCGGGATACGCCAAGGCTGACAACGTCGACTGTGTCTCAGGGTTGGTACCGAGCGGCGAGTTGCGTACCCGCGTCCAGGGATACTTTGACGACCGAGTTACGTGGTCAAAAATCATCGAACCGCGGGTCTATAACCTCGCGAGCCCCCCGCGTTCGCTACCAATGTTCCCGTTCTGCGTCGGTGAGTACGGCACGGGCGCCAATTTCTCAGTGCGGCGGTCAGCCGCGCTGGCACTGCGCGGCTTCGATACCGCGTTCGGCGTTGGTACCCGGACCGGCGGGGGAGAAGACCTGGACATGTTTGTTCGGATAATCCTGGATGGGCGAACCCTCGTGCTGAACCCCTCTGCCCTTGTCTGGCATCGCCACCGGGACGACATCGGCGAATTGCGACAGCAAGCTAAGGGATACGGGAACGGGCTTGGATCGTGGCTCACCAAAATTCTCATCAATCCACGAACCTTCAAGATCGCATTTGTACGTAGCCCACACGCGCTCAAGCAGTTGGTCTCGATCGCATGGCGAAAACCGGAAGTCTCCGTCGTGCAGTCGAACGCCCCGGCAGACGAATTCGACCGTGCGATCTCCCGCGTCGGCTGGTATGAACTCGCCTCGGTCGCCGCTGGACCCTTCCTCTTCTTCCGGCAACGCCTTGGTGGCGAACGCGTGATGCGCTAGCCGTCGGAGCTCAATTGATCATCATCCCGAGGAAAAACCGATGACTGAACAAAAACTCACTATGAATACCCGCGACAGACTGCTGCGCGGCGAAGTCGTAATCGCAATCATTGGTCCACTGGACTTGCCTGGACGAGAGAAATTCGTCTCAGCGTTGCGGACCATTGCCTCTGCCGGGCCCCACACACGTGTCGGATTGGGCTTCCACACCGATGGACGGAATTGGGTCTACGACCCCTCCCATCTGGACCAGTGGTGTGACGACCTGGTGCTGTCCGTGCGGACGGCGACAGCTGACAACGTCCATGCGGTCGCGATGCAGCAGACGTGGCTGGTTGACGCGGAGCATCCGCTTCGGTTTGTCATCGCCGGTGACTACATCATCCAGATCAATGACCACTCCATCGGCGACGGGGCAACTCTTCTCGACCGACTGGCAACGGTGGTGAAATTGGCGTGTGGCGACGACGAGATACCGACCTGGGTGACGACCCCGCCCCGCACACTGCCACTGGTGCGAGCGTTAGAAAGTTCTTTTGTGCGCAACCGGGATGGGATTCGCGCGCTCCTGGCCAACCGTCACGCCGACCGCGCCCAGCCCCGCGTGAGAGACACGGGAGAATTGATCCCGTGGCGGCCCGAAATGGCCATCGCCGGTGCAGCGTCGCCCGTATCGGCGTTAAAAAGCATCCAGCGCTGGATCCGGGAAACCGACCGCTCCGTGACAGTGGCCGCCGCTCTGGTGGTGCTGCTGCGCCGCGCATTCGAAACCTCCGGAATTGAGGTACAGCGTGACACCACAATGGTCTACAACCTTCGACGGTATCTCCCAGAGGACGGGGGAGCGCTGACCGGCAACTTCATTTCCGGTCTTCCCCTGCGTGTGGATGATGGCAACAATCCGAAGCAGGTCAGCGATGCCATTGCCAAGCAACTGGACTCCGGCCGCCCGCTGGTCGCCCTTGTTATCGGTGTTGTACGCCGCGCGATATTTGGGGGCGATTTTGTCCTTTCGGGACAAGTGCACGCCGCTCCACGGGTGCAGTTGGTATTCAACAACATGGGCGTCGCCCGCGCGCTCCAACGACTGCCGTGGAAGACCTCTGCAGAAGAGCGAACGGTCAGCTTCGTGGTACGGCCAGACGAACCGGAGGACATCACGGTGATTGTGGCCATCGTCGGTGGAGTCATTCATCTGACCGCGTCATTCCACGCCAATGTATTCAACGAACAAGCAATAACCGAGGTCTTGCAACGTGCGCTCGACAATCCTCTTGTACTGCTGGAATCACTAGCCGGCGCCTGAAAGGAGAACTAAATGTGCAAGTAAAAGTCATAGGTACTCAGTCGTAGGTACGCCTGAGTAGCCATTGGTCACGGGAGGGATCCCGGGTGATGTCGAAGACATGGGAAATCCCGAGATCGTCCGTTCCTTGGAATCGCCATCCAACAGACCCTCGCGGTGGATGAGTGACAAACTCAAGGACGAGGTCAGGAAACGTTCCAAGACGCGTCGGAACATCGGTGACCCGAAACTGCTGCGATCTCCATTCGATGCGCAGCGGCCATCCATCGGGAGACATCACTACGGAAACTGGCTCATCTACTCGGGCCATTCCTGCCACCTCCGATCACGACTCGAATATACGTTCGAGTAATGTGAACATTAGGGCATTGCTCCGCGACACGCTAGTCGCGGCCATGAAGCTGATTGTCGGTGGCCAACGAGCCCAAGGCGAAACTGCATGCAACGTCGTGAACCCGACGGTTCGCCGTCGTCTAGTCCGACCCGAAAGCTATGGCCGGGGTACTGATCTCCCAACGACCGATCGCACCATCGCTCAGTATCGTTTCGATGTCTGCACGCTCGGCAAAGATGATTTCACCCTCGCGCCCATATGCATTGTCGAGATGCTGAGTAATCGACTTCAGTCTGTAGACCAGTGCGGCGTACGTCGCGACGTCGTCGAACTGCAGATTAAACGTGGCCATGCCATTCCCTCCCACGACGGGGATTTACATAGCGGGCGCCCCAGATGCCTGTTCGCTGATGTAGCCAACTCTGGCATCCGTCCCAACTATTCTCCCTGCCTTGTCAAGAGGGGAGTCGCGAAGAGTTCAAATTCGCTCGGAGAAAAAGAGCTATGGGTGAAAAATCGCCCTACATTTGTTGTCCAAAAGCAGGGAAATCGTCTCGGGCATGGCTCGGGCGAAGAGATTCTTCTCCCTCGGCGTCTGGGGGTAACCGAGCTTAGAAAAAGCGGAAAAGACCCCCACTGCCGCCTGAACACAGGGGAGTGGGGGCCTTCGTTGGGTGCCGGATGAGGGACTCGAACCCTCATGTCCTCTCGAACAAAGCATTTTGAGTGCTCCGCGTCTGCCATTCCGCCAATCCGGCCGACATCAACGTTCAAACAATACCGTAAGGTTGTCACGTGAGTGAGCAAGAGAACCCCCCGGCAGCACCCCGTCGCGTCGTTGTCGCTGAAGACGAGTCCCTGATTCGTCTTGACATTGTCGAGACCCTCCGTGATAACGGATTCGAAGTTGTTGGTGAAGCTGGAGACGGCGAAACCGCTGTCGCACTGGCGACTGAACTGCGGCCCGACCTGGTCATCATGGATGTGAAGATGCCCCAGCTCGACGGAATTTCCGCGGCGGAACGTCTGACCAAGAACCACATCGCGCCGGTGGTCCTCCTGACTGCATTCAGTCAGAAAGAGCTTGTCGAACGCGCAAGTGAAGCAGGCGCTCTGGCGTATGTGGTGAAGCCCTTCACCCCGAACGACCTCCTGCCCGCGATTGAAATCGCGTTGAGCCGGTACGCCCAGATCATCACGCTCGAGGCTGAGGTCGCGGACCTGGTTGAACGCTTCGAGACCCGCAAACTTGTGGACCGTGCCAAGGGCTTGCTCAACGAAAAGATGGGACTCACTGAGCCCGAAGCTTTCCGCTGGATCCAGAAGGCTTCCATGGACCGCCGATTGACGATGCACGATGTTGCTCAGGCAATTATCGAGCAGCTTTCCGCCAAAAAATAACGTCATCTGGCCCGCTGGGGCTATCGCTGTGCCTGAGAGCGCTGAACCGCACCGCGGAGCAGCGCTCTTTCTTTTGGGATTCGTCGTCGACGGTTATCGACCACCTACCCGCGCCAAACGGTCTACAACCGGAAATAGGTGCCGCCCTGACCGCTGATCGACGTGGGTTCATCCCGCAGTAGGAGCGGTAGCCCGCTAGAGGTCTTTCAGAAAATTGGTCATCCGCACGGTGGATAGTCGTCGGCCCTGGTCGTCGCGGATCACGATCTCGTGGGTTGCCAGCGTGCGCCCCAGATTGACCGCCGTGCACGTCGCCGTGACCGTCCCGGCCGCGACCGACCGGCTGTGGGACGCGTTGATCTCTATGCCAACCGCCACTCGGCCTGCGCCGGCATGGATAGCCGACGAGACTGATCCGAGCGTTTCCCCCAGGACGACATGAGCCCCTCCATGGAGGATTCCGATGACTTGGGTATTTCCTTCGACCGGCATTGTCGCGACTGAATGAGTCGCGGACAGCTCGAGGAACTCGATTCCCATTTTTATCGCCAAAGCACCGCCGCGGCTTCCGATCAGCCGTTCGACCAATTGGGGATCTAGGTCGACAGGAAATATTGTCATCTGGTTCCTCTTGCTGCGCTCGGCCTGTCGGCAGCCCCGGTTAGGCTTGCTGCGTGTCGGATAACGAAAAGCCTACCCTCATGGTCATTGACGGCCATTCGCTCGCGTTCCGGGCGTTTTACGCCCTGCCCGTGGATAGTTTTATGAATCGGGACGGTCAACACACCAACGCGATCCATGGTTTCATCGCCATGCTTATCAACCTGCTCGCCAAAGAAAAACCGACCCACCTTGCCGTCGCGTTCGATATTTCGCGCTATTCGTTTCGCACGCGGGAATACCCGGAATACAAGGGAACCCGCGGGGAGACGCCCGCAGAATTCATCGGCCAAATTCCCCTGTTGGAAGAGGCCTTGGCAGCCATGAGCATCTCGACGCTCACCAAAGAGGATTACGAAGCGGACGATATCCTGGCGACCCTGGCTCACCAGGGTTCCGAGCAAGGCTTCAATGTGTTTGTGGTCTCCGGCGACCGTGACGCCATCCAGATGATCAACGACAACGTGACACTTCTCTACCCGAACGCCCGGGGGGTTTCAGAACTCAAACGGTACGACCGCGACACGGTTTTCGAGCGTTACGGCATTGAGCCGCACCAGTACCCCGACGTTGCCGCCTTGGTTGGGGAGACCAGCGACAACCTCATCGGTGTTGACAAAGTTGGTGAGAAAACGGCCGTCAAATGGATCAACCAGTACGGCAGTCTTGACGGCGTTCTTGAGCACGCCGCGGAGATTAAGGGTGTTGTTGGTGAGAAACTGCGTGAGCAGTCTGACCGAGCCGTGCGTAACCGCAAACTCAATCATCTCCTCACCGACGTCGAGCTGCCATTTGGTCCCCGCGATCTTGAGCGGCGTCCGATCAATGTCGCAGCGGTACGAGATGTCTTCGACAAACTGCAGTTCCGCACGCTCCTGGACCGCGTACTGAAGATTGCGGCGACCGAGTCGGGCGACATCGTCGAAACCGTAGCGGAAGGGCCTGCGGTAACCGGAATCCCAATCGTGCGGACTCTCGTTGATGAAGAGTTGGGCAAGTGGCTGGATACCGTTTCCGCACAAGGAACCAAGCCACTCGGTTTGCGTGTTGAGTTGAACGCCGACGGAGTCATTGGTTTGGGGATCGCGAGCGCTTCCGACTCCGCGTATGTTCCGTGGGCCGCCGGTCGACTGGACTATGTTGCACTGGAAAAATGGCTGGGAAGTGAATCGCCGAAATACCTGCACGACTCGAAGCGCGAGTTCAAGGCCCTCCAGCGCGCAGGACTACAGCTGGGCGGTATCGCCTTCGACACAACCCTTGCGTCGTGGCTACTGAAGCCCGGGGGGAAAAACGAAGATCTCGGAGCCCAGGTTTATTCTCACCTGGCCGAAACCCTGGTTCAGGCCGACCCAAACCAGCTGGTTCCGGACACCACCGGTGCGAGTCCCGCAACTGAAGCCTGGTACGTGCTCCGGCTGGCGGACTACCTCGCAGAAAAACTCGATAGCGGTTCGCGGACGGTCTTGGATTCAATCGAACTTCCGCTTGTGCCAGTGCTGGCGCAAATGGAAACGACCGGGATCACCGTAAATTCAGACGTACTTGCTCGACTCAACTCGGGGCTGACGGAAACTGCTGGCGAACTCGCAACGCAGGCCTTCGCGGAAATTGGGCATGAGGTCAACCTCGGATCTCCCAAGCAGCTGCAGCAGGTTCTGTTTGAAGAGCTCAATATGCCAAAGACCCGGGCCAACAAAACCGGGTTCTCCACCGATGCCGCATCGCTGGCTGACCTTCAGGACTCTGCGCCACACCCGTTCCTCGACCTCTTGCTCAAACATCGTGACGCGACCAAGCTGAAGCAGATCATTGAAACGCTTGAACGTGGTGTTGCACCGGACCTGCGGATCCACACCACCTACGATCAGACCGGCACAACAACCGGGCGCATCTCTTCAACGGACCCAAACCTGCAGAACATCCCGGTAAAGACGGCCATCGGTCGAGAGATCCGCTCAGCGTTCGAAAGTGGGAACGAGTTCTCGACCCTGCTGACCGCCGACTACTCCCAGATTGAAATGCGCATCATGGCGCATCTTTCCGGAGATGAAGGGCTGATCACCGCGTTCAACGAGGGCGAAGATCTCCACCGTTTTGTCGGCGCACGAATTTTTGGAGTGCCGACGGATGAGGTTACGCCAATCATGCGCACCAAAGTCAAAGCAATGTCGTACGGCCTCGCGTACGGACTGAGCGCATTCGGTCTGAGTAAACAACTGCGTATCGGTACCCCCGAGGCCAAGAAACTAATGACTGATTATTTTGCTCGGTTCGGTGCCGTTCGCGACTACCTGCGAAATGTAGTTGAGCAGGCCCGGGCCGACGGCTACACCGAGACCATCTTTGGCCGCCGTCGCCCCTTCGGAGACCTCGCGTCCAATAACCGGGTGCTGCGTGAGAATGCAGAGCGGGCAGCCCTCAATGCACCCATCCAGGGATCCGCGGCAGACATCCTGAAAATTGCGATGATTAATATCGCAGAGGACCTTCGCCAGGACAATCTGCGGTCCAGGATGTTGATGCAGGTTCATGACGAGCTGGTGTTCGAAGTTGCCGACGGCGAAGTGGATCAACTGAGAACAATCGTGACAACGCGGATGGGAAACGCCGCCGATCTTCGTGTCCCACTCAATGTGCAGGTGGGGATCGGGAGAAACTGGGACGAGGCGGCGCATTAGCTCCGGCTGGCCGGGACGAAAGCCGGAATGAATCTCAACGATGTACCAAGAACGGCACTCTGATGACTGAACTCTCGCTCGACAGAATCCAAGTCCTGCTTCCGGAAAATTCTATTTTTCTCGATGCATCGGCTACAGGCCGTGACGACGCCGTCCGGCAGGCAGGCCTTGCCCTGGTTTCTGTCGGGGCTGCTGGCAGCAGTTATGTCGAAGCGATGCTCGATCGCGAGCGGACTATCTCCACGTACATCGGCGAGGGCATTGCGATGCCGCATGGCACCATCGATGCAAAAAAGTCGGTTCATAGAGACGCACTCGTGTTGCTGCGTTTTTCTGAAGGAATCGACTGGTCCGGCGAGCAAGTGAACGTTGTTATCGGTGTCGCTGCACAGGGTCGTGGGTATATTGCACTGATCAGTCAGCTCGCGGGTGTTCTTCTTGATCCTGCACGTGCCGCGGCGTTGGCTGCTGCAACAACAACTGCTGAGGTCTACGAACTCTTTTCCTAGGTCCGCCCGCCGAAACATGGATGCCGGATCGGCTAACGACGATGTCGACATGCCGTGCGCCCCGAAGGCGTGTTCTAGGCTGCAGTAATGACCGTGTCGAGCGAATCCCCAGTACACCGCCAGCCCACCGCAATCGATGTGATTGCTGAAGACTGGGTTGTCACGCTCGCGGACCTCGACCCCAGCGTGGCGATCTGGATTGGTCTGCCTGGTCGCCTCGACGAGTTCGGCGACCTTTCTCCGGACGGGCATGCGCAGTACATTGCTGAGGCGACGAAGGTCATCGCACGGTTGGATGAAGCATCGGCTGTAGACGATGTGGACTGGGTGACCCAGACCGACCTCCGCAGCGCACTTGCCCTTGAACTTGAAGCCTCCGATGCCGGCCTGTGGAAGCGCGACCTCAACGTCATCGCCTCGCCGGCGCAAAGCATCCGCGAATCATTTGACCTGATGCCGCACGACAGCGACGATGACTGGTCGACCATTGCGCGCCGAATGGTGAACCTTCCCGGCGCAATCGACGGTTACATCGAGACATTACGCCTCGGAATTCGGGAAGGGATCGTCCCGGCTCGGCGCCAGGTTCTTGAGGTAGCTGACCAAATACGTAAACACAGCGAACCGTCGGGCTTCTTCGCTGAATTCGCTGGGTCGGCAGCAACCGGGGACGGCGGCAGGCTGTCGGAGGCGCTACGCCGTGACCTCGATCGCGGAGCGGAAGCCTCGGCGGCGGCCTATACCAAGTTGACCACGTTTCTTGAGAACGATCTCGCGCCCCAGGCAAGCGAACTTGACGCAGTGGGTCGAGATTTGTATGCGCTGCAGTCGCGCGGCTTCCTCGGAGCAACCATCGACCTTGATGAGACATACGAGTGGGGTGTCGAGGAGTTGGCACGGATGGTCGAGGAGCAATCCCGTGTCGCTTCGGAGATCAAACCCGGCGCCACCATCGAAGAAGCCATTGCCATCCTTGAAGCGGACCCCGCACGAAAATTGCACGGAACCGCGGAACTGCAGCGTTGGATGCAACAACTGAGCGACACCGCCGTCGCGGAGCTGTCCAGATCGCATTTTGATATTCCGGGTCCTGTGCGCGACCTTGAGTGCATGATTTCTCCCACGCGAGAAGGCGGCATTTACTACACCAGCCCCAGCGACGATTTCGCACGTCCAGGACGAATGTGGTGGTCCGTCCCCGAGGGCGTAACGGAGTTTGATACCTGGCGTGAGACAACGACCGTCTACCACGAAGGTGTTCCCGGGCACCACCTGCAACTGGGCCAGGCCGTGTACAACCGCGCCACGCTGAACACCTGGCGGCGCCAGCTCGCCGGGACCTCAGGACATGCCGAAGGATGGGCACTGTACGCCGAGCGTCTGATGCAGGACCTCGGTTATCTCGACGACCCGGGGGACCGTCTGGGAATGCTCGACGGGCAGCGGATGCGAGCCGCCCGCGTCGTCCTGGATATCGGAGTGCACCTTGGCAAACAACGCCCCGATGGTGGAGGTATCTGGACCGCCGAGTACGCGCTCGAATTTATGCTCCAGAATGTCAACATGGACGCGGCGTTTGTGCGATTCGAAGTCAACCGCTACCTGGGATGGCCAGGCCAAGCCCCCTCGTACAAAGTCGGCCAACGAATCTGGGAACAGATCCGAGATGCCAGTATCGCCCTGGAGGGCGATGCCTTCAGCATCAAGAACTTCCATCGTCGAGCGCTGGATCTGGGGGGAGTCGGACTCGACACCCTGAAGTCGGCACTCGTGAAGCCGACGCCGTGAGCGGCGAACTGAGTTTCAATCTGTTCGAGATGAACACGGTTGGGCACATCTCGCATGGGATGTGGAAGGCGGAAGGCAATTCGCGGCACCGCTATACCGATCTGGAATTCTGGCAGCAGCAGGCCATCCTGCTGGAACAGGGACTGTTCGACTCGGTATTCCTCGCCGACGTGATCGGCGCCTATGACGGATATCGCGGTGGACCGGAAACCGCGCTCCGTGAAGCTGTGCAGATCCCGAACAATGATCCGCTTTTGGTGATCCCCGCCATGGCAGCCGTCACAAAGCATTTGGGTTTTGTCTCCACGTTTTCAACGACGTACGAGCCGCCCTTCGCGTTTGCGCGCCGCGCCAGCACCCTCGACCACCTCACCAAGGGACGGTTCGGGTGGAACGTGGTGACGTCTTACCTTCCGAACGCAGCGCGAAACTTCGGTTTGGACGATGAGCTTGACCACGCGCAACGCTATGCCCGTGCGCACGAGTTCCTCGATGTCCTCTACAAGTTGTGGGAGGGATCCTGGGACGACGAGGCGGTCGTGAGGGATGTGGCAGGAGGTGTCTACACGGATCCCGCAAAGGTCAGGCCAATCAACCACAATGGCGAGTATTTCCGGGTAGCAGGACCCCACCTTTCGGAACCATCTCCTCAGCGCACACCCGTCATCTACCAGGCAGGCAGCTCTGCGACAGGCCGCGCGTTCGCCGCGAAACATGCCGAAGCCGTATTCGTCGGCGGTTCGACCCTCGCTGATTTCGCAACAACAATCGCCGACATCCGGCGTCAGGCCGTAGATGCGGGCCGCGGAGCAAACGCGGTACGTACCCTGGGCAGCGCAGTGCTCATCGCAGGTCGAACACGCGCTGAGGCCGAGCGCAAGGCGGAGGACTACGCCACCCTGTCAAGCGCGGAGGGATACCTCGCCCATGCCGGCGGCGGAAGTGGAATCGACCTCGCCGCGTATCCCCGGGATGCCCGGATGGCCGACATCCTGCGCAGCTCCGACGGAAGCCACGATCCAGCAACGGCGGCCCGATACGCACCCGGGGCGACGGTTGGTGATGCACTGGACAAGATCGTCCGGTTTGACCGCGGACCATTTTTTGCCATCGGTACGGGGTCGGACATCGCAGACGCCATCGAAGGCTGGGTGCGCGAGACGGGTATTGATGGTTTCAACCTCCGCCAATTCACCACGCCGGGGACCCTGGAAGACTTTGTCGAGTTTGTGGTCCCCGAATTGCAGCGGCGCGGTCTGTACCGCACCCGGTACGAGACCAGCACTCTGCGCGAACACCTTTTTGGCGTCGGTAACACTAGGCTGCCAGCCGCGCACCACGGCGCACGCTACCGCGGCGGCGCCAATCTCACTGAGAATGTGAACCCTTCAAGCCAATCCTGAAAACAGCTCTTCGGACGCATGAGGAAACAAATCGCCGTGTATTACGCCTACGGTGGTATCCCTTCTGCCCGAGACGCTAGGATGAGACGTCGCGATTTGCGACTTCTAACCGCCTGCCGCTGGCGAAATCACCAAGAACTTCCTCGTCCGTGGCCCTAGCTATGTCCATACTGGAGCACTAACTACATGACAAACGTAACGACCGCCAAGGCACCCAAGCAGGTTGCGATCAATGACATCGGATCTGCTGAAGACTTTCTCGCCGCGGTCGAAAAGACTCTGAAGTTCTTCAACGATGGGGACCTCATTGAGGGCATCGTTGTAAAGATCGACCGTGACGAGGTTCTCCTCGACGTCGGCTACAAGACCGAGGGTGTAATCCCCTCCCGCGAACTTTCCATCAAGCACGACGTAGACCCGAGCGAAGTTGTTCAGGTCGGCGACAGTGTCGAGGCTCTTGTTCTCCAGAAGGAAGACAAAGAAGGCCGCCTGATTCTCTCCAAGAAGCGCGCTCAGTACGAGCGCGCATGGGGCGACGTCGAGAAGATCAAGGAAGCTGATGGCGTTGTCACCGGTTCCGTGATCGAGGTCGTCAAGGGCGGACTCATTGTCGACATCGGACTTCGTGGATTCCTGCCGGCATCGCTCATCGAGCTTCGCCGTGTACGCGACCTCACTCCGTACCTCGGCCAGGAGATCGAAGCTAAGATCCTCGAGCTCGACAAGAACCGCAACAACGTTGTGCTTTCTCGCCGTGCCCTCCTGGAGCAGACGCAGAGCGAAAGCCGCACCACGTTCCTCAACAACCTCCACAAGGGACAGGTCCGCAAGGGCGTCGTCTCCTCGATCGTCAACTTCGGTGCGTTCGTTGACCTTGGCGGCGTTGACGGACTCGTCCACGTTTCCGAGCTCTCGTGGAAGCACATCGAGCACGCCAGCGAGGTTGTCGAGGTTGGCCAGGAGGTCACCGTCGAGATCCTCGAGGTTGACCTCGAGCGCGAGCGCGTCTCCCTGT
>Ga0247735_1000414_pt1 | contig 16794 bp, 12 predicted proteins | sample UWRJL178409R2_FD_180934 | JGI IMG/M metagenome (GOLD analysis project Ga0247735, IMG submission 180934) | Plant litter microbial communities from Arlington Agricultural Research Station in Wisconsin, United States - UWRJ-L178-409R-2 | ecosystem: Environmental > Terrestrial > Plant litter >... | reverse complement strand
ACACATCGATCAGGCCTCCCTTCCCGCACCATGCTCCACCGCGGCGCTCGCCGCATCCTCGCCAAGGATCCAGGTGTCTTTCCCACCGCCACCCTGAGAGGAATTCACCACCAGGCTGCCGGACGGAGCCACCCTGGTCAGGGCGAGGTCGGCCAGGGTGCAGTCGCCCGCCCCGGTACCCCGCACATACACAAACGCCCGCAGGTCCACATGCCGCGGCTCCAGGCGGGTTCCGGCGAAGGTGGGCATCGAAGACAGCACCACCTCCTCCTGGGCGACCCAGTCGGAGGGATGGGCGGCAATCTCCGCACGCCGCTCGGCCACCCGGTACGCCGACGCCGCCGACCCGATCATCACCCCGTTGCCGCCGTACCCATCCACCGGTTTTGTCACCAACTCACCAACCCGCTCCAATACGATGCGCCGCTCGACCTCATCACTCGGCCGGTAGGTTGGCACCGATTCGATCAGCGGGCGCTCGCCGAGGTAGTAACCGATCAGATCCGGGACGTAGCAGTACATCGACTTGTCGTCGGCGACGCCGTTGCCGGGGGCGTTCGCCAGCACAACGTGGCCGTCCACCGCAGCATCCATTATCGCGGCGCCGATCGCACGGCCGTGGAGGTCCACCACATCCACAAGCTCGGAATCCAGCCGCAGGTAGACAACCCCGATGCGGGTGCCGCTGTCGCGGTGCAGCACGTGGCCGTCGACCACGTCGAGGTCGTGGGGCTGGGCGAGCACAAAACCAGCTCCCTCGGCCAGGCGCTGGTGTTCGAACCAGGCCGAACTCGACGGCCCGCTGGACAACAGCGCGACCGCCGAAGTTGCCGCGGCCCTGGCCGTCAGGCTGGCGCGCAGGGCGGCGAAGGAGGTGGTTGGGTCAAGCAGCCCAGGCGGCCTCGGCAGGTCAGGCACCACCGCATCCATCAATTGGCGTGCCGCGATGGCGTACGCGGCACCGCTCGGCGCCCGCACATTGTCCTCGAGTACCCGCCAGCGCCCGAACTCGTTGCGCACCAGGTCGAAACCCATCACCGGCGCCCGCACCGTGCCGCGCGGAAGCCGGGTGGCCTCGGGACGCCAGCCGGGGGAGTCGATGACCTGGTCGCGTGGCAGGATGCCATCGTTGAGTAACTTCTGGTCGCCGTAGACGTCCTGCAGGAAAGACTCGATCGCCCGCGCCCGCTGGATGAGGCCGGTCTCCAGTTCGCTCCACTCGTAATGGTTGATGATGCGTGGCACGAGGTCGACGGCGAAATCCTGCCGGGTGCCGTTCACCCCAAAGGTGACATTGGATGCTGCTGCCCAGGCATCGCGGGCTCCGTTGCGTTCAACGAGCGACGCCGCATTCGCATGCAGGTAGAAGTCGAAGATTTTGCGGTAGACGGGACGCGGCACCGCCCCGGGCCCCACGGCCTCATCTCCGGCGCGGGTCGGATAGGTGCGCAGCGCCGGGATCGTGGCCGGGCTACCGTTGGCCGGGCCGTGGGTTTCCTGCACCACCCGTTTCATCACGTCGTCCAGTTCGCCACGCTCGGCGAAGGCCGCACGCTGCCGGTCGGCGGAGGTTCCCCGCGCCAGCACCATCTCACTGAGGTGCTGCACGTATTCGAAGTCGCCCAGTTCCTCCAGCTGCGGGCGCAACCGTTCGACGGTGCGGCGCACGGCGGTGGCGGCCAGCAGCGGATGCGGGTGCGCAGTGTCGTCGAGCAGGTCGCCGGACAACCCGCCGCGCGCGGCCTGCCAGATCGCGGCGCGGTGCAGCGGGGCGGCAGCGGCGATATAGGGTCGGCCGGCCTCGATGTCCATCTCCGCGGCGCGCACGGCGGCCCGGAACAACCCGCCGATCAGCACGGCGTCATCGACGAGGGGGCAGGCGTCGCACACCCGCAATTCGAGGGTCGGCGCGTGCGACGACGGCCGCACGTCGAAATACGCCATCTTCGGGTCGGCGATCACGCCGCTGTTGATCAGGTCGGCCAGCATCTCGTCGTACTCGGCGGCGGAGGCCAGGTACCCGGTGGCGCCGGCGCTTGGCCACCGCTGCCAAATCGTGGTGCGGATGCTCGCATACCCGGTGTCCTGGCCGTTCCAGTACGGCGAGCTGGCCGACAGCGCGAGCAGGATCGGCAGGGTGCGCGACACCCGCTGGGCGATCTCCACTGCCAGGTCACGGTCGGAGACACCCACATGGATCTGCAGCCCGCAGATGAGCTGCTCGTCGACGAGCATCCGGTATTGCTCCTGCATCCGTCCGTACCGGCCGGTGGTGGTCAACTCGAAATCGGCGAACACCGACCGGGGCGCCGTGCCGACGGCAGCCACACCGAGTCCCATCGGCGCCGCCACATCCACCACACCTTTGCGCAGGCGCAGCAGCTCGTCGCGCAACGATTCGAGGGTACTGACCACGGGAGTATTCGTCTCCACCGTGGTGCGCTGGATCTCGGCCGAGTAGAACTCGGCCGGCAGTTTGGCCAGCACCTGGGGTGCCCGCGCCGACAGCCGCCAGCTCTCCAGGTCGATCAGATGCAGCTCTTCTTCCGCGCCCAGAGTCAACTCCGCCGTCATTCCAACAGGCTACGTCGCACTTCCAGAGGGGGGAAGAAGCGGGACGAAAGTGCCCGGGATTGACCTTTCCATGCAATCTTGCTTGGCAGCGCATAGGCCTCTCATAGCCGGGCGCCCTTGGATGACAGTACAAATTCACCACCCGTTCATCCGGAGGACACCTTGACTCACGCCGTACTCATCACCATCGACCTGGTCGCCATTGCCCTGCTGACGTTCGGGCTCTACTTTCCGCGCCACCGGCGGCGCGACCTGCTTGTCGCGTTCCTCTGCGTCAATGTCGGGGTACTCGCCGTCGCGCAGGTGCTGTCCTCCGCCGCGGTCGGGGTTGGTGTTGGCCTCGGACTCTTCGGGGTGCTCTCGATCATCCGCCTGCGGTCCTACGAGATCGGCCAGCACGAGGTCGCGTACTACTTCGCCTCGCTTGCCCTCGGCCTCCTCGCCGGGATGAGCACAACCCTCGACTGGTTCCCGATCGCGATGATGGCCCTGATTGTCGCCGTCATCTTCATCGGTGACCACCCGTCGCTGTTCCGCAACTACCGCCAGCAGGCGATAGTTCTCGACCGGGCGATCGCCGACGAGAATGAGCTGATCGACCACCTCGAGCGGATGCTGGGCGCCAGGGTACACCGGATCACCGTCGGTGAACTCGACCTGGTGAATGACACCACCTCGGTGCAGGTGCGCTATGAACTGCCGCGGGCGGGCGGCCCCAGGTTTGTCGGCGCCGGCACCTCTGGCGCTGTCGATACCGCTGGCGCCGCCAGCACCGCTGCCGGTGGTGTCCCGGTACCCACCCCCGGTTCCGCCCCATCGGGCAGCGCCGCGCTGCACACCCCACAGTTGGAGAGCCAGCGATGAGCACCCTCACCGAGTTGTCCCCGATTACCCTCGAGGACCTGCTCGTCAACGCCAGCCTGCAGACCAGGGTCGACCGCAAATATGTGCTGCCGCGCGCGGCACTCGAACCCGTGCTGGAAGACCTCGACCGGGACACCCGCGTGCTCGACATCGACGGGGTGCGCGCCTTCGGCTACGAGTCGATCTACTTCGATACCCCCGGCCACGACAGCTACCTGATGGCAGCGCGCAAACGGAGGCACCGGTTCAAGATCCGCACCCGCAGCTACCTCGATTCGGCGGAATGCTACCTCGAAGTGAAAACCCGGGGCGGGCGAAGCCTGACCGTTAAGGACCGCCTCGAGTACAGCATCCACGATCGCGCCCAGCTCACCACCGAGGGACGGGAATACACCGATTCTGTTCTTGGCGAGTCGGGAATCGTTGGGGCAGAACAGTTCGATCTCGCCCCGGTGCTGACCACCCGCTACCGGCGTTCGACGCTGTACATTCCCGCTTCGCAGAGTCGCGCGACCATCGACCTGTCCCTCAACTGGTCGGACGATCACGCAGAACTCGACCTGCCGGAGCTCGCGGTGGTCGAGACCAAATCCGGCTCGACACCGTCGGCGGTCGACCGGCTGTTGTGGTCGCACGGCCATCGCCCCGCGTCACTGTCGAAGTTCGGCACGGGACGGGCGGCGCTGCGCCCCGATCTGCCGTCCAACAAATGGAACCGGATCCTCACCCGGTACTTCGCCCAGCCACCGCCGGCAGCACTGCCAACTCCGCTGGTCCGCGCACCCGCTGACCCCGACCACACCTCCACCCCACACTGAGACCCGCACCACCCACCGGAAGTAGTTGCCATGCGACGCCCCTGTTCCTACAAAGTCCTCCCGTTCCTTCTGGTGGCCGGCCTGCTCGGCGGCTGTGCCGCCGTAAACGCCAGCTCCGGTTCTTCCGGCACCACTGACGGCAGTGCGAGCAGCTCGGCGTCGGTGGATGCCGATGCGACCGTGGCCGCGGCCACCCTCCTCGCCGAAAACCAGGCCACCCACGATGACGACTCCGACTACGTCTGGGATGACGCCGACGCGATCGCCATCTCGCTCGACGGCGACACCGCGAGCAGCGACAGCGACAGTGACGCGGTCACGATTGACGGCGGCGTGGTGACGATCACCGCGGCCGGAACCTACACACTCAGCGGCACCCTCAGTAACGGCCGGGTGGTGGTCGACTCCACGGGAGAGGGCACCGTGCGTCTCATCCTGGACGGCGTCGACATCTCCAACTCCACCGGCGCGGCCATCGAGGTCACAGCCGCCGACGAAGCCATGGTGGTACTCGCCGACGGATCGGCCAACATCCTGAGTGACACCAGCAGCTACGCCGACACCGCCGAGGCCAACGCCGCGCTCTACAGCGCCGCCGATCTCACCATCACCGGGGAAGGGTCACTGGTGGTGAGCGGAAACGGCAACGACGGCATCGCGAGCGCCGACGGCCTCATCATCCACTCGGGCACCATCACCGTCACGGCGGTGGACGACGGCATCCGCGGCAAGGACTACCTCGTTATCGACGGCGGTGACATCACGGTGACCTCCGGCGGCGATGGCCTCAAATCGGACAATAACGAGGATGCTGCCCGCGGCTACATCTCCGTCACCGCCGGAACCCTGGATATCACCGCCGTGGCCGATGGACTGCAGGCGGAAACCGATGTCATCGTCAGCGGAGGAACCCTCACGCTCGAATCTGGCGGTGGAAGTGCTGCGACGCTCGACGCCGACGTTTCCGCCAAGGGCCTGAAAGGCGGGGTGTACGTGGTGGTCACCGGTGGCACCATCACCGTCGACTCGGCCGACGACGCGCTGCATTCGAACGGAGCGATCCAGGTCTCCGGCGGCACCCTCGACCTCGCGACCGGCGACGACGGTGTCCATGCCGACAGCGCGCTCTACATCGATGGCGGCACCATCGCGGTCACCGAGTCGTACGAAGGCCTCGAAAGTGCCAGCGTCACCATCAACAGCGGTGACATCTCCGTGGTCGCCAGCGACGATGGCATCAATGCCGGGGGTGGTAGCGACGGCACCAGCGAGCAGGGCCCGGGAGGCGCCGACCAGTTCTCCGCCAGTGGCGACTACTCGCTGACCATCAGCGGTGGCACAGTGGTGGTGGATGCTGGAGGCGACGGGCTCGACTCCAACGGAACGGCCACCGTCAGCGGGGGAACAACCGTCGTCAGCGGCCCGACCGACAATGGAAACGGCGCGCTCGACGTGGACGGCACCTTCGAGGTGACCGGGGGCACCCTGCTCGCCGCCGGCAGCACGGGCATGGCCGTCTCGCCGACCGATACCTCGGCCCAGGCATCCATCGCGGTGGCACTGGATTCTGTCCAGGACGCCGGCACGGTTGTGCAGGTCACCGACAGCGCCGGGGAAGTTGTTGCTGCCTTCGAGTCACACAAGGCTTTCCAGTCGGTGGTGTTCTCCTCGGCCAACATCGTTGACGGCGAGGAGTACACCGTTTACGTCGGCGGTTCGCTGGCGGGTGATGCCGTCGGCGGTCTCGCCGCCAGCGGAGACCTCACCGGCGCCACCGAATCGGCAACGGCGACCGGCGGGGTCGCGGCGACCTCCAGCCAGGGTGGCGGGATGGGCGCCGGCGGAGGGATGGGTGGCGGTTCGCGCAACTGACCGCGCGCCGCGGAACACCGTCTGCAGTGCAGCGCAACGCAACCGAAAACTGCCGGGCCCGCGATCGCTCGCGGCGCCCGGCAGCCTGTGGTGGTGGGACAGGTCAGTGTGGCGGGGCCGGACGCCGTTTGCTGGTGGCCGCGACGGTCGACTGCCGCCCCGCCAGGTCTTGCGAAGCGATTTCGGATTCGCCGTCGTGGAGGATCTGGACACCGCGGGTGTCCGGCTGGCCCGATCGGAAGCCACCACCGCCACCCAAGATTTCGGCTTCCTGTTCAGAGACCAGCACGGGTGGGCCGGCCGAGGTGTCGCTCGGCTCGCTGGGGGATCCCGGACGAAGGACGTTGAAAAACAGGTTGAGCAACACGGCGACGATACTGGCGGCACTGATCCCCGAATGGAAGATCGTGATGAACCAGGAGGGGAACTGGTCCCAGAATTGTGGTGCGACAACCGGGATGATCCCGAACGCGACCGCGGCCGCCACAATCACCAGGTTGTTGTTATTGGCGTACTTGACCTGCGACAGGGTGCGGATTCCGCTGGCGGCGACCGTGCCGAAGAGCACAATCCCGGCGCCGCCAAGGACGGGCTGGGGGATGATGCCCACAACGGCCGACAGGATAGGGGAGAGCCCCAACAGCAGCAGGATGCCACCGCCGGCGGCAACGGCGAAGCGGCTCTTGATCCCGGTGAGGGCGACCAGCCCGACGTTCTGGGCGAAGGCCGTTGCCGGGAACGAGTTGAAGACGGGGGCGATGGCAGAGGCCACCATGTCGGCGCGAAGGCCGTCGCCGACTCGTCGCGCATCAACGCGGGTGCCAACAACCTGGCCGACCGCGAGGATGTCGGCGGTCGTCTCGACCATAATCACCAGGATCACGATGGTCATCGAGATGATCGCGCCGATCTCGAACACGGGCATCCCGAACGCGAACGGCTGGGGAAGAGCAACCGGGCTCGCTTCGGCCACCGGGGCGACATTCACCCTGCCAATGAGCGCGGCGAACAGCGTGCCGATCACCAGGCCGAGTAACACGGCAAGGCGGGAGACGGCGGGGATCTTCGACAGGATGATCACCACAACGAAGGTGAACAGGGCAAGGCCAATACTGTCGACGGCCCCGTAGGCAGGGTTTGCCGTGGGGACGCCGTCGAGAAAGATCGTGGCCTGACCGGCGATCCAGCCGGCGGCAACCGGCATCAGCGAGAGTCCGATCACGGTAATGATCGAGCCCGTGACGACAGGCGGGAAGAATCTCACGATGCGGGAGAAGAACGGTGAGATGGCGAGGCCGACCACCGCGGCGACAAGGACGGAGCCGAACGCCGTGCGGAGCCCGTTGGTACCACCCCCGCTATTTCCGATAATCGTGGTCATGGTGGAGACGGCCGCGAAAGAGATTCCCTGGACAAGCGGGAGTTGGGACCCAAAAAACGGCAGCCCCAGGGTCTGCAACAGCGTCGCGGCGCCACTGACAAACAAAGCACAGGCGACCAGGAGGGTCTGTTGGGCGGGGGTGACTCCCGCAGCACCGCCGATAATCAGCGGGACGGCGATGACCCCGCCGAACATGGCGAGGATGTGCTGGAGTCCGTACCCCAGGGTTCGAAGCGCCGGCATCCTCTCGTCTTCTGGACGCATGGCAGCTGATGTGGGAGTTTCAGGAATGCGAGACATTGGCTTTTCCCTTCCACTTTCACCGTAGGCCGCACCGCGTTCCGGTCTGGTTACAACGACGTAAAGGAATTGTTTCAGATTCGCCACTGCACCTGTCGCCTGCGTGCGGGATGCGCCGCGTCGGGTGTGGTTCGCTGGGCCTCAGTCGAGCAGGGTCAGCGCGGTGAACGACATCGTGGTGGATTGACCGTTCTGGCAGGTTTGATACAGCAGGTCGTATCCGCGCGGCACATCGGCAACCGTGGCAATGTGCTGGTTCACCATTTTCACGATGCCGTCCACCCGGTAGGTCCCCTCGTTCTCACCCGTAAGCCTGATGATGGTTCCGGCTTCGTCGGGAAACGCTCGACCGCCACAGGACCAGTGTTCTGCGATGGTGGGGACGTTGTCATAGTGGGCCGAGATATCGACGGAGCCGACACATTCGTCCAATTCGGCCGTCCATCCGACCGCGTGAACATGGTTGGTATACCGCGACGCGAGGATGCGGTCCTGCTCGGCCTGCCAGGCCGCAACAGCTTCAGCGACGGCGCGCAGCGGTTCCCGCAACGACGCGGCCAGGTCCTCCAGCGAGTCCACCTCAGGAAAATCGAAATCCTCGAGTGAGGATGCCGCCTCGCGTAGGCCCGCCCCGGCGGCGAGTGAACCATCATCGGCGGCCGCAGCGCGAGACATCGCCTTCTCTGCAGCAAGCAACGATTCCTCGACCCCGTCGATCCGGATCGTCGCAGAGTCGATCGCCGCGGCCAGCGCGACACGAGAATCCTCGGCGAGGACACGGCCGGCACTGTCGTCTAGCGCGACCTCGGCATCATCCCGAAGGTCAGCGGCGGAATCGAAGGTCAGCGCAACGGCCGACTTCTCCGCTTCAAAGGCACTGACCACCGTATCGAACTGCGAACGCGCGGATGCTTCGGACGAAGTGAAGGCGATCGACCCACCCGACAGCGCAAGGACCGCCACGATGGCGGCGATCACCAGGGGGCGCCTGCTGGAGCGTGCGGCCCGGGCGGATCGTCGACCGGTGGGCGGAGAAATCTCGGTGTCACCGGACATCGCGGTTCTCCATTGTCTGTGGGTGCGAAAGCCTGAGGAGGCAACGCATCGGGTGGTGCTCGGGCGGGTCAGGCGGGATGTTCGGTGCAGCACCCAGTCTGCCATCCGGGTCATCGGTGACGGAAGCTGTGACCACACTGGTCCGCACCGGTGCCGCCCGGGAAGACGCTGGTTTCCACGTCGTCGCCACGGCAATGAGGCAGTTACCCGGGAAGGGCGCGGTAGGTTGTTCTTTTTCCGCCGGGCCCACCGTCGGATCGGCTGCGGCCAGAGTGCAAAGGAATCGCCATCATCGGTATCGCCACCTGGCTTGAGAACCTGCCAGAACTCCTCGGCTATAAAACCCCGATCGTGATCATGCCAGCCACAATGACGATCATCGTGGTTGTGGCGGCCGTCCTGTGTGTGCCGCGAGCGACCTGGGCCTACTTCGGTTTGTTCACCACGCTGGTGCACGAACTCGGGCACGCGTTCACCGCATTGCTCAGCGGAAGGCGGGTCACCGCGATTCACCTGCACCTGAACCATGCCGGTTCGGCGCACAGCGTGGGACGCGGCACCCTGGGCACCGTCATCTCGGGATTCTTCGGTTACCCGGCACCTGCGATTGTGGGCGCGGCCGTGTTGTGGGCGGTGTTCTCCGGCTATACCGCTGCCGCCGTGGCCGCCAGCACGGTGATCATCGCCGGTACCCTGCTTTTTATTCGCAACGGGTTCGGCGTTGTTGTTGTTCTGGTCTCGGCCGTGGCAAGCGGTGCGCTGTGGTACTTCGGCTCCGCCCCGGTGCAGTCGTACACACTGCTGGTTGTGGGGGTCTCGCTGATGATCGGGTCGGTACGGGCGCTGCTCGGGGTGATCGGAGTGCACACCACCCGTCGGGCGAACCTGGCTTCGTCCGACGCCTACCTGCTGTTCAGACGCACCGGGATACCGTCGCCGGTCTGGTTACTTCTGTTTGTTGTGGTCATCGGGGCGAGCCTCTACTTCGCCGCCGGGCGATACCTTGCGACGCTGGCCCTGCCCCTCACTCCCTGACGAGGGTTCCCCGACCTCCGACCCCCGATCTCGGATTCCGGTCCCTAAACTCCGTTCACGGTGCCGTCGCGCAGGTCAAAGATCGCCCACCCCTGATCGCGGTGTGCCTCGCCCGGAACAAAGCCGGGTTACGCGCGGGCGTGCGCGGACGCGGCCGCGACCTGCTCCGCCGTGGGACGGACACCCGTGTAGCGTTCGAACTGCTCCGCCGCCTGGAGGGCGATCACCTCGGCACCGGTAATGACCCTTTTCCCCGCCACGCGGGCGGCCACAATCAAGGGCGTCTCGGCCGGCAGTGCGACAACATCAAAAACGGTGTCCGCCTCGGCGATGGTGTCCGTGGGGAAGGCGAGCTGGTCCGATTCGGCACCGCCGGCCATACCGACGGGAGTGACGTTCACAATAAGCGGTGCCCGCTCGCCAGCGAGTTCCGCCAGCCACCGGAATCCGAGTTCCCCGGCGAGTGCGCGGCCGCTGCGCTCATTACGCGCGACAACGGTGCCCTGTGTAAATCCGCTGTCGCGCAGAGCCGCAGCGACGGCCTTGGCCATTCCGCCGCTGCCGCGCAGCAGGAACGGTGTTGCCGGGTCGATCTCGCTGGCCCGGATGAGCTGGGCTGCTGCGATGTAGTCGGTGTTGTAGGCACGAAGATAACCGTCATCGTTGACGATCGTGTTCACCGACTGGATTGCAGTAGCCGACGCATCCAACTCGTCCACCAGGGCGATGACGTCCTCTTTGAAGGGCATCGACACGGAGCATCCCCGAATGTCCAATGCGCGGACTCCGCCGATCGCGGCAGCGATGTCGGTCGTGGTGAACGCCTTGTAAACGAAGTCGAGGGCCAGCTGGTCGTAGAGGTAGTTATGGAACCGGGTGCCGAAGTTGCTTGGCCGCGCGGCGAGGGAGATGCAGAGGCGAGTGTCTTTGTTCAGTGTCGGCTTCATTGCGGGGGCTTTCTCTCAGGACGGCGGCGGCTCCTGCGGCGGATCGTGGCCTGCGCGGGGGAGCAACGTGACCTTCCCCACCGTAAAGGAAAGCGCAGCACACACACGTCACCACGGCAACCGGTGCACCAGATCGCAGTCGAATCACCGCACACATTCCAACAAATTCGACCGCCCTCGCCCCCGTCGAATGTGAGCGAAAGTTAGGGGTTCGACCGCCTTCGGTTAGCCCCTAAACTGACGACAACTTATGACAGCGAACAGTGGGGGATTCAGTGGGCGCGATTACTTGGGGTCATGTGGTGGCTGGGGCCGCAGCGTTGGCTCTGATGGCCACCGGTAGCGTGGCCGCCACACCGTTGGCGCAGGTGGCCTCCGCATCCGCGGCGACCGGATCCGCGAGCATTGTCGGCTGGCTGCACACCGATGGTGCCGTTATCAAGACGGCATCGAACAAGACCCACGTGATCAAGGCCGCGTCCTGGTTCGGCCTGGAAACCAGCAATTGCGCCCCCCACGGCTTGTGGACCATCAGCCTGGATGCAGGTCTCGCCCAAATTGCGTCCATGGGGTTCAACACGATTCGCCTGCCGTTCTCATCCGAGTGCCTCACCGCCCCCTCAACCAACTCGATCAACTATGCGCTGAACCCCACCCTGCAGGGCAAAAGCCCCGTGCAGGTGATGGATACGTTTATCGCGAAGGCGAAAGCCAAGGGCCTCAGCGTTATCCTCGACCGGCACCGTCCGGATTCCGGGGCGCAGTCCGAGTTGTGGTACACCGCCCAGTACAGCGAACAGCGGTGGATCAGCGATTGGAAAGCGCTGGCGACCCGCTACCTGAACGAACCTGCCGTTATCGGATTCGACCTGCACAACGAACCCCACGGAACGGCCTGCTGGGGCTGTGGCAATTCCGCGGTGGACTGGCAGGCTGCAGCGACCCGCGCTGGCAACGCCGTGCTGTCAGTGAATCCCAAACTGCTCATCATCATCGAAGGTGTCGAGAAGCAATCCGCCGATTCCTACACCTGGTGGGGGAGTGGGCTCGCCGGGGTCAGGGCCAAGCCGGTCAAGCTGAGCGTGCCCAACCGCGTGGTGTACTCCCCGCACGATTACCCCGCCTCGGTGTACAACCAGAAGTGGTTCGCCGCATCCAACTACCCCAACAACCTCCCCGCAGTCTGGGATGCGAATTGGGGGTATATCGCCAAGTCGGGGATCGCACCCATCCTGCTCGGTGAATTCGGTACAAAACTGGAAACCTCGTCGGACAAACAGTGGCTGAAAACCCTCGTGAGCTACCTCGGATCGACGGGTATGAGCTACGCGTATTGGTCGTTCAATCCCAACAGCGGCGATACCGGTGGATTGGTGAAGGACGACTGGACCACGCCGCAAACCGCCAAGCTCGCTGCCCTCGCCCCCATCCTCACTGCCCGCGCTCCGGTTGCGACGACCCCGGTGTCGCCGAAACCCACGACGACGGCAACACCGAAACCGGCGACCACGCCGAAACCGGTAACGACACCGAAACCCGCCACAACCCCCAAAGCGACCACAACACCGAAACCGACAACGCCAGTGGTTCCGCCGGTGTCGAACGGCACCATCACTGCCAAGTGGAGCGTGCAAAACTCGTGGGGATCGGGCTACGTCGCAAACTTCGACATCAGCAGCACCGCCCGCGCGTCGTCCTGGACTGTGAGCTGGAAAGATTCCGCCGTCACCAAGGTGATCAACGCCTGGGGCATGACCTGCACCGTGGTCGCCAACAAATCGATCACGTGCACCGGGGCTGAGTGGGCAAAATCACTCGCGCCAGGCCAAACCCACCGGGTTGGGCTCCAGGTCGAATCGACCAGGACGCCGAACTCTCCCGTGATAACGGTGAAAAGCAAGTAGGTCCGCCCAGAGCGGTCGGCTACTTATCGACGAGAGTCACTTCGAACGAGTAGAGGTCAGGCCGGTAGCAGTGGTGGCCGTATTCGACGGCGCGGCCGGAGTTGTCGTACGCGGTGCGATCCATCGTGAGTACCGCGCCGTTTTTGTCGATCTCCAGCAGCGACGATTCGTCGCCGGTTGCCAACCGGGCACCAATGCGCTGGCGGGCGACGCGCATGGTCACCCCGCGCCCACGGAGCACCTGGTAGAGGCCGAACTCGCCCAGCTCGTCAGCGGTGATGTTCGCGAAGTCTTCGGGAAGGTAGTTCTCGAGCACCGCGACCGGCACACCGTCAGCGGCACGCAATCGTCGAAGCCGCAGAACCGGTGAGCCTGCCGCAACACCGAGCCGCTCAGCCATTTTTGTGTCTGCAGTGATGATCTCGTGGGTCAACAGTGTTGTTGATGGATGCTTGTTGCTGCGGGCCAGATCCTCAAAGAGGCTCGTCAACTCGACGTTGCGAGTGACCTGGCCGTGGACGACCTGTGTGCCGATGCCACGTCGTCGCACCAGCAGTCCCTTGTCGACGAGGTCCTGGATGGCCCGGCGGATCGTTGGGCGGGAGATTCCCAGTCGTTCGCCGAGGGCAATCTCATTCTCGAGGCGGGAACCGGGCGGGATTTCGCCACTGGTGATCGCATTTTCGAGACGGCTGGCGATTTGGTAGTACAACGGCATCGGGCCGGACCGGTCCATGTCCATAAACAGGTTTGCGGGAAGGGTGTTGTCAGGCAAACTCACGCCAACTCCAATGTTGTGAACAGTACGGATCGCACTCAAATTGTACTGACATTAGCACTTCGAGTCGAGTTTGTATGGTCGCTCGAAAGCGAATAGACGTGGTCGACGTGAGTTTGATTCAGGCATTTCTGTTGTGGGTACACCGGCTCCGACATACTTAACGCATACGACTCGCGAACTAAGTCCCAGCTTGGATTCGTGAATCCCGACATCGGAGCAGGAAAACCTGCTCGATTGCCAGCTTCATACGGAAGGCCGCTATGCCCACGTTTATATCTGAATTTTTGATCGCCGCAGTGGTGATCATTGTTCTCATCATTGTCGGCTTGACGCTGCTACGCGGAATCAAGGTCGCCAAGCCCGATGAGGCGATTATCGTCACGTCGCGCCAGAAGACCGTCAAGCCGGGAGAACTCGAGACGGAAAATGCCGGACAGCGCGTTGTCTTCGGCTCTCGGGTATTTGTTAAGCCGATCGTCGAAGCGCACTTCAAACTCAGCCTTCGCAGTCGCCAGCTCAACGTGCAGGCCACGGCGCAGACGCGGGACGCCATCACCATCAAGGTCAACGCCGTTGCCGTGGTGAAGGTCGGCGGTTCGGAATCCATGGTGCGCGCCGCCGCCCAGCGATTCCTCAACCAGCAGGACCAGATCGAGACTTCGACGGAAGAAGTGCTGAGCGGTTCCGTCCGATCCATCGTTGGACAGCTGACCGTGACGGAGATCATCACCAACCGGTCTGCCCTGCAGGGACAGGTTCTCGAGGCGGTTCGCGAGTCGCTCGATGTCCAGGGTCTCCAGATCGACACACTCCAGATCAAGGAGATTGACGACGACAACGGCTACATCCGTGACCTCGGTCGTGGGGAAGCCGCCCGCGTCAAGCAGGTCGCAGAGATCGCGGAATCCGTGTCGCGCCAGGCGTCGGAAGAAGCCCGCATCGGGGCCGAGCAGGCCGTTGCCGAGCAGCAGCGCAAGCTTGACCTGCGGAACGCGGAAATCCAGAAGGAAACCGACAAGACCCGCGCGGAAGCTGCTGCCTCGCGCCCCCTCGCCGAGGCGATTGCGCAGCAGGAAGTTATTTCCCAGCAGGAAGTCACTGCGGGAAAGCGCGTGGGACTGCGCAAGCAGGAACTCGACGCAGAAATTCGCGCCGTAGCCGACGCCGATGCCTACGCGTTGGAGAAAAACGCCCAGGCTGCTGCGTCGGCTCGGGTCGCCTCGGCCAACGCCGACCGCGACAGCCGTATCGCCGCCGCCGAGGCACTGCGTGCCGAGGGCGAGGCTGAGGCAAACTCCATCCGTGTGAAGGGTGCGGCAGAAGCCGAGTCCACCCGTGCCCAGGCCGATGCCCTCGAGGAGAAGGCAGACGACCTGCTTCGCCAGCAGATCATCAGCCAGCTGCCGAACATCGTTCGTGCAGCATCCGAGCCGTTGGCAGCCATCGCCAACATGACCGTCATCTCCAGCGACGGCAGCGGAGCAAACAGCGTCGGGCAGAGCGTCTCCGGTCAGCTCGCCACCTCGGTGCAGATCATCAAGGACCTTGTGGGAATCGACATTTCCGAGCTGGTGACCGGTCGCGCCACGGGAACAGCCGCCGGACGCGCCCTCGCCGCAGAATCGCCCGCTCCGACGGCGACCGCCGGAAACTAACACCCGTTCGGCAGCCGCCATGGCGCCGGACAACCACAGCGCCTGCCCGGTGTGCGCCGCGTCCTCGGATCGGCTCGCAACCCGGCAGGCGCTGTCGCGTTTACGCGGGGTTTGGTTCCTTAAACGACGGATGCCCGGCCAATTGGCCGGGCATCCGTCGTTGTGGTGCGGTTAGTTTTTGCCGTCTTCTGATTCCGCTGCAGCCTGTGCGGCATCCTCTTCGGTAAAGATCGCGACCTCGACCGGAGTGACGAATGGCTGGGTGATGTACGTGTTCGAGCCGCCGGCGCTCTCGGCCGTGATGGTCATGGCGAAGGAGAGCGTGATGCCGGTCACATCGTCGGCGAGGTCACCGATCTCGTTCGACTCCATCTGGAACCCGCCCTTCGGCGAGGTGATCAGCAAGCCGTACTGGTCGGAGCGCAGCGCCTCGGGGTCGAGGGTCGCGGTCACCGGGTTCACCGTCAGCAACGGCACAGAGCTGCCCTTGTCGCCGTTGGCCATTGTGGGCACGTAGCTGATCGAGAGGTTCGACATAAAGACCTGGCGTTTGGTGGCAAATGCCGCCGTCGCCGGAACGGTCAGGTCGGTGACGTTAATCACGATCGAGTAGAGCTTGTCGCTGTCCGCCGTCCACTCGTGGGTCTTCTGCTCTGTCCACATGTCGAGGTCCAGCTGGAGCTGGGCGGCGACCATGGTCGGATAGTGGACCGACCCCATATCGGTGAATTCCGACTCGAACGGGACGACCGTGGAGGTGGGGGTGGGCGTCGGCGTGGTCTCGCTGGCGCTGGATGATTCACCAAAAAGTATGCCCCCCGTGCTGCAGCCCGCGAGGGAAAGAGCAAGGATGCCGACTGCGGCTAAGGAACCGACGCGGGTGTACCTGGAGGGCATGGGTGATCACTTTCGGGCAGACGGAACAGGCGGCAAAGACGGAAAATCAATTTATTCTGTCATGCGGTCGAGTCCCCACGGACCCGTACCCCATTTTTGGGGTCCAGCTTGCAGTATAAACAGCAGATCTGCCCGTGGTGGGTCGGACTAATGTTTCCCGGAGAGCAGTTTCTCCCGGACTTCACGACGCAGGACCTTGCCAATAAGGGAGCGCGGCAGCTCGTCCATCTGCACGATGCGCTTAGGAACTTTATAGGCGGCAAGGTGTTCACGGCAGAAGTCCCGCAGCAGCGTCGAGTCAAATTCTGCCCCATCGCGCAGCACGACCGCGGCGCAGACCTCCTCGTCGCCGCCATCGCGGGGAAGCCCAACCACCGCGGCGCCCTCGATGTCCGGATGCCCGACCAGGGCGTCCTCCACCTCCGACGGCGAGACGTTGAACCCGCCCGTGATGATGATTTCTTTCAGCCGGTCGATCACCGTGACAAAACCGTCGTCGGCCACCGTCACGATGTCGCCGGTTCGCAGCCAGCCGCCGGGCAGCAGCGTCGCAGCGGTGTCGCCGGGACGTCGCCAGTAGCCTTGGAAGACCTGGGGTCCGCGAATGAGTAGTTCCCCGGATTCGCCGTCCGGCCGCTCGACAAGCGGGTCGAGCGGATCCACAACGCGGATTTCGGTGCTCGGGAAGGGAACACCGACCGTGCCGGGAC
>Ga0247735_1000413_pt1 | contig 16798 bp, 22 predicted proteins | sample UWRJL178409R2_FD_180934 | JGI IMG/M metagenome (GOLD analysis project Ga0247735, IMG submission 180934) | Plant litter microbial communities from Arlington Agricultural Research Station in Wisconsin, United States - UWRJ-L178-409R-2 | ecosystem: Environmental > Terrestrial > Plant litter >... | reverse complement strand
TCACTCATTCATGTAGCCTTTTCTAGCCTATCTGCATACCATTCACACTTTCACAGGCAAACCCAAATCAGAGATGATGCGCGCGGGTCAACCACCCCGGATTCTAACTTCAGATGACCAGGAGAAGCTGCGGAATGTTTGCCGTGTAAGTCAACAACATACCGGCTCTTAGAGGCAGAGTGTCGTGTCTAAAGGCGCTGAACTTTATTCCACAGATGGCTCGAGAAGTCCTCGACCTCGCTGCATCGCATGTCAAGCCTGGGGTAACGACAGATGAAATCGACGAGATTGTGCATAATGCCATCATTGAACGGAACGCGTACCCTTCACCTCTCAACTATCGTAATTTCCCCAAGTCCGTCTGCACGTGCGTAAACCTTGCAAACCATCGGCACCAGTTTCTGATGGCTTCTTGTATGTTTTAGGTCATTAAACGAAGTCATTTGTCACGGCATTCCCGATAAGAGGACTTTAAAGGAAGGTGATATCATTAACATCGGTATGGGCTTTCCCCATCACATCTATCGGGACAACGCACTGACCCACTTCATAGACGTCACTTTATACTACGAAGGTACGGAAATTTGGCTCACACTGAACGTGCTAGTGGTTTATTGACGCCCACTTCATATTTACAGGCTATCATGGTGACATCAATGAAACATATCCAGTAGGCAAGATCGACGAGGATTCGGAACGCCTCATACGCACTACACGCCTCGCCCTGGACGAAGCTATTAAAATTTGCAAACCAGGTGCACTATTCCGCGACATCGGTAAAGCAATGTCAGTACCTCCTATTTCCTTACCTCTTCTCCTCTCCTCTCGTTCTGTCCAACGCTTAATTACCACTGGCAATGCATATTTAATGATTTGCAGTGAACCTGTAGCACGGCAAGGCGGCTGCGCCGTCGTGCGTACATACACCGGTCATGGGATAAATGACCTCTTCCATTGCGCACCAAATGTCCCACATTACGCCAAGAACAAGGCGGTTGGCACGATGAAAGCTGGAATGGTGGGTATTGGAAGACGCGTTATACCCCCCAGAGACTCTTTCACTGACCTCATTATATCGGCCAGGCTTTCACGATTGAGCCAATGCTGAACTTGGGAACAAACTGGGGTGATGTTCATTGGCCCGATAACTGGACGGCCACCACAACGGACGGTAAACGGAGTGCTCAGTTTGAGGATACATTGCTGTGAGTATGCTGCATGCTGTGTCCCTGCTTCAATCTGATTTTGAAATATCTAATAGAATAACGGACACTGGTGTTGAGATCCTCACAAAAGGCACGCGCTCATTTGTATAACACATACTTTTACACCAGGCAAAATAGAACGGAGATTCATTGACGGCCGTTACAAAGGGAAAGTAGAATAAAAATAAGCTCATAATGATCATCGCCATAACGTAAGTGCCCAATAGCCTTTTGCTCTATTTGCTAGTGTAACGGAGAGGTGTATTTTTGCACCTACTTATTCTTCTCAATCTCCTCATTCAGACGCTCCGTGTCCTCGTCAAATGGCCTGTTAGGAGTCAAAGCGCCAATACGAGCGACAGGAACATCGTCCCTGAGGCTTGCTCGTCTGGTGCGGTGTTGCAGCTGCGAAGGCGATGTTGCATCTGGAATGTTCTGAATTGGAGCAGAACCATTCTGTGAGCGAGACTGAGCGGTCAGGGGAGCCATGCGCAACCGTTGAAGGTCAGCATAGGAGCTTTGACGACTGCGGGTTTTCTGGGTTGGGCCCATTTGATCGTCGCTCGACGTAACTAGCCCAACAACATTATCGTAGTCACCAGTATCCTCGTCATCGGAGTCATCGGGTGTGTGGATTTGGCTAATCTCACCACCGCCTCCCCATGCGCTTGTACCGCGCTTCGCACTGCGACTCCAGCCGAACAAACGTTCATCAATCCAAGTCATAGGATGCGTAAGACCGAGTCCTTGTGCGTCAACGGCGCCAGTGCTGCTAGTTCTACGCCACAGTCCGGAGGATCCACTTGAAGGAGGCGCAGCAGCAGAAGGAACAAGAATAGTGGCCTGGAAATGTCTGAGAATCAAAATACGTAGATGTGCTGTTTTCACTGACCTCGTTGAAGTCTTCATATAGAGTGGGGCCGAAGTCATTAATTAGGCTGGCGACTTCGTTCGCGAGATGGACTCTCATCGCTTTCAACTTGTCAAGTGAACGCTGCTGGCCAGGAGCGAGGGAGATAATGAGAGGAGGAAGTGATCTAGCAGTGGGTCAGTTGGGTCAATACATAAGATCCTTGAAAGCAAATTCACTTCACGACGTCCATCCCAGCCTCCCCAAACTTCAGAGCGGCGTAGTTCATGAATGGCAGGGCGGTGAACACCAAAAAGGGTGTCGCAATCTTCCATTTCAAAGGTGCATTGGTGCGAATGGCAATGGCAGTCGCCACGATCGCGTACAGGACGTACAGAACGGGAGTTACACCCAAGGCAATGAGAACTTTCCATGACGCAAGTACGTCACGGCCAGCGATCTTGACTGCAGAAGCGGCAAGAGCCTCTGCGAATGACGAGTTTAGTACGCAATCGGCAATTAATTTGGCTGGTACTCACCTTTCGCCTTCTTTCTGGACAGAATAGACGCTAGGATAAACATTGGGCCATTCAGAATGGTCCCCGGCAAAGCTAGAACTGTCCAGAACAGAAGAAGCCCAACACGATATGTTAGAAGACCCAATATCTTCCATCCGGCCTTTTGGGCTCGTGGTACCTACAGACTCCTCAATCACAGCAAGGCGGTTTATGTTATAGAAATGAACCTACTTGGTGATCGCGTAGACCAAGATCCCGAACAAGCCGATTGTATTTTAATACATCGGAACGCAGGTTCTGGACTCTGGGCTCGTCTTTGAAATGGACGTAACCTTCCAAAAGCCGCCGGTTAAGCTCGACGACTTGTCCGAGCGTCAGGTGTTGGCCCGGTGTTTTGTATAGCCGTCGTACAGCTTGAATAAGCTGCAAAGTTTTAGATCCAGGAATAAGATTAAAATTATGGGAGGGCTCACCATGAGTGTATCATAGTCTGGGGCGCGGATGGTGACAGTCTTCAGACCATTGTAGATGAGGTCGAGGAATTTGCTAACTGCTTCCCTTTTGTCGCTACCTCCACGTTTGAACATCTCCACATATTCTGCTGGCACATCCAAAGCCGAGCCGAATTCTACAACTGCGCGCGAGCGGAATCGATGAGCGTGGAAGTATGAGAGGCCAACTGGTACAATCTTGACTTTGCAGTTAGGGTCGTTTGCCATGGCTCCGAGAGCCATAATTGAGACACCAGCTTTGAGGGGAAGCAAATCTGTGCGGTCGTGGCTTCCACCTGAATGATCATAAGTAGACACAGACTAAGGCCTACAAAAGACGCTACCTTCGGGGAAAATCCCAATGCTACCTCCCATCTTCAAGCACTCGTAGACGTGACGGTACATCTTCTGTTGGTCGACATACGGCAGTTTCTTGTAGTCGAGGCCATTGATTCCTTGTCCTTTCAACTCTGCAATTTTCTCTCTAATCCGTACCGTTCCTTTGCCGCTCTCACCCCCAAATTCCTTTTTGACCCGTATTTCCGTATCTGAGATAATTTCGCTAACTTCGGCAACGGCGGAGTTCACGGATTTTGGTAGGAGAATCTGCATTTGGGGCGAAAAGTCGGTGAGGAATTTTGTGCCTTCACCAAGAACGAGGCAGGGATCATCTGGTGAAAGCCATACTCTACCAACACCGGGTTTGGCCGAGTCTGCAGCGCGTTCAACTGGGACTAGACACGGCGTGAGGCGAGTTTCTTCTGAAGACGATGATAAAGCATACTGCTATCCATCAGGCGAGCGAAAAATCCAACCCATTGACGTTTCATGCTCTTTGCTGCAGTAAGAAACTGGACGCGCCGGTGCGTCTCTCTGTGGACTTGGAGACTCAGGAGGATAGGGTCCAGAAACTAGACAGAGAGACTTAGTATAAGTCAGTAGAGAATGGAACTTCATTGCGTGCCTGGTTGTTGTGAGGTGCTCCAACAAAGATTACAGGACCATCCCTTGGAATGTTGAAGGCACCCCGCGGTCTAATTTCGCGGAAGAATATTTGCGTAACTGTTCTCCAGAAGAGCATGACAGCATCGTAGGACAGTTTCTTATCTGGCAGCTTGCCAGAGCCCACTACTGTTGGCTGGGAGGAAGACATTGCGGTGTTGGGACGTGGGTGAGTCCTGCTGAGGAGCCCCAGCGAGTTGCGTTCATAGGTGCACGGATTATATAATACACCGGTCCAGCCCTTTGATAGCCACGAAGTGGCTGTGTGATTGACCCCTGATCCCCAACTGACAATTGTATTGTTCAAAGTGCTCAGACAGGAATTGTGCCAACATCATACCTTTCAAGGCGATCCATTAGAGCTTCATTAAAAAATCTCAACCTGCGCGGACATTACCCCTATTGTTCACGATGGCCTTGATGGCGCTTGTAACGGTACCAATCCTGTGGGATATGCAGAAGTCAAAAATTCCGAAATTTGTCGTCTAGATCTCGGTGAAGAGACAGTATAACGCGTATAGCGCAAATGGTTCACACTACTTCAAGTGAAGAGTACACTGGGCATAATTATGAGCCTAAGACGTTAATGGTCGTTGGGGACAGCAGTCGATGCTGATATCTCTGCTGCCTCTCAAGTTTAATCAGTAGTTGTATGTGAAGCCATTTGGGAAACAAGTTTCTACCTGTGGAGGATACTCGGGGTTTGATGCACATATGATCATGGTTCGGATGTTGGAGTGGGTGAAGCCTGGATCGGTCTTGAATTGACACCTCGGGCTATAAAGTGGTTGGCGAAAGGGCCACAATAATCTACCCATATAGGAATCTTCACTCAGTTAGCTCTAGTACTGTAGCACAAAGGCCACTACCGGGTCGGCCCACAGGACTCAGAGGAATTCCTTGTTTCCCAAACCGGAAATTTTTACCGCTTCGGGCAGGTATAGATTACATAAGCTATGTGTAAGATACCTTAGAAACCAAAGGCTTCCTACGGAAAAGCTGAATGCGTAGTGCGAAGTATTGAATTATTCCAAGAAAAATCGGGTAGGATGTAGCGAGCAAGATATAAAATTATCGACGTGTATAAAAAGCACGTTCAAGGCTTTATTATGAAGATGTCCGTAAACCAGAAGGTGTAGTGCGACCATGGGAAGAACCCGCACTCAGAGTGCTTGAACGGTACTGGAAGATATCGTGCAGTCTTGATAGTTTCTCTTGCTGGTCTGCCCCCTCCAGAATCGACGATCGCACTGAGGCTGGCGGTGGTGAAGAAGGGGACACCGGCTCCGAAGCCCCATTTCTCACTTCTGCGTTTGATTCCAATTCTTCGAGAAACTGTCAGCAGCATGTAGTGGTGTTGAAATTGTGCAACTTACTTGTCAAAGTATCAGCAACTGCCACATTGCGTTCTTGATCCTCTGCAGCCCGACTTGCTAAAGCACGATTGATGTACTTCCTGAATGCTGGTCCGGTATTTTCCAGCATCTTCTCCACCTTGGGTCTCTTGTTGGGATACGCCTTCAAGAAATGGTGTAACTCAGTAATTCCCTCCTTGTGCAAAGCGCCTGTCGTCTCGCTCGAAATATGACCAATAATAACGAGCAGCTGAGCGTCTGGGTCTGGTTCTTCGACAGTGGGAGAATATTGAGGGTTTCCCTGGGCAGAAGAGGAGCTCGGGCTGGTTCGATGACTGGTTGGCCGATGGTTAGAATGCGCGGATGACGCCGTTTCCTGTGGGGATAGAGGCCGACTAGATCCTGGTGAAATCGGCGGGTGTGCTTCCATCCCATTGCGCCGTAAGCCCCCTGCGCTCTCCGCTGCACGGTTGGCTGCGGAATTTAGAATCCGGTAGACGTACGGATAGACAATGGTTGCTGATGGGTCATCAAAAGAGGCGGACAACAGCTCGTATACATCATCGCCATAGTGTGCTGGATTCGGTTAGCTCATTGTAAACAAGTAGCGGAATTGTATACTCACCGACAATGTGCTGGATAATGACCTTGATTGTCCTGAGGGGCATATCTCCACATGGAACTTTGTTGGTAGCTCGTGCTCGCCATTCGTTTGGAGGCACCGACTGCAAAAAGTGCTCAATTGCGGGGAATAGCTCCACTGGATCCAAAAGCGATTCACTAAGGTCCTGGGGAATATTCCTCGCCAATTTCCAAACACATTTCAGGACCAGTTCTGCCACTTTTGATTCTTTGGAATCTGGGAGAACGCCATTGCTCGGGAATGGCTTCACAATTTGAAGGAGGAGAGCAAACAGTGCCCTGCACATACAAGCAGTAAATTTCCATCACTCGCTGAAGGAAAGGAAAGAAAAACAAACCTGAATATTGACATCCTCCTTCCGGTGGCAAACAGCCGCAGAATAATCATGTTGATGAAACGGGACAAGTCCTTCACCTTCTTCACAGGACTATCATCAGTTTCGAGAAGACGAAGCGTCAACTCCTCCAGAAGTGCGGTCAAAATTTCCACTGTCAACGATTCAGCCAAGAAGGCATGATCACAGAAGTTATTAAGCGTTTGAATGAGGTGCTTTGCGAGTCGGAAATTGTCGTCGAGGATGAGATCATTAGGGTGTTCGAAAATATGAGCCATTTGCAGCGTTATCGTCTCAATGAGACCTTCGGTATGCTCCGCCAGTTCACGATATTCTGGTGAGGATGGTCCTTTTTCTGGGCCTATTGAGAGTATTTTCTGCACTTTCTTGAGAGCATCCACACTGCGAGCGGGGTCACTGCTCAGGATGCTTGAAATCGTGAGCGTAATGTCGTCTGGAATGTCTGCGCGATCACTAGATGCAGGACGAGCAGGCTGATCATCTAGCATGACAAGCGGACGTGTGGGACTGGACTGAATTGATGAAGGATCATGAGGGTCTGACGCTTGACGCAAAGGAGCATCCTCTCTTAGAAGACCATTAGAGAGTGGTTGGGTAAGATTTGTCCGCGGTCGTCCAAGCCGTGATGGTCCAGGGAGCAAACTCCTCGGTCTAGGTTTGCCTGGGGAAGTCGGGAGTGCTGAAGCTGGAGGTAGTATTCCTGACGGACGGATAGGCGACTCTGGTCGAGGCTGGGAAAATGCAGGTGAAGCAGATCGAACGGGGATGGCAGGTGACGCAGGGCGAGCCAACCGAGAAACAGCAGCTACAGATGGGCTCGCTGGCCTAGGGTCATTGGCAGTCAGGCGAGTTATGCCTGGTGCAGGAATGGAAGTCGGTTCGACCTTCCCTTGCGAACTTGGCCCGGGTACACGGCGTAGCCGTTCTTCTAGCTGTGTCTTATCTTTCGACGACAGCTGGCCGACAAGAGACCACACCTTCTCACCAACTAGGCTATAGGCCTCACTGAAAAGATAACGAGTGGGTTACATGATGAACGGAATTCGATGAGGTTTACAAACGCACCTAAGAGTTCCTAATGCTGATTTCCGCACTTGAGGATCTTTATCTGAGATAAGGGTAGCAACTGCCGGAAAGGTTTTCGAAGGTTCGCATGCACCCATTCCAGATTTCTTGAGAATTGCAGACAACTCGTCTAAGGTCCCTTGTCGTGTTTTGGCAACCTTTGCTTTCAACCCATGTTCAAAAAGCAGTTGGAAAACTCGGCTGTATGCATACACGTTTGGAAGAGCTCGGATGATTTGTTGAACTCGTAGCCGGACTGGCTCCCGTGCATCACCAAGCTGTGATGATGTCAAGTCAGTACGGGCTTCTACGAAGGAGGACAAGGCATACCTTATGGACGATAGTGGGTACGAAGCAAGCTGCTTCATTGTCCGTGAGTTGGTAATTTATATTACGTAGGAAAGCTAAGACTGCTTCGACGACATCGATACATTTTGAGACCAGGTTTGGCTGGGATTCGTGAGCTTTGAGAGAAGCGTATTTGAGTGGAAAGTCGAGGTTGGCAAGGCACAGCTTTTCGATGTTCTCATCAGAGTCCAGTGCGTTATTATAGAAGTCTGCTAAAGTCGTTAGGCCGCTGATGTGGTCGTTGACGGCGTTATGATCATGACTGAATAAATGGGCGACGAGATCTTTGGAGGCGTGTGGTTCCATCTGGCTTTGTAGCAGGTCCGCCAGATCCTTCCGGGTAGGTCCACCTTCATTGACCCATCGACCAGCATCTTTCGCCAATCTCGTTTTCTTCAGGTCAACGTTTATGTTGAGGAAGGGCAAGGAAGGGTTCACTGGAGTGGTCGACGTCGAAGTCTTGACTGAAGCCGGTGCGAGCCTCTTGACTCCTGCTTGCACCGGTTTATTCGGATGGTCGACGCTCTCAGCTCGTGACTCTGGTCTGCTAGTTCCCAAGGGTATCTTCCTTCTTACTCCAGAGACTTTAGTCGGAGGCTTAGATTCTGAAGCCGTTTGTGGAATGGACACTTCTGATGTAGGGCTAACGGAACGGTCTGGAGTGGGAACATTGGCGATTGAAGGTACAGCCTCAGTTGAGGTGGGTCGTGCAGCTTGTACGAGTGGGACTGCGCTTGCTCGCGACGCTGGTTTGAGGGAGTTCGTCTGGTTCATAACAGCGTCGAATCCGACGGATTGGACCAAAGTAGGGAGGAGGGCTTGCGCAGCTTTGCGCACATCAACACTGCGATCGTCGAGGGTAGAAAGAACTATCGGTACCCAGCTCTTCAAATCGAGAGAAGATGATGACCCGTGCTCCTTGAACCATTCCACTAGCCATTGCAAGAGAGTTGCTTTTTGCAATGGGTTTGTGGTTTCGAGAGCAGTAGTGAAATTTGGAATCATGGTTTCCAGGCCTTCACATGCCGTCGCCATGGCGGAGAGAGTCTGGAGAGCTGCCGCACGAATTGGGGCTTTCTGATCTGATAAGACGGTTGACACCGGTAGAGTGAAGAGTCGAGTGTGCTTCTCGAATGGCTTCCCCATGCCCGTTGCGATGCGTGCTACGATGTCGAGAGCTAGACTTTGAACGGCTTTATTGGTATCGGTAACTCTGGCTTTGAGAGTTTGCCCAATTTCACCTGAGGATGCGGTCAGGTCTAGTAAACGATAGCGCCTGAAATTACAGTACCCATGCTTGGCTTCAATCGCTTGTTATTCCCTTGGTCCAAGATAGCTTGAAGACCCTCCAGAGCTTCTTTCTTGGTTTTCCATGCTTCGCTTTTCGCATCAGCTAGAATTGTCGTTCCCTTGAATAAGGTGTCAATATCTACTCGCGGGAATAGTTCATCGAGTGGATCAGCTCCTCCACTTCCTTTCAGATCCTTGGTAGAGTCGGAGGCCAGGTTTGCCAGGTCCGCAGAGGTACGAGAGGGTTCTGGGGCTGATTGACCTTCTACTTTGTCGAACTCGCTATTGATAGTGTTCAGCAGTTGAGGGTTGAGATCTTCAAGGAGGTCTTTGACACCTAATCACGACCATTGAGCGACTGGAACTAAAGATATGGGCAAAACATACTTGAACCAGCAAACAACTTCACAGTGACCAGCGTTTTCGTGGCGCTGGTTCGAACAGCTGCATTTGAGTTTTGTAGCGCAGTTTTGAGGAAGTCTATTAGCGATCGAAGTGACAATCCCGCTATACCAAAGTCGACTAATGCAGTGTTGATCCACATGATTGCGTCCGACAGGACCTTGGGTGCTTTCTGCTTAGACAGGGGGTCGTAAGCTACAACAAGAGTTCAGTCAAGGTAAGTACAAAAAACGGGTCCACCTCATACCTTGCCCAAAAACAAACTGAAGTGAAGTTTTCTCTCCGAAGGCAAGTAACGCATCACCAGCGGATTTCTTCAGTTTCAGATCACCCAGTTTATCACAGAGATGGGAGACGCTCATCGCAATGCAAGACCTCCCGAAGCTGGGAGACTGTTGTGCGAGAAGCGTTAAAATGCCATATATCTTGGCAGAAACCTAGAGAATATGTCAGGCGGTAAATCCAAGAATTCGCAAAACTACCAACCTGAAAATTCTTTTCCGACCACCCCTTCTTCGCCAGAGCACGAACCAATACCTCAGCATCAAGGGTATCAATTTGACTTTCTAACCAAGTCGACATTTCTTCGAGGGCAGCCAGCCTCGTCTTCCAGTTTGCATCTCCAAGGTCCGCCATGATGGACCCCGGAATCAGCTCTGCAGCCAAAGCCTCGGCATCTTCAGGAGTGTGTTTGTACTTCACCGTATCAAGGCTGCCAGCAGTAGGTGCGCCTGATGCCTTTGCAGGAGCTTTAGCACTGGATGCAGCTGGAGCCGCTTTCTTAATAGCAGGAGCTGCTGCTGCCGCTACAGTGGGTTTCTTTGGCTTGAAGGTAAATGTGATTAGCAACATCAGGTGGGAATTAGTTGCTCGTTCAACGTACTGCAGGCTTTGCGGCCGCCTTGGGTACTGCAGCAGGCTTCTTAGGTTGGGGTTCTTCTTCCTCTGGGTCCGGCAAGGTTGTCGGTTTTCGAGCAGCAGCAGCGGGTTTCTTGGCTGGGGGTGGAGCAGTGGCTCGTGGAGGTGGCGCACCTCCAGCTTTGCACTTCACGGTTACCTTCTCGAAAGCCTCCTTGATTTTAGCTTTGCGCATGTCCGCTATTCCGTCCATGGCCGCGTTGAGGGGCCTTTCGCCGACCATCTTCATGAGATAACCAAAGCACGTGGCAGCTTCATTTCTTGCACCTTCGTACCCATCCTCCAGTAATGCAGAAAGAGTTTCCGACAAGGGCTTGACTTGGCCAGGTTGGATTGGTGTTGTGGCCGATGAAAAGGACCGACCAAGAAACTTCAGGGTACCCTCCTTGACTTGAGGATTCTTGGACTTGAGGGCAATATCAAGGTCTGGCAAGATATCATTCAGGTTTGTCTGTAGAAAGCAATGAGACAGTGCGGGTTGCCAGAAGGGAGTGAATCAAACCGTAGAGAAGATTGCGTCCAGTGCAGCACCAATTGTGTCCGTGACGGTAACTTTCCGCTCTTTCATGCGTTCCAACATGAGAGGCACTAGTACCTCATGATACTTCCCGAAAGGCGCCATTATCCCCTTTGCAAGATCTTCGAGACACTTGGCGGCACCCATAACGCAACTAATGTTAGCGTCCTTCGCTATGCATGTAGCAAGAGACCTCGAAAGTTCAGCAAGTTCAGGTGCGTCCTTTATCCGGGGTATGTTGGTCAATAGCGTTGAGAGCGTATCTAGCGCCTCCTTGCGCTCCTTCCATTTGGACGATTTGAGGTCCGTCTGCAAAGATGGTGACAGTTTAGGGACGATGTCAACAACTTCAGCAAATGCGCGAGGATCAGGGGGTGCCGAATCTGAAAGGATCGCTTTGAGTAAGACACGGGATTGGCGTGTAATTATGCATACCTTCGGGCTCTTCAACACCTTCGGTGGCATCATCGCCGGCCACAGCAGCTTCCCGAGCCTGCGCACGCGTCAAACGCTCTGGCTTCAGAGTCTTGTGGCCCTTCCCATCCTTCTCCAAGGTCTCAAACGAATCCTTCAATTCCTTCACTTGCACTGGCTTTAGGTCTGCCAGCCATGGCTCAATTCCCGGCCCAAGATATTGATACAGTACGGCGGTCAAGTTTGACCCTTCAGCACGAACAGTCTTATCAGAATGGCCAAAGATCTTGGGCAGAGCTTTCAGAATGGGAGGCGGAGGTACGACTTGAGTACCGAGTAATCTACTTGAATGAGATAGTTTCAAGAATGCGTGAGGCATACACGCACCGTGTTATTTCCTTCAAAACAAGTACGCAGCCTGCTACAGTCTTGGGTTGTTTCGCACCAAGACCAATCAACACATCATTCTGAAGTGGCAGAGAGATTGAAGACAACATCATCAGGTTGGAGCGCGGATATAACTCACCACAACTCCCGCACCCCCATTCTCAATCTCTACGTACTGCAAAGCAGCCTCGAGGGCCTGGTTCCTCGTCCCAGCCCGAGTTGATCCCAGACATTTGTCGACTAATGCAGGTACTACTGCGTCCCGTGTTTTCGCAGCTGTTTCTCCAGCAAACTTTACGAGAGCAACCACGCATTCCACACCCTTTTCTTGAGCTACTGCATTCGCATCTGTGACTATCTTCTTCAGCAAATCTGGGTTGTTTATGTAAGGCTTAAACGCTGGATCGTTGTCGGATGCTGTATTCTCGAATGTCTTGACGAGCGATTCGTATGCGCTGACTCGCGCTTTCCAATTCTTGTGAGCGAGCCTGTCAGAGATCGACAGAGTCGTAAAGTCCTCTTCTTGCGGCGGCGGACCGTCCATGCTCCAGAGATTTGAATAGCAAAAAACGGAGGAGGACGAAAAGATAAAAAGTGTAGAGAGAGAGAATGTAATTCAACTGAGGGCACGCTGCCGAACTTGGAATCATAGTGTCACATGACACCATATAAACAACTCACGCGTCGCGCGACGCGTGTTACACCCCTAGACCTAATTCATGTCTTCAACAAGGTGGTGCAAGTTGAGTACTTGAGTTTCAATACCTGTATGAAAGACCGAGAACTTATCGATGATTAAAAAAAAGTAATGAATTTTATGTTCTCGAAGCCAGAGCACTTCCTACTTTCGCTACCACCTGTAGAATATCCTGATACGTTTGATCGTAAGTGATCCCCTCCAAGGCTTCTTGAAGCTCCCCGGTTTTCAGTTGACTAACGGCAGCATCGTCCCTTTGTTGAATCATGCTCGCATTGTGATATACGACGGACAGCATGTATTGCACATCCTTCAAAGCACGATACATCTCGAGCGTTCGGAAGTCTGCCTCAGCTGTTTGAAGATACGGCACAGCCTCCAGAAGAGCAGCAGCTAGGAAAATGTCAGACCTAGTTCGTATTTTAGAGGACAGACACTCACTATTTGAGCCTTCTGCTACGATGATACATCGAGCTAACGTAAAGCACGCAACTGCACGTTGTTCAAGGTCACCACCCACAATTATCTGGTATGTAGGTCTTCAGCACAGGCGCCCAACTGACAAAGTGAGTACACACTTGCGGCATAACTTCCTCTAGAATCTGTCTTGACCTCTTGGACATGCCAAATTCTAAGCTGATGTCGGCGAGTAGAATGATGCCCGTCCGATATAAGGCAAATCTACAGAGGAACTCCGAATGCCATAAGGCTTTCAACAAATGGTCAATGCCAGAAGTCATTTGATCGCGCTCCTTCAAAGACGGTTAGCAACATCAACAAGCCTTTAGTGAAATACTAACTCACCCGCAGTTGCAGCAGTTGGTAGAGTGACTCCCTAATTGGCGTCAGCTTGTCGTACTCGACATCAAAAAGGTACACTTTTGGATTGAAGGGACCGTTAGGCCGCCGTGACGCAAGGAATTCGCGATAGAGTCGGAATTGACCCCGTCGAGTAGTGCGAAGCGCCATGACGTGCCATATTTGATGACTCCATATGCCGTAGTCGCGGATTGTAACGCCTTGCCAGACGGTTGGGTCTAAAAGGCATTGAAGCGCTTCTTCATAAGCACCTTGTCGAGCTTTCTGAATTTCACGTTAGAGCAAAACAAAACAAAAAACTATCACAAACAGAGCAGTACCTTATAAGCCATGTTTAGGGTAATGGTAAGTCTTGTCGAACTTTCGGAACCCAGCTCTGTCAATGCAAGTATTACATTTTCCTCGACGAGAGACAATTTATGACAGCCTGCCGCTCGATGAACGCCGCGATCATTATTATCAATGAGATTCGTTCCTCACCTGCTTCTTGCCAGACAATCGACTGGACGGCGTGCTGGGCCAACTGTTGCTCTTCAACGGGCAACGCCATCTGAACGTCCAACCAATGATCGTAGAGACCGATCCCTTGGAAGATTTTGATGAAAGCGGCACTCAGGGGTTGTTCCTGCAGATGAAGTTAGCGAAGAGGGGAATGATATGAAGCAGTCAAAATACATTTTCTTCGTCTATGAGCTTGCTAACGTCAAACAAGACCTCTAAGGGGTGAAGATCTGACTGGATCTCTTGCAAGTTGGGCTTCTCACCCGGGGTGTCTTTCGGAAGCCGATTCAAGATACTATGAAGGGCTTCAGCGCGTGCATTATTGATGGAGGTCATTCACAATTTCTAACCTCAAGCAATGGTGGAGAGCGACTTTGTCACCGGTTGTCCTAGCTGTGTCTATGGCTTCTGTCAATAGCTTTAGAGAGGCGTCAGTGTGTAGGGTTTCAGGTTTCGTGTCATCAGTACCTGTCTGGCTGCTGGATATTCACCCTTGATGTAGTGGAGTCGTATTAAGCCGAGAAGGGCATGATGGCGGTAGCCACTGATTGAGTTGTCAATTTGCTGGGCGAAACGGAAGAAAGAGAGCCCTTACGAGTCGCTGTTTTCATGAAAATGTTGTTCAAAGAAGCGGCGGATCTGGTCAACCGCGGAGCTCTCGTCGCCGACTACCATGGATTTTTGCCACCTGTGGGCCAGGTCAACACATCACCCCAACCAGTTAGAATGACAACCGACCCTTCAAAATATTGCGCTCGAGCCCATGTTTTTTTATCAGCTTGCGTTCTGAGTAGCAGCAGGTCGGCTGTACGGCAGAAAGTTAGATATAATCAAAACATGCAAGGAGTTTTGCATACATGTCAACTCGTCCTTCTCTGCGACAAAATATCCAGCAGAGTTATCCCCACCACACCACGCTTGATATTCCTTGCAAAGCTGAGATAATCCTATTGCTGAAAGTTTTGAGAACGTGGCTTGGCAGCGTCTGCAGAAATAGCCAAATATCGAGCGGCGATGCTAGAGATAAGGTTAGTAGTATGCAGGTAAGGCAGTCAGCATTGCATACCAATTTAGGCTGTTCCTAAGATAAGTTCGTGGGTGTTATCAAGAGAAGACCAGCAGGAGAGCAGCACTTGCATCGGATTTACTGGTACTGCAGAGAGTAGTTGTGCCTGCTGAGAAGTGAGTACTTCATACCACTCCGGTGTTATGTTTTCAACCTGCTATAAAATCACCCATCTTGTCCGCCGTAGAAAGTGTAAAGGGCTGAGGATCGCGTTGGATCAAGGTTGTAGTAATCATAACGCGTTACGCACTATCGCATGTATTTCATTCCTAAACTTTTCACAGTCAGGAGCATCTGCAGAGGGACCTGAGAGTATTTCAGAGAGAAGCTCTTTGTGTGATTTGGGTTGCGAAACCTGGCAAGATATAAGTCGAATTGAACAACGCAGTTCGCTGCGGACATACCTCGGCAATTTCATTCAAAAGGACACGGTGAATATGAAGTAAAATTTCACTGGGAGCCTTCTGAATATCGAGATCTTTGAACGCGGCTGAAAGGATGATCAGGAGACTAATGTGATGTGGTCGCAGAACATGATCAGTGGGTGGCGGCGCTTCGTCCATCGTTGTCGGTTGTTGACCGTTAAGTGGATATTTACTTTTTTCGAGAATATCAGACGCTCTCGAGGCAAATCATGTGCGGATAGTCAACATTGATATTGAACGAGGTAGTGAACGGGAGGAAAGTGCGCGAGCCAATGTTTGGTCCTGGATTCGGTGCACAACAATCGATATAACTCTTTCCCCTTTAGGTAGAAAAAAGTTGTGCGAATCCTCCATGGCAGGCAATCTCAAGGGCAAGAGACCTGCCCCAGTATCATCAGTTGAGTCTCAAACTCTTGCTCCTATACAAACATGCTGATGCTCAACAGTCCTCTTCCAAAAAACGCAAACTCAATAATGGGAAATACAAAAGTAATAAAGCGCTATCAAAAGGCAAAGGCCAGGAGAAGGAGCCCAAGAAAGAGAAAGCTGCAGACCGAGGAATAATCCCCATACCCAATCTCAACAATGATGAAGATACGGACATTTCTGATCAAGATATTGGTCTTCTTTCCGAGTTCGGTGAAGCAGCTGGGTTTTTGAAAAGTCTGGATCGAAAAGGGATCATGAGGTGCGTCTACTCTGATACTCAAATTGACTAATACTCACTCTGCGTTTAGGAGCAAAAAAGAGACAAAAAGGCTGCACGAGCTCGCAAAGCCTGCACGGCAGCCCCAGGTGTACAATGACGATTTGCCTTCGTTGGACTCGGGCGATGAGGACGACTGGGATTCAAACCTTGAGGAACTGGAATCTGACGTGATGGATTCAGAGGTCGACGACGAATCTTTAAGCGACGAACTTTCTGAGATGCATGATGACTCGGACGCCGAAATGGCGTATGAAGCCATACCACGTAAACGGAGGCCATCCTGGGAGACATCCGAGAAGCCTGAAGTGCGACGGCTACCTATAAAACTAGCGGACGGAAAGATCAAGGATACGGGCATTAAGCCTATTAGACCACCGTCACATAGCTCGTCGACGGATGGCTCGGAAGATAGTGATTCTGAAGAAGAACCACAACAGGTCGAAGATGTTTCTACTGGTGCACGATTCGGTCGACCGGCTGTGATGGACGTTCTACAAACCAAGTCGAGGAAACAGAAAGTAGAGATGGCGAAGGAGCAGATAGCGGGGATATGCCAGGAGATATTGGCAGATCCAGAAAACTCGGTATGTGATTTAGCAACCGCTGTATCATTTCTGCTTTTCAACCAAACCACATAGCTTGGACTCCTCAGAAGGCTGCATTCGTTTGCTCTGCCCACTATCACCACGCCTACGCACCCAGACCCCGTATCAAACGACCCTCTTATTCGACAACTTGCTATTCTCTCCCAGCTAGCTATATTCAAGGATATTGTTCCTGGCTACCGGATACGAGCATTGACAGAGGCTGAAAAGGCAGAG
>Ga0247735_1000411_pt1 | contig 16846 bp, 26 predicted proteins | sample UWRJL178409R2_FD_180934 | JGI IMG/M metagenome (GOLD analysis project Ga0247735, IMG submission 180934) | Plant litter microbial communities from Arlington Agricultural Research Station in Wisconsin, United States - UWRJ-L178-409R-2 | ecosystem: Environmental > Terrestrial > Plant litter >... | reverse complement strand
CCCGGGGTTCATGGTAGTGAGACCAGGCTGAAAGGGCGAGTACGTCTTAAGTAGGCCCGCAACCGAGCTTGCGTAACATTTGTAACCCCGCAATCTAATCTCCTAATTGCCGCCGCTCGGCTCAGCACTGCATTCAACTCATTCTTATTGGTAAGATAAGTGTTCCAATAGATATATCATATTATGCGAAATAGAGAGACGGGTCATAATTTCTGGATGCTGTGTGATTTTGGTGTTACTTCTAACAAGAGCTATCTTTCATTCACCACTGGCATGGCATGTCGTCGGCATCACCCAACCAGCTATAAGAGAGTGTTCGCCCAAATATAGCAATATTTGAATACTTCAAACTCGACCTTGCGGGGATGACGATGGAATCAGAGCTCGCTTATGCCGGGGTCGGCATGTGTGGCTAAAGTATAATTTACCTTCGCTTGAGGCTTTTCAGAAAACCACATCAAGTATAACTCTCCAACACATGCCACCAATCTCTTTCACTGACCTGCCGCACGATATCCTTTTGCTTGTGTGCTTGTATTTGAATCCTGAAGATCTTCTTTGTCTTATCCAGGTAACTGCCCTATTTTTCTTTATGACTGCGCATTTCTGATAAGCCACGAAGACATGTCGTGTCCTCAGCCACGCCTTTGCAACCTCTGATTATGTGTGGCGTCGTGTCAATCATCACCTACCGCTCGAAGGGAGTCTGATGAGTCTTTCCGGAGCCGAGGTCAAGCAACGCGTCATTAGTGCCTTAAGACTCGACAAGAACTGGCAACAAAAGGAATCCAACATCTTTCGGATAAGGAAGCTCGCCTCAAGAGATGCTGTACTGCACATGCAGTCATTGGGTCCCAATTGGCTTGTGACCTTATCGCGAAGCCCAACAACATCTGTAATTCATTTGTCACTCTGGCGCTTGGGACACTGCACCTTTAATACAGGCGGTATTCTCTCGCAATGTGTTGCCCAGTTCGAGCCTCTGGATGCATTTAGTTTTGCCGCATCGCTACAATCGCGTGGAGGTACAGCGCTGCTCGCTGTCCTAGGTGCTTCTAGGGGAAAGAAAGGGTAACGACCGAATTCATTTGTCAATGGACTCGCCAGTGACGTCCGTCTATAGGCGACTGTTGACAGTATACCAGCTGAACTTGATGATTGACGGGGATGATCCAAGCACTTCCTACATCATGAAGAAGTGGGAGGTGGAGAACACAGGTGTATTCTATCACGCCGAAATATCCGGGTCGATTGTGGCCGCTGCGGTGGTGCATGCCACTCAGGCAACCCAGAGTCATCAAATTGTGTTCTTGAATACGCTCACAGGCGAGACGGTTCCTGTGGATTCGCCTAATGTATGTACATACCAACCCAAAATTATAATCAGATCTGAATACCCCTTACATAGAACTTCCAGTGCGGAAGTATGCTGTTCAAGATGTACTCGAAGCACATTGTTCTATACGGAGTCGACGAGGATCAACTGAAGGTTCAGCTTTGCGAATTACCGCAAAACTCCCTGCCGCGCGCCTTCACCACCATCATCAGCTATGTTACGCCGAAGATCCAGAACATGGAAATTTATGCAACGTCGGAACCGATGTACGAGATGGCGCCAGAAATCTTCACGGTGATGGTGGCTCACTCTCCCTTCAATACATTTACGAAAGGCGTTGTGCGTGTTTATAACTTTCCTATAGACATTTCTGAAAGAAATGTGCACCGGGAGAGCCCACCAGCTGTATTCACGTTTGCGACGCCTCCGAGTGCATCAATGGAACCAATGTGTTTGGGTAGGACTGGATTGCGGGCAGTATGGCTAGAGCATCAGTGGAACACGGACGAGTACAGGTTGATGAAGGGTAGTTTTCCTTGCAAGGGTCAAGGCGCAGAGTCAGAACCGCACGTCGTATTATTGCAGAGGGCGGAACTTGCACTTCCGTTTGAACCTCACCACTGTCGGTCTTTGGCACTTGATGAAGCTACTGGCCGCGTTTGGGTGGGAGTACATACCGGAGAAGTGTATATTCTAGAGTTTTAACACATTCACCTACTTTTGGCTAAATCTAGATGAGCCCCCTATCTCTTGGATGAGCGGACCGGGTGATCAAAGCCACGTGGTTTCTCGAATAATCAGAGAACTCATCTTTTAAACATGTCTTGACCCTTCTCCCTCATTTGCTCCAGCTGTAGCTTCTGCATTCGCGTTGTAGCCGAACGTTTGTGTTGGCTGGGTACTAAACCAAACGATGGAACAAGAGATCGACCAAGTTGTCCAAGCTATCGCTATTGCGTTTGATCAGACGCAGATTTCACTACACCAGCAGGCATTGGATTTTCTCGGGAAGGTCCAACAGAACGCGAACGAGACTTGGAGGCTTGCACTCAAGTTATTTGTGGAACAAAATCCTGATGGCACGAGGAAATATCCTTCCCAAGCGCGTTTCTTTGCTCTTCGCGTGCTAGATGATTTTCTGGATAACAGGTGAGTCATTTCAGGAGATCTGCAGAGTTATCAGGACATTTATCTTGAAAAATTCATCTTTTTTCATTCGAATGTTCTTTTTGATTCCTTTCACGCGTTTCGAATACATGCTAATGGTACACATGCTACAGGTTTGAAACATTCGACGACAACTCTTTCCAAACACTCAGACAAGAGCTGATAAACTACATTCAGTCAGAATACGTCCTCGGGAGTGCAGAGGCGGACGCTTCATGTGCGTATGTCTGGTTCTCATTTCTCTACTTTAGACAAGCTAACTATGACCCTGTCCAGTCCTACGCAACAAATTCTCACATACCCTCACACTCTTCTTCCTTTGCACCTACACAGAACAATGGCCGGCCTTTTTCTCCGACCTTTTTACCCTCATCCGTCCGTCAGGACAGAGTTCTGAAAAAGGTTTCAACCGACACGTCTCCCTTCTCTTCTTTCATATCGTGCTCGAGATCTCGGGAGAGGTCGCCGACCAGATCATAAAGTCCGCACGGACGTTTAGCGCGGCGCGACACGCACGCGATGGGAAGGTCCGGGACGGCGTACGAGATCGCGATGCAGCAAGCATCAATGAAGCCGTTCTGACCATCGTCGCAGATGGTGCGGACCGGATGGCTGAGCTGAGGAAGAACCCCGGAGCGGCTACAGATCCGAAGGAGCTGGGTCATGCTATTGAGGTGGTCGACTGGGGTGTAAGGACATTTGGGTCGTATGTTGGTAAGTCTGGTTTTCTTTTGTAAGCATACTCACTTAGAATTGACAATATTCCAAGGTTGGATCGATATCAACCTCACTGTCACGCCAACGACCGTTCCTCTGCTCTTTAACCTGCTGGCGGATGCATCTTTACCTATCCGATTAGCGACATCTGTTACTCTTCTACGCATTGTTTCAAAAGGCTTGAAAGAACCCAACGACAAGCTTCAACTGCTGAAGGTGCTTTCCCTTGGTCAAGTACTGGACGCTCTGGAATCAAAAACGCGTGCACAGCAGATAGAAAGAGGCGATGATACGGACGAGGGAGAAGAATCATACAGGGAAGCTTTAGGGAAGCTTCTCAATGTCCTCGGTCAAGAGCTAGCTAAGCTTACAGAAGTAAGTGCTCACACGACCCCAAATTGTCGCGTGCCAACGATATTTTGCTTCAGGAATGTCCAAACGACGAGGTTCGTGCTGAGGCAGCGACATACCTTGTGCAAATCCAGCCTGTGCTACTTCGATTCATGGCAGATGAGTATGATGACACATGTTCGACCGTGTTTCCATTACTACATGTCATTCTTGCTGGTGTGAGTAATACCAATCTCCATTTAATATTTACTGACAGACGAATATCAGTACAAACGCGCCCGGAAAGTCTCGCCAGAGCCTTTGAACGATTCGAAACGCGCATTTTTAAGTTCACTTCTGCAAGTCATCTTGACAAAAATGAAATGGGATGAAGAACCAGACCCGGACGATGCAGATGAGGACGATATCGCGGAGTTTGAGAAAATGCGCAAGGTATGGCATGCCGTATAACTCTTTTCGCCCCGGATATTGAAACTCTTTCTCTAGGATCTACGCGTGTTTCTAGACTCCATCCTGTCCATCGACCAAGAGCTTGTGACAGACGCAGTTCGGACACTTGCCTCGAATACCATCTCTGCCTATACGTCTGGAGTGTCGATGAAGTGGAATGATGCTGAGCTTGGGGTTTATCTTATCTTTATCTTTGGAGAGATCAACAAAAGTGAGTTTCGGTTCTCTATCGCAGTTCGAGGCTAACGGCCAATCAGGTGGAGGAAAAGGTCGAGCTGCCTTTTGTCAAGCACCAACGATCGACAGGGATAAACGGAAAGCAACCGACTATTCTGAATATCCTTTAACTCCGCACGGAGAAATGCTTTTTGCTCTCGTACAGTCGGGCATTGCTTCATACCCTAATAAGACTGTCTCATTACAGTTCTTCGAGACCGCGTCTCGATACGCGGACTTCTTCAAGGTACGCAAAGAGTGCATCATCCCCACATTAGAGGCAATGGTTGATTCTCGGTGAGTTGTTCTGAATACCGGTCAATACCATCTCTGAATCTCGTCCAGCGGGCTACATAACGACAACTCCCAATACCGATCACGATTATTCTACTTATTCCACCGCTTTATCAAGGACCTGCGCAACGAAATCCCAGTCAACATCGCACCAACGATCATCGACAGCATGCGAGATCTCCTTCCTATTGTTGCTGAAATTCCAGAACCTGAAGAGCCGGAGATGGACGTTTTGACAGAGGCCATCAAGAACTCATCTTTCGATTCGCAACTCTATCTATTTGAAACAATCGGCACTCTCTGCTCTCTCATGTTTAAGGAGCCTGCGCAACAGTCGGGGGTACTTCTTTCATTGGTGAAACCCCTAATGGATGACTTGTCCATCAATTTTCAAGCCTTCAGGACCAACGGCGCGTCTGACTTGGTTCCCATCGTTAAAGTTCACCATATCATCATGGCTTTGGGGAATATTGCGAAAGGGTTTCCGGACTACCCTAATCCTGTGCCAGAAAACTATATCATGCCCCCACTGGACGTGTTCGCGGAGATGGCCCAAGCCATCCTAGTGTGCTTGGAAGCTATGAATGTATTCAAGCCAGTTCGCGATGCGGTACGTACCCTCACATATTCTTTCAACTAGAACATTTCTTACCTTCGGAATAGACACGATTTGCCTTCTCCAGAATTCTGGCGACCGCTGGACCCACTGTAACGCACTCCATCCCCCCTCTTATGAGCAATCTATTGGCGCATTTCGAGCCTTCAGAATTAGTCGACTTCATGAATTTCATTGGTCTTCTTATTCACAGGTTGCAGGTGAGGTTTTCTTTTATGGTTACTCCTTCTATCTGACTGTTTTGTTAGAAGGAAATGTTCGACGTTCTCGATGAGCTCATTGGCCCACTGAGCGCGCACATTACGACTGTGTTGTCCCAACCAATCTCTGGAACAGACGATCAGCGTGCACATAATGAGACGAAGAAGGCTTACCTTGCCTTATTGAACAACATCATGGCTTCTAAGCTACAGGCTACTTTCATCTCAGACAGTAAGATTTCTGCGATTTCTATGCCTGTCACTTCCTGTTCTTATCGTAGCTTGAATCCTAGGGAACTCTTCTGGCTTTGAATCCCTCATCGAGACAATGCAGCGACTAGTTGAAGATGTCTCAGATCCACCTAGTCAAAAAGTTGCAATTACTTTCCTCAGCCGATGTGTAACTATCTGGGGCCAACCTATTCCCGATTCTTCGGCTACAAATGGTCAGCAACACAGTGAAGGTTTACCTGGATTTGAACGTTTTATATACGAGCGTCTGATTCCTACTGCATTCCGAGTGCCTTCGTTACCCAATTTCAACCTCAAGGACGGGCAGATGACAGTGGTATGTCCTGATAACGTCTTGTCTGAATTCTGGTTCTGAAATATACTGCTAGGTGCTCCATGAGATTGCGAATCTTTTGCAGACAATCTGTAAAACAAGGGGAACAGAAGCATACACCTTCTTCATCAACGTCTTCCTTCCCTCCCAAAATTGGCCATCTGAAATGGCTGTAGATTTTACGACAAAATTACGAGATTTAGATGGCAAAAATTTCCGGAAATACTTCACAGATCTCATACGCTCCTCACGCGCACCCTCATAGCATTCCTTAAACAGACGTCCTAGATTATCTCTCGCATTTGCTCTTCACAATTAGTTCGTATTCACCTCAAGTTATCTACATTGCATCCTTCCTTAGTAATGTCCTACATATCATCAGCAAACTGCAAAATTTCTCCATACCCTTCGTAATATATTGTCAGCCATCCATATTGTCTCTCTCAATTACTCAAGGTCGAAGGCTGGTAAGGTCATTAAGGAACGGCCAGACATAAATCTCCCAGTAGCTGAAATTCGAGCTTTACGGGACAACCAAGTTCGGGTCGGCGTTACGCACCTTGGGCTTTCGAATTCTACAGAGGTAAATAATGCTCAGGGGAATTCGGACTCACTCCGAATCGGCTCCGCGTGTTAGTAACATACTTACGCCTTTAACGCCCGTCATTATCCACCGAAGGCAGTCTAAGCATCATGGCGACTGGTGAGTAGCACGCGTTTCTAACATCTAAACGATGTTTGACGACTCTTGTGGTAGCTCCCAGGCGCGGAAGAGCCAAGATTGTATGTTGTTCTACAGTCCATCCGGCAGACCTGATTGTTTTACTTACGACTTGATGATATTTAAGATGGCCCCTCGAAAAGTGAGTGGAAATCCGTGGACTGCACCTATATTCTCTTATTCATCTTGTAGCATGGTCCAGACTTCTCCGCAGACAAGACATGGGATGAGTTGTCAAAGAACATTCGAGAGATCCAAAATCAGAACGCTTCAAATTTGTCCTTTGAAGAAAACCATCGTTTCGCATATAACATGGTCCTCAATAAGCATGGGGAGAGGCTCTACAAAGGTGTAAAACAACTTGTGGCCGAGAATCTCGACACCATGGCTTCGGACGAAATTGTGCCTGTGTTTCCTTCTGGAACAATGGACACCACCGTACAAAGTGTTGAAGACGATCTACTGCTGCAAAGATTGAAGAAAGTCTGGATTCTACATACGAACAATATGGTGCGGTTGGGTCAGATACTCAAGTATATGGTAAGTGTCTCCATTTACTGCAGATTCTGATTGGGCACTGACGACACTCTACGCCAGGATCGCGTCTATACCATGTCGGCCAATGTCGCGCCTACAAATGAGCTTGGGCTTGATCTTTTTCTAGAACACATAATGAAACCGCCGATGAAGGACCACATCACTACCGCTATCCTGAACCAGCTTCGACATGAACGCGATGGATATGTCATCGATCGCTCTACCGTCAAAGGATGCACCGACGTATTCGCCAGCTTACTAGTAGCGAACTCCGTGACTATCTATCGACGGGATTTGGAGCCTGCCATATTGAAAGAGAGCGAAAGATTTTACGCGAAGGAGGGCAAACATTTGTTAAACTCCTGTGATGCTCCTACGTTTCTGCGATCTGTAAGAGGGGTTCTATCTCGTTTAAAGCATATGTTCATCTTCACAGGTAGAAGAGAGACTCGCAGCCGAAGACTCCAGAGCACATCACTACTTGTCAAGTCAAACAAGCGTCCCGCTTCTCCAGATCCTCAAAGACAATCTCATCACCCCCCACCTATCAATCGTAATCTCCAAAGAACATTCTGGGTTGAACATCATGGTTGATAACAACCAATTCAACGATCTATCTCGCCTATTTCGCTTGTGTATTATGGTACCAACGGGACTGCCGTGCTTGAAAGCAGCTTTGACGGAGTCCATTGTTCAACGCGGGAGATCTGTCAACGAGGCGTCCTTAGGTGATGATTTCGTGGATGTAGAAGAGGGGAGCAGGGAACCAGAAGGTCCTAACAAGAAAGATAAGGGCAAGGCAAAGGCGAAAAACGCCGGGAGCGGAATTCAGCCAGCTGTCACTTGGGTCCAAGAGGTTCTCAACCTCAAGGACAAGATCGACACGGTTTGGAAAAAATCATTTCAGAGCAATCGCGAGGTCGAAAGCTCGATCAACAACGTATAGATTTGAGTTCCTCCTCCTTGTCTTCGACTAATTATGATGACAGGCTTTTGAATCTTTCATCAACATGAACGACAAATGTTCAGAATTTATTTCCTTATTCATTGACGATCATCTAAAGAGGGGGCTCAAAGGCGTACGTTCATATTTTGTGCCAAATGATAACCATTCATTATCTTCTAAATGTAACTCTAGAAAACAGAAGTGGAGGTCGACGCGATTCTGGATAAGACCATTACAGTTTTCCGATTCATCTCGGAGAAGGATGTCTTCGAAAAGTATTACAAGGGGCATCTAGCCAAACGGTTGCTGCTAGGCCGTTCAGTATCGGATGATGCAGAACGCGGCATGTTGTCGAAGCTGAAGGTGGAATGCGGTGTGCAGTTCACGCACAAGATGGAGGGCATGTTCACCGATATGAAGATATCATCGGAGACCACTGCCGACTATCTAACACATATTGCGAAGACCACAGTGCGACTTATCAGCTCCGTTAATCCGAGGCGCGCGCTGATTCGGAATTCTTTCACAGGCGCCGGAGATTGAGCTCAGCGTCATCGTTATGACATCCAACGCGTGGCCGATGAACCATTCGCCTTCGACGTGCAATTTGCCGACAGAGATGGGGAAGGCGTGTAAATCTTTTGAGCAGTTTTACCTCTCGAGACATTCAGGCAGAAGGCTTACATGGCAGTTCTCTCTCGGGAATGCCGACGTCATCGTCAAGTTCAAGAATCGAACGCACGAACTAAATGTTTCCACTTTTGCTTTGGTCGTCCTATTGCTCTTTTCGGATCTGAAAGACGATGATATTCTCATGTATTCAGTATGTTCTCTCTTTTTGCTTTCGATTGACTGCACTCAATTCATACATTTATAGGAAATCCAAGAATCAACTGGGATCGATGAGCCGGAGCTGAAGAGGCACCTACAATCTTTAGCTTGTGCAAAATACAAGGTCCTCAAGAAACACCCCCCTGGCCGTGAAATCAATCCGGATGACTCCTTCTCCTTCAACCACGACTTTTCTTGTGCGATGACGAAGCTGAAGATAGCCACAGTGTCATCGAAGCTGGAGAACAGCACCGAGAGAAAAGAAACGCGGGAACGAATAGACGAAGAGCGGAGGCATATGACTGAGGTAGGAAGAATCATCTTCATACTTAGAAATTTCTCATTATATCCACCTAGGCATGCATCGTCCGCATCATGAAGGACAGGAAGCATATGACCCACAACGACCTCGTTCATGAAGTTACGGCACAACTAGCATCAAAATTTCAACCAGAGACTTTCGCTATAAAGAAGCGGATAGAACAACTTATCGAGGTGCGTTCGTTTAACTACACCCTAATCATATCATCGTCGAATTCTTAATGTCAGAGGGAATATCTGGAGCGCTGTGAAGACCGGAAATCCTACAACTATCTTGTGCGTTATCATGCCTTTTTCATATTCTTTTCAATTATTCAGGTTGAATACACAGGCATAACCACGTTCAACCATTTAGTAGGTGTATATTAGCCATATTGTATCCATCAACTCGCATCACTGTATACCACTCATCAGATAGTCATTCTGGACATTCATTAAGCTCATTGCTGACACGCTGCTTCGAAAATAAAGTGTACCTTCCAAACAATTGAACATCATGGTGTGCAAATTGGTGGCATAAGTCTCCTTTCGTGAGGTCTGTCGGAACTGCTGAGTTTAAGGTTACAGTATGGATAGGATGTGACATCGTCATCGATGGTATCGTTTGCTGCCTAACATTACACGTGGCCTAGTACCTTAATATTACAACGACAAGTCCTTCCAAGGTAGTAAGAAAAGAAGGAAATTTGAGTGTTTGATGCCGATACCTGCCCAGTATCTAAAGAGTCCGTATCGCAACCCACACTACGCGATAGGGTCTATCTAATCTGAGCTGGGATTGGGGTTTTCGCTGCTGCTATCCACACCATCTTGGGGCTCAGAGCCAGAGGATTCGACAACAGTGCTGTTGGAGGCGAGCTCAATTTGCTTCTTGAGATCCTCAACCGACTGGGGAGAGGTGTTGTCGTTCCAGTTACTGCCGCTGGGAACAATAAATTGCTGCCCGATGTTGGAGCCGAGGAAACCAAAGTCCTTCAAGTTGATGCCGCCGTTCGAAAGAACGAGTTGGGAGATCAACGCCGCAATACCAGAGTCGAAGCCGATGTTTCGGCCGGAGATGCGGCTAAGGTCGAGGCCAAAGTTACTGAAACCAGAGTTGAATTGATCCAAAACAAGGATTTGGCTCTCAACGTCGCAGAGTTGAGTCAGGATGAGCCTATGTCACGTAAACCTCGGTATCGTTAACATCGAGAACGAGAAGACCTACTGCTTAGCAAACTCTTGCATGATCGCGAGTTGTTGCTGGATGAGCAGAATCTGCGAAGCTTGGCAGACCGGCGCCTGTTCGATAAGAATGACTTGCTGGTTACTGAAACCATTGAAATTGCCAGAGCCAAAGAAGTTATCGAAGCCGTTCAATGAAGAAAGGCCCCCCCAGTTGTTGAAGGAGATAACATTCGACAATCCGCTGTTCACTGTTAAGAGGTGGGCACTGTTGAGACGTTTGCATATGAACATGGCTGATGATGACTTACAAATGATGCTGTTGCTGCTACTCCTCCTGGTTGCGGCCAAAGGCGACGCAAAAACACCAGAGGCAAGGGTAGCAAGAGAGAGGACTTTAGGAATGGAGAAGAGCATTTTTAAAAAAGGATTGACGAAGGGTTTCCTGAAGTGAAGGTCGAAAGAATGGGCAGGTGAGGTTGTTGAAAAAATATAATTGATCGGCAAGCGAACGAAGGAGGAATGAATGAAAAAGGCGACCTGGCCAAAGAATGTGAAGAGAAAGTCGAAAGGTGAACGAATTCCAAGGACTGGGATAAGGGCTTCTTGAGGAATTCATCCATGCTTTTATATCTTCTGGAATGGGCATCGTGCCGAAGTTGGAAGCGTTACTTTGGAAGCAATTTCTATGGAGATTGGAAAGAAATTGGAGGAGTCTCCAAGAATCATTGCGTTGCTCGAAACCCGAGCTTCGAGACCGACAGAATAGAGGATCTCGCAGAACTAGTACCGAACCCAAGAGCGAAAGAGCACTGGGCCTGCGGGCTCCTCGGAAGAATTTGTAGAAGTTCCCAAGATGGCAACCCAGTGGGTGACCAATGCAAGGCACTTTCGCGACCGTATAGGAGGCATAGTAACTGCAGTTAAAAAGGAATTCGGACCTAGTAGCCAGGACGCCATGACTCCCACAATACTAGTCCACTATTCAGAGAGTCTACATCGTCTATAATCCAGTTCTATATCGCACTGGATTGTCTCGTTCACTAGTCATTTTGGTCTACTGGAGGTAGTGATCAAGAGTTGAAGCTTGACTTGAAGAGTTACCGGAATAGGAAGTTTTATGCAAGGGGATTCAATAATCTTGGCAGGGTCTTAAGCTTGGTTCTGCAGTCAACATGGTGACTTCTCAGCCAATTCGATAACAACTGCACTTGGACAATCCGTTCTGGGATTTCTAAGAAGACTCTAGAGGTCTTTAGGTCTTTCTTTCTTTTTGTTTTTGGAAGGGCTGACCTCACAATGGCATATTGGCCAGTCTTAGCGTGCTATTGAAAGTACTGCAATCCAGGAGAAACACCTCCCAGTCGTCAACAAACGGCTTTTGAATGTACTTGGGAACAGCGACTTCGCAGAAATCGATAAATACTGCCCCATGTCAACCAACACTCCTTGGTCAGCAATTGACCCGGAAAACCACCTAACACCTAAGGTTAGCAACTTCAGATGCCCAAAATTACCGACCGAAGGTAAGTACTTCTTGCGGGACTACTGAATGTGGAAGCCAAGTGGAAGTCAGCTCTGGGACCGCTTCCATACAGGATACTGCCAGTCCAGAACTTGAACGCGACAGTATAAAGGTGCCCGAGCTATCTTGAGAAACGACTCGTGGCTTTAAGTTGGGACCCCATTCGAAAAGGATCTCAGGGAGATGACGGCACTCCCTCGAATACTTAACGAAAGCCCTACATCCACGTGCATATCGTAATTTGCTCAAAGGATCGACGAGGTACCACCCTGTAGCAACGGCGGGACCGTGAAGACCAAGGCGTACCTCGGCACATGACTGTCGCCTTGCCACTTATGGGGCATGTGCATGGGCTCTCGTGGAATTAGCTTCCAAGTTCCTGGCACTCAAAATGACACCTGCGTTGGTTTAGATCTCTAGGCGGAATAGGCGCCGAAATATCCAACTTCTTGGCATGTCGATAAGGCGATACCTACCTTTGTTGCCTAGTAATAGCTCTTGAGGAATCCCGCCCCTTCGATTCTGGTGCGCAACGTTCTGGAATGCACCAAAAGCGCGCTTGCTGGCATAGGATACAAGCAGCGAGTGGTGCATCTTACGACGCCGTTGATAGTCACTTCAGGAACATGTCAAGAGGTGAGGTATGTAAAATGTGCCTGAAGAATGGATTTTGTTGCTGCAATGGGAGAACATTACACCAGAAACAAATCAAACTATGATTATATTTCGAGTCCGGGTCGAGGTCTAGATCACAACTCGTCCAAGAGATTGTGAACGTGTTGCAGTATCCGCACCCTGAATCTATGAGGAATCTCATTGTAACGTCGCTTATCCAGGGCGCCTAAATGGTCTGTTGATAGTCTCCATAGATTGCTCGGTGAATAATAATAAATCTGCAAACAATTAATGTGCTCTAATAGTTACATCACAGCTCGTCGTGTGTTGAGGTCGGGGAGCGGAAGGCCTCCGTCAGTTCTGTTCAACGAGGTAGAAAGTAATGTCAGTGAGTGAATCCAAATTGAAGGGTCAACAGAGAGAGGGACAATGGCAATTAAGACACTCACTCCGACGCATCTCTGGTGAGAGTTCTACAGGTAGAATGACATTATACTCAACGAACAGGTCCCCATGTACCGCGGTGTTTCCATGCACAGGCATGCCCTCTCCTTTGATTACTTGAACAAAGCCTTCCAAGCAACCTTTTAGCTGAAGTCTCACAAAGCACTCAAATACGACGCACCTGGTTGTGTAACGCCCTTCCTTTCCAGAGTAAGTGTGCGACCGTCTAGATGCGTGAGATTTCTCTCGAAACCGAGCAATGCCTGAGGACGAGAATTCAATTCGGTCCATGGTGAAAATTTGACTAAACGTACTTCGTCGATCCCGATGCTTTCCTTCCAGTACAAGCTAGTCTCCTTTCTTCTCCAAGCGCCCATCTCCTTCTTGCTCCTGACCCTCAGGACAACATCTCCAGCTTCCCAATCAGGGCTCTCGTCGGCTTCGCCCTCAAATACTACTTCATGACCCTCCGGCATGCCCGCAGTGATATCGAGGGTGTAATGAGCGGTATGGTCAACGACTTTGCTTCCTTGACAGTGAGGGCAGGCTTTCTTGATGACCTTTCCTCTGCCTTGGCATTCGTTACATGTGACTTGACTTTGGGCGAACATTCCAGGGAAAATCTGTTGTTTGACGAGTTTGACCCCGGCACCGTTGCAACCTGTACATGTGTGAATGTCGCTGTCGGACGCAGCCCCTGATCCTCTGCAGTGATCGCAGAGAATACGTTTCTTAATCATGAACTATCAATAGGAGTGAGCAGGTGATAAGTTAAGGTCAGTGGACAGCTTACATCGATGTTAGCACCCTTGTATACGTCCGCTAGTGAGACCTCGAATTCCGTTAGAGATGATGGACCGCGTCGAGCTTGTTGTTGGTGGTCTATTGGAAAGGGAGTTGGAGAAGGACATGTATAGAGCTGATGATACTCACGTCCGCCAAAGAAGCTAGAGAATACATCGAATGGGTTTTGCTGTTGTGTTTGGCCACCTTCGTGGGCTTTCAGACCTTCCTATTGCACGGTCAGCACTATGACCATTAAAATCCCATCAGAAGCAAACGGACCTCTCCATGTCGATCGTAGATTTGGCGTTTCTGCAAACAAATATATTAATATAGATTCAGGAGATGATGGAGGCGGACACACTGAAGAATCAGACAGAACTTCATAGGCTAGAAACAACAAAGGTCAGAAACAGTATCATATAAACTTGTTCACCGCTGACCTCTGGCTATTTCGACGAAACGCGCTTCGGCGTCTGCAGCCTTGTTCTTATCGGGATGGAACTTCTTGCTGAGCCTCTTGTATGCAGCTCTGATATCTTTATCAGAGGCTGACTTGTGCACTAAATAACACGTCGCGGCTATCAGCATAAATTAACCAGATGCCTAGGCAATGAACCCCACCATCTAGGATTTTGTAAAAGTCTGCCGCAGAAACGAGGGCGGCAAGAAAGAGGACCACCAGTAACGACGGTGCGAGCATGAAGAGAAAGAAAGAAAGAAAAGCAGAGTGAAGGACAGCGGCGCTCTGAGAGCTGAGCTGTCCACCTTGACTATAAATTCCCGGCATACGTGTCAGTGTCCGATCATTTCAATGAATTCACGTGACGGTGTCCCGCATCGCTCGTGACCATCCCGCCGCTGTCCGCAACAGCGAGCAAGCCATGTCGCTCACCATCAACAGGTTCGCCCGAATACACAGGCTACGACTACGTTCGATATGTAGCTCAAGAAACTACACAACCTCGGTCTACTCCGATTACAAGAAGCTCAGAGGTTCGTCTTCATCGTCCTGCCCGTGTGGAGAAGTTGTTTAGGCAGTTTACACGCAGCATTCCCGTTCCGAATGACCCCGGATGAGGCCCAAAGATTTATGGGAGCCATGGCGGCTGCTTTTATGGGCGTTGGCAAAGTATTGCCAGCGTCTTTGAGATTATTTTTTCCTCTGAAGAACATCATACATCCTATACGCCTATCGCCAGTGTACTTTCCAGCTTGGGTCATCAATGCTGAGATACACGCCGATGTAACACAAGAAGACGACACTGTGGGTTTATTTGAAACTACTTTGTGGAATAGAATTTGATTCGGCTTACTTCCAGCGGAATCGGTCAATTATTTTCCGGAACTGGTATGTTTCTTCCTTCAACGGTCGCTTTCCATCTGATTTGAGGAAGAAAGTTACATTCCAGGTGAATAAACTTCCCAGAATATTACTACCAATGTTGAGAAGATTAGGATCCCAAATGGCACCGTTGTGCGCTGCGCCTCTTTGGGCTCCAGATTTTGTGGATAGAGTTGAACCGATACCGTTCTCTCAAACGTCTTTGAGTGTCTATGGCCAGGATGTCCTCTGCATCCCCTTTACGACGTCACCTTTTAAATGGCTGGATATTGCACGTAATCTATCGTGGAGGCAGGCGACCCTCAATGAAAAGCTGAAATTCTCCCCTTCCTCTGTTACACCGGCTTTGGTGCGTCCGAATATGTTACCCTACGATTTACCTAAACGACGTACCAGTTCTCTGCGTATCCGGTTCTGCTTCCCTTATACTTGGCTCAATACGCAGTCAAGGATGCCAAGGGCGCCGACAGTGCCTTGACCTTCTTTATCCAAGCTCATTTAAAAGATGTATGTCGTGCAAACTCTTACTACCATTATATCTCATTTTACATGTTTAGGGCCTGCCATTCTCAGAGTCCTTTATTGGAAAAGTGGACCCCCGTCTCCAGCAAGTGGTGTTGTCTACAATGGGGATTTTGGGTGTAGGGAATGACCCCGACTCTGGTGAGCATTTCCCCCTTAGTCCCAATGATGTTCAAGGAGCTTACTGTTACGACAAAGAATTCTTCTCTTACATTGGGTCAGAGCCTCAAGTCAACATTCAAGAGACAGACTTGGAAGATTATAGCGCTGCTGCGGCCAGCACCTGCCAATGGTTACAAAAGGCATTGTCATCCTCTCGGAACATTGAGATGCTTGGGTCGATACTCAAGGATGACGACGATCTGCGGATCCGAGAAATGACCAAGGCTTCACAGGAAGAGCTGGAAGATTATTTTGAAAATGAAGGTGATTCATACCGGTATCAAAGGATGTTGGACGTGAGTAATAGTCACAGTTATCTGAATTCAGTCGTTCGTGCATCTGCTCAAGCTGAAGTCTGTCAAATCCAGGATTTCAACGACGCTGAAAAGCATGTCGCCATGACTACCCCGAACATCCCGCAGATGCTTGCTAAAGCCGGTGCAGGTCTGAGGGAGGAGCTGCAAAGCAATCTAGCAAGGAACAAGAGCGAGCGAGAGAGGTTGAAGCCCAAGTGGTGGATTGAGTGGGAATCGATGCGCGTGCCGTTCTCATGACCCGAACTGAGAGCCATCCTGTCCAATACTCGAGCGGTTTGGTAGACTTTCGCTGTAGAAGAGTGGTGCTTCCCTGAAGCAGACACCAAAACCTTTCACTACTCTAATCCAAGTGGATAAAATATACCCTTATTCTCAATCCTAATGTTACAGTCCAGTGCTAGGTATGAGACATGGTATGCGATGAGATTACTAGATAGCAATGACAAAAGTCCGAAGTCCGTGGCCAACCGATGCTCAACGCAACACGTTATCAAAGCGTCCAGTCCCACAACGATAGCGTCCACGCAACCGCGATGCAAGGCACTGCAATGACAAACGACAATGGCACACGTAGCGCAGAGCCCGCACTCCATCCAGGTGGTACGCCTAGCGTGACAGTCGTCATAGAGTTTGTTAACACTGTCGTCGATACCAACCCGACCGAGTCAGTTACAAGCAAAGTCACAATAGACGGTGGAGGT
>Ga0247735_1000409_pt1 | contig 16901 bp, 12 predicted proteins | sample UWRJL178409R2_FD_180934 | JGI IMG/M metagenome (GOLD analysis project Ga0247735, IMG submission 180934) | Plant litter microbial communities from Arlington Agricultural Research Station in Wisconsin, United States - UWRJ-L178-409R-2 | ecosystem: Environmental > Terrestrial > Plant litter >... | reverse complement strand
GGTCGGCCTTCGAGAAGGTCAGCGTCGGGCCTGCATCGTCGACGCTGCTCAGCGGCTTTCGCTCGAGGATCACCAGCGCCGAGATCAGCTTGCTGATGCTCGCGATGGGGAGCGCCGTGTCGCCGCCGCTGGTGCCGACCATCTCCTTGCTCCCGGTCAGCGCCTCGAAGTCGTCACCGCCGGTGATGCTCACCGCGCTCTCCATCGTGGGCGGCAGGCTGAGCGCCGCCTGGGTGGGCAGCGCGACGGTGGGGGTGCTCAGCGCCACGGTCGGTGCGGGCACGGGAGCGAGCAGGGTCACCGGGATGTAGGTGCCGACGATAGCGACGATGACCAGACCGACGGACGCGGCGACGGCCCGCCGGCGGTTGCGTCGCTTACGGGCGGCCGCGACATCCGCTGCGGATACGACGGGCGGATCGTGCGGCGCACTCTCGATCGTCTGAGAGCCGCGCGGATGGGGCCGAGCCGACGCGTCGGGCCGGGGGCGGCCGAACATGGCCTCCAGCTCCGTGAAGTCGTCGCGCCCGGGCCCGGTCACGCGAGTCCTACGAGGTGAGAGAGTGTCGAGTAAACCTGATCCACTCGCTCATCGTATGTGACGTCGCGCCGGCGGATGGACAGTTCGTTCTACCACCGGCATGATGGGCGTGATCCTCGTGGCAGCGAGCAATGGTCAGATCCGAACGGGGAGCAGGATGTCCGAGACACGCGAAACACCGGTGCCGGTGAACACCAGCACAGGCACGAGCCCCGGCCTCGACGCCGCAGCCGTGCTCGCCAGGGTGCAGAGCCTCCTGACGTTCAGTTTCGCCGCGCTCGTGCTCTACAGCTTCATGGTCGCCAGCCGGACCGGGTCGCTCGGCCGCGGCCCCGACGCCGACAGCTTCTCGCTCACCCTGCATCCGAGTCCGCTGATCTACTTCGCCGTCGGCCTGGTGCTCTGCCGGACGATTCCCTCCGTGCTCAGGCGGGCAGCGTCGGAGACGGAGGCAGCCCGCATCATCCGACGGTCGACGATCACCGTCGGCATCATCGTGTTCGTGTCGATAGTGGTCAGCGTGCTCTGGTTCGCGCTCATCCAGCCGGAGACGCTGGCGCACCCCGGGTCCTTCCTCTACCCGTTCCCGTTCGGAACCGCCGATTTCAGTACAGACCCGAGCTCCACCCGATAGCACCCGGGGCGACCGACTTCCGCGCTCCGAGGGGGCCCAACGTGGGGCTGTCACTCGCATGCCGCCACGGAATATGGTCGAAGCAGGGCTTTCTGCGCTCCACGACGAGGAGGATCGATGAAGTACGTGATCAACGAAACGGAAGTTCCGGGGGAATTCTCCTGGTGGCTTGCCACCGACACCGACGTGACGGCCTGGGCCGGACGGAGCTTTCCGACGCTGAAGGATGCCCACCGGGCTGCTGCGGCCTTCGCCCTCGAGGCTGCAGAGGAGAAGTTCGCGATCTACGAGGACGACAACCATCAGTGGCGCTGGCGCGCCACCCGCTCGACGAAGCCCGAGGCCCAGTCGGCGGAGAGCTACGCCGCCCGGTTCGACGCCGAGCAGGCGGCAGAAGCGGTGCGCCTGGGCGCCGCCAGCGCGACGATGCCCTAGTCGTTCGCGCGGAAAGCGGTGGCCTTCGGTGACTGAGCAGCCCGCGCTCGGAGAGCGCCTGCGCGGGCTCCGACTCGCCGCGAACGTGACCATCGAAGCGCTCGCCGACCGCTCCGGACTGAGTGATCGCGCTATCAGCGACATCGAGCGAGGCGTCAGCGAGGCACCACAGCACCGCACCATCGCCGCCATCGCCGAGGCGCTGGGGCTCGACGAAGAAGAGCGGCGAACCTTCCTGGCCACCGCGCGGGGAGCCCGGGTCGCTCGGCGCGCGGGTGCCGCGACGCCGCGGAATCCCTCTGCGGCGTCGTCATCCCCCGAATTCACCGGCCGCGAGCGCGAGCTGGCGAAGATCAGCGCAACCCTGACGACCATGACGACCGTCGCCGCGCCGGCACTGCTGATCTCCGGCGCGCCGGGCGTCGGCAAGACCGCGACGGCGCTGGAGGCGGTAAGCCGTGCGACCGCGTGGTCGTCGCACCTGTTCGTCGACCTCGACGGCTTCGCAGCGCTCCCCGCCACCCCGACCCAGATCCTGCGAGAGCTGCTCCGCCAGTTGCCGGGGAGCACCGAGCAGATTCCGACGACCCTCGACGATGCGGCACGCCACTGGAGGATGCGCACCGAGCGCGATCCTCCCCTGGTCGTGCTCGACAACGCGGCGAGCGAGTCGCAGGTGCGACCCGTGCTGTCGCTGAGTCCGCGCGGGGCTGTTATCGTCACGTCGCGACGCGCTCTGGCGGGACTCGAAGGGGTGGCCAGGATGACGCTCGGTCCGCTGGGGGAGGAGGCGAGCATCCGGCTGCTCGACCGTCTCATTGCGAACGGGCTCATCGCGAACGGGCGCACGACCGCGCTGGTGGCGCAGCTGGTACACGGCCTGCCGCTGGCGATATCCATCGCGGCGGAGATCATCTCCGACGATCCGGACCACGACGCCGCATACTTTGCCTCTGCGCTCGGATCGGCGGACGATCCGCTCGCCGCGCTCGTCCACGGTGACCGTTCCGTGGCGTCGGCGATCGCACTGTCGTACGACACCCTCTCCGCGCGTTCTGCGCAACTCTTGCGCGACATCTCCGTCGTCGAGACCGATACCTTCGACGCGATCCTCGCCGGGGCGGTCGGGGTCGAGCAGGGCGGGGTCGAGCAGGGCGGGGTCGAGTCCCGGCTCGACGAACTCGCCGACCTGGGCCTGCTCGAGGTGCGTGGGGGCGACCGCTTCTCCTTACCCTGGCCGGTGCGTCACTTCGCCCTCGCGCGACTGACCGACACCGTCGGCCCGCGGGGCGTCGCCGAGCGGCGACAGCGCGCGGATGTCTGGCTGCGCGCCAACGGGGCCGCCGCCCACTGATTCCCGGGCCGCGGTCGTTTCTGCGTGCTTTCTTCGTGGTGCCTGCGGGGTGATCCGCGCTGGAATGGAGCCCCGACGCCGAGACGAGAGGCGCAGCGATGACGCGTGAGACTCCGATCACGTCCTCGATGCGCCCTGCGTCCGGGCCCTTCGGTGGGCGTCGCGCGCGGGACGTGCTCGCGAGACGATGGGCGCCCCTCGTGGGACGCGACGCCGAACTGACCATGCTGGCCGAGTTCGTCAGCGCCGTTCCGAACGGTGGGTCTCCTCTCCTCCTGGTCGGCGAGATCGGAATCGGCAAGTCCCGGCTGCTGAGCGAGACCGCCGAGCTGGCCCGCACATCCGGGTATCTCGTGCTCGGCCTGGGCGGCGCGACCGAGCACGACGGCTCTGACCTCCTCCACCGTCTGGTGCGCCCCCTGGTAGGCGACCTGCCTTCGCTGAATCCCACGCACCGGCGCGCCCTCGAGATGGCTCTCGATCCGGCCGGGCCTTCGGCCGAACCGCTGGTGGTCTACTCCGCCGTCCTGTGCCTCCTGCTCACGGCTTCCGAGCGCTCTCCCGTGCTGCTGCTCGTCGACGATCTCCCATTGCTCGATCCGGAGTCGGCGGCGATACTCGGTTTCCTCGTACGCCGATTGGGTGCCTCCCGCGTCGGGGTGCTGGCGACGATGACGAACGGCGTTCGCCCGGTCGATGGCCCTGTCGAGGCTCGGTTGTTCGCCCGGTACCCGTTGGCGCGCCTCGATCGCTGTGCGACCCGATCGTTGGTCGGCGCGGTGGCCCCCGACCTGCCGACCCACGCCCGCGAGAGGGTCGTAGCCCAGGCCGACGGCAATCCGCTCGCGGTGCTGGAGCTGTGCCATGCGGCGCGGGAGTTCACGCAGACGGTGGGGCCCGCGCTCCCCGGCGTGCTCGGCACACCTCCCGGCCCGCGACGGTTCGGCGAGGAACTCGACCGCCTACCCCCGCGCACCCGTAAAGCGCTCCTCGTACTCGCGCTCGACCCGCGCAGCGACCTCCGCTCGTTGACCGGCTCGGCCCTCACCATCGCTGATCTCGCTGTCGCCGAAGACGCGGGACTCATCACCCTCGACTCGGGCTGGCCCGGAACGCTGTTCACCCATCCACTCGTGCGCTCCGCCATCGTCGGAGCCGCTGGAGCCGGCGAGCTCCGCCTTGCCCACCTGTCGCTGGCGATGCGCGCCGCCGATGACGTGGAAGTGAGGGCAGGGCACCTCGCCGACGCCGCGACGGACCCGGACGAGTCGACGGCCGTCCTGCTGGAGCAGGCCGCGAGCCTGTCGCTCGCGAGGGGGGACTCGAGCGCTGCCGCACAGAGCCTTGCGCACGCGGCCCGGTTGAGCCCCGCACGAAGTGACCGGCAGCGCAGACTGGCTCGCGCCGCCTTCGTCGGTGCGGACTCCCCGGTCGATTCGGCCGGGCCGATGACAGAGATCCGCGCTCCCCGGGGAGACGAATCCGGCGCACTCTATGTCGCGGCGGCGGAGGCATTCGCACAGCTCGACAACGGCGCGGGAAGCGACACCGCCTGCCGCACCATCCGTGTCGCGATCCAGACCGGTCAGCACGGGTGGGATGCGGCGAACCGCGAACTGCTCGATGCCTTCAACTCCTGGCTGCTCCTGTGCTGGATCGCCGGTCGTGACGATCAGTGGACGGCGTTCTTCGACGCGCTCGGTCGGCTCCAGCCCAATGTGCCGGAGCCGCTGCGAACGGTCAGCCTCGCCTTTGCCGACCCGGCCAGCGCCGACCGAGACGATCGCGACCGCCTGGAGCAGTGGCTGGCGCAGCTGGATGCGTCCGCGGAGTCCGACGCGGTGCTGCAACTGGCCACCGCGGCAATCGCCCTCGACCTCGTGGCGGTCGCGCGGCCGGCCGCGCTCCGCCTGATCCGTGCCGCCCGGGGCGGCCCGCCGACGGCCACCTACACCCGACTTCTCGGAATCGTCGCCCTGCACGACGTCGACGCCGGGCGATGGCAGCAGGCAGAGGCTCTCGTCGATGAGGGGATCGCGGCGATCGGTCCCACCGGCTCGCAGCCCCAGCGCTGCATCTTCCTCTACGTCAAGTCGCTGGTGGCCGGTGCTCGGGGAGACTATGCCGAGGCCGAGCAGCGGACATCAGAGCTCGACGTGATCGCCGCGAGACTGGATGCCCGCGGTCTCTGGCGCTTCGCCCAGCACTCGAGGGTGGTGGCCGCATCCGCGCGGCAGGACTGGAATGAGGTCTACAGCGCGGCCAGCGCCCTGAGCGCGCCGGGCACATTCGCGACCTTCGTTCCGCACGCACTGTGGGTGGCCTTCGATCTCATCGACGCGGCACAGCACACCAGGCGCAGGGCCGAGGCACGATCACATCACCACGCCATGGTCGCCGCCGGGGTACCCGCCCTGTCCCCGCGCCTGGCCATGCTGACCGCGGCCGCGGGGGCGATGCTCGACGAGTCGGAAGGGTGGGCGGACGCATTCGAGCGCGCGCTCGATATGCCGCAGGCGACCGACTGGCCGCTCGACCACGCGCGGGTTCAGCTCTCTTACGGCTCCCGACTGCGTGCGGAACACCGCTGGCCCGAAGCGCGCGTTCAGCTGCACCAGGCGATGGTCACATTCGAGCGCCTCGGCGCGACCCCCTGGGCTACCCGTGCCCGCGCGCAACTGCAGTCCGCGCGGGGCGACGCCTCGGGCCCGATCGCCCTCACCGCACAGGAGCGCGTGATCGTCGACCTCGCGGCCAAGGGCCTCAGCAATAAGGAGATCGGCGAGCACCTGTTCCTGTCGGCGCGCACCGTGAGCGGGCACCTGTACCGCGTCTTCCCGAAGCTCGGAGTCTCGAGCCGGTCCGCCCTGCGCGATGCGCTGGGCGCGATGCAGAGCTCGGCGAACGAGACGGATGCCGCGGCCAGTTAGGCGGCAGGGTCGCGCAGTTAGGGCTGACGGTCAGGGTGCAGCTGTGCACGGAGGTCCTCGACCAGCGCGCGTTGCGAGGAGGCGAACGCCTCCCCGCTGTCACCCCCGAGGATCTCGAGAGCCGTGGCGATGTCCACCTCCGCCGCCGCGCTGTCGGCGGCGGCGATGTGCACAGAGATCCTCGTCCGCAGGGCGGCAACAACACGGGCGACATCGCCCATTCGCCGGGCGAGAGCGAGGGCATCCGTCGCGGAACGGATCGCCTCCGGCAGCTCGCCCAGCTCACGGTGCGCGGTGGCGAGTGCCTGGTAGATCGAGAACTCGGTGATGTCTCTGACCACCCCGGCGGTGCCTGAGCGCACCTGGGGGAGGAACTCGCGCAACTCGCGCACGGTCAGAGCCGCTTCGCCCTGCCCGCTTCTGATCTGCGAGAGAACGAGGATCGCCTGGGCCTCGCCGACCTGATCGCCGACCGTGTGAAATTGGCGCACCGCCTCCTTCGCCGCGGTCGCCGCCGGCTCGCCGGTGCTGAGCAGGCGCCCGGTGCTCGCGATGTAGAAGTTCGCCCAGGCACGCTGTTCGTCGTCGTCTGCGAGGTCTGCCGCGGCCAGGGCTCGCTGTGCGGTCGCCGCCGCCGCCGGAAGGTCCGCGAGCTCGTTCATCTCCGTCCAGGCGACGTAGCCCAGGTGCATCGCCTCCAGCCGCTTGTCACCCAGCGCTTCGGCTGCGCTCACGGCGAGCGAGAACAGCTCGTACCAATGCCCCCACTGCAGCCAGACGTCCGAGAGCCAGTGCAGCGCATCGGCGACATCCACGACGGTGTCGTTGCCACCGGATTGCGCCACGCTCTGCAGGGCCGGCCACCAGTGAGCGGACTCCGACCGCACCCACGCTCCCGCGGTCTCCGCATCGGCAAACGACATCCCCACCGCCGACGGCGCATCCGTCGACCGATTCGGCTCGAACCAGGCTCCCGCGCGCTCGAGGCTTCCCAGCAGCCAGGCGCGCAGGGCGGTCTCGCGCTCCCGCACCCCCTCTGTACCGACCTCGTCTTCGAGCCGTGCGCGGGCGTACAGCCGCAATAGATCATGGAGGCGATAGCGGTCTCCACCCCGCGCCTCGACCATCCCCAGGTCGGTGAGGTCGTCGAGGCGCCGTTCCGACTCGGCCCGCTCGCCGCCGACCGCTGCTGCCGCGAGACGTGCATCGAACGGTCCGCCGTCGACGACGGAGATCGCCCGAAACAGCGCGGCGGTGTCGGGCTCCAGAAAGTCGTACGAGAGTGCCACCGCGGATTCGACGGCCAGGTCGCCCGCCACCAGCTGTCGCAGCCGCGTGCCCTCTTCGCGCAGTCGGGCGACGAAGTCCTCCGTCGTCCACGCCGGTCGACTCGCGATGCGGTTTCCCACGATGCGCAGGGCGAGGGGCACGCGATCCGCGAGCTCGGCGAGCGCGCGGAGGTCGTCGGGGGTGCGCTGGAATTCCGGGATGAGGCGTTCCAGCAGCAGCACGCTCTCCCCAGGGTCAAGCGAGCCCAGGTTCACATGGGCTGCACCCGGGAGTGCGGCGAGGGTGCGTCGCGAGGTGACCAGCAGGGCGCCGACATCCGTCGTCGACAGCACGGGCTCGATCTGGGATTCGTGCGCCGCGTTGTCGAGGAGCACGATTGGCCTGCTTCGGGCCGCAGCAGACGCCCAACGGGTCACCGCCTCGTCGAGGGAGGTCGGAGGAACCGGGGCGGCCGACTCGGGCAGCTGCGCCAAAAGTGCGTTGAGTACCTCGAGCGGAGTGAGCGGCCGCGGACTGAAGCCGTCGAGGTCGACGAAGAGTTTCGGCGCTTCCGTGCCGACACGATCCAGCACCTCGAGGGCGATCGTCGTCTTACCGAATCCCGGCGCCCCGGAGATCACGACCGTGGGTATCGGTGCGGTGCGGTCGGTCGAGAGGAGGGTCAGCACGCGGGCGATCTCCGTGCCTCTTCCCGTGAAGTCGGCGAGGCGGTGAGGGGCCAGGGCGATCGCCCGGTCGGAGTTCGACGGCGCGCGTCGCTGTGCCCGGGCAACCCGCTGCAGGGAGTCACTGTCCGTCTCGTCCAGGCCGAGCCCCTCGGCGATGGCGGTGATGGTCGCCCGGTGCGGCGCGACACTGATGCCACGCTCGATATCGCTGATCGTTCGCTCGCTCACCCGCGATCGCTCTGCCAGCGCCTCGATCGTGAGATCGCGGCGGAGGCGATGGTCGCGGAGCAGCGCGGAGAGCGAATTCTGAGCCATGGTCGGGCGCTCGACTCAACGACCGCCGGTGGGGGAAATCGGGTACATGATCACCACGGTACTCACCGGGGTGGCAGGCGAGCTAGCTTCTGTCCAACAACATCCGGCGCGCGAGCCGCGCGATTTCGCGAGTGGCCGGCGACAGGACGGTGCCACGACGCTGAACTATCGCAATGGTGTCGTAGAGCGGCTCGGCGAATCCGACGGTGTGGATCCCCTCGGGAAAACCCTTCGATTTGGCCACAGCGGAGGAGACGATCGTGACGCCGCCACCCAGTGCCACGATTCCCAGGGCGGTCTCGACGTGCTCGAGCTCGATCCGCGGCACGAGGGTGAGGCCGAGCAATTGGGCACGTTCGGCCAGTTGGCGACGAGTGGGATCGCGCCAGCCGTAGTGCGCGTCGTAGAGAACCAGGTCGGGGACCGCCAGCGATTCGATGGTCGCGGGCTCGGCTGTCCGTGCCGGATCCGCGGAGGCGAAGAGCACCTCGTCCCGCATGAGCGGTGTCACCGTCAGCCGTTCGCTGTCGATCGGCAGTACCACGAGTCCTGCCTCCAATTCCCCCGCGGACACCGCCTCCGCGACCTCGACACTGTTGAGACCGATGACGCGCAATCGCACCTCGGGGTATCGGTTGTGAAAGGTCTCCAGAAGTTGAGAGAGAAAGTAGTAGTTGGCGTTGCGCAGCAAGCCGAATGTCGCGACACCTCCGGTCAGTGATGTCAGGGAGCGCAGCGCGTTATCAGCCCCGTCGGCTGCATCCACCGCCTGTTGGGCGTATGGCAGGAGTTGTTCGCCGGCGCTGGTCAAGACCAGAAGCCGAGCGCCACGAGAGAACAGACGCACGCCGTAAGACTCCTCGAGACGCCGAATCAGCTCGGACACCGAGGGCTGTGTCATCCCGAGATCGGCCGCCGCGGCTGAGAAGGTTCCCAGCTGAACCACGCGGAGGAACGCTCGCAGTTGGTTCAGTGTCATAGGCTCAGCCTATGGCAGACCCAATACAAGTCGGCCTTGTCCTTGATCGAAGTCGCCCGCAAGCTCGAAACCATGAAATTAAGTCCCCGCTTCCTCGCTCAGCACGGCACACGCCTCACCCATCTCAAAGCTCCGGGGGTCGACGCTCCCGAAGCTCAGCGCGATCCGCGTGTCGCCGAGACCGTCAGTGCCATGCTGCTCGACATCGAGGCGAACGGATTCGACGCGATCCGCCGCTACGCCGCACAGCTCGACAATTCCGATCGAGCTGACTTCGAGCTCGACGCGGCCGAGTTGGCGAGCATCGGCGACAGGGTCGCCCCCGACCTGCGCGAAGCGATCGAACTCGGTTCAGCGCGTACCAAGCAGTTCGCCGCCCTCCAGCGCGAGCACCTCTCCGACTTCGAGGCGGAGATCGTTCCCGGCCTCATCGTCGGCCAGAAGTATGTCCCGGTCTCCACCGTGGGTGCCTACCTCCCGGCTGGACGCTTCCCGCTCACCGCGAGCGCGTTCATGACCGTCGGCGTGGCCAAGGTCGCCGGAGTTCCGACGGTCATCGGGTGCACGCCCCCGCAGCCAGACGGAGGGGTCAACGCCGCGGTCGCCTATGCGGCACAGCTGTCCGGCATCGACCACCTCTTCGTCCTCGGGGGCGTGCAGGCACTCGCCGGCATGGCTTTCGGTCTGCTCGGTCAGGATCCGGTCGACATGCTGGTCGGCGCCGGCAACGCGTACGTCGCCGAGGCGAAGCGGCAGCTATTCGGGGCGGTGTCGATCGACCTGCTCGCCGGTCCGAGCGAGGTCGCCGTCATCGCCGACGAGACCGCCGATCCCGAGATCGTCGCGGCCGACCTGCTCGGCCAGGCCGAGCACGGGCCGAACTCGCCCGCTGCCCTGGTCACGACATCCGAGGCTCTGGGTTGCGCCGTCATCGCCGCGGTCGAGCGCCAGTTGCTGACCCTGTCGACCGCGTCGATCTGCGGGCCCGCGTGGCGCGACTTCGGCTCGGTCGTGCTCGTGTCGACCAAGGAGGATGCCGCTCTCGTCATGGACGAGTTCGCCCCGGAGCACCTCGAGCTGCAGACCGCGGATGACGCCTGGTACCAGGGCGTGCTGACCAACTACGGCTCACTGTTCATCGGCCCGTGGAGCACGGTCGCATACTCCGACAAGGGAATGGCGGGCACCAACCACACCCTCCCCACGGCCGGCGGTGCTAAGCACAGTGCGGGCTTGTCGGTGTCGCGATACCTGAAGCCGCTGACCTTCCAGCGCATCGATCGCGCCGCCACGCCCACCCTCGCCGAGGCCGTCGACGTGATCTCCGCCAGCGAAGGAATGACGGCCCACCAGGCCACCGCCAGCATGCGCCTGGCGACCTTCGCCTCCTGATCCCACCCCCAAGCCCTAGCAGCACGCCTTAGTCCCACTCCTCGAAACACTCCCGCGTCCCACCCCACCCGGAAGAAGTCATGAGAAAACCTAGCCACATCCGCAAGACCGCCATCCTCGTCGGCGCCGTCGCCACCGCGATCGCCCTCTCCAGTTGTGCTGCACCCGGTTCCGGCTCCTCGCAGGCATCGACGGCCAGTGCGACGATCGACAGCACGGTGTCGGTCTCCGATGTCGCGAAGCTCGGCAAGACCACCCTGAAGATGTGGGCGGATCAGGCCGAGCAGCCGCTGATGAAGCTGGTGGTCCCGGCGTTCGAAAAGAAGTACCCGAACGTGACCGTCGATATCACGTACAAGAGCTTCGACGACCTTGTCTCCACGGTCGTCAACGCTGCGGCGAGCGCGAATGCCCCGGACGTATTCCAGGGCAACATCGGCTATGCGGTGGATGGTGCCCTGGTCAAGGCGAAGTTGGTGCGGTCTCTCGACGACGTCGCAGATGTGTATGGATGGAACTCGGGGACCGGCGCATCTACCCTCGAACCCGCACGGTGGAACGCGAGCGGCACGACCTTCGGTTCGGGCACTCTCTACGGGATGTCGCCCATCAGCGAGGTGCAGGGCATCTACTACAACAAGGCAAAGCTCGACTCCCTCGGCCTGGCCGCTCCGACCACCACCGCGGAGCTGGAGAAGGATCTGCCCATCGCCAAGAAGGCCGGGGACCAGCCGATCATGCTCGGCAACTCCGATCAGTACGCGGGAACCCACATCTTCAGTGACATTGCGGTGACCGAGCAGAAGCCCGCAGACATCCGTGACTGGATCGGCGGCAAGAAGGGCGCGACCTTCGAGACGAAGGGCAACGAGGCGGCCGCCGACACCATGAAGGAGTGGGCGAGCGCCGGATACTTCGGCAGCGGCTACGACGGACTGAGCAATCAGGACGCGATCGCCAAGTTCGCGGGCGGCGACGGCGTCTTCTTCGTGGGCGGCTCGTGGAACGGTGCCTCTCTCACCGCGGGCGAGTTCGGCTTCGCGTCGCTCACCTCCGGTGGTGTCGGTGCCACCGCATCCCCCTGGCACATCAGCTCCAAGACCACCAAGACCGCGGCTGCGGTTGCCTGGCTCGACACGCTGCACTCCCCGGTGGTCGGTCAGGAGATCCTCGACACCGGTCGCCTGCCCGTGATCACCGATGACGTCTCTTCGAAGGATCCGCTGCAGGAGCAGACCCTCACTGCGCTCAAAGACACCATCGCCGCGGGCACCCAGGTCGGCTACTACGACTGGACCACCACCGACATGCTGAGCATCATGGGCGGCGGTCTGCAGGAGGTGATGGCCGGGCGCACCACGAGCGCCGACTTCACCAAGACCGTCCAGGCGGCTTGGGCCAAGGGACACCAGTGACGGTCGTCGCCGATCGCCGGACCGTCGGCGCCACCCCCACGGGGCGGCGCTGGCGGTCCCGGCTCACCGGCCTGAGCTGGTCGAGCCTGCTCTACGTGGCCCCGGCGCTCGTCTTCTTCGCGGTATTCGTGATCTACCCGATCTGCGTGACCGTGCAGACCTCCTTCTACAACTACGACGGGCTCACGGTCGCGACCCCGGCCGGCCTCTCCAACTACCTCAACGTCTTCGCCGACCCGACGCTCCGCGCGGCTCTCGGTCACTCGCTCCTGCTTCTGGTCTTCTACGCGGCGCTGCCCGTGGTCATCGGGCTCATCCTCGCCGGGGCCATGTCACGCATCCGCATCTACGGCCTCACCGTGTTTCGTGCGTTGCTGTTCCTGCCGCAGATTCTCGCGAGCGTCGTCGTCGCCGTCGCCTGGCGCGGCCTGCTCGCCTCCGACGGGCCGATCAACTGGGTTCTCGAGCATGTGGGACTCGGTTCGATCGCCACCAGTTGGCTCGGCAACTTCGACACGGCGCTGCCCTCCATTGGCCTGATCGGCACCTGGGTGGAGTACGGGCTCTGTATGGTGCTGTTCCTCGCGGGGATCGTCACCATCGACCGCTCGCTCTACGAGGCCGCGCGGCTCGACGGTGCCGGCCCGGTACGCGAATTCTTCGCGATCACGCTGCCGGCTCTGCGTCCGCAGATCTCCATCGCGCTGATCCTCACGATCACCTTCGCCTTACGAAACTTCGACCTCATCTGGAACACCACGCGGGGCGGACCGGGTACGTCCACAACGGTGCCATCGCTCTACGTCTACCTCGACGCCTTCCAGAACCGACAGCTCGGACAAGCCTCCGCCCTCGCTGTGGTTCTGACTGTCGTCATCCTGATCGTCGTCGCTCTCGTCCAGCTCGCCGTGCGCGGGCGTTCGGGAGAGCCGCGCACGACTCGCACGAAACGGAGTGCCCGATGAAGGTCAGCATCCGCGAATCGGTCGGCACCCATGGCCTGCTGGTCATCGCCGCCCTGTTCGCCGTCTATCCGCTCGGCTCGATCGTCGCGTCGTCGCTGCACGGGTCGAGTGGATCGGATCTCGGCTGGACGAACTTCTCCGTCGCATGGACGCGCGGCCACTTCGGCTCGGCGCTCCTGGCGAGCGCCTTCGTTGCGGTGACGGTCGTCATCGTCACCGCTGTGCTCTCCAGCCTTGCCGGTTACGCCCTCGGAACCCTGAGGGTGCCCGGCGGCAAGGCGATCATGGCGGTACTTCTCATTGGGCTCGTGCTCCCGTACGAGGTGACGGTGCTGCCGCTGTACCAGATGCTCTCCGGCTGGGGTCTGATCGACACATATTGGGCGCTGATCCTGCCTCAAATCGGGCTTTCTGTGCCCCTGGGCGTGTTCTGGATGCGTACCTTCTTCCGCTCGATTCCGGAGGAGATTCTGGAGGCTGCGCGCCTCGACGGTGCGTCGCGGATGCAAATTCTGCGGTTGGTGCTGCTGCCGATCGCCGGTCCCGCTGTCGCCACGCTTTCCACGATCCTGTTCCTCTTCACCTGGAACGAGTTCCTCCTGGCACTCATCCTCGTCCCCGAGAATCAGGCGGTTCAGACGGCGCCACTCGCGCTCTCGTTCTTCTCCGGCACGGATCGCGCGGCCAACCCCAGCGTGACCGCCGCGGCCGCCGTGCTGGTGGCGCTGCCGATCATCGTCGCCTATGTCGTCCTGCAACGTCGGCTCATCACCGGACTCACCTCGGGGGCGGTGAAATGACGGGCGGTACGGATGCGACGATCCCCGCGCGAGTTACCAGGGTGATCTGCGTTCAGCTCGATCCGGTGGTCGGCGCTGGTGCAGCCAATCGAGAGAAATGTCGGGCGGCGGTTGCCAGAGCGATTGCCGACGGAGGCGATGTGATTGTGCTGCCCGAGCTCGCCACATCCGGCTACGTCTTCACGTCTGCGAAGGAGGCCCGCTCCGTGGCCGTCGGGCGCGATCACGAGTTCTTCGGCGGGATCTCGAGTCTGTTGACGGGAACGGATGCCGTCGTCATCCTGGGCTTCTGCGAGATCGATACCCGAGGCAGGCTGTGGAACAGCGCCGCGGCAGTCACTGCAAGGGGGGTCGTCTCCGTCTATCGGAAGACACATCTCTGGGACCGTGAGACGCTCATATTCGAACCCGGCACCGAGCCACCGCCGGTGATCGACACCGCGCACGGCAGCATCGGGATCCTCATCTGCTACGACCTCGAGTTCGCGGAAATGCCCCGTTCGCTCGCCCTACGTCAGGCCGATCTGATCGCGGTTCCGACTAACTGGCCGCTCGGCGAGCACCCGGACGACGAGCGGGCTGCCGAAGTGATCTATGCGCAGGCGGCTGCGCGCGCCAATGGCGTGTTCATCGCCTGCTGCGACCGTTCGGGAGTCGAGCGCGGGCAGCAGTGGACCGAGGGCACCGTGATCATCGATCAGTTCGGCTGGGTGCGTGCGACCGCCACCTCGGGTGGCCGCGCTGCGCGCGAGCCCGGCCACGGTGGCGACACGGCGCAGGCCGACATCTTCCCCCATTTGGCGCGGGACAAGGCCATCTCGCCACACAACGACCTTCTTGGCGACCGCCGCATCGATATCTACGCAAAGGACCTCTCGTGATCGATCGTAGCGACGACGAATGGTGGCGTTCCGCCGTCATCTACCAGATCTATCCCCGCTCATTCGCCGATGGTAACGGCGACGGCTACGGCGATCTGCCGGGAATCACCAGCCGGCTCGATCACGTCGCAGCGCTCGGCGCCGACGCAATCTGGCTATCGCCGTTCTATCCATCCCCGCAGCGCGACGGAGGTTATGACGTCGCCGACTACCGCGATGTGGATCCGCAGTTCGGCGACCTCGACGATTTCGATGCACTGGTCACCCGCGCGCACGATCTCGACATCCGGGTAATCGTCGACCTCGTGCCGAACCACACCTCATCCATGCACCCCGCATTTCACGCGGCACTCGCGGCCGCCCCAGGCTCAGCCGAACGCGGCCTCTTCCACTTTCGCGACGGCCGGGGCGAGGGCGGTGAGCTGCCACCCAACGACTGGGCGAGCATGTTCGAGGGCAGTGCCTGGACACGCGTAACCGAGGCAGACGGTCAGCCGGGCCAGTGGTATCTGCACCTGTTCGACGAGTCCCAGCCGGACTGGAACTGGAATGACTCCCGCGTGCGGTCCGACTTCGAAACGACGCTCCGCTTCTGGCTCAACCGCGATGTCGATGGTTTCCGCGTCGACGTGTGTGACGCTCTGATCAAGGCCGATGGGCTACCGGACTGGCCGTACCCCACTCATGGCGTGGTTGAACCGATCGACGGTCGGATGCCGCCGATGTGGGATCAGGAGGGCATCCACGACATCTTCCGCAGCTGGCGCGCAATCCTCGACGAATACCAGGGCTCACGAATCCTGTGTGCGGAAGCCTGGCTTCCGCCCGAACGCACCGCCCGCATCCTGCGCAGAGACGAGATGCATCAGGCGTTCAATTTCGCTTATCTCGAGCAGCTCTGGGACGCCGAGGCGATCCTCAGCACCATCGTCATCTCACTGGCCGCGAACGATGCCGTCGACGCTCCCACCACCTGGGTGCTGTCGAACCACGACGTCATGCGCCACGCGAGCCGCTTCGGATACGACGGCCCCGTCGCTCTCGAGCACGGTGTTGGCGTTGACGACCCGCAGCCCGACCGTGCTCTCGGTCTGCGCCGCGCCCGCGCGGCGACGGCACTCATGCTCGCACTGCCTGGCTCCGCCTACCTGTATCAGGGCGAAGAGCTGGGACTGCCTGAAGTCACCGATCTGCCGGATTCCGTGCGCCAAGACCCCGTCTGGGAGCGCTCCGGCCACCGAATTCGCGGCAGGGATGGCTGCCGAGTCCCGCTTCCTTGGAGCAGCGCCACAGCATCCTTCGGCTTCTCCGCTGTGGATCGCCGCGAAACTTGGCTTCCGATGCCGGCGTATTTCGGGCAGTTCTCCGCGGCGACCCAGGCCGGTGACCCGGATTCCATGCTCATGTTCTACCGATCGGCTCTACGGATTCGAGCTGAGCGCGGTCTGGGCAGCGGCGACTTCCGCCCCGTCGCGAGCGCACACGGTTCCATTCGGTTCGATAACGGAGCGACCTCGGTGCTCACCAATGTCTCGGCGTACCCCATCGCCCTCCCCGCCTCCGTGGAGATTCTGCTCACCACAGACGAATCAATTCGTGAAACGAGAGTCGTCGACCGGGATCGCACCGTGTGGTTTAAGGCCTGAGGCTTTCCTAGTGCCAGCACCTTGTGTTAATTCATCCGCTCCGAAATTGTGGAAAGCCTGCGTCTCGAAGCACGGACTGCGCTGGACCAGTCACCAGAGAGCCCTCCACGAGACGTTTTCCCTCACCCTCGGTAAGCATCTCGACTGATCCGCATGCCTTAACGATCGGCAACAATTCGATCTCCAGGATGCGACCTAGCTGCACTCCCCTCTGCTCGTCGTCAAGCGGAAAAGCGAAGTCGAGGAGCTGGCCAAGAGCCTGCCGGCCCGATGGCAGGACGCCCTCTGCTCTGGTTCTGATCTGGCACCGATGTTCTTGAGGAAACTCGCTCGGGTCGACCGCCCGGAGGCCGAGGGCAAGGTTGAGGTAATACTTCGGGCCGTACTGGGATCTTTGGGCCTGAATAACAAACACCAGGTCGTGGGCGCTTCTGTACCAGGCACCTGACTTCTTCACGAATCCGTGCTTCCGGGCGAATGTGTCGATGGCGGTGACTACCGCGTTGTGACTCGTCATGGCTCGTGCGCTACTCCTACGGTCCTCCGAAACGAAGAAGGCCCCCGATTTCTCGGGGGCCTTTCCACTGTGCGCGAGGGGGGACTTGAACCCCCATGCCCTCACGGGCACACGGACCTGAACCGTGCGCGTCTGCCAA
>Ga0247735_1000408_pt1 | contig 16929 bp, 11 predicted proteins | sample UWRJL178409R2_FD_180934 | JGI IMG/M metagenome (GOLD analysis project Ga0247735, IMG submission 180934) | Plant litter microbial communities from Arlington Agricultural Research Station in Wisconsin, United States - UWRJ-L178-409R-2 | ecosystem: Environmental > Terrestrial > Plant litter >... | reverse complement strand
CGGGAAACCGGGAAAATTGTACCGGTATTCGAAGACGACACCTTCCGCGATCGTATCGAAATAATGGGCACCGTCGACCATTCCGCCGAGACCGGCCATGACCACGTCGAAAAGGGATCGAGCGCGGCCCAAGCAGCATAATTGTTGTTCGATATGTTCGATTCCTAAGTGCCCGCCGCCGATTCGACGGCTCTGGCTGTGCAGCTATGGACCGTTCTTCTGACAGATTCTGTCAGGAGCCATCCTGCAGGTGGCGGCCAGCCGGTTTGTTGTTCGCGCCGCCATCTCAGCCTCTGGTAGCTAACATTGCCTAATGTCCCATCCTCCCGGGAAGCAACGACACGATCCGAAGATCGTGTGATAACGCTCGCCCATTCAAACCAACCTCCTTCGCCAACCCGAATTCTAAATCAGAAACGAGCGCCAGAAGGATTCCCGTCGATTCACATCGCCCGGAATCGCTCTAATTAAAGCTAGTCGATGAGGCCCGCGCCCCTGCGGTATCAGGCCCAAACGAAGGTTACGGCAACTTGGCCGATCGCTCGCTTTCTAACGAAATTAAGCGACATCTTTCGGCAAGATTGTAACGTTATGTTATATTCAACATCGATCGAGCCGGACGTTTATATCAACAATTACTATGCACGGTGCGCGCCGGAATAGATCTCGATATTCATTTTTGCATATGAGGAAATTAATGCTGCTGAGGGGATTTACCGTTTCTCCTCCTCGGGAAGGAGAATTCTCCTTGAACACTCTGCCCCCCGCGGCAGTATTCGGGCGGCGCATGATCGTCGAATATTATGCGGACCAAGCGGTGCTGACAAACTGCTACCGCCGGGCGTGGATCTCGACGCGGAGTCTGAAGGCCGGGCGACGTTCTGGTTGCGCGACTGGCGGTTCACCGGCTCAAACGGCGAAGTCACCGATCCGGCTCGCAGCCGGTACCGGTACCGGTGCCGCGAGGCGTTCGTGATGATCGAGGCGCGCTACGAGGGCTTGGCGGTCAACTATTGCCCCTATGTCTTCGTCGATAACGATGCGACACCCGCACGCGGGTGGACGCATGGCTATTCGAAGAAGCTTGGCTCGGTGTTCCAGACACGCACCTTCGCGGCACCTAGCGCCGCAGCGTGCCCCCTCCCCAACCCGGTGGCGCGAAGTTGCCAGCTTCGTACTGCCGAGCGCCAATGCTGACGAAAGCCCTACCCATCTTCGCCTTGCTCGTGTGTTTCGGCCTTATGGCCGTCGCACCGGCACGGCGTTTCGCCACACGCGTCGGCATCGAATTCGCGCTTCTGCTCGCAGTTGGGATTCCGCTGCTGCTCAAAGGCGCAACGCTCGTCCCAACGGTCGCGGGAAAGCCGGACGAGCCGTGGCTCCAGGCGCTCGCCGTGATCTGGTGGATGGTCGCGGCCCGGCTTATCGTGACCATAGTCACAAGCTTCACCACGCGCACCGGGCACGGACGCCAGGAACGGCTGTTCTCTGATCTCGCGAAGGCGGCGATCTATCTCTCCGCCGTGCTTTTCGTCATGAATTTCGTTCTCCAGATACCGCTTCAGGGTCTGCTGGCGACATCCGGCGTTATCGCCATCGTCCTCGGGCTCGCGCTCCAGAATACGCTCGCCGACGTCTTCGCCGGTATTGCGGTCGGCATCGAGCAACCGTTTCACGTTGGAGACGAGATTGCGGTTGCGGATCACGTCGAAGGAACGGTTGTGCAGATGAACTGGCGGTCGGTGCGGATACAGCAGGCGGGTGATCTCGCGGTCATCCCCAACAGCCTGATTGCCAAGGGCCAGATCACCAACCGCAGCCGCCCCACGAGGCGACGCGCGCAATCGGTCGAGGTCTCGATCGAGGCCGTGCTGTCACCGGAGACGGTGGCCGAATTGATCGCCCATGCGCTTCTACTCTGTCCCGATGCACTGCGAGATTCCAGCCCGAGCGTGCAGTTGACGCGTCTCGAGACCAAATTCCTCACGTTCAGCGTGAGCTACGTGGTCACCGATTCGGAGGCGATCGGCTCAACGCGTGATCTTATCCTCCGGCAGATCGCACGGCAGCTTCGCCTGTCCGGTGCCCGCGTCGGGCGGGCGCCTGTAGTGACGTCCTTGCTCGGCGACATAGAGATCTTCCGCAGTCTTTCGCCCGCGCAACTCGCCGCCCTAGCAGATCTGGCTCAGCCACTGACCCTCGAGACAGGAGAGACGCTCTTTGAAGCTGGCAGCCAAGGCATCTCCCTCTTCATCATTCAGGCGGGGGTGCTGGAGGTCCATCGCCCGCTCGGTTCAAATCAATATGAGGCGCTCGGTCGGGTTGGTCCGGGAGAGTATATCGGGGAGGTGAGCCTGCTGTCGGGCGGCCCGCACCAGGTCAGCGCGTTAGCCCTAGTCCATTGCCGGGCACTCGAACTCCCTCGATCGGCGTTGGAGCAACTCGTTCGTGACGATCCGGACGTGCTCGAGACGTTGAAGAAGTCTGTCGCACGCGGCCTGTCGGCCCTCAGCCGCGATGAAGCCGCCCGATGCGCGCACCCCAAGGTGGAAGAGCACCAGTTGTTCGGTTGGCTGCGCGGTTTGCTGGGGGCCGAAGCGCAGGCGACCCGGGCTCCCGAAGGATAGGCGCGGATTGGTCTGTGGATCGGCGTTGAAAATCGGGACGCTCGGCAATCAAAGCTAAAGTCTTGAATCTGGGTTGAAGCCAACACGTCGAAGGGGGCCCGATCGCCCCCATCGGCCTCCTGATGCAACCATCATCCAAGATATTTGCACGACCCAGAGTGGGGTTCCGATTTCAACGCCGATTGACACGCCGCCCCGATCGATGATGGGCTCAATAGGGGCTTGTCGGCAAGGAATGGCGCGACAGTGCTGACGCGAGCATCATATCCGATGCTGGGGGGAATGGGGCGGGCTATCCCATAATGGTGTTAGACCGGGCCCCTTCTACGACGGAATGAACCGGTTAAGCTGCTAGAGCCGCGCCTGATTTCGAGCGCTGCGAACCTTGGACAGTCTCCGACCCGGTCAAAAAGGCCATGACAGTCGCGAAGCTCTCGACCCGAGCCCCTGCGGAGGCCAGGATGCGTGAGAGATGCTCCCGGCTCTGCGGATCGCTGTCGATTATTACGACAGGGGTGCGCTCGCTGGTGCGCCAAGGCATCGGCGGCGCCGCTTCGGGGCATGCGCGCTCATCCTCGATGAAAATATAACCACGACCCGGAATGGTCTTAATCCGCCTGCTCTCATCTCCGAGAATTCGGCGCAGGCACGTCATCTGGAAACGCAAATTGCTTTCATCGACCGTGGTCGTCGGCCAGACCTTGCTTATGATATGCTCCTTTGGGACAATTTGACCGGCCGCCGAAAGCAGGGTCAGAAGCAGATCGAAAGCGCGCCCCCCGATCTCGACTGGGGATCCCAAAAACAGGAGCGTTCGCGCGCCTGGCAACACCTCAAATCGTCCGAAGCGAACAGAGGCAAAGGGGTCATTGCGACGTCCCTGCAGGCTCGCCGATCCCGAGGGAAGTTGCTCATATACCGGTTCCAGCATGATCTCGTCTCCCTGACTGACGAGGATGGTGGACCGGTTTTCCCCCGCGTTCGAGTCAAGGGTTGCAAGGACTTGTAAAATGCTGCCGCATCGCCGTGATGGGGCGCCAGCCCCCGCGGGGTGGTGTAGGAAGCGCGCCCGGATAGGGTAGCCATCGCCGATCTTCGGTAGGGTTCGGATGCGAACTCGAACCTGGAGAAGACGACGATGACTGTTGCCAAGATGGCCCTGCTAGAGCTGGTCGAGCAAGAGGCGGATGCGGATCGTCGACTAGCGTATCCACCAACCGCCGCGGGTCCGACAGCGAGCGGTCAGTATCGAGGCTGGATCCATTGCGATTCACCGGAATGCTGAATCAGAATCCGGCGCTTTTACCCCCCGCCCGGAAATCTGCCCCGGTTACGAGGCCCGGGAGGTAAGGGGCTGATTAAAGTCGCACTGGAAGTCGTCTACCGGCAGGCAGAATTCGAAAATAGCGCCATGAGGAGCCTTTGCCGAGACACGGATCGCGCCGCCATGGGCGACGATGATGGAGCGGCAGATCGACAGCCCCATCCCCATCCCCGTAGCCTTGGTGGTAAAGAAGGAATCGAACACTTTGTCCGCCGTGTCGGGGTCTATACCGGGTCCTGTGTCGGCGACAGACACGCGCAACGCCCCTTCCGGTTCAGCTTGGCAGGTCAGAGTCAGGGTGCGCGGACCGTCGGCCACCGCGCTCATGGCCTCGACCCCGTTAACCACCAAATTGAGCACCACCTGTTGCAACTGCACCCGATCCCCGAGGATTGACGGCGCCCCCTCGGACAGGTGTAGCGTTGTTGTCACGTTGTGCTTTTCCAGCTCGGTGTGGGCCAAAGCGAGCACTTCGAGGATGATGGCTTTGAGGTCGCACCATTCGCGCTTCGGGTCCGACTTAGTCACCAACGATCGCAGGCTGCGCATAACCTCGCCGGTTCGATCGACATCTTCGACAATCTGCCCCAGCGCCTCTCGCGCGCGCTCAACATTTGGCGGCGTGCGATCAAGCCAGTTGGCCGAGGCGCGCCCGTTCATGGCGATAGCCGCTAAGGGCTGATTGATCTCATGTGCAATCGAGGCGATCAGCTCTCCGACCGTGGTGATGCGGGCCACGTGGGCGAGTTCCGCTTGCGCTGACCGAAGGGCCGCTTCGGCGCGTTGGCGCTCTCGGTTTTCGCGCACCAGATCCGCGAAGAGCCGGGCGTTCTGCAGCGAGATCGCGGCCTGCGCCGACAACAGCTTGAGCAGTTCCGTCCGCGCCGGCGTGAAGACATGCGAGGCGCGGCGGTTCTCTAAATAGAGGATACCGATCAGCTCGCGCTGCTTCAGGAGTGGCAGGCAGAAAACCGAGCGCGCTCCAGCATAGCCAAGATACGGGTCGGCAGCGCCATCCAGATCCACACGAGCGTCCACCAGCATAGTTGCGGCTTGCGTTTCACGCACCTTCGCTAGAATTGACAGCGGCAGGTCCAGCGCTGCAGCGGGCTTGTCGACAAGATGGACGCTGATCTTATGGCCGCGGCTCCTGGCTTCGGCTTCGATGACAAATCCGTCTCCGTCCGCTCGCACAAGCAGCCCACGATCGGCGCCAGCGTGTTCGATCGCTATGGTCATGAGGGTTTCGATCAGCCTGTCGATGACAAGCTCCTGCGCGACCACCCGCGACGTTCGGATCACGGCCGCCATATCGAGATGGTCCAGGCTGGTTTCGATGCTGGGCGCGTAGGTATCAGGGCCAGACAGCGCGACCTCCGGATGCCGTGCTTCCAGTTGTGCAACCTTAGCCAGAGCGCCCCACATACGGTAGGCTTCTCGCGCCTCGACCCGGTAAACATGCGCTACCCGCTCCAGACCGCAGGTCGCGAAGAAGTCGGCGGCGCGCTCCGCCCCAAGTGCAGCTTCGTGCACGAAGCCATTTTCGGCGGCCGATCTGACGGCTTGATCGTAGAGGCGCATGGCGTCCGGGTTAGGGCCGTTCAATCCTGCCAGCTCCGCAGCGACGAGCAGCCTCTTGTGGTCGAAGGTATGGGGTCCCGCTGCCGCGAAGCCCGCAAGCCTGCCCAGAAGCGCCTCCAACTCCACCCGCAGGGCGGACGTGTCTTCGTCAGCGCCGCTCCGGATGACCGCCGCCAGCACCAGGGCGTAATAGAACGTGAAGGTTCCGGCCTGGATGTGACGTCGGGTCGGCCCAAAGTCCCCCTTGGCGATCTTCGCGGCGGCAAAGGCGCCAGCGATATCGCCCATGAGATAGCGGGACTGGAGCTGCAGCACCCAGTAGAAGAAACGCAGAACGGGGATATCCGACGGCGCGCGCCCCACTAGGGGACTTGTCAGACGAGCGTCGCGCGGTCCATCGATCCGCAAAGTACGAACCAAATCCTCAATGGCGTCGAGACTATCGGCAACATGGGCGTAGCCCCGCTCCCGTACAAAATGTTGGGCCTTAGCCAGTTCGGAGCGCACGAGATCCAGCGGATCGCCACGGACTAGCAGGTTGGTGATGCGATGTTCGGCGCAATAACAAGCGTAGACGACTTCGCCGGACTCGGTCGCCGCCAGTTCTGCGGCGTCCAGGCATTGCAAAGCGTCGCTGATCGGACGGGTCCACAAAATTGCCATCTGCAGTTGGAGATAAGCGCCGGTCCGTTCGACCCGAAAGCCGTGGCGCTCACAAATGGCCACGGCCGCCCGCGCCAAGCGCTCGCCCTCCGCATAAAGGCCAAACTCCGGTCCTAACGAAATGCCAAGACCGGCCAACCCCAGTACGGACGCCTCGCTGTGGCCATGATCCAAGGCCAGCCTGATGTTTCGCATATTTAGAAGGTCGCAGAGCGCATGGTTGGTGTAGTAGGCGGAGAGCCCTAAGGTCTCGATCACGGAACTGACCAACCGCATTTCGGGGTTGATCATGGGCGGAAGATCAATGAAGGCCGGGAGCGCCTGTTCGCTCAGCTGGGGCGCCACGGCCTGGTAAGCGCGCATGACGTCTTCCGCGCTGGGATCCGCAATGAAGGTCACGTCGAACATCTTGAGGCATTCGAGCGCCGTGCGGACCGCCATCTCGACGTGACTGTTCAGCAGGTGCAGGGTAACCTTGAGCTTCAACGCTTCCGCGCGATCCATTCGTGACCGCGCGCGAAGCAACAGATCGTCGATGGACTGCTGCAGCACAACGAGATTGCCGCCCAGCAGGTCGCATTCGGCGCGGCCGAGGAGTAGTCTGAAAGCTATCTCGTAAGCGTTGTCCCAGGCCTTTTCGCCAGCGACCGACAGACCGAAGGTAAAAAAGCCGCACGCGGAGGCGTAATCCGCAGTGGCCTTCGCTCTCAGGCCAGCTTGAAGATTGAGTCGGACCACCCGCGAAAGGTCATCGGAAGCGCTGCTGGGGCTGACCCCCAAATTCAACTGGTTGACGATGTCGAAGATGTGCTCGTCGACCTCGGTCTCAGTCCGATCGGCCAGCAACCGTAGACCGATTCGCTGGTGCAGCCGCGGTCTGGTTTCCTGCGGGATCAGCGCATAGGCCGCTTCCTGTACGCGGTCGTGCAGAAACCGATAGGTGGCCCCGCGGGCGACGATGGATCCCGATTCGACCACGACGCGCAGCCGCTCGTGGACCTCTGGCTCAGTAAGGTCGAGGATGACTCTGAGGGTGCTCACATCGCTGCTCGGCCCCAAGCATGCCATCATCTCCAGCGCCTGCCGAGCCTGCGGCGGCAAACGCCGAAGCCGTTCCGTCACCATGTCCAAGATGTTATCGTTGAACCGCTTGGCCTCGATGGTCTTCGCGTCCCAAATCCAATGCTTGGTCCCGGCGTCGAACCGTACCAGACCCTCTTCTTCCAGGTTCCTGAGAAACTGGGAGGCAAACAGCGGGTTGCCGCCCGTGCGATTGTGGATCACGGTTGCGAGCTGGCGCGCTCGCGGCGGGTCACAATGGAGAGCGTTGGCGATCATTTGGCCGATGTCGGATGCGGCGATGGGTCGAAGAGCTAGCTCTTCGACGCGGACGCCCGATCGCTGAAGCCGGTCGACCGTCTGGCGCAGCGGGTGATCGAGCGGCACCTCGTTGTCGCGGAAGGCGGCGACGACCAGCAGGCTGCCACCATCAGAACGGCCAAGGATGTATTCGATCCGTGCCAGAGTCGCGGTGTCCATCCACTGGACGTCGTCGACGAATAGGACGAGTGGATGCTGCGGCTGCGCGAACACGGCGATCAAGCGCTGCAGGACCGATTGGAACCGCAGTTCGGCATCGAGGGGGGGCAGTTCCGGGACCGCGGGGTGCGGACCGATCAAGGGCGCGATCTCAGGTATGAGATCCGTCAGCAACCGCCCGTGAGGGCTGACCGCCGCGATGATTTGTTCGCGCCACCGCCGGATCTCCCCCTGTTCCCCTTTGAGGATGAGTCGCACCAGCCCCTGGAGTGCCTGGGCGATCGCAGAATACGGGACGTTTCGCAGACGTTGATCGGACTTGCCGGAGATGAAGAACCCCCGCGGCAAGGTGATGACCTTATGGAGCCCTTCAACGACTGATGATTTTCCGATACCGGCAGCGCCCGAGACCAAGACGAGTTCCGGCCGGCCGACGGCGGCGACCCGGTCAAAGGCCGCCAGAAGGGATGCGACCTGCGCTTCGCGCCCATAAATATCGTCAGGGATCAGCAACCGATCCGCGGCATCGCTCGCCCCTAGCACAAACGGATCGACTCGCCCCGTGTCCGTATAGGCAGCCAGACACTTCCGCAGGTCCGCGGCAAGGCCGGCCGCAGTCTGGTAGCGATCCTCCGCCGGCTTCGCGAGAAGCTTCATGATGATCGTCGACAACGGTTCCGGCGTACCGGGTGCCTGAACGCTCGGCGGCGCAGGCTCGCGGGCGATATGACAGTGGATCAGCTCTGCCGGATCGGCGCTCGTGAACGGCAGAATGCCGGTCAGAAGCTCGTAAAGCGTCACGCCTAAGGCGTAGAGATCGCTACGCGAGTCGCACGGCCGATTCATCCGGCCCGTCTGTTCCGGGGCCATATACGCCAGTGTCCCAGCGATGACGTCAGGTGGGCCCAGCGCCAGATCCTCGCGCGCGAGCCGGCAGGCCATGCCGAACCCCGTAAACCAGGCTCGTTGAAGGTCGCCGTCCACCAGGAGGTTGGCCGGCTTCACGTCGCGATGGATGATGCTCTGGTCATGCACGCGCTGGAGAGCGTCGGCGAGGGCGATGGCAACAGCAAGGAACTGGCCTATGCCGAGCGGCTGGCCGATCAGGCGACTCAGCGCTTGGCCGCCCGGATCTTCGAGGAGAAGCGCCGGACAGCCTTCGTAGCTTGACTGGCCAATCGGCCGCGCCGCCCAGGCTGGGTCGAGATCCTTCCTGAGCGACAGCTCCGAAGCGAGACGTTTAAGCGCCCGCTCGCTGGACCGCCGCTGAACTACCATCAGGAGGCTGCCGCCGTTGCCGTGCTCGGCCCGATAAAGCTCAGGGTCGCCACCCCTCAGGCTTGTGATCTGGTAGGACGACAGATCGACTTTGTCGGTAGCCTTGGGCCGCGGCGGTCGGGTCACTTTCGCCATCCACCCGAGGCCCCGCGAGAATGCGCAGCGGCGCACGGGCCATGGCCTGGCCGCGCCTTGGCGGGCCGCCCGACGCCCGGCGGCGCGAGGGGTCGGGTGGACGGCATGTAGATGCTCACCTTCGAGCGGCGAATGAGCGGCCGGCAGAATGGCGGCCTGATCGATCTCGCTGAAACGCCCGAGCCAAATGTGCTATCCCCCTCAGGGGGAAGTCCAGACTCGCACCGGCAGATCAAGGACTTTCCTCCATAAAAGATTCGTCAGTATTGTACGCTACGCCGTCCGCAACGCCGCTCCATCTGCGCGCTCACCTCGACGCCGCGGGTTTGCAGCACGGATTTATGTGAAAGCCTGCGGACGCGTTGGCTAGGCTTGGACGTCGCTCCCCAATCTCTCCAGCGCGCGGCTGATGCATTTCATCAGCCCAGGGCCATCTAAGGGTTTGGTCAGGTAACACAGGACGCCAGCGCGTATCGCGATCATCCGCTCCCGTTCGCTGCCGTGCGCCGTCATCAGGATCGTCGGAATCGCGCGGCCGGTCTCCATCAGGCGATGGAACAGTTCAAGGCCGGTCATACCCGGCATCCGGACATCGGCGATCAGGCAGTCGGTCACGTCGCGCCGATCGGATAGCAGGAAGTCTTCCGCTGATGTGTAGACTTCGGTCTCGTAGTCTAACGACATCAATAGACGCGCCAAGGCGGCTCGAATGGATCGGTCATCGTCCACAATCGAAATTAGAGCGGGCTTCGACAATGCCTTAGATCCTCGTCCCTTGGGGCTGCCCTGACGCCGCATTGTGGCCGTTTTCATCGATTGCGGACGCGGCCATATTCATTTTGGTTACCCTGCTTGAAGGGGGGCAAGATCCACGAAACAGACCCCGTGACGATGCTGATCCACCATGTCTTCGACCGCAGCGAGTTGGTTAGGCGCCTTACCAGGACCACCCAGCACGAGAATGGCGACAAGCGATTGATTGTCCAATAGCTTCGAAAGGCGCTCGATCGTGGAATTCCGCTCCATCGGCACGTTCCATCCCTGCCCCAGATCTGCCAGATCGGCCAATCCGCCTAGCGCCAGCGGGATCGGCGCCGCACCGCCGGTCTCGCAATGTGAAACCAACGGCGCTACGAACATGTAGCCTCGGCCCGGTATGGTCAGAATCATGCGATGACCGTTGCGGCCGTCGCCGATCAGGCGGCGCAAGTAGGACACTTGCATCCGCAAGTTGCCTTCTGCGACGAAGGTGTCCGGCCAGACGCGGCGGCAGAGATCGTCCTTGGTTACGAGTTCGCCAGGCCGCTCGATCAGCATGGTCAAGATGTCAAACGCTCGGCTTCCCAGAGTGATTTCGACGTCATCACGATATAACAGACGGCTCTTTGGATAAAACCTTAGCCCCCCAAACTCTATCGACGGTTCTCGTGCGGGTATTGCATCCATTGCAGCGCCTCCGACAACAAATCTTGCTCTAATTTGTCGTGAATTTACGCGCTTTGATGATGGCAGGCTACTGAACCAATATCTGGCTACATATCTCGACCGATAAGTCAGCTGTCGCCGAGTTTTATCGCGTCTAGACCAAGGTATAGGCGGACTGACGCCCGTGGCGCGACGGCCTCGCGCATCCGTGTGGATCAGAGATTGGATTGCCGGACTGCCTGGCCCGATCCCAAACGCCGCTGTGCCGTAACGGGGTCTCGCAACCGTCAACGGATCCGAAATGCTGTGAAGTCCCACGACGATGGATGTGGCGTGTCGCCCCGTTGTCCAAACTAGCCGTTGATCCCAATCTGCGGCGTGGCGGCAACGGTGATCCGATCCATGCGTTCGCGGATAGTGTCTCAACCGCATCTCCTCGCTTTATGATCGGCTAATCCGGCCGTGTCGTTCTCGTGGCCCTCTGTAGCGTTGGCACGACTCGCCGCCGCGCTGGCTTAGCGTTCTGGACGCTATCGCTGCTTCAGCTCACCTTCTCCATCGTCCTGAGCTTCTCCGCCATCAGCACGAGGTCCGCGAACGTCGCGGCCTGCATCTTCTTCATCACGTGACCACGGTGCAGTTTGATGGTGATTTCGCTAAGGCCCAGGTCGTTGGCGATCTGTTTGTTCAGGCGCCCAACTACGACGGACGCCATAACCTCTCGTTCCCGCTGAGTTAGGGTGTCGAAGCGGGCGCGCAGGTCTTGGGTGTAGCTGTCGGCAGCAAGGCGCGCGCGGTCTCGGTCTAGGCCTTGCAGTATCGCGTCGAGCAGGTCCTGATCCCGGAAAGGCTTGGTCAGAAATTCGATAGCGCCGGCCTTCATTGCCTGGACCGACATCTGAATATCGCCGTGGCCGGTGATGAAGATAATCGGCAGCTGAATACCGGCTCGGATCAGTTCTTGCTGGAAATCCAGTCCACCCTGACCCGGAAGACGGACATCCAGCACTAGGCAAGCGGGCCCCGTGGGCCGGCCGGCCTTGAGAAACTCCGCGCTCGCGGCGTGCAATTGCGTCCGCACGCCCACGGACTCCAGAAGACGCCCCAAGGCGTCCCTCACCCTGGCGTCGTCATCGATTACAACGACCGTGGGCTCGTCAGGGTCGCGCATGGCGCATCCAGAAGGTACCTCGCGCCGGCGCTCTGTCCGCCGCGGCGCAGAGGACCACTAGGCCGTGCCGGCCGCCCCGCCACTCTAATCTCGTCACCCGACCGCCCCTCAAAAATGCCTGCTGAACTCGAACCCCACCAGGCGGGGCTGGCCGGGAATACCCTGGATGAATCCGAAGGGTTGGGTCAGATTGAACCGATCGATATCGTACTTCTCATTGGCGATATTGCGCACGAACGCCGCGAGCTCGGCTCGACCATGGTTCAGTTCATAGGCGATACGTAGATTGGAGATCCAATAGCCTGGCTGTGCGATGTAGGGGTCGTTGGTGGTGTCGTAGAATTGTCGGCTGCGGTAAGAGGCGCTGAGCTGAATATTCAGCTGGTCGCCGCGGATTGGATGGCGGTATTCTGCCATCAGGTGGGTGGAAACCTTTGGGGCAAAGGGCAGGTCATTGCCGGAGTAGTCCGCCTGGGACGGGTCAGCGGCAGACACGAACCGATCCAACTTGGTTTCGAGAAGCCCGACCTTTGCGGTGAAGGTCAGGCCAGTCACGGGAACCGCGGATAGCATCAGGTCGAAGCCTTGCGTATGGGCGCGCTTGGCATTGTCCAGCACGCTCACCGGGCCGCCGCTGCCGCCTGGAATGGGCGGAACAAGCACGAAAACCTGCTCGTCCTTATAGTCGTTGTAAAACGCCGCCACGTTGGCGACGAGGCGATGGTCAAAGAAGCTGGTCTTGATGCCGACTTCGTACGCGGTCACCCTCTCCGGCCTAACCGGGTTAAGCTGCCTCAAGATTTCCGTGGCGTTGGCGCTCAGGTAGCCGTCATTGAAGATGCCGCCCTTCCATCCGGTGGAGACGGTTGCGTAAGTCATCACGTCCTTCGTGATCGCGTAGTCCAGCCCGAGCTTCCAGGTAAAGGCGCTGTTCCTCAAAGAGCGAACGGCGACGGCCAAGGGCAGGATCGGCCCTAGGTTACCCGCGCCGCCCTCCTGGAACTGGATCGCGCCATTGTAGTGAAAGGTCTTGCGCTCCGTCGTCACCCGCCCACCGGCAATGAGGCGAAGAGCCGGGGTCAGGCGGTATTCGCCTTGGCCATAGACTGCGGCGGAGTCGGTGTCCTGTTTGGCCGCCTCAAGCTGGTTGGACGCCACTTGGTCACCAGAGCCGAAACCAAAGAACTTGTCGAAATCCATGAAAATCTGGATCGGTTGATCGAGGCGCAGCGCATCATGCGAGTAGATGGCCCCCGCGATCCAATTGTAGCGCTCCGTCTCCTGTGAGACCCTGAATTCCTGGGAGATCGTGCTGGCATTGGTCTTGATCTGGGTGTCAAGCAGCCGATTTGGGGAACCATCAAAGCTCTCGGGGTCGTTTTTGTCCAAATGCTCGATTCCTGTCAGAGAGACTAGGGTGATCGATCCCGACGAATAGTCCGCTCGCAGATAGCCACCAACGGAGTTCACCCGCAGGATATTTCGCTGACTGGAGGCCTCTTTGTAGAAGCCCCCGGCATTGGAATAGCCGAACAGATCGACGCATTGACCGGCGTTCGTCTGCTGAACGGTGCAATGGACCGGGGTAAAGCCTTGCGTGCCGGGGACGAAACTTCCCAAATGCCGGTAGCCGGGAGAGGGGTTGTCGACTTGGCCGCCGTGCACATTCAACTGCACCTTCAGGCTGGGGGACGGCGTCCAGAGCAAGGCGCCGCGAACGCCGTAGTTTTGCCCATAGTTATTCTTGTTCAGGGTGACGTTGTGCATGTAGCCGGACGAGTAGTTCTCAACGAACGCGACGCGACCCGCCAGCGTCGGCGTGATGGGTCCGTTGACCGCCACTTCCAGATTGACGGTGTTATATGATGCGTAGGAGAGGCGCACGTCGGCGGAGGGCGTCGCCGATGGCTTGGCCGACACCATGTTGATCGCGCCGCCGGTGGTGTTCTTGCCGTAAAGGGTTCCCTGCGGTCCTTCGAGCACCTCCACGCGGCTAAGATCGAACATCTGCAACGTCTGTGACGCCGGCACGCTCAGATAGACCTCGTCGAGGTAGATCCCGTTGGGACCGGCGTTAACGGCTCCGAAGTCATTGAGTCCAATGCCCCTGATAGTTGTAAGAGGCTGGCCGCCGACGCCGTAAGGGAGGGTGATCTGCACGTTTGGGGTAACCGCGCCCAGGTCTGCTGTCGATCGCAGACCGAGATCGTTCAAGTTTTTGCCTGAGTAGACTTGGATCGTGATCGGAACGTCCTGGACGTTCTCGTCTCGCCGCTGCGCCGTCACCACCACCTCATCGACAGCCCCCGCCACACCGCCCGCGGCAGGGCCCGTTTGAGCGAAGGCGCTCGAGGAGACGGTCGCGGCGCCAAGGCTGGCTGAAAGAAACAGCAGATCGATAGGGCGGGTGCTCGGCCGGCTGGCGCCCGCGCGTCGCCCGCCAAAGCTCCGTTCACCCATAGACTCCTCCCCACGACACCAAACGGATCGCCCAGTCGCTTTTGTTGGTCTCTGCTGGCGCCGAAGGTCTCACCACTTTGTAGAGGGCGGCTAGATAGCCTATGCCCCAGGCCGCCAGCCGACCGAAGATGAGGACGACCGTGCGCAGGCGTGCGTCGTCGCGAAGCGCGTCCGATTCACGGTGAACCAAGGTCGCGACCCGGCCCGAACGCCCCTCGCCGGCATTACCGCCGAGAGCATCCACCTTCTCGAGTGAAACGACGTCGAGGCGCCACTCCATCGCCATTCGTAAGGACGCGCGGAGCGCAACGCGCCGACTGTAAGCGGGGGACGGGTCGAAAAGAACAGCGTGCACGGGAAGGTTCCAATTGCAGCGTCCAGCGAGTCGTCGCCGAACACAGGAGGCGCAGCGATGCACCGGGGAGCCGGCGGCGTGTCGTTAGAAAGTGCAAGAATTTGTTTGGCGATGTGCGGGGGCGCGCTCTTAGCCCAGATCTCTCGGCGCTTCGCACAGCTTCACACCGTCCTCAGCCCTGTCGAGGCTCGAAGGTCCCGCCCCCGCTAACCTACGACCATGTAGTGTTTTCGGCACATCTCGGCTGTCGGGTCGCCAGAGTTGACCGCATGGCGGACGGGCAACGGGGGTCCTCTTGCAGTCGGACGGGACCATCGCACCGGCAAAGCGTTGACGACGAATTCGAAGCCGGAACGGCAATCAAGCCAGCGGCTACCCAGCGCCTGTCACCGCCCCTGTGATCAGTCGAGTGCTCGCCGCGACAGAAAAGAAAGGCCGACATCGGTGCGGCGAGCGCCGACGTCCGCCCACTGCGGCTCTGGTGAACGAGCCACGATCGATGCGGACGTGAGGCGCACATGCTCCGCGACGCCTAGCCGATTCTTGGTATCCAGCCGCCGGGACGCCGACTGAGCGCCAGGCGATGCCAGACGAGTGCCGCCAACACCACCATGCCCATGGTGATCAGGCTGGGTCGGCCGGCCTCGGCGTCGGCTAGATTCGCGACCGTGGCGGCGGCGGCCATGGCCAGACCCAGCACCGGGGTCAACGGATAGAGCGGCGCGCGCCAGAACCCCTCGCCGCCAGTGGCTTGTTTGCGGCGGCCTATCAGGACCGCGAGGCAGACAAGGCTCCAGCCGTAGACAAAGAAGCCGGTCAGGAAGATCAGCAGAACATGGCTTTCCAAGAAGCAACACCCAAGGCCAATGCTTCCCACCAGCCAGGTCGCCGCGCGCGGCGCGCCTGAACCAGGCTCGACCTGGGTCAGGAAGCGATTCAGCGCTTCCGGGAACAGCCGGTCCCGGCCAAGACTGTAGAACAGCCGGGCGCCTCCCATGATCGAGACGATGGTGGCATTGAAGATCGCGATGGCGACGCAGGCGTTGAGCGCTGGCCCCGCCCAGGCCCCGATCGCGGTTGATACAAGGGCAGTGAACGGCGCAGGGCTGCCGAGGACGCCCTCCAAATCGCTCGCGCCCAAGACGAGCAAGACCACGGGCGTGGCTATACAGACTGCCCCCAGCATACAGGCCATGACCACCACGCGGCCCATGTTTCTGTGCGGCTCAATCAACTCCTCCCCAAACGCCAAAGCCTGGTTGCCACCGACGGTGGCGAACACCGCGCTGACCGACACAGTGGCCAGAACCGCGAGGGGCACGGGGGCGAGAGCGCCGGCGATGACGGTAACCGGCCTCAGGGCCATGGTATCGAAACCACGCGCAGGGACATGCAAGCTCGCGACGATTATAATGACCACGGCTGCCATCTCCAACGCCAGGAACAGGCTCGTCAGCACCACGCTGGACCGAACGGACATCAGGGCGATCCCCATCGCCGCTGCGAGCCCGCCGAAGGTGAAGAGGGCTGGCGGTAGGTTGGGCGCAAGTTGAGCCGCGTAGACCGTCAGAGTCTGCACGCTGTAAGCGATCCAAGGGCCCAGGATAGCCAGCCACAGGGCGGCAGTGACCGCGGCGGCCCAGCCTCCGAGTATCCGTCCAACTCCGACATAATCGCCCCCTGCGTAAGGAAAGGCCGACCCCAGCTCCGCGTAGTTCATCGCCCAGATGCCAGCGCCGCAAATGCCAATAAGGAACAAGGGGCCCGCGCCGGTGCCAGCTTGGTGAAGGACATGACCACCGATGCCAAAGATCGATACTACCGGCGAGAGGCTGGAGAGCGCTAGCAGGAGAACGGCGACCGGCCCCAAACGCCGGTGAAGCTTGCCGGCTTGGGCATCGGCAACAGCCGAAACGTTTCGCCCATCTTGCTCATCGTCTATCATTGCGCGTCTGCATCCCCAATTCGATCGATGTAATACTCGGCGGGCAAATGCTTGGCCTTAGCAAACCAGCATTCAGCTCAAACCGTGCTCAACCCGCCCCACCCCATCAGATCTGCCACTCTAGATTGCTTGGAGGCGGCCTCCGGAAACTCACCCTTCCAGCCGCGTTCGCCCCCCTGACCGGGTTAGTCCGACGCCACAACCGTTTCGGCATCATGGCTGGGCTATCCGCCACAAACCCTCCGAGTGGTATGGCTTTCAGTCGAAGAGCGACTTCAACCAAGCTCGCTTGGGTTGCCCCCGCGCCAGTTAGTGACTGGCTTCAGTCGACCGTGGTTCCCGTGTCCCGCTTACGCCGTGAACGCGGCGAGCGAATCCATATAGTCCCGCCAGTGCACGATCTTGCGATCCTCTATGGTTACGATC
>Ga0247735_1000406_pt1 | contig 16939 bp, 17 predicted proteins | sample UWRJL178409R2_FD_180934 | JGI IMG/M metagenome (GOLD analysis project Ga0247735, IMG submission 180934) | Plant litter microbial communities from Arlington Agricultural Research Station in Wisconsin, United States - UWRJ-L178-409R-2 | ecosystem: Environmental > Terrestrial > Plant litter >... | reverse complement strand
AGTCGCGACGAGCAGTAAGAAATGCTCCCATCTCCTCGGTGAGACGCTCAATAAGGAGTCGGGTTTGCTCCCGGTCCCCAGCGAGGTGATTCCGCAGTGACGTTCGCTGCCTGGACGTAATTGCGGTTGTGTGCCGTTCGGCGATCCCAGTCATGCAACAAGTAGACGCCCCCCAAACGGGGGACGGTACCCCTAGCGTCGGTGATTCCGATGCGGTATCAATGAGAGTTTTTGATCACATTCGTGAGAGATCTGACGTCCGCACGCGGTCGTCTACACCGTTGGAGCGACATCCCGGGCGGCGAGGCGTTGGATAGCCAACGCGGGAATTTCGACCCAGTCCGGCCGGTTTCGCGCCTCATAAACCGCTTCGTAGAGCGCCTTGTCCAGTTCGAGGGCCTCGAGCAGGGACTCGAAACGGCCCAGGTCCATCCCCGAGGTGGCAACATACCCGGCAAGGAATGCTTCACGTGCGCTGGAAGCCCAGTGTGCGGCGGCGGCCTTGTCGCCGCCGGAGAGACTCACCGACCCCGCGGCGTAGTCGAATGAGCGCAGCATCCCCGCAATATCGCGCAATGTCAGGTCGAGTTGTGATCTCTCCGCCATAGGCCGAAGCGGTTCCCCCTCGAAGTCGAGGAGCACCCAGCCGCGCTCCGGAACCAGCAGCACTTGGCCGAGGTGGAAATCCCCATGGACCCGCTGCAGTGCCGGCCACGATGTTCCACGCGCAGCGTCGTAAATTCGCTCGATCTGCGACCGGAACTCCTCGAGTTGCGGCAACTCGCTCAACGCCAGCGACATCCGCGAGGTCATACTGAAAAGCACGTCGGTTACGTCGGCGTCGCTGGCTTCACGCACCGGGAGGACGCTGGCGAGGATCGCGTGGACTTCAGCGGTCGCCTCGCCGAGGGCACGTGCCGGCTCGCTGAAGTCTTCGTTCGTCTCGGCAGCACGCAACGCCACCCGCCAGGCATCTTGTACCCCGGGAAGGAATTCCTGCGCGAAGGCAAGATGTCCCACCGCCCGGCCATCGGCCCGCCCGGTGTCCGACCACGCACCGCTGAGGTACCCGAGCGATGTTGGTACCCGCAGCGACCCGGCGGCGGCGATGGCGGACTGCAGGGTCACGTCGGGGTTTTCGCCGTGGTGCAGGGCCCGGAAGACCTTGATGATCACCGGGTTGCCCTCGGCGACCTGGCAGATGATCGAGGTGTTGGACTGCTCGCCCGTCAACCTGCTGGCGGACAACACCGTCACAGCAGGGGCTCCGGGCTGGCGGTGGCCGACGACGGCGTTCTGCGCCAGTGGGGCAGTGCTCCCGGCTGCAGTATCCGCCGGGTCCGAACCGGAGGTCTGCCGATTGTTCCCCACGCTGTCTTCGGTGAGCATCAGGTTCAGCAGTGCTTCGGCATAGGCGCTGTCGACGGTGGCATCGTAGACGAAGACGGTCGAGGAATCGGGAGCTGTCCGGGTGCCGATGGGCTCGATGCCCACGAGCGCTTCCGACCGCTCCGTGAGGGGAACCTGGTAGAGGGCGGTGCGTTCGGCGAGATGGTCCAGGATGTAGTGGGTGACGATGCGCACACCGTCGTGATCGATCTGCCAGCCACCGATGCGCTCTACTCGCGGGACGGCTCCTTTGCCGGCATACCAGCGCTGGGACGACAACCAAGTCGGGAACTCTATGGGGAAATTCGACTCTGTGCTCACCCCATCAGCCTACGGAGCGGGATCGTCCGTACGCGTCCCGCCGCCGGATTCTCGGCGGGTTCGGAGTCTCGCTAACTGCCGGTATGTGCGGAAATCAGGGTCTGCAGGTCGGCTTTAGTCAGGCGTGAGTAGCCGCTAAGACCCAGGTCTTTTGCCTGTTGGCGCAGCACCGCAACCGTCACTGCGGGCGTCGCTGCCCCCGGAGCTGCCGGGGTGACCGCGCTGTCGGGGATCGAGGCGGATGTGCGTGGGCCGGATGGGGATGGCTGCGGTTGTGCGGCGGGTTTCCTGGTCGGTTTCGCCGCAGGTTTGGTCGGCGTTGTTGCGGTCGTCCGGGTAGCCGGTTTGGTGGCTGCGGTTTTTCCTGCTCCGGAACGGGACGTCTTTTTCCCCTCCGGCGTTGGTGCGCCCATGGGGTCGGGAACGGGGGCGCCGGTGTTGCTCGCCGATTCGGGTTCGCTGTCCGGGGTGGATGCTGCCTCTGCCGCTGCGGGGGCCTTCGGAGTTACCACAACGGCGGCGGGCGTCGCCACAACGGACGGAACCTCCACAGCATCGAGCTCCGGGGCGATGGCGGCGGCGCTTGCGGGCGCCGCAACCTTTTTCTTGCGGGAGAAGAATTTGAACAGCACGAATCACTCTCTTTAGAAGACGGCGGGTTCGGGAAGACTGCAGGTCACCCAATTGTGCCCGATCTTCGACACACACCGTGCATCACCATCGGTGGAGTGTCAGTGCAGATCCCAGCCGGGAATGACATCGAAGGTTGAGTCCACCCCGATGCCGCGCCGCAGGAAGGCGACCAGGTCGTCCAACGCCCGTGTCGAGTGCCGGATGGCCCGTGGGTAACGCGTCCAGCCGTCGCCGATATCGGTGTAGTCCGTCGCCCGGACGGCGACCCCGTTCAGGCGAAGTCGTTTCTCAAAGGCAACGATGTGCGCGAGGTCAGCGTCTGACCGGGAAAATTGCAGGAGCGTCGGCGGCAGGTCGAGGCCTTTGTCGGTTTGCGGCAGCCTCGGGCTGACAAGGGCGAGTCGTGCCACCGCACGCGTACCGGCGTCCGGTGCGGATCCAGGCTCGGCGTGCGCGGACGACAGGGCCGCGTCTGTACCCCGTTGCTCGCCGATCACCGCAATGCGTGCAGCATCCACACCCCATAGGCCCGCCTGGACCTGGGCCCCGGCGATAACGGAAAGAGGGTCCGCATCCGTCGACGGCACAAGGACAACGGCGGAAAGTTCTGCAGCGATACTGCTGGCGAGCCAGGCCATGGCGCCGGGGGAGTCGCTGAACACAATCACCAGGGGAAGCGGGCCTTCCGCCCGTGGACGCCACAGCGTTCCGAGTTGGTCGGTCGCACGTGTGGCCGCACCGGCGGGCCGGCCGGCGAATAGCCAGCGTGCCAGCGGCATACGTGTCACAAACCAGGGGCCGGAGGCGGCGCCCATCAGCGGATGCCGCATCCGGATGGCAAAGGCCAGGGGCCCGAGTGCAGGTCGGTTCCGGCGGGCGGGGCGGGGACTCCGATGGTGTGCACATCTACAGGCTTACCACGGCGGTGTCCTGGGGGATGTATCGTGCGGGGGCCGTCGGCGGCAAGTGGTTGCCCGGGCGAACGGGCAGCGCTTTGCTGGAGCGGTGAGATTACCCCTGCGGGACAGACGGTGACGGGACAGTCGCGGCGCACGGAAATCGAGGAGGCAGCGCGGTCGGCGTTCGGCTGGGAAACTCTCCGTCCTGGCCAGCTCCAAGCGGTGGAGGCGGCACTCAGCGGGCGCGACGTGCTTGCAGTCCTGCCGACCGGGTACGGGAAGTCCGCGATCTACCAGCTGGCGGGAATGCTGGTTGCCGGGCCGACGATTGTCATTTCGCCGCTGATCTCCCTGCAGGAAGACCAGGTGGCACGAATCGCGGAGGCCCCCGGTGCACCCCACGCGGTCGCCATCAATTCCACCCGCAGCGATCGTGAACTCGCCGAAGCGTGGGAGTCGCTCGGCGCCGGCACTACCGAGTACATTTTTCTTTCCCCTGAGCAGCTCAGCAATCCCGAGGTCACGGCGAGGCTGAAACGGCTCGCCCCCAAGCTGGTGGTTGTTGATGAGGCGCACTGCGTCTCGGCGTGGGGCCACGACTTCCGCCCGGACTACCTCGGCCTCGGTCGGTTCATCGCCTCGCTGAAAGACGCCACCACCATTGCCCTGACCGCGACCGGCTCCGCGCCGGTGCGCGACGAAATCATCGACAGCCTCAAGCTGGATGCCCCGGAGCTGGTGATTCGAGGGTACGACCGCCCCAACCTGCGGCTCGAAGTCGAACGGTACGAAACCGACTCGGACAAACGGGTCGCCGTGATCGAGCGGATCCTGCAACTGCCGCGCCCTGGCCTGCTCTACGTCGCCACCCGCGGTGATACCGAGCGGTATGCCACGGCTCTCGCCGAACGCGGTCTTGCCGCTGCAGCCTATTCCGGCGGGCTCACCTCGCGTCGCCGGCGCGAGGTCCACGAGGCCTTCAGCGCGGACACCCTCGACGTTGTCGTCGCCACAAACGCGTTCGGGATGGGCATCGACAAGTCGAATGTTCGGTTTGTGGTGCACGCCGCGGTCACTGATTCCGTGGACGACTACTACCAGGAGATCGGTCGTGCGGGGCGCGATGGCGCACCAGCGACCGCGGCCCTCTACTACCGGCCAGAGGACCTCTCCCTTCGGCGTTTCTTCGCCGGCACTGCGGCAGATCCGCAGGAACTCCACGCCGTCGCGACGGCCATTGCCGCGGCAAACTCGATCCCGCGCGCCGCCCTGGCAGAAACCCTCGGGGTTTCAGCGCGCCGGGCCGCAGCGCTGGTCGCCCTTCTCGAGGAGGCCGGTGCGCTCCGGACCACGGCAAAAACGGTACGCCTTGCGGCGCAGGTTACCGTCGCCGGTGCCGTCGAGCGAGCAATCGAGGCGGCCGGACAACGGGAGCGGATCGACAATTCGCGGATCGAAATGATGCGGGGGTTCGCCGAATCACCGATCTGCCGCCGCGAATATCTCCTCGGGTATTTCGGTGAGGCATACGAGGCACCCTGTAACAATTGTGACGTCTGCGCCGACGAGGCGAACGATGCGCGCTACGAACGTGCGGTGGAGCCTGAGACCACCGCAGATCCCGCGTTCCCGGTGGAGTCCCGGGTGCGACACGGCCTCTGGGGAGACGGGATTGTGATGCGCCATGACAGCGACCGGATGACCGTGTTTTTTGACGACGAAGGCTACAAAACGCTGTCGCTCCAGGCTATTCGCAACCGGAACCTCCTCAAGCGGATTGTGTGAACCAGGTTCGGCTCAGTGGTCACGGTGCAGCAGGTACCGGTTGATTGCCGTGGTGGTTGTCTCGTCCACGGGATGGACAACACCATCGAGTTCCCGCACAGGCACAGCATGGCGGGCGCTGGAGACAAGCCAGATTGACTCCGCCATAACCAACTGCTCCGGGGTGACCAGTTCAACACCGGTATCGAGGCCTGACTCCTCTGCCCACCGGAACACGTCGCCCTGGGTGGTTCCGTCAAGAACACCGACCGACAATCCACTGGGGTCGCCGGGAGTCAATAGACGATTCCCCCGGCGGTAGACAACGCTCGAGGTTGCTCCTTCCAGGATGAAACCGTCGGAACTCACAAAGATGACCTCGTCGGCCCCCCGGCGGATCGCCTCGCGGATTGCCGCCCGGTTGACGGCATACGACAGGGTCTTCGCCCCCACCAACAGCCACGGTGAGGTTCGTCCCGCGTCGTGCCGGTAGCCGCGATCGAGGAAGACAACCCGGATCCCTTCGACACGGACGCGACTGAAGTCAGGCGTTGGGGCGGCATACACCCAGGCTGTTGGCCGCTGATCGCCTTCGATGCCGCGGCTGAGAACCGCGCGCACCGACGCTTCTGGAACGGGTTCCAGCTCGGCAAGTGCCGCCGTGATCGCCGCGCGCCACACCGTGAGCCGGGGCAGCGGGAGCTCCAGCGCCGCTGCCGACCGGGAGAGGCGTTCAAGATGTGCATCGAGAGCGTGCGGGCGGCCATTGATGATGCTGATCGATTCGAAGATTCCGTCGCCGCGTGTGACGGCGAAGTCAAGAACACTGACCTGGGGCTGGGACGGATCGGCCATCCAAAAATCCGGTTCAGCCGTATCAACGTCCACGGCGTCAACGGAGGGACGGTTGAGCATCACAAGCACAGACCGGGACATACCCCGATTATGCGCTGGCAATCACGCCGCGTCAGCCCGCAACCGGCCAATCATCGACCACACCGTCCGGGTGAGGTCGGGATGGTCAAGCGCGATTTGGCGAAGGACGCGGTATTCGCGCGTCGGGGAGGGCCGCTGGCCCCCGTTGGCGGTGATCGAATCTGCGCGGAGGAGGTAGACAACAAGCTCATCAACGGTAGGGAGGTCATCCATAAATTCCCAGGGATCACCACCGTCGAGACACCGTTCGTAAATGACGGTGTCCAGTTCGTCACGAGCTTCTGCCCGCAACACTTCCAGGCTTGCCCGTCCGCGGGGGATGGGGGCGTTCGAGTGCATCCATTCAGCCTACGCGCCCCTCCTTCCCCGCTGCGCGAGGTGCCAAACTGTCCACCGATGAGGTAAAACGGCCGCGAAAGACACTATCCCCGGGGCACCGTGGGGCATGAGCAGACTTCCGTATAACGACCGACTGACGCCGCTACACTCCGACACCCTGATCGAGGACCGAGTTCGAGACCTGATCGGCCGGGCCAACCAGCGCCAGCTATGGCTTCTTTTCCTCGATGAGCATGACGTCCAGTTGCCGTTGCTGATCCCCATCGACGGGTTGCCCTCACAGCCCGACCTCGCAGGGACGGCGGCTGTTGTGACCAATGTGCTCGAGTTGATGGACGACATTGGTGCCGTTGGCCTCGTTCTCGTATGGGAGCGTTACGGGCCGCCGACCCTTACCCCGCAGGACACCGCCTGGGCACAGTCCCTGGCATCTGCCTGCCTGGGGGCGCGGCTGCGGCTGCGCGCGATGCTGCTATCCCACCGCAGTGGGGTCCGCTGGATTGCGCCCGACGACTACATCTCCTGATCCGCGACGGCGCGGCAATGGCGCTCGCCGTGGATCGAGAGGTGCGACCTCGTTCCCAATCAGGACTCTGACGCCGCGGTGGTTCCTGCGTCGCCGGAGTCCGCGCCGCCATCAGCGGACGCGTCGTCGGCGCCAAGCTGCAAATCGGCGTCCTCCGGCACTGTCCCGTCCGTGTAGACCTCGCCGGCATCACCGGGGGAGTCAGTATTACCGGGGTCGTGGCCGATCCCACTCATGCGTTAGGACCGGTCGACGTTGAGGTCGTCGATATCCGTGTAGTGACCGTCATCGTCGACACCTCGGGTGGTCGTTCCCCCAGCGGTGGACGGATTTTCGTCTGCCTCGGGCTCGGCGAGGTCTACATCCGTGTAGCTCCCCGAATCCTCTTCGTTCTCGACACGATGTGTCTTCACCACATCTTCGTGGTGTTGGGTGGACCCATGGGTGGGGGTGTTGTCCTTGTCGTTCAGCTGGTCGCTCATTCCCGAACCATACGCCCGGCTCCGCACGGTGTAAAGCCGGTGCCCCTGGCCTGGCGAACCGATAGCGGCACGGTGCCCGCCCGGCTCGCGGACGAAGTTCCGCCATTGTTCACCTGCCTGTTGCCTGCGAGCCCGTCGGCTGGAAGACTCAACCGCGGTGGACATCTCGCTCATGGTTGCGCTGGTCATTGTGCTGGCTCTCTTTTTCGACTTCACCAACGGTTTCCACGACACGGCGAACGCGATGGCCACCCCCATCGCCACGGGCGCACTCAAACCGAAAACCGCGGTTGCAATCGCCGCGATCCTGAACCTTGTTGGTGCTTTCCTCTCCACCGAGGTGGCCCGGACAATTTCTGGTGGGCTGATTCGCGAGGGAGACAGCGGCATCCAGATCACACCGGTGATGATTTTCGCCGGACTCATCGGCGCCATCCTCTGGAACATGGTGACGTGGTTGCTCGGCTTGCCGTCCAGCTCGAGCCACGCGCTGTTTGGTGGTCTGATCGGCGCGGCGATCGTGGGCGCAGGAGCTGGGTCGATTGATGTGTCCGTGCTGCTGTCGAAGATCGTGTTTCCCGCCGTACTAGCCCCGCTTGTTGCGGGAGTCGTTGCGTACCTGGCCACCAGGATCGCGTACGCAACCACCCGCAAGCGGCACCGTGACGGGTTCAGGCACGGGCAAGTGTTCACCTCATCGCTGGTGTCGCTGGCGCACGGGACCAATGACGCACAGAAGACCATGGGCGTGATCACCCTCACATTGATCGCGGCCGGATTCCAGGAATCCGGTACTGGCCCGATGTTCTGGGTCATCGCCGTCTGCGCTGCGGCAATCGCCCTCGGAACCTACACCGGCGGCTGGCGCATCATCCGCACGATGGGCAGCGGGCTGACCGAAATCGAGCCGGGGCAGGGCTTCGCCGCCGAAGCATCCACGGCGGCGACGATCCTCGCCTCGTCGCACCTGGGGTTTGCACTGTCGACCACGCAGGTCGCCTCTGGTTCGGTCATCGGAACGGGCATCGGGCGAAAGGGCGCCTCGGTCCGCTGGAATACCGCCGGTCGTATCGCGATCGGCTGGGTGATCACCATACCGGCGTCGGGAATTGTTGGTGCCCTCGCCACCCTGCTCGCCCTCACCGGGGTGTGGGGAATATTCCTGGACGCGCTCCTGGCATTTCTGGCGATCGCGTTCATCTTTGTGTACTCACGGCGCAACCGGGTCGACGCCCGCAACGTCCACCAGGAACCCACCGAGCTGGTGAGTCCGAAAAAGGGACGCAAAAATCTGGGGCGCGGAGCGGGGCGCGCCGGGTGACGATCGACTGGGCAGCTTTTGTTGTCGTTTTTATTGCCACCCTCCTCGGTGCGTGTGGTGTTGTGGCGCTGTACTCGTTCGGACTCCGGCTTTCCGATTCCCCCTCTGCCGCCTGGCGCCACGCCGGGAAGGCCTGCTTTGTGGTCTGCGCCGCCGTTATCCTTTACGGGGTGTACCTCGTAATACCCCTGTTCCACCCAACGGGCTGAGAAATGTGCACGCGCCCCGGGGAACCGGCGGACGGGCCACAGCCGATACTCGAAGGAGATCGCCCCCATGAGCACTTCCCGCGGTTCTGACGCGCACGATCCATTTGCAGCGAACGCATTCGACGAACAATCGATCGTCGGTGACGAGAACTTCGGAGTGACCAATGGCCCGGCGGTCGGCGACAACGACCTCGAACGACACGACATCAAGATCCGGGTCGAATCGGATTCGCTCGGCAGCCGTGACATCCCCGCAGAGGTCTATTGGGGAGTGCACACCGCACGCGCCCTGGAGAACTTTCCCATCACGCGCCGGGCGATCTTCAACTACCCGGACCTGATCGCGTCCCTGGCCAGGGTCAAGCAGGCCGCGGCGAGGGCGAACCTCGAACTTGGGTCCCTCGACGCCGACAAAGCCGCCGTCATTGACCAGGTCTGCGAAGAAATTGTGGCAGGCCAGTGGCACGACCAGTTTGTTGTCGGGGTGATCCAGGGCGGGGCGGGGACCTCGACCAATATGAACACCAACGAAGTCATCGCCAACCGTGGCCTGGAAATCATGGGGTACGAACGCGGCGATTACGCCCACCTGCACCCCATTGACGACGTCAACCGCAGCCAGAGCACCAATGACGTGTACCCCACGTCGATCAAACTGGCGATGGTGTTCTCCCTGCTGCGCCTGCTCGATGAGCACCGTATGCTTGCCCGTTCCTTCGCTGCGAAGGGCCGCGAATTCTCCAGCATCCTCAAAGTCGGTCGCACACAATTGCAGGATGCTGTTCCAATGACGCTCGGCCAGGAATTCTCCGGCTTCGCCACCACCCTCGGGGAGGATTTCGATCGGTTGAGCGAAGTCATCCCGTGGCTCGGCGAGATGAACCTCGGCGCGACGGCGATCGGGACGGGTATCACCGCCGACCCGCGTTACGCTGCCGCCGTGCGTCGCCACCTTGTCGAGCTGACCGGTATCGCGGTGGTCACGGCACCTGACCTCATCGAGGCCACCTCGGACACCGGGGTATTTATGACCCTGAGCGGCACGTTGAAGCGCGCCGCGGTCAAACTTTCCAAGATCTGCAACGACCTGCGCCTCACCTCCAGCGGCCCGCAGGCCGGGCTTGGCGAGATCAACCTGCCGCCGCGGCAGGCCGGCTCCAGCATCATGCCCGGCAAGGTGAATCCGGTCATTCCCGAAGTTGTGAACCAGGTCGCGTTCTCGGTCATCGGCGCCGATGCCACGGTGACCGCCGCCGCCGAAGCCGGCCAACTGCAGCTGAACGCGTTCGAACCGGTCATCGCCCACAGCATCCTGCAGTCCCTGGCGTGGATGACCAACGCGTGTCGGACGCTGCGGGTGAACTGTGTTGACGGCATCACGGCCAACACCGCACGCCTTGCCCTGCAGGTGGATTCGAGTGTGGGAGTTGTCACTGCGCTGACACCGTTCATCGGGTATGCGGCCTCCGCCACCCTCGCCCACACCGCATTAACGTCGACCGCATCGATCGCTGACCTTGTTGTCGAGGCGAAGCTGATGTCCCGTGAGGAAGTGGACCGGGTTCTTTCGCCGGAACGCCTCAGTGGTATGGCACCGGTCACGGGGGCCATCTCCATCATCAAGCCGACACAGGTATAAAAAAATGCCGGGCGCCACCTGGCGCCCGGCATCTCATTTTTACGGCTAAGAGCGGGACTCGCCGTCCGCCGTGGTCTCGGTGGTGTCGGCCGACGCATCGTGGTCGGGTGCGGCGTCGTCCTGTTCGTCTTCTTCGGCATCGTCAAGATCTGCAAGAGCGTTGTCGCGTGCCTCGCTGGCCTTCAGGACCGCGCGGTCGCGGGCATCTTCTCCGCGTTCCTTCAGGTCGGAGGCCGTGGTGGACACCCGCTCTTTCACGTCACCGGCGGTGTCCGTCACCTTGCCGGCAACGTCCTTCGCGGTTGTGGTGGTTTTGTCGGCGACGTCGCGTGCGACATGCGTGGTTTTGTCTGCGAGGTCCTTGGCGACGTGGGTGGTTCTGTCGGCAACTTCCTGCGCGGTCAGGGAGACCGCGGCGGCGACGTCTTTGGCGACAGTCTCGACCTTGGCCCGGACCACGGGTGCCTGCTCACGGGCGTAGGCCGCCGCATCGTGGCGGGCGTCACGCACCTTCGGGTTTGTCCAGAACCGCTGGGCGGTTTTCCTGATCTGCTCGTAACGTTTCCGCCCGGCGCGTGCGCCCAGAACGTATCCCGCGACAAGTCCAACGATTAGCAGCAGCTTTGACCTCATAGGACCACCATAGGTGGGAGAACCTGCACAAACACAGGACTTCAGTCGCGTCCGCGCCGGTGGTAGTTACCCGGTGCCCGCGGCGGGGTGGAAAACTACGCCTCGTCCGTGTCCTTAGGACGGACCAGGTAGGGCATCAGCATCCACAAAACAGCCGTCACCACCAGCGCACAGCCACCGGCGACCAGGCCGGCGGTGCGACCGGCGACCACGTCGAAGATCAGCAGGGTTGTGCCAGACAGCACCAGCGCCACACCGGCCAGGGTGGTGCGCAGGAAGATATCGGCGAGCGTGACGATCTGTTTTTTGGCACGTTTGCGGAACAGGGCACGGTGCAGGCTGACCGGGGCAAGGGCAAGGCCGGTCGACAGTGCCGCGAGGACCACCAGCACAAGGTAGACGTCGACCTGGAAGGTGTCGAGGTCGGTGAACCGCTGCTGGAATGCCAGCGTCAACAGGAACCCGGTGAGGATCTGGGTTCCGGTCTGGGTGACGCGCAACTCCTGCAGGATCTCATTCCAGTTGCGGTCGAGCCGCTCCGATTCGGACTCGTCCCGGCCGTCCCCGGGGACCGCGTCGGCGTCCGCCGCAGCATCGCCCTCGACGGGCGGGGGCTGGCTGGGCCGCCCGTGTGCGTTGTCAGGGGATCGTGGGGGTTCCGTGCTGCTCATCTGTTGATGGTAGCCAGTACCGTGCCCGCCACAAATGCAGGCCGGCATAACTGCGCCACGGAGCCCAGCGGGTGGCGTAGGCGGCGAGGGTGCGCGGTGTCGCAGGCAGGCCTCGCAGCGCTGCACTTTGCAACAGGACAAGGTCGCTGGCGAGGAAAATATCCGGGTTGCCGAGAACGCGCATCGCCACGTAGCCGGCCGTCCACGGACCCACTCCGGGCAGCGCCTGGAGGCGGGCGGTGAATTCCTCCAGCGGGGTCGCCACATCGAGGACCAGGTCGCCCGCGGCCAACGCCTCGGCCGCCCCGATGATCGCGGCCACCCGTGTCGCCGGTCCGCGAAGAACCTCGCGGCCACCCTCGGCGATCTGGGTCGCCGTGGGGAACAGGCCGTCGGTTCCCAGTTGCGCCGTCAGCCGGCCCAACACGGTTCGGGCCGCCGGCACGGAAATCTGTTGGCCGATGAGAGTGCGGAACAACGCTTCGTCCGCGTCCACGATCCCGGGCAGCCGCAACCCGGGGGAAGCAGCTACCAGCGGCGCCAACGACTCGTCCGCGGAGAGCGCTGAGTCGATTCCCTCGGCATCGGCATCCAGGTCGAACAATCGCCGCACCCGGGCAACGAGGGTAGATACATCGCTGATGTCGGTCAGCTCGGCAGACACCCGCACCCCCGCGTCGCCGTCCAGGGAGACCTGCATCCTGGCACTGCCGTGCGGGAGGCCGATCGTGCGCGCGAAACTCTCCGCCGTACCCACTTCGAGGCCGGCGATTGCGTGGTCGGCGAAAAACTGCATCAGCCCGGCGCCGTCGAACGGGGCGCGCGCGGGCAGCCGAAGGGTGATGGTGGTCGGGCGCGGTGCGTTGGAGTCGAGCGGCACCCGGCCAGCGGCGCTGCGCGCACCGCCGGCTTTCGCCCTGCGCCCCAGCCGCAGCGCCGACGGCGTCGACTCGTAGACCTCGGCGATGGTGGTGTTGAACTGCCGGATGCTCGAGAACCCGGCGGCGAAGGCGACGTCGGCAATGGGAAGGTCGGTTCCGGTCAACAGGGTGCGTGCAGACTGCGCCCGGTGGGCGCGGGCCAGCGCGAGCGGTCCGGCCCCGAGTTCCTCCGTCAGGATCCGGGTCAAATGCCTGTTGGTATAGCCGAGCCGTCGGGCGAGGCCGGGCACCCCCTCACGTTCGACAACACCGTCACCGATGAGCCGCATCGCCCGTGCGGCGAGATCGTCCCGGGTATTCCAGTCCGGCGAGCCGGGAACGGCGTCGGGAAGGCAGCGTTTGCATGCCCGAAGGCCTGCCTCGTGGGCGGCGGCCGCGGTGCGGTAGAACCGAACATTGGCACGCAGCGGCGTCAACGCGGGACAACTCGGCCGGCAGTAGATGCCGGTGGAATGGACCCCGGCGATAAATTGTCCATCGAAGCGGGCATCCCGTGACGACAACGCACGGTACTTGTGGGCAAAGTCTTCCGTCGCGGCACTCACGAGTACAGGGTCGCACGGCGCGACACCAGATCACTAGCGGGAATCAGACACAGCCTCCCCAGATAGGCTCACAGGGTGATCGATGTCGTTACCCTCGTATCCCAGCTCCGCTCCGCCCTCGGGGAAGCGGTATCCGTCGCCCCGGACGCCCTCGAGGCGGCACGGGCGGATCGCTCCGGCCGGGTGTCAGACACCCCGCCGCTTGCCATCGTCAACGCACGCAGCATCAGCGACGTGCAGACCACCATGCGCCTCGCTACCGAGTACCGCATCCCCGTGGTGACCCGCGGGGCAGGCACCGGGCTCGCCGGTGGAGCGATCGGCAGCGCCGGCGAGATCGTGCTGTCGACCCTGCAGATGAACCGCATCCTCGAGGTGAACGTCGACGACGAACTCGCCGTTGTGGAACCCGGCATCATCAACGACGAACTGAACGCGGCGCTCGCCGAACGCGGCCTGTGGTTCGCCCCCGATCCCGCAAGCAAGGCGATCTCGACGGTGGGCGGCAACATCGCCACCAATGCCGGCGGATTGCTCTGCGCGAAATACGGAGTGACCCGCGAATCGGTCCTCGGCCTCAAAGTGGTCCTCGCCGATGGGCGGCTGCTCACCCTCGGCCACCGCACCGTCAAGGGCGTCACCGGACTCGATCTGACCGCACTGATGATCGGGTCGGAGGGAACGCTCGGTGTTATTGTCGAAGCCACCCTCAAACTCCGTGCGCTGCCGACCGGGCCAACATCGACGATCGGTGCCTACTTCTCCACTGTCGAGGATGCCGCGCGCGCCTCTGCGGTAATCACTGCCTCGCGCCTTCGTCCTGCGGCTATGGAACTGATCGATTCGAGCGCGCTGGCCGGTATTGGCGAGTACCTCGGCCTGAGCCTCGGCGGCCGGGGTTCGTACTTGCTGGTCCAGATGGACGGACCGGGGGCCGCGGTGGAAGCGGATGCCGCGCTGGCGATCATCCGTTCCCTCGGTGGGGACGCTGAACTGTCGACCGACCCGGAACACGGCGAGCGGCTGTTCGCGATCCGGCGAGCGTTCCATCCGGCGATGTCGGCGAGGGGCACCGTGCTGATCGAGGACATTGCTGTGCCCCGCAGCCAGCTGCCGGCGATGTTCTCCGCGATCACCGACATTGAGACGCGTTACGGGATCACGATCCCCACCGTTGCCCATGCCGGTGACGGGAACCTGCATCCCAACTTCGTGTTCCAGGGCAGGGACGTTCCGGATGAGATCTGGAGTGCGGCGGACGAATTGTTCCTTACCTGCCTGCGCCTCGGCGGCACGCTCACCGGGGAGCACGGCGTCGGAATCCTGAAAAAACGCTGGCTCGCGGATGAGCTCGGTGAGGACCAGGTGGAGTTGCAACGCCAGATCAAACAGGTTTTTGACCCATACGGGCTGATGAACCCGGGCAAGGTCTTTTAGGCAACCTCCCAGCTTCGATGCTGCGGGTTGGGAATATCGAGACCCCACCGGCTGTTTTCCCTATCAAATGGAATACACCAGTGTAAGAACTCCGGGCGCTTCGACACCTCAGAGCGCTCCACGCAAGACCACTTCCCCGATGACGGCGCCGTCTTCCGGCGCAAAATCTTCGCCCCAACTGTCCGGTGCCGGTGTGCCCCGGGCCTCCCGGGCCGCTACCCGCGCGCTCAACCGTTCTCCCCGCCCCGCCGCCGGGCAGGTACGCCTGCGTATGGGAGCCCTCGGCCTCAGCGCGCTCGGTGTGCAGGCCGTCGCGACCGTCGATTCCGTCGGCGCCGAAGTGGTCGGCTTCGCCCCCGGCGACAGGGTCGCCATGCGGGAACCGAACTCGCGACCGGGATTCCAGCGTGTCGTCAGCGAGCGCGAACTGATCGGCATCCCCAAAGATGTTCCGTTCGACGATGCGGCGGCGATTCTGCCGTCCGCCCTGGTTGCGCGCACCATCCTCCGCCACCTGCACGCGGTCGGACGCGGCAACCGTGTTTACGTGACCCCGGACGAATCAGGGTCAGACACGTTTGTTGACGCCTGGGCCCGGCACCTTGGAGCCGTGATTGTGGACGAATCCGAACGTCGCACCGCCGATGTGGTGATCTCTACCGCCGACTACCGTGCCGGTGAACGCTGGCACTACGGTCACGGCGTCGCGCAGCTGGCAGCATCCGATGTTTTCCAGGCGATGCGCGACGGCGCATTCCGTGAAGTGGAGATTGCCCGCCACCCGCTGTCGGAGGCGGCGCGGATCCACTCCGAGCTCGGTGCGAAACGAATTACCGGTCCCGCGGTGCTGCTTCCCGGCACCAGCGAACTCGCGGCGTAACCCACGCTGCTGCGGGGCAGCCGATAGGGTCGGTGCTGTGACGCTCTTTGAACCCGGACAGAGAACCGCAGTACCGCCCATCGCGCCCGAGGACGTGCGCGGCGCCGTGGTGGCGCAGCCCGGCCTCTCGCCGCGGCCCCCGCGCAGCTACACACTGTTGATCGTCGGGTCGATCGGTATCTTCTGCGTCGCCATCATCCTGCTGCTTGTCCTGGTGTACCTCATCGCCGGACTCGGTGTGAACGCATTCCTGTTCGCCGGGATCCTCGCCCTTGTACCCCTGGCCATCGTGCTTCTCGGAGTGCGCTGGATCGACCGCTGGGATCCGGAACCCCGGGGCGCGCTGGTTTTTGCCTTCCTCTGGGGAGCCGGCGTCGCCGTGATGGTCGCCCTGCTGGTCAGCGCCGAAGTTGACAACGTTGTGAACAGCCTCGGTGGTCCCGGACCGGGCTACGAATTCTTCGGCGCCGCAATCCAGGCCCCCATCGTCGAAGAAGTCGGCAAGGGTATCGGTGTGCTTGTCATCTTCCTGGTCGCCCGCAAACATTTCGACGGGCCCGTCGACGGCATCGTTTACGCGGCCATGGTCGCGGGCGGTTTCGCATTCTCGGAGAACATCCTCTATTTCGGTCAGGCCCTGATCGAATCCGGCGGCAGTGTTGCCACGGTCATCCAGACCTTCCTTGTGCGCGGCCTGATGTCGCCCTTCGCCCACGTGATGTTCACGGCCTGCACCGGGGTGCTCCTCGGCGTCGCCGCCCACCGGCGGGGCAAATTCGGCTGGATCGGGCTATTCATCCTCGGCCTTGTCCCCGCCATCGGCCTGCACGCGCTGTGGAATGGCTCCCTCTTTTTTGTACAGAACTTCTACGGCTACTACGCCGTTGTCCAGTTCCCGTTGTTTGTCCTCGGTATTGTGCTGATCGTTTACCTGCGCCGCCAGGAAGCCAGGGTCACCAGGACCAACCTGCAGGCCTACGCGGCTGCCGGTTGGTTCCACACCGACGAAGTGGGTGCCCTCGCCACCGGTTCCGGCCGCCGCACCGCCCTGACCTGGGCACGTCAACACGGCATCGCGCCAGTGATGAAGCGGTATATCCGCGATGCCGCCCGGCTGGCCTTCGCCCGCCAGCGCCTGCTCACCGGAACCGATGCCGGGCGGGCCGGGGCAGAAGAGGCTCGCCTGTTGTCTGCCATCGTCTCCACCCGCACCGAGCTGCAGGGCGGCCCGCGGCCGGTCTGATCCCCGCGCCGGATGCTTCGCTCTCAGCGGACGGCAGGAAACGTTTGCGCGAACTCGGTAAGCTGGATGGCTGGAATTTGAGGGGTCGTCAATCGTGGTATCACCGGAATTAGTACGCGAGCGCGCGTATG
>Ga0247735_1000405_pt1 | contig 16954 bp, 20 predicted proteins | sample UWRJL178409R2_FD_180934 | JGI IMG/M metagenome (GOLD analysis project Ga0247735, IMG submission 180934) | Plant litter microbial communities from Arlington Agricultural Research Station in Wisconsin, United States - UWRJ-L178-409R-2 | ecosystem: Environmental > Terrestrial > Plant litter >... | reverse complement strand
GACTTTTAGCCGTTCAGTAAGCGCCCTTTCTTCTAGTCACGAGAGTGTTACCTAACTGCCTATTAAGCCTAATAAAAACCGAGAACGTTGCAGTGGCTGGCGGGTGAGTTTTAGCGACTAATGTCTGAAGAAACTTGGAACTTATGCGCAAACCAAGTGTTCCTTCGATGGTCACCGATCTCACTCTGAGCTCGCTGGTTGGCCACCCACTGGAAGGCCTTCTCTTCGGCGGCGCTCCGGCGCCTGATACTCTGGTCCCTCGCGCCAGAGAAGCATTCCCAACTGCCATGATGTAAGTGGCATATGCAATCATCGAGTGCCGTTTACTGATCAAGCTCTTAGGATCCAAGCTTACGGCTTGACAGAAACGAATTCAATAGCTGTCTCAGTATGCTTTGCCTCGCTTGTGATTTCCCAACCTTGATACTAATCTTGTCGATCATAGTTTGCTGGCGAGGATTACAACGAGCGGCCGACCAGCACGTATGTCTTGACCTTTGTCCTCATGTTTTTGGCGTCTCATTTAATCATTCTGATTCAGCGGTCGCGCGTCTCCTGTCAATGAGATCCGTGTCGTTGGTGGCAGCGCATGTACATGTCTACCTGCCGGCAGCATCGGTGAAGTCTGGTTGTGAGTGGACATGTTGTCAAGCTGCTGCAGTACGCCACATTGACGTTGTTTAACATAGGCGCGGTCCAAACGTCATGCAGGGCTACTGGCGCGATCCAGGTACGGAGATGTCCATTTCCGAAAGTCCACGGAAAACTAACGATGAACGAACACGCAGATGCGACGAACGCGATGATAACAAAAGATGGCTGGCTGCGGACGGGGGATGTGGGCTACCTCGATCATGAAGGGTTCCTCTACATCAAAGACAGACGTGAGTAGTTCGTTTTCATATCTAACAACCCGAAATGCACGCGGGCGCCTGACAAATCCACTTTCGGCTACTCAGTGAAAGATATCATCATCCGTGGAGGAGAAAACATCGTGAGTAGCTTGGCTTCCCTGACACTGCTCTTCTTCCCTTCCCTGAAATTCTACTTTCGCTTACTGACTTTTTCGGACCGATCGATCGTTAAATGTGAACAGGACTCGGTTACGGTGGAGAATGCGCTGTATGCTGATCCGAGGGTTTTGGAGGCCGCCGCGGTAGGCGTGCCGGATGAGCGGCTGGGGGAATTAGTGGCTGCGATCGTGTCTGTCCGGCCTGGTCAGGATGGGGAGGTCACCGAAGCGTCGTTAATTGCGCAGGCGAAGAGCAGGTGTGTTTTTTTGTTCTTTTTTCTTGGCCCCGAGTGGGGAAAACTGGGGAATGTCAGTGGACTGACGATTGAACGTTGATTAGGCTTCCTCGATTCGCCCATCCTGTGATGGTTATCATTATGACCACTCCATTCGGTATGTATTTCCGGAACACGCAGATGAGAGGCCGGCGGCTCACTTTATCTCTTGTCGCAGTCCGCACGCCTTCAGGCAAGATCATCAAAGGTGACCTCCGCAAGATCGCGCGCAAACAGTGGGAATTGCGGCAACATGGGGAGATTGGGAGTTCAGGCCGTCAACGACTCGCCAACCTCTAGGACTGCTGCATGGATTATTATTATTTGCTACGGAAGGACACACATTGGATATGAATATACCTAGCTCTTTCACTTCTGCATTGCCCCTCAATGGGTTTGAGCGCTTAGAGGTTACGTAATTAATTTGTCAGACATGAGCGGGCCGGACAGTCTTTTGCTGAACTTGAACATGAACGAGCATGTAACGTCTGTCCATGAATATCGCAGAGCCTTCCGGATCCCCCTATAGTCCCTTCTCTGCATATTGCGACCACTTTAGGGCCCACCAGGAGGCCATACGGGGACATGTGAGGGGATACAGGACCGATGTGCCTACTCTTTCGTCTTCCTTTTGTCCTCCGGCATCATACTGGACTTCCTCCGAGAAAGACCTTTTCTTTCATGGACTTGCACTGTTCTCTCGTCACCAGCCAGAGCTCATTTCTGCGCATATAAAGACCAAAAACACTCTGGATGTATGCGCCTACCTGCGGGCATTGGAAAAGGCTACTTGTCATGTTGGGTCGGCAGCTCAGGAGCCCTTCACGAGGGAAATGATAGAACCTGCCATGGAGGTTTCCGAACGGTGGCTCAAACGCGAGGAGGAAATGGCGTCTTATCTCAACGAACTTGATGCCTGTCCCTGGAGTGTGGGTGACTTAGGGGAATGTTCTCATACTCCCGAACACTGTACTTGTTGCCCCGCTTCATCCGATGTTCAGGGTGAAGATAAAGACGTCAAGACAGTTTCTAACGGGAAGAACGGAAACAGAAAGAATGGATATGTGAACCATATGGATTCTACGTGTCTCATGGTTTTGGAGAACATCATTCGTGAAGCAGAGGCTAAAACTCAAGTCGACGGTGGAAATTCTGAACCGGGCGCTTTGGATGGACAGATCTTGTCTTCTGAAATTGGAATGGAACAGGACGGTCAGATTTTGTTCACCGTATTTGAAAATTTCTCCTTTCGTGTGCTTACTTTCTACTGGATGTCTCTTAGATGACCAAGATAGCCATTCATCTCCGCCAGGCAGCAGGCCTGGTTCCATGCCACCGGCGCCATCTTCAATCACGGAGGATATATTAACAGGAACATCTCCTCGGAAACCTGAAGAATCCGGGGCGACATCTACAGAAGACAACAAGCTACGCCGTAAACTGCAAAAGCGGCTGTACATGCGCCGTAAGCGTGCAGAGGCAGCTGGGAGAGCTGTGATCCAAGACTATGTCAAGTTGCGTCCAGGGCGAAAATCTAGGCTGCGAAAGCCAAATAAGCCGCGTCCCCATGTGTACAAGCAGAGAAAGAAGGGGCGCTCTGTATCTCCTGCACCTCTTGGTGACGCTGAGATGAACCTCAAAGAGGCCGAGGACATGTACGAAACCCGTAATCGGTCAGGCCAGACCAGGCCCTACAAACGCAAGAATCTGCTCTTGGAGACTGGTATCGACGCCCAGAATATCACGGAAATGGAGCTGGACTTTTTTCACCTCTCTACCCTAGCACGACTTACGAGGTATGTGATCAAGTACGTGATGTGCTATGAAATTCATCTCAACATAGTTCCCATTAGGTTATATAACTCTATTCACGATTCCACGAGGCCATTAGATGCAATTTCCATCTCTGCGGAATGTATTCAGCTACTCAAGGATATCACCGGGGAATTTGTGTCTGAAATCATTCGGCGTGCGATTACCTGGAAGGAGCAGGAGAGACGGCTGAAGAGCACATTAAAAGTGTGGAAATATGACCCAGATGAGGTTGGTTTCACAGCTGTCCTTAACATTTGCTTGAATGCTAAAAGTTCGGGTGTTCGATACAGATTTCTGCGGAGAATATTGCAGAATGCTTGAAGTCGATGAGGCTAGACCATCTCAGCAAAATGAATTACTTCACGCAGCTATTAGGAGACGACGAAGACGAAGACCTTTCTAATGCCTCAACTAGAGACGCAGTACCTGATGCATCATCGTTGGAGCCGTCGCATGTGACTCGTGGGCCTCTATTCACGTTTCCTGAATCTATGGTCTGGTGTGCCTCTCCCAGCCTCCGTAATGCATCCTCTGGCGATGATGATTTACCGGACATCGATGAGGACGCGCTTCAGATAGAGCTGGACGAAGAAGAAGCATTGAACGGTGAGGATGAAGATTTATCCAAGAATTACGAGAGATCTTTATGGAAAGAGTTTCGCTGAACCTCCCGAATTTCATGTACCATACTACGCACACTGGCAGCTAATTTGTTGACTGATATTAACCTATCTTACACAGTTACCATCTGTATATAGTCCCTCCCCATTTAGAGCCGTATAATCTTGGTCGGATACCGCACATATCATTAACGATATTAGATCATAAATACTACTGACCCGCAGACCTAAGCAATGTATTATAGTTTGGAATTCCCTGTCTTTTCGTTCCTTACCCGCACGACTGCTTTTCCCCATGTCTGTCTCTTCTCCAGCGCTGAAAGGCCTTCCACCAATTGCTCAAGGCTGTAGACCTCCTTGTATACGATGGGTTTGATCCGCCCATCTGCGATCATGCTGCGTAGTGATATGAGAACGATAATGTTGAGAAGTGGTAGAAAAGTGCTAACCCAATAACGTTCTTCCAGACAACAGGGATGTGACTCTCTTCCTTGACTGCAAGGAAAACAGTTAGATCGCCGTAACGCGTTTTGTGAATTAAGATAAAAGACTTACTGGAATAAGCACCCCAGTGCACACCGACCAGTGATATATTTTTAAGCAGCACAAGATTCATGGGTACTTTCTCAATTGTACCACCTGCAAAGCCCACCACTACTGCACGACCTTTCCATGCGATGCATTTTAATGAATCTATAACATTTGATTAGATCTCCACGAATCATGCACGTCTGGTTTGACCATACCATTTATCAATCCAACGGGGTCAAATATCACATCTGCACCATGACCTTTGGTGATAGCCAGCACCTCTTTCTGCCACCCAGGTTTCGAGTAGTTGACACCGTAATCAGCCCCGCCATAGTGCTTTGCAATGTCAAGCTTCTCTGATGTACCTGCTGCGGCGATAACTTTGGCTCCGAGGGCTGCAAAGACTTTCTTGTTAGCGGGCTAGAAAATAACATTGGATGGGAACAGCGGCAACCTTTGGCAATCTGTACCGCCGCAAGTCCGACACCGCCAGCCGCGGCTGTTATTAGTACCCATTCGTCTAGATTAGCGAAGTCAAGATTGAGTGAGCGTTGAGATCTTCACGGTCCTGTTGGGCCGAACACGTACCCTCCTTCAGCTCAGCACGTCCAACGAGTCCTTCGTAGCTTGTGGGCCAGGTGACGAACATTCCTGGGGGTTAGTTCAGCAAAATTTTACGATGAGAGAGATGAAACCAAACGCACCTGCACCCTGATCGAAGGTAAGATTGTCTGGAAGAGGTAATACACGATCTACATCCACAGCGACTTTGTCGGCGAACGAGCCTAGTTGGGCGCCAAATACACGCTGCCCTCTGCACAGTCCGCTTCCTTCTGGTATAGGCGAATCATGGGAGATTACACCGGCATATTCGGTCCCTAGCGTGAAAGGAAGGGGTGGCTTATGCTGGTACTTTCCCTGCGCTTGCAGAATCTGTGCACATGCGAAGACATGAGAATTCGCAGCCTGGGACAAGGATGGGAACTTGCATCAAAGAAGTTGAGGCCGGCACTGTATACATCCACCAAGACCTGACTTGACCCCGCCCTTGGTTCCGGAGCGTTCGCATCGAGAGCAATATTGGAGGGATGGCTGAGCTTGTTTACGACAAAGGCACGCATATTAACGGTTTGGTGAAAGGAGGATTCTCGATGATGATCGACTTATATTGCGTGGCCGGTGTGTAAATGACCGGTCTCGCTAGCGTCGGGTACACAAGTAGCCGGTGGTGCGATGTTGTCAGTACCCCACTATTAGAAATAGTACAAATGTATATTCTGGTGAATGCAAGTGTGTAAGTGTGATTATGGGTACATTGAGGATTATCAGACAAGTGCAGCCCTAGTGTTCTAACTGAAAGCAAATCCTTCACCTCCTTCGTTGATGGCCATGAGTAGCTGTTGACGCAACATTTCGTAAGTCGTATATTGAGGAAGATCGATCTGGTTGAAACCTAAAACGTTAAAGATGAGGTTATTAGTATACCAAAAAGTGACTAGTAAAAGACTTACAGGTGTGTGCTTGAGGAAGCCGATCGTGTTCGCCGTAGGCGCGATGAATCGAGAACTTCTGCACTCCTTGAACACCTTGTAGATCCAAGAATCCATTGAGAGGTACTCTGGAAGTACCAGTCGCGAAGCTTAGAACCTTGGCCCTCTCCTCCCGGTTGAAGGACTTGAGTGCACGCCACCACCAAACAATGTTGGGATCTGAGCTAGAATACCCGTTGTACTCCGTTGCTGCGCGCCATTCATCCACATCGATGTCAGGGGTCCCGGAAATGAGCAGCTCGAGTTCTTGCTCGTTGAACTATAAACATACTAAATCAGTATAGACATGCACAGGAAAATACTAGGACCCACAATAGTAATGAGGTCTTTAGGAATGATTTCATAGAAACCGCCCAACAAATACTCAATTTGTTCCTTGATCGACGAGTAGAGCCTGTACTGAGCGGATAGTTGAACGTATTCTCGCTTGTTCTCCTGGGTAACCTGGATGTGTTCACCTCCATCCTTCAAAGCCACAATGCGATTGACACCAAACTAAGTGCAACGTCAGTTAAAGAATCTCGAGTAGGTCATGAATACAAACCTCATCTCCCTCAACGCTGAAAGTGAGATCGAGGACCGTAGGGTCATTCTCCAAGATCCAGCAAAGCGAGTTGTAGTACTCTGGATCCACCCATTCGACGTCCTTGTAGTCAACAGGCTTCCCAAGGATTTGACGGTACAAGCTTCGGGCGAAGTATGCATCCAGCAACCTCCCATCATATATGGCCTTCCCGATAACGCGACCAACAAACTTAAAGAATGAAAGATGCTCAGGATTGACCCATGATGCCTTGTTGGGCTGGTAGGTCAGCTTGTCTGCGGCACAAGGTTGGAAGAGAGCGTAATTGGGATTGAACATTTGTCTCGCAAGGATCTGGAACCACTCCCTCGTTAGACCACCGGCATCTACACCCTCTTCGTCATAGAAGCGAACGCTCAATTTGCCATTCTTGATCTGCTCGCCGGTCTTTCGGTTGAGATATAGGAAGCTGTCCTCGAAAACTCGAGCTCTGCGCACATTTAGCTGCAGGGTGCCATGATGCTCACGCGTGTGAGGTTTGCGGTGAAGCTGCTGATTGAAGTAGTTCCTCTTGTTGTCGAAATCAAGAACGCGAGAGTTGTTGACGAGCAATGAAAACGAGCCGCTCATCAAAGAGGGATTGTTGCGGACCATGAGGTTGAGGATCTTCCTATGAGCATCCGTAAACGAGATAAAAAGCTCTTCCATAGACTCTCTGGGCGTTGTTGGCGACTTGGGTGAAGTTGCGATCCGCAATGCTCGAGGTACGGGACCCTTAGACCCGACAAATTTGCAGACGACCATCAGAGCTTCTATGAGAGGGAGTAGGACAGTCGCAATATGGTCAGTCTCAGGATTTTCGCCGATGAAAGACAGGCAATCTCCGAGTCTGCGCCATAGTGGAGTGAACCTGAAGGATTCGTAGATGGTCTGGACCTTTTCGATGTCCTCGTTGGAAGCTGTGGCCGCGGCACCTGGAGCTGTCGACGAAGCCTTGGGTGTGTACATGTAGTCAATCGTCTTCAGGACTCTCAAAAGCTTCGCCTGCGTAGAGGATGCAGGAGAGAATTTAGCCGCCACGGAAGTGATAGCGTTGTTACTGGACTTTTGAAGGGCAACGGCAAGTTCGTCGAGGTCCGAGTAGAGAGTTTGACCACAGTCCTGTGCTTTCGTCTTCAGTTCAAGGGCGATCACGTCTCGAGCGTCAGGAATGTTGGAAAGGTGTTGGATCAGTGCAAGACTTTGTTGGAAGGTGCGGCCCGAGCATTCGCCGACGGTTAGGATGTTCACAATGAGACATAGGGCTGGATGGGGTACTTGTGGAGGATGGGGTAGTAGGCTTTTCTCCTCGATCACTTCGCTTGAAGGCTTAGGCTCCACTACAGGTGGCGCTGTGGAGGCATCCGGAGTTGGTGCTACAGCACTTGAAATCAGAAGCGATTCGGAGAGATTGTCATAAAATCTACCTGTTGGCGCAACGGCATCTGGGGTAGTGTCCAACATGGCTTGTTGCGGAGTGTCAGACAACGGAGCTAAGGGCACGGGCGGAACTGTGGACGCTTCTGCCGAAATAAGCACTGGCGCTGAAGGTAGGACATCCTCTGGTGCTTTCTTCTGGTCTGCTAGTGTTGTTAAAGGACGGGTGACTGTCGCCAGCAAGCCGACCACAGACTCGAGAATAGCGGGCGTTCGAAGGAGACTCTGACGATCAAGCAAGTTCAAAAGAAGAACCAGAGGATAGTGGGTTTGCGACAGTTGCTTCTCCTTCCCTTTGCCTTTCTTCCCACTAGGTTTACGGAGGCCGACTGGTAATTCGTGTTCGGTAAGGAAGAACAGAGAGGAGGGTTCATTTGCGTTCACGATGTAAGTCAGAGCCTCTAGACACCGTTGAGCAATGAGGTCGGGGACGGTCTCCATCTGAGAAGCAGGTAGTGCTAGTGTCGAGATGTAGTCAGTGGACTTCTGCTTTCCAGCAGCTTTAGGCGTCTGTGGTTTGCTTTCGCGGTTGCGGACCGATAGCTGCGCAAAACTCTTGTCTACTGCCGCGAGGTCACCAGTGCCATCTTGTAAGATACCTAAAAGAAGATTGAACAGCTCTGTGCGAGTTTTGGTATTTTCGCAGAGATTAACGAGAACTTTGAATAACAGCGTTTTCTTCAGAACTTGGGGATAGAAGAGAAGTCGAACAAGGATAGCGACGCCTGCTCGATCCAAAAGCATGATGGCGTCGTGTTGGGGTGCATATTTCTTCGCGGGCACGATAGGAGGAGCTGTTCTCGACGCAGTCCGAGGAGCATGAAGACCACGACGCGCATGCAGCTCATCGCGATATGCACCTGCTTCCGCAATCATATGAGAAGGAAGAGTCTGAATGAAACCATCGTCTTGCTCCATGAGAACGGCCTGGCGGAGGGTTGGGTCAAGGCTAGCAATAAGACTTGCGGCATCAATCTCAGCAGCCTCTCGGGTAGGGGCCGCCCTAGCAGCGTCTTCGCTCCTTCGACGAGCCCTTTCCATAGCCTCTTGTTGAATAATTTCGGCACGTATGTCTGGTGGAAGAGCATCAAGGAATTCAGAGCTGATCTGGGAATCCGGAGGACGCTCAACTCGCGCCGCTTGTTGGTCACGAACGTGCTGATTCAGGACCTCCTCACGCATATCGTCAGGGAGCGCCTCGAGGAAGGTTGGGTCAATACCGGTGTCGGTAATGTCAACGGCGCTTCCGTGTATCATTACTGTGACGCGTTCTGGGGGATTGGCATCGGCAGTGGAAGAAGATGGCATAGGTGGTTCTTCTGAGGTTGAGACAAGGGCCTCTTCGGCAGTAGCGACGGGGGGCGTAGGGGTAGTGGTCTCGGGTTCCTCAACGTCTGCCATTTCGGCGTCAGCATCTGCGGCTGCGGGAGCTGTTTCTTCCATTGTGGCATCCTGAGGACTATCAGGTTCATCTGTTTCGACCGAAGTCACCAAAGGAATATCAGCAGTTGAAGTTGTTGTGGTGTCACGGGTTTCTTCGTCAGCAGGCGCCTTCGTTTGTTCGTCCATGTTGAGGTTCGCAATTTGTTCTTCGGCTTTCCTTGTACGTTCATCTTCAGCAGCTTGAGCAGCTTCTTCATCTGCTTTGCGGGCAGCCTCTTGTTCCTCTTTGATCTTGGCCTGTTTGATTGCCTCCAGTGCAGCGGGCAGCATCGCGACTATGAGGTGGTTCCCAAGCTTGCTCACGCGTTCTGTAATAAAATCGCCATGAAGAATCTTCATTTCTTCTGCCCATCGGGGTAGAGTTAGAAGGGGATCGAATTCTCGACCTTGGTTGTGGGGTCGGGCCACCCTCTCAGGTCGATTTGAGCCACCTGCTAGAAGGCGTCGGCCGTGTTGAAGTATTCCAGCTGGAACCTCAATCCGGAACATTTCTCCTCCCTCATGAATCAACTGTTGGAGGACCTCCAGAGAGCCCTCTGCAAGCATTTCGTGGATAGTTTGGAGGAAACTTGATGGAGCGTTGCCGATGAGTCTAGGAGCAGTGCGCAAGCCTCTGCCTTGGTGGCTGGTATTCGAGCGACCTGGTGCCGACATATCCAGTAGGAGGGGATGTGTAACGGCTTCCGGTGCTGTGGTAGGATTTCTCGCCCGCCCAAAAAGTGGATGTTCAGCTGGAAGTGGTCCACATTGTTGATTAGTGGATATTATGTCATAAGACTTGACGTACCATTGTGGCGTTGTCGTCTGTGGACGAAGAGGCCCCCGGCATCACGAACATTTGTGGCATTGAGGAATGTGTGTCCAACACTGAAGATTCCATCGTGACCGAAATTGCCGTTGTCTAGTAGGAATTCATCTTCATCTGAAGCCATTTCAGGTTCGTCTTCCTCGTGATTGACTTGAATTGGCACTATGTCTGGGTGAGCCGCGGTTAAGCCAAATCTTATTATGACATTACCTCCGTGTCCTGGTTCGTCGTCAACATTCTCCAAGTCCATGCCCAGACCATCGGCTTCCTGCAAGTCCTTGAAATAGTCAGTACTTCTTTGGAACTCGTAGACTATGTAGAATATTTACCTCCCACATCATGCCCTCTTCTTCTTCGTCTTCACCCTCGCCTTCTTCATTCTCGTCGTCGTCGTCATCATCATGTTCGTGTTCGTGATCGTCGTCGTCCCCGTTCTGATTCTGCACAAGATCTTCTTCGTCCTCTTCATCGGCTTCTTCCCATGCCTCCACTGAGTCTTGAGATCCATTCTCTAGGTCATCTTCTTCACCTTCGGAGTCCGATTCCGAGGTGTCCTCGCTCCCAGTGTCCTCACCATAATCCATTTCAACATCTTGCTCGTCCTCCTCTTCGTCCATCTCATCGTCGTCCGAGTAATGCCGGTCATCCATCTCCTGTGATTTGTTAGGTGGTGTCACAAACGCGAACCTTAGGATGACTCACACCACCATATAGTCCAAGCGCAGAATTCCGATAGAGATCAGGCGTTTCTTCCCGTGTATCGTCGTCCATTGCGTCGTCCTCATCATCAGATGTAGAAGATACGCTGGCATCTGGCCTCGTATCCTCTTTACCTCTTCCTGATGCCTTGCTCATTTTGATGGCTATCTTAGTCCTGCTCGAGTGTCAGAAAAGAGAAAATTAAACAGAAGTTTTTCGATTTAAAATCACTCACAAATAGTCCAAAGGACGAAGGATCGAGGCCACCAGATTGCGAACATTAGGGTAATTAAGATCCACCTCCGAAAGAGCGCTTGTTAGAACGGCAACGAAGTTTTTCTCCAACATGATTTTCGCAAGATGAGTCGGCGCATCATCCTGCTGCTTCCGACTGTTGGGGTTGACCCGCACAGTTAGCAAACGGTGGCAAAGGTCGGCTAGTGCAAGCAGTCGCCCATATCGCGCTTCAATACCCTCAGTTGTCGTAGACAGGTCTTTGATGGCACGGCTGACAGTCTCGAGAACAAACTTGCGGACGAACAGCAAATCTGTCGAGATCTCTTTCATCTCCTGCGCCGCTGAAGTATCCACACAAAGAGCTCCTATGACATTCATCGCCCAGCTGCAGAGTGTTCCTCGGTTGCGGTACTTGGGGTCGGATAAAGGACTGATGGTTCCATAAGTAATGAGCTCCGAGAGGAGGAAATGCAAAGTGACGGTTCGGAATTTACTAGTGGGTTCCTTGGCTGCCGGCTGTTGAGGACGCTTCTTGGAGGAATATGATAGGAAGGCCACTTTGCAAGAATCGTAGGAGAAGAGCAATTCGGTCAGGCATTGCATGATAAAGCAGATGTATTGGTGTTTGTCATGGACGTCGAGGGGCGGTGTGGTTGATGGAGTTGAGCTCTCATTATTGCTTGACGGCCCAGCTTGGCTTTCCGTGACTTTGGCTTCTTGCGACGTGGGGGCGACAAGACTTGGTGAGGTCGAAGACTGTGTTTCGTTGATCTCTTTCGCCGTATTCATAAGTTCAGTAATCAGCAAGTAGATGACCCCTTCAACAGACTTCTGAGGAACGCTAGACGACGTCTGAACGGCATCTACTGGCATGTCCATGGGGTTTTCGAGTCCTGATGGAGACGGCTTGTCCATGGATTGATTATCGGCGAGAATTTTGAGATGGGGGGAGGAGTATGGGTGTTCTAGCTCGCACAGGGATTTGGTGACGTCTATGAAAATCTCTGGGTCTCGGAGAGCGATGGCGCTACAGTTGCGAACGTATGTGGCCACATCGATGACGCGGTTCCTGGGTTGCCCGAAATATCGCTTGATAGTTTGCTGCATGATGTTCTGGACAGCAGTAGCGTCCTCTACCACGTGCCTCAGGATGTTCGCGACATACGATGACCCTCCCATCACGGCGGACTTTTTGATGCGCTTGAAGAGGTGAGTGAGGCCATCGCGTTTGATAAACTGCCCTGCCATTTCACGATCCCTGGTGAGCAGAACGAATAGCCGCAGGACTGACAACAATTCATCGGCAGGCAAATCTTCGATGGCCAAGAGTCGGAGACAGAAGTCGAAAACTATCGTCCGAGCTTCGTGGCGTGGAGGACCAGCGGCAATTGGTTGGGGCACGATGGGCTCGTCCTGCTTAGGCACGTCTACAGCTCGAGGTTCGTCGGCAAGCGTGAACAGGGCTTCCGTGACCAGTAGGTGTGCTGCAAGCCACTTTGGAGGGTGTTCAGGATCTCTACTCGACAATAAAAGAGCGAGCAGATGGTCCATTAGAGTGTTACGGAGATCTTGGTCTAGCGATGAGGGAATTTCACAGAGAACCAAGGCAAGAAGGCGGCATCGGTTCGCCAGAGGTTGCTCCTGGAGATCATATGCATATGCGGAGAAGGTCTTGATGTCGTCGACAAGTTCGCGAATGGCTTGTTGTTGATGGGTGCTGGGCTTTGTGAAAGCGGTGTGGAGGTCCCAGAGCAACGAAAGTTGCTTGTCCATCAGCAATAGCGACTGCTTGCTGATTCCTGCCTTGAGCGGTTCCCGCGCTTCGTCCAAAGCCTTCCGCCATTCATCCATGGATTTACCAGGTATGACATTAGTAACTTCAATGCTCTCAGGTGTATCTTGGAGCGGGTCGATATTACTATCATCCGCTGTGCTCGGCGTCGTCGAATCAGCATTGTCCTCGCCAGTTGTTGGCTCTTGGGCGTCCGGCTCCGGGTTTGCCTCAGGCTCTGCGGCCAGTGGTTCGGGAATCGGATCCGGTGGTAGAGGGAATGGTTGAGACAGGAGAAGTTCAGTAGCAGTGTTGACATTGTTGTTGGTACGGACTAGCGCACGCTGAGCTGCAGACCGAGGGAAGCCCATATCGGTCAAAATACGGATCCGAGCCTCATCTGGTCCGCTAGAACGAGCTCCTGCTGGAGGGGCCGACCCAAGTTCTCCGGTTGTCTCGCCTTTGAATTCCTCATTCTCACCATTCGCAATCTCGAGCACAGGTCGAATGACAAATCTGCTTATCCCTAACGGGAGTTGTATGAGCCAAGTTGACTCCCAAAGACGCTGGATCGTGGGCAGAGCCGCGAAGCGAAGTTTAACGAGGAAGTTATGGGGTTCGAAGTAGTCGGGATCGGTGTCTTTCTTGTCGCGCGTCACGATCAGCAGGGTTTGACCAGACTCAAAGAGCGGCTTGGACGAAATGATGGGGTGGATCAGAATCAGGGCGAGCTTGATTGCGCCGTAGGCGTGCAAGAGCTCCTTTTTCTGTTGCTCTGTCCGCAGGTCCTCTTTGACTTGGATTATCTCGTCTATCGAGGAGATTAACGCGTGGCAAACTTCGAAGACTTTGTCGAATGCCCCAGTTTGATAGAAAGCAAATAGTTCGACGGTATGCAGCGTGATTGCCGAAGTTCTCTCTATAGCGGGACTTAGAAATTATTCAAGTTAATGCACCAGAAACATACCGTCAACCAAAAGACTGTTGAACAACTCAAGAATCGCACTGTAGTAGCTGAATAATGACGCTTTGTCGCCTGATGTGATGCAATGAGTGGCGTTACAGCAAAGAGTAGAAGGAGCTGACCAAACTGAGGAAGACACAGATGCTTCAGCATGATATCTGCGACTATCTTAGAAGAGGCCGTGATTTGCTTCTTTTGTGTGGAATCTGGGTTTCTTCGGGCGTGGAACATCTTCACCATCGCTAGTTACAATCAGATCAGTTCTACGGATTGATTGGAACCATGGAGTTACCTTGGAAAAATGGGTTCAGGGCGTTTGGCAATCCTTGAGTGAGGTGTCTCAGCGAAGATGCATTCCAGTCTCTCGCGTTTTCGCTCTTAGCGTTACCACCGGTCAGTATACTTGACGACGTTGGCCCATTATCACTTTGAACGCCGTTCGTCGCGCTAGGGGCACTGGCGGCAATTTGCCCGTCTGTTGCTGGTGCGTTTGGAGCGTTCGGGTTTGGTGAACCCTCCTCTGGAGATAAGGCAGGAGTAGAAGGCACTTCAATACCTTTGGAGGCTAAACCGACGTTCAAAGTGATATTTTCCCAAATGCTTGCACGGTGAAGTGCGCCGAGATCGGACAGAACTTGTTGTGGGGTACTGTTCATGAGTGTCTGCAGTAGACCAATGGCTGACCTCCCTTGAGCTTGACCAGCAGTAGCGAAAACGTCGGAGAGTAGTGTAATTCGAATGTGGAGAGTGACCAAGCCTCGGAACCGTTGATTCGCGATTTCGACTTCTTCGCCTAGCAGCAAATAGTAATTAGCCAGCCCCCCCTCTTTCTAGAAAATGGACCCACCAGCCAGGTCGACAAAACTTAATAGCTTGCAGTTCTCTTCAATTGGGTCCCAGAAGAATCGCGTGTCTTCCAAAGAGGCCTTAACAATCTCGGCTAAATGGAGCAGCGTTTCGCTAGTAGCCACTTCTGTCATCGTACGCAGCACCTGCACCATGGAATCGGAGGCGACGCTATTAGCGAAGTCATAAGGCAAGCATGGAAGACCCGTGAGTCTCCCTATTCTTTGAAGTCCGTCAGTCATCACGACAAAGTCTTTACAATGAGGAGGATGCTGGAAAAATCCTTCTAAAAACTGAAATAATGTTCGTAAGACACTGTAAAAAGTGGGTATCGATGCACTCACTCGACCAAGTATGTCAATGAAGGAAACAACTACATTGTCGTGAGTTTTCTCCTGGGGCTCGTCCTCGTCTTGGTCATCCTCAGCCACTTCTGCTGCTGCTTCTCCAGAATCAACAACTTCAGTCGACGGCGAGGAAACATCTTGCATTGTTATGTCTCCGTCGGAAGAACTTTCATCAGAGGCAGAAACCAACTGGTACCAATGCTTGATATCTGAAGGCGAGACATAGTCCGTGCCCAGGTTCTCGACATGACTCAAAGTAGACTTGAGAGCCTCAAAGACTGGGAACTTCAAAGTTGGGTGGTGACGAATGAGTTCATCAACTGCGGTTCCTATGATGACTGCATTTTCTTTGTCGATCAAGACCTTGAGGTGACGCTCGGAAGTAAAGATGGAGAAAATGGCTGGAATAATGCTCGGACGCCTTGCAAGTTGAGCTTGGCCCAACTCGTTCAAGCAAAGGGCACCGATGGCGTTCGGGATCGCTTGAATGACCTATCGAAAATACGTGGTTGGTGTCTTGGCTGAAAATCATGAAAAACTACATACCTCAATTGCGGGTTCAATGCCAACCTCGATGGCTTTGTAGAACACTTCTGGCAGGCCCGACTCTTGAATGACGGCCAGAGACGTGGGCTCATTATGTACGAAGGTGGACATGATGTTGACAGCTATCGATTCCTTAGAAAAAGGACGGGGAGACGAGAGACATTGACACACCAAGGGGGAAGATATTGGAACCAAATAAGCCGCGATATTCCACAACTTTCTTGATGGATTTTAGCAAAGACATATCGATTAAGCCGCGGAGACCCTCCGCTGTGCCAGAAGATTGCATCATTCTATGCATGGAACGCAGGATGTGTTTCAGAGCAGCAATCCGTTGTATTGGTAAATCGCCTTTTTGAAGGTTCATGAGCTCGTTTCATCGGCAATGCTGGCTTTACTCACCGAATCCTGAGATAGCACATGGCTGCGCCGCTGTTGCATACTCTTTGATGTCAAAGTCAATCTCATACTGGACGGAATATTAGCAATGGCAAGATGTTTGATGGTCAGAGACTCGCCTCAATTCTTTCGACGAGAACATCTACTCCTCTTGACGTGCAGAATAGACTGAAAGCATTCGTGAAGCTATACAAGACGTTGTCGATCAGTTGCATCGTTTTCGAAATAACAGGAAGTCGAGTAGGTATCCGATTCTCGATCACTTGGATGAGAAGCGGTATGAGACCTGCACTAACGACCATGTTTCCTCCAGATGCATGTGAAGCAAGGTAGGTTATGAAAGATAGCAAGGCTTCCACGAAGGAATGAGGAAGTCGCGACTCGGGATCGGCGACTTCCACAACCATGGTTCGCACCAGCGCCATGAGTATCCCATGATTAACTCCTGCATTGACAGCAGTTAGAACCTCCTGAAGCTTGTTCTTGTATCTGGCAAGAGAGTCCAGAGCTGCGATTGCTGCTGTCTGCACGGGAATTGGAATGCCTTGGTCTACTTGCAGCAGTTCTGCAATGTGGCCGACGAGATCGGGTTCGTAAAGAAACATAGCGGACGTCGCTTGAGATTCCGTATGAGTGTGGCCATAGATTGCAATAGCTAACAAGCGGACAATGACCAGCTTTTCCCGGTCAGCCTTGTGGCCCGTCGCAAGGGAAGCAGCTCCTCGAATGCGACAGAGCAGTTCAAAGGTTTCATTTTCCGGGACGGAATACGTCTGAATCGCATCAGCGAGCACATTCATGATAGGCTGACCAAGAACCGTTTGTTCCTCCAGCCTGATCTGCACAGCACTTGAGCCTGGCGCCGTTTTGCGGGGTGAACTTGTCGGGTCCTCCGTCTTCGCCTCACCCTCTGTTCTGTAAAAGCTGAAATTGACCTCCCGAGCCTCAGGCGGCACCCCATCAACTTCTGTGTGCTTGCTGCTTGCAAGACTTACAAGACCAATGTTGTATTCCTGGAGATGAGGTGACCGCTTCGCCAGAGATTGAAGACGGGCGGTGGATATGCTCAATGCATGTGAAACCGAAGGTTGG
>Ga0247735_1000403_pt1 | contig 16980 bp, 16 predicted proteins | sample UWRJL178409R2_FD_180934 | JGI IMG/M metagenome (GOLD analysis project Ga0247735, IMG submission 180934) | Plant litter microbial communities from Arlington Agricultural Research Station in Wisconsin, United States - UWRJ-L178-409R-2 | ecosystem: Environmental > Terrestrial > Plant litter >... | reverse complement strand
GGTGGCGCGACCGAGATGAAGCCGCGGATTTCCGGGCGGCGCATCAGGAGCTGCATGCCGATCCACGCGCCGAAGCTGACGCCGGCGATCCAGGTGGTCGAGGCCTCAGGGTGGAAGCTCTGCACCCAGTCGAGCGCGCTGGCGGCATCCGAGAGCTCGCCGACGCCATTGTCGAACGTGCCCTGGCTCTTGCCGACGCCGCGGAAGTTGAAACGCAGGGTAGCGAAGCCGCGGCGCTGAAAGGTCTTGTAGAGTTCCTGCACGATGCGGTTGTTCATCGTGCCGCCCGACGAGGGATGCGGATGCAGGATCATCGCGACGGGCGCGCGCGGGCGCGGCGCGGGAGCAAAACGACCTTCGAGGCGGCCGTCGGGACCGGGAAAAATGACTTCTGGCATGTGACCTGCTGACAAAAATTCGATGAGCGCGTGGGCTGCGCGGAATTGGGCCGTATATAGGCATGAAGCGCTTCGGCGCAATCATTGTGCTTCTGGAGACCATGGCACTTGGCCGACCGTATCTATCTCGATCATGCCGCGACGACGCCAATGTTGCCCGAAGCGATAGCGGCGATGGCCGGGGGCATGGCGCGCTGGGCCAACCCTTCCTCGCCCCACGCCGAAGGGCGGGCTGCGCGGGCGTCATTGGAGGAAGCGCGGGGCCGGATCGCGGCGGCTTATGGCTGGACTGGTGAGACGATCCTGACCAGCGGGGCAAGCGAATCGCTGGGCATCGCGTTGAACCGTTCGGTCGCCGAACGCAGGGTGATCACTGCGGTGGAGCATGATTCGGTGATGCGCGCCGCGCTGGATGCGGCGGTGCTGCCGGTGGATGCGGCGGGCCGGATCGACATGGCAGCACTGGGCAAGGCTCTGGAGGGCCCCGGGCGGACACTTGTCGCGGTGCAATGGGCCAATAGCGAGACCGGCGTGCGCCAGCCGGTCGCTGCCATCGCCGCGATTGTCCACGCCGCAGGCGGCCTGGTGCTGGTGGATGCCGCGCAGATGCCGGCAGGCGCGGATGGCGAGGTGACGGCGCACGCCGATTTCGTGGCGATCTCGGCGCACAAGCGTGGCGGGCCGCCGGGTATCGGCGGGCTGCTGGTGCGCGATGTCGCGACGTTGATCCCGACCGGCGGGCAGGAGCGCGGCTATCGCGCCGGGACCGAGAATCTGCCGGGCGCGCTGGGGTTCGCGGCGGCGCTTGGCGTGGCGGAGGATGTCGACCGGCTGGCCATGTTGCGGCTGAAGCTGGACGACGCCATCGCCCGCTCGGGCGGCGAGGTCGTGGCGCGGGGCCAGCATCCGGTGATCGGCGCCTATCGCATGCGCGGGCTCGCCGCGACGACTCAGCTGATCCGGTTCGACATGGCGGGCATCGCGGTATCGGCGGGCAGTGCCTGCTCGTCGGGCAGCATGAAGCCCAGTCATGTGCTCGGCGCGATGGGATGGAGCGTCGAGGCCTCACGTGAGGTCGTGCGGGTGAGCTTTGGGCGCTCGACGACCGAGGCGGATATCGACGCGTTCATCGCCGAATGGCGCAGTGTGTCGCGCGCGGCGCGGGCGTTCGCGGCATGATCTATCTCGATTATCAGGCGACCACGCCGCTTGCGCCCGAAGCGCTTCAGGCGATGTTGCCCTGGCTTCAGAATCAGCATGCCAACCCGCATTCCGCCCATGCGCCGGGGCGCGCGGCGAAGGCGGCGGTCGAAGTGGCGCGGGAGTCGGTGGCTGCCCTGCTGCCGGCTGGCGGATCGCTGAGCTTCACCGGCGGGGCAACCGAAGCGATCAACTGGGCGATCAAGGGTGTGGGTGCGGGCGGCATCGTCACGCTCGCGACGGAGCATGCGGCCACACTCGACACGGTCTGGGCACTGGCGCGGGCGGGCAGGGCAGCGACCGTGCTTCCAGTAAAGTCCGATGGGCTGATCGATCTCGACGCGGCGCGGGCGGCCATTCGGCCCGGGACGGCGCTGGTCGCGGCGATGCTGGTCAACAACGAGATCGGCGTGATCCAGCCGATCGCCGAGCTCGCGACGATCGCGCATGAGGCGGGTGCGCTCCTGCTGTGCGACGCGGTTCAGGGCTATGGCCGGACGCCCATTCCGGACGGCTGCGACATGATCGCGATCTCGGCGCACAAGATTCACGGGCCGAAAGGCGTCGGCGCGTTGTGGATCCGAAATGGCGTGGCGATCGAGCCGTTGCTACATGGCGGCGGACAGGAGACCTCGGGCCGGTCGGGCACCTTGTCGCCGGCGCTGTGCGCCGGGTTCGGCGCGGCTGCGCGGCTGGCGGCGGATCATGCGGACGACGATACGGCGCATGTCGCCGACCTGTGGGCGCTTGCGAACGAGCGGCTGGGCGACGGCTGGGTGGTCAACGGGTCGGTCGAGCAGCGCTATCATGGCAACGTCAATATCCGCCGGGAAAGGCTCGACGTGAATCGGCTGATGTCCGAATTGCGTGATATCGCCTTTTCGGCGGGCTCGGCCTGTGCCAGCGGATCGGGTCGGTCGAGCCATGTGCTGCGCGCGATCGGCTTGAGCGACGCGCAGGCGCGCTCGAGCATCAGGCTTGGCTTCGGCCGATATACGACGGAAGAGGAACTGGTGATCGCCATCGACCGGATCAATGCCGCCGCGGCGGCGCAGCGGATCGCCGCCTGATGCGGGTGCGCTTCATCCGAATCGACGGCTCGATCAGCGATGTCGAGGCGAAGGCTGGCGACCGGCTGCTCGAAGTGGCGCAGGCCGATGGCCAGCCGCTCGAGGGGACGTGCGAGGGACAGATGGCGTGTTCGACCTGCCACGTCATCCTCGACGCCGCGGACTTCGACCGGCTGCCACGCCCGAGCGAGGATGAGGAGGACATGCTCGACCTCGCCGCCGGCGCGACGCGGACCAGCCGTCTCTCCTGCCAGATATGGCTCGACGAAACGCTCGATGGGCTGACGGTACGGATTCCGGGTGAAGTTCGGAACATGCAGGGCCGTTGATCATTACGCCTGCGTGCTTTCATGGCACGCAGGAGAAGATACCCATGAAAATCTTGGCATTGATGGCGGCGGGCTTGCTCGGCGCGGCAGCGCTCACCCCCGTTCCGGCAGCCGCGGCGGGCGCTGGCCAGCGAGTCGTGCATGAGCGGACGGAAACGCGCCACGTCACCCACAATCGCCGCGATCGCTGGCGCTGGAAGACGGTGTGCCGGACCAAGTGGCGCAACCATCACCGCACCCGCGTGTGCACCAAGGTTCGCTACCGCCGCTAAAACCGGCTTGATCACGCCGCCCGGCTCCCCCATATGCGCCGCGGGAGTCGGGCGGACGTGGTCGTCGCCAACCCGGTCAGATCCGGAAGGAAGCAGCCGCAACGATTTCGCCGCGGGTCGTTCCGGCTCCCACCCCGCCCATCTAAAAACCTGCTGATCTCTGGCGTCGCGGATCGCGACAGCCTAGATGGATCGCAATGTCCGACTCCTTCGATCTTGGCGAACCGCCCCAGCCTGCAAAGGCGGAAGTTTACCGCGTCCTCGCGCGCAAATACCGGCCGCAGACCTTTGCCGAGCTGATCGGCCAGGATGCGATGGTCACGACGCTGGCCAACGCGATCAAGCGCGGGCGGCTGGCGCATGCATTCCTGCTGACCGGCGTGCGCGGGGTGGGCAAGACCTCGACCGCGCGGCTGATCGCCAAGGCGCTCAACTGCATCGGGCCGGACGGCAATGGCGGGCCGACGATCGACCCGTGCGGCGTGTGCGAGCCGTGCCGTGCGATCGCTGAAGGGCGCCATATCGACGTGATCGAGATGGACGCCGCGAGCCATACCGGTGTGGACGATGTGCGCGAGATCATCGACGCGTCGCGCTATTCGGCGGTGTCGGCGCGGTTCAAGATCTACATCATCGACGAAGTGCACATGCTGTCGAAGAACGCGTTCAATGCGCTCCTCAAGACCCTGGAAGAGCCGCCGGCGCATGTGAAGTTCCTGTTCGCCACGACTGAGGTGAACAAGGTGCCGGTGACCGTGCTGTCGCGCTGCCAGCGGTTCGACCTGCGCCGCATCCCGGCGGACAAGCTGGCGGAGCATTTCGGGCGCGTCTGCGAGGCGGAGGGCGTCGAGACCGAGCCCGAGGCGCTGGCGCTGATCGCGCGGGCGGCGGAAGGATCGGCACGCGACGGGCTGTCGATTCTCGACCAGGCGATCGCTCATGCGGGCATCGAGGGTGAGGGCGTGAAGGCGGCCGCGGTGCGCGAGATGCTCGGTCTGTCCGATCGTGGCGCGATCCGCGACCTGTTCGGTCTGGTGCTGGGCGGGGACGGGCAGGGCGCTCTGGCGGCGCTTCGGCGGCAATATGATTTCGGGGTCGATCCACTCGGCGTGCTGCGCGCGATGCTGGAGACGGTGCATGCCACGACGCTGGTGAAGCTGGGGACCGCGCCCGAGGCCGGGCAAGCGGTGGAGGAACGCGAGGCGCTGGCCGAATGGGCGAGCAAGCTGAGCTTCGCCTCGTTGCACCGGCTTTGGCAATTGTTGCTCAAGGGGCATGACGAGGTCGCGCGTGCGGCATTGCCGATAGAAGCGTGCGAGATGGCGCTGTTGCGACTGATCCATGCCTCGACGCTGCCCGATCCGAGCGACCTGGCGCGGATGATCGCGAGCGGTGCCCCGATGGGCGGCGCCGCGCCTGTTGCGCCGGCCGCGCGCGCGCCGACGCAGCCGGTCGAGGCGAACTTGCCGAACAGCATCCGCGATCTGGTCGCCTTCCTCGAGGACAAGGGCGAGCATACGCTGGCGGTCAAGCTGACGCGCAGTGCCAGTGTCATCCGCTTCGACGCGCCCGAACTGGTGCTGAGTTCGTCACGGCCCTTGCCGGTGGACCTGATCCGCGAACTGAATAGCGAACTGAAGCGGCTGACGGGCAAGGCGTGGAAAGTTACCTCAGAAGACGCGCAGGGCGCGCCGACGATGCGGGAGGAGGAAGAGGCGAAGCGCAGCGAGATGCGGGCCGCCATCCTCGAAACCCCGGTTGTGAAGGCAGCGTTCGAGGCATTTCCCGAAGCCGAATTTCCCGAAGCCGAACTCGACCGCCTGATGGCGGCACAACGGAGCGTATCATGAAGAGTATCGAAGACATCATGGCCATGGCGCAGAACGTCCAGGCCGAGCTGACCAAGGCACAGGCCGGTCTCGACTCGATTGAGGTCGAGGGCGCTGCAGGTGGTGGCCTGGTCAAGGTCAAGGCGTCGGCCAAGGGCCGGATCATCGGGGTCGACATCGACGAATCGCTGCTCGCCGTCAGCGAGAAGCAGATGCTCGAGGACCTCATCGTCGCGGCGTTCAACGACGCCAAGGCGAAGGCGGATGCGGCGTCGAACGCGGAAATGTCCAAGATGACCAGTGGTATCCCGCTGCCGCCCGGGTTCAAGCTGCCCTTTTAACGGAGCATTCGGCCGCATTCCCGGCGCGCCCCAAGACGAGGGTTTCTTCCGCCGGAATTTACCGCAGGCATCCGTCCAGACCGTCGTTCCGCACGACGCCGACGCGGCGCGTAAGGGCGTTGCCGTGGCGACGGGTGAAGCCCTTGGCGCCGATGACGGCGCGCTTCTTGGGAAGCGGCAGCACGGCGGCGATCTTGCCGGCCTCGGCGGGGGTCATGCTGGACGCGTCGTGGTTGAAATAGCGCATCGAACCGGCGTTTACGCCATAGGTGCCGATCCCGGTCTCAGCGACGTTGAGATAGACTTCCATGATCCGGCGCTTGCCCCAGATCGTTTCGATCAGGACGGTGAAATATGCCTCCAGGACCTTGCGGGGATAGCCGCCGCCCTGGATCAGGAAAACGTTCTTGGCCGTCTGCTGGCTGATCGTCGAGCCGCCGCGGATGCGGCCGCCGCGCGCGTTGAGCGCATAGGCCTTGGCCAGGGCCGTAAAATCGAACCCGTGATGCGTGCAGAAATTCCCGTCTTCGCCGGCAATTGCCGCCCGCGCCATGTCCGGATCGATCCGTGACAACGGCATCCAGGATTTGGTGATGCCATGCCCGCTCATCGCATCGCCGAGCATGGTGAGGGTCACTGGCGGCGGCACGAAGCGATACAGCACCACCATGAATACGGACAGCAGGATGAAGGCGCCGATCGCCTTGAAAAACCATGCGATCAGGCGGCGTAGAAACGAACGGCGGGGTTTCATGTGGTGGTCGGTTTCCGGATCGTCGAAAGGCGCGTCGTCATGCACCCCCGGGCTGCTGGTTTGAATCGATGTCGCCCGCGCGGTTGAGCGCGGTCGCTTGGGGTCTGTCCCGAGTTCCGATGGCGGCCCCCGCTCGTCGCTCATGCCGCTGTCTAGGCGAGGGACGCGGGCGTGGTAAACCGGTTTGCGACCGGCAATGTCGCGATCAAGGCCCGAGCGGCATCGATGCCCGTTTCATAAGCGCCGTGCGCGGTCGAGAAGTCGGTATGGGAACAGGCCTCGCCCGCGAAGAACAGGCGGTCCTCGACCGGCGCCGCAAGCACCGCGCGCTGGGCTGCGGCGCCGACACGCGCGTGCGAATAGGAGCCGTGGATGTGCGGCTCGGCGCGCCAGCGGGTGGTGACGAGGGGCGTCAGCCGGTTCCGCCACTCGCTGCCGAGCAACGCGACCAATTCGCGGATGGCGAAGTCCGCGGCGGCGCCGTCTCCTTCCGTCTCCAGCGCTTCTGCGCAATCGCCGCCGAAGAAGCATTCGATCAGCGGCAAGCCGAACAGGCCGAGCCTGTAGCTTGCAGTGTGATTGCTGTGCGGGTCGCCGACCAGATGGCCGTTGTTGGGAAGCTCCACGCCGTCGACGCGCAGATAGACCTTGTCGGCGAGGCCGAGCGGCAGGGCGGTGGCGGCCTCGTGCTTCTGGGGGAGAGGCGGGTCGAAGACGAGCCCTTCTTCGGCAAGCGCGGTCGTTGGCACGCACATGATAGCGGCGCGGGTTTCGATGGTGCCTCGGTTCGTCTCGATCTTGAGGACCGGACCGCGATGGTCGATGCGGCTGACGACGGTGTCGAGCTGAACCGCGACGTCCTGCGCATGCCGGGCGACCAGCGTGCCATAGCCTTCGCGCACCGCCCAGTTGTCGTCGGTCGCAGCATCCTCATAGGCGGCCCAGTCGTGGAGCGAGACCTGCGCCAGCGGCGCGCCATTGGCATAGCCCGAGATCGCATCGATCAGCGGGCGCCAGGGATCGTCAGGAGCGATGAACGAGGAAAGGGGCTGGTCCGGCCCATCGAGCGCGGCATGAGCTGCCTTTTGCCAGCGAGACCAGGCCTGGGCATATGCCTGTTGTTCCTCGGGTGGGAAGCCGAGATCGCGCCATTGTGCGCGCCAGTTGGCGGGAGAGCGATCGACGGTGAAACCATAGGTTTCGGCCAGTGGCGTCCACGGATTGCGCCTGGCGGAGTGGAGCCAGCCGCAGCCCAGATCGATCGCCATGCCGTGGATATGGACGCTGCGAGCTCTGCCGCCGAGACGGTCACCCGCCTCGACCAGCATCACATCGAGCCCCGCATCGTGGAGCCGCCTGGCGGCGGCGATACCTGCGGCGCCGGCGCCGACGACGATTGCGTCAGCGCCGCCCATCGCCTTAGGCTGCGACCAGCATCCGCTTGTCGCCGGCAAGGCGCATCATCGCCTTTTGCAGCTTCTCGAAGGCGCGAACCTCGATCTGACGGACACGCTCGCGGCTGACGCCATAGACCTGGCTCAGTTCCTCGAGGGTCTTGGGATCGTCGGTCAGGCGACGCTCGGTCAGGATGTGCTTCTCGCGCTCGTTGAGGTCGTCCATCGCGGAGACGAGCATGCCGTGACGCACATCCGCTTCCTGTGCGTCCGCCACGACCGAGTCTTGCAAGGGCGCGTCATCCTGCAGCCAATCCTGCCACTGGCCTTCGCCGTCTTCGCGCATCGGCACGTTGAGCGAGGTGTCGCCGCCCATCGACATGCGGCGGTTCATGCTGGTGACCTCGTCCTCGGTCACCCCCAGATCCTTGGCGATCTTGGCGAGATGCTCCGGCGACAGGTCGCCGTCCTCGAACGCGTCGAGCTTGGACTTCATCCGGCGCAGGTTGAAGAATAGCTTCTTCTGCGCCGCAGTGGTGCCCATCTTCACCAGGCTCCACGAGCGCAGGATGAATTCCTGGATCGAGGCGCGGATCCACCACATCGCATAGGTCGCGAGACGGAAGCCGCGATCGGCCTCGAACTTCTTCACGCCCTGCATCAGGCCGATATTGCCCTCGGAGATCAACTCCGACACGGGCAGGCCATAGCCGCGATAGCCCATCGCGATCTTCGCGACGAGGCGGAGGTGGGACGTGACGAGCTGCGCCGCCGCGTCGGTGTCGCCATGCTCCTCGAAGCGCTTGGCGAGCATATATTCCTGCTCGGGCGCGAGGATCGGAAACTTCTTGATCTCGGACAGGTAGCGGTTGAGGCTAGCCTCTCCGCCGAGTGCGGGGATCGTCGCCGGGACGTTGCTGCCGCTTGCCATGATCAAATCTCCCTTACTGATGCGACGTCCCTACAATGAGGCGACGTGCGCTTGAACCTATACGTTGAGTCTATCGAACAGTTCCTGCATGTCCGCAGGCATTTCGCTATCGAATGCCAAAGTGATGCTTTCGACGGGGTGAATGAACCCGAGCCGTGCGGCGTGCAATGCCTGTCGACGGAAATCCAGGGTTTCCAAAATGGACCGGTGGACTGGTTTTGTTCTACCATAAACCGGGTCCCCAAGCAAGGGGTTCCCGATCGAGGCCATGTGAACACGCACCTGGTGGGTGCGGCCGGTTTCCAGCCGGCATTCGACCAGAGCGGCTTCCTTGAGCCGTTCCAATGTCTTGTAGTGCGTGACCGCGCGCTTGCCATTCGCCACGATCGCGATCTTCTTGCGGTTCGCGGGCGAGCGAGCGAGCGGGGCGTCGATCTTGCCCTCCGACGGAAGCGGGCGACCCGTCACGATTGCCTTGTACCGGCGATCGATGCTGTGATCGTGAAACTGTTTCGCCAGGCCTTCATGCGCCCGGTCGGTCTTGGCCGCGACCATCAGCCCCGACGTATCCTTGTCGATGCGGTGGACGATGCCGGGCCGCGCCACGCCGCCGATGCCCGACAGGCGCCCGGCGCAGTGATGGAGCAGCGCGTTGACCAGGGTGCCGTCGAAATTGCCGGCGGCGGGATGGACGACGAGCCCCGCCTGCTTGTCGATCACGATCAGGTGATCGTCCTCGAACACCACGTTCAGCGCGATATCCTGCGCCTCGTTGTGCGCTGGTGTCGGTAGCGGGACCGCGACGGTAAAGACGCTGCCGGCAATTGCCCTGCGCGAAGGATCGCGGGCAGGCGCGCCGTTTTCGTCGGTGACGGCACCGGAGGAGAGCAGGGCCTTCAGGCGCTCGCGCGACATGGTCGGCACCGCATCTGCCAAAGCGCGATCGAGACGCCAGCCACCGGCCGCGTCCGAGATGCGTGCCTCGATATTTGTAACCCCCCGATCCATGCCGTAGCCATGTGGGAATGGGGTATGGAATTTCAAGCACTCTCCTGGCGAGACTGCTAACCGACGCGAAAAATTCCCCGGAGGCGGAGGTTTGCGGGCTGCTGTTCGGTAGTGAAGCGCGGATCGAGGCTGCCGAGGCGTGCGCGAATGTGGCGCCGGAACCGGCGCGGACGTTCGAGATCGACCCGGCGGCGCTGTTCGCGGCCCATCGGCGCATGCGGGGCGGGGGGGCGAGGGTGATCGGGCATTATCATTCGCACCCTTCCGGCGAGGCGGTGCCGTCGGCACGGGATGCGGCGCAGGCGATGGGGGATGGCGCGCTGTGGCTGATCCTGACGGCGCGCGAGGCGCGGTTGTGGCGGACGGATCGTGCCGATGCCTTCGAGGCGGTCGAGCTGGAGGTTGAAGACGCGGGAAGTAAAACGCATCCCGGTGGGTGAAAACCGCACAGTAAAAGGGGATTTGCGCCACCCGACGTCGACCCCGATTTTTCGGACAGCCTCCCCGGCGATGTACGAAAAGGCACAGACAAGCGGGTGTGCGTGTACCCGGCAGGCAAAATCTACCAGTGATCTGCTGGGATGGGTGAGGATTAATAGCTTTCATCTATTTCCCGATTTATGAGAATGGGTCACCGCGACTGGCGGTCTTCATAGGCATCGAATGCCGCACCGTACGAGTTGAGCGAAGATCTTCGTTGGCGGAATTCGATCCGGCCAGGCAAGCGGACCGGATCGTTGGCGGGGGCGTGAACGACGCGACGTGTCGCCAGGGCAGTTGGAGGGTGCGGGCCAATCAGACCGGTTTGCGACGGGGGCGGCGTCGCACCTTGGGGCGCCATTCCTCGGGCCGGCGATTGCTCAACCAGCGGAGCGCGACTTTCGGATCGGCGAGTACCTGGTGCCGGCAATCGACATGGACGGGGCGCGGGCTGTTGCGGTCGAAGACGTGCTCGGCCAGATAATTATAGCCGGTCGCGCGTTTGAACATACTTGGCTCCACCAGCCCGGCATGATCGCCGCGCCCCATCGCGACGGCGAGACCGAACTCGGGATATCGGTCTAGCCAGCGGTACAGGGTGGCGACGCTGACCGAAAATACCTTGGCCAGGCCGGCATTGTCGGTGCCGAGCCGACAGAGCAGGCGCGCTTGTCGGGCGAAGGCGGGATCGTAGCGGGTGGGGCGTCCTCTTTTCATGGGACGAGGATGATGCGGTTTCGCCGAGGTTTGAATCGATGGCGGGTTTTATGCGGTGGCGGTGGCTTGCGTCAGATGTCTTGCCACGCGGAGAAAGTTGCGGCCTGGCCGTGTATGTTGCCGGCCTTGTCGATCAGTTGCCAGATGACCCCGTTCTCGATGCGGAAGCGTCGGCCGGATTTCGCGATGCGTAAGCCGGCATAGTCGGCGACAAAGCCGTTGCGCGCGACCTTGTCCAGCAAGCGCTGGCGCTCCGCGCGGTCGGGCGCCTCGGCTGAGAGGCGCGAGGGCAGGGTGACAAACTCGTCCCATGGATATTCGAAGCAGGCTTGGGCGGCGCGGTTGGCGTAGATAAAGCGCGGATCGCTTTCGGTATTGTGTGCCAGCACCACGAACGGGGCGTCCTGATAGAGCCAGGCAGAATCCTGCCCGGCCACCACGAGAGGTGCACCTGTCAGGTGCGCATAGCTGCCAGCGAGCAGGTGGAAAAAGTCCTGTTCGATGGTGAAACCAGCAGGAAAAGCGGGGACTATTCGCATGATATTTGTCCCGCCGCCCCGGAAAGTTGGGCGGCGGCCGGTGCCAGCAAGCTGAATATCGGTTTCACTGTAAATTTCTGTGGCATAGTCGATACGCCGATCACCAGGGAATTGTGTCGATGAGCCGATGGTCTCACCTTTTTTTCGGGCGAGAGAACGAGCTTGGCGCGTTGCGCACGGCGTGGCAGCGGGCAAAAGCGGGAAGCCCTCAAATTGTGCCGATCATTGCGGAAACGGGTTATGGTAAGACGCGCCTGGCGCAGGAATTCTTCAATTGGCTGTCATCGGTAGAGGATGGCGTAGGCGGGGACGGCTATTGGCCTGACTGCTTGCTGCGCGTGGCCGACAATCTTCAGCCCAATCCAAGCGTCGACGCCTGCGCTGTGGATGGGAGGTCGATTCCGTTTCTATGGTGGGGCCTTCGACTTTCCGACCCCGGCGAACGCAATGAGATCGCCACAACGGCGTTGCGCACTGGCGAGGAGTATTTGAAGGCGCACCTGGCGGCCTATTCGCGCACGCTTGCGATCAACGAAAAGCGACGACAGCAGGCGATCTCCGGCAGCCTCAACGTAACGGATATCGCTATGAATATCGCGGGCGGACTGCCCGTGATCGGCACGGTGTTCGCCATCCTCGGAACCGGCAAGACGTTGGTTCAGGGCGGGCTCGAAGTCTATCGCCTGGAAACGGAAATCGGCGCGCTCAGGGAGAGTGGTGCGGGGCCTGGTGCTGCCGCCGCCTCGAACCGAACAGATCTGGTCGACATGATCGTCTCGGATCTGCGTTGCGTAGCTCATGCGCCGCCGACCGGCATGACCGCAGTGCCCATCGTCATATTGCTGGACGACCTTCATTGGGCGCGGAAAGATGAGGCTCTTTGCGCGCTGGTGGAAAGACTGTTGGCCATAGCGGGCCGTGAACGATGGCCATTGCTGGTGATCGCCACATGCTGGGAACAGGAGTGGCAGCGGACCGACGCGGCGGGCGTAAAATCGTTGATGACGGCCGACGGCGTGGAATGCCACCCGCTTTTCCTGCGACGAGCCCCCGATCTTGCGGAGATGGTGAGGTTTGCTTTCCCGGGGCTCACACCGTCGCAGGTAACGCTGCTACTCGATCAGGCGGACGGCAATCCCCGCTTCCTCGACGAATTGCTGAATCGACTGGACCGCGCGCCCAAACTCTTCGTGCAGCGCGATCGCGAAGGACCCCTCACGAAGGAAGGAGAGGCGCTGATCGCGACCGAGACGTTCGAGGACGCAGTCTTGGATCGCCTTCAGGCCACGCCAGTGCACGTCCAGGCCGCACTGGGCCTGGCCAGCCTGCAAGGAATACGCTTTTCCGGCAGAATCGTTGAAGCGACCGCCCAGCGCCTCGATCTAGTCCAGACTCAGCTTGGCCTTACGGAAGGCGAAAACCCGTACGCGTTCATTTCCAGCGAAGCCTTCGACGCAAGCGAATTCCGTGCACGCGCCTATTTCGAGGTGGCCAAGTCCAATCTCCCGAACATAGCCGATCTTGCCGTTGCCGAAGCCGCGCTACGGGCGGAACTGACCAAACCACTGGGAGGCGGCGCGGCAGCTGATGCGTCGGTTCCGGATGACGTGCTCGAAGCCCAGATCGCGCTGTTCGAAAGCTCCGTTCTGGAAGAGCGCAATGCGGCGCTCGCCGCGGTTGCCGAATTGGTCCGCCGCTCCAATGCCCGTCACGATTACCGCACCGCGGGGCGGCTCGCCAGGATCTGGATAAACCGATGGACCTCCGGTTCGCCGGTGAATGCCGAGACATCGGACATGTACACGATGTACAACGCCGTTGAAGCGATCGGCGACCACGAGGCCGCGCTCGCGATGGCGCAAAGCCTGCTCGACAATGCCGTCCGTCGAAAGGAGGAATATCCGGAAAGGGATGAACGTGCACAACATGCGAGCGCCCTGCTCTTGCTAGGGGATAGCCACCGCGCGATGGAAGGATATGCGGCCGGACTCCCTTATTATCGCGAGGCGGCCGTCACGATCGATATCCTGGCGCGTGAAAGTGGGTCGGCCGATGACCGGCGTCGATATTGGACGGCGAGATCTCGCATCGCGATGGCGCTCAATCAGACGGGCGAGCGCGACGCTGCAATCGAGATCTGGCGTGAGGAACTCGCCGCGCGGGAGGAGATTCCGCCCGACTCCCTGACCCCTCATGAACGCCGGGACCTCGGTGTGCTGCTGCAATATCTGGCGGATATGGTGCGCGTCGACGAGGGCGATGAAGCAGCACTTGGTATGTACGAGCGTTCGCTGGCACTGCACACGGATCTCGTCGCGGAAACCGGAGAGCGGTTATCGCGCCGCGATGAAAGCGTTCTCCAGTGCCGAGTCGGCGATGTACTATTTGCGCAAGGACGTTTCGTGGAGGCCGCAGCCTCATATCAGCGATCAACTGCGACCCGGGAGGATCTCTATCACCAACTTGGGAGCGCCGAGGCACGATTGGACCTGGAAGACAGTCTGGTTCGAATGGGCAATGCTCTCAGTTCTGGTGGCGATCCGACAGGCGGGCTCGAGTGTCTAAGAAGGGCGCTGCCCCTGCGGCGCATGAGGGCGGCCGAAGTGGGAACGCTGTATCCCAGACGCGAACTGGTGCAGATGCTTCTGGCCATAGGCAATATCGTCCGCACTAGTGGCTCGTTGGATGAAACGCTGGCCGCCTATCGGGAAGGGCTGGATGAAGCACGATCGCTTCGCGCCGCGTTCGAAACCGCCAATTCGATCTATACCGAGGCACTTTTTCATTCGCAAATGATGAAGGCATATTGGGCGCGTTTCAGGGTTTTGCAGGCATGGCGCGAATGGCGGGCGTTCTCTGTTCTGTCGCGCCAAGTCTCTTCCATTCTGGCTTCGAACGGCCGGAGTTTCGTGCAGATATTTTCCGCCATACGCTCCGGCACAATCCCCGATCTTGTCATGCTGGATGATGGGACGGTCGCCGAACAAGCGCCGGCAGATGTAATCCTCCCGGATGTGATTGACACCGGGTCCGAGCGGACCGGGCCGCGAGCACCGGAAACTGAGGCCGGAATCCATGGGGACCAGCCGGCGATTGCGCCGATTGCCATCGGGCCGGATGGCGACGGCAGCATTCCCCGGAACAGCATGTGCAATTGCGAATCCGGACTGCGCTACAAGCACTGCCATGGACGCGTCGGCGGGATGTCGTCGATCGAGGAGCATTGATTTTCGCCAGCCGGCCGGTGGCTGAGCGCAGGGTTCCTCATGTCACCAAAGGAGAGCGGCACCGGAACGCCGTTCGAGCAGCGGCTCCGTATTGGCCACGGATGTCTAACGGTTACTCGTCCGCCATGCCCTCGATGCTTCTACGTTCGCCCTCGCGTTCGGAGCGCTGCTGCTTTGCATCGACTGGGAGGCCGATGTCGGCTGCGCCGGGCGCCCCGGGACGGCAGCTTGCCTAGCCGGACAGCGGCGCTCGACAGTCCGGTGTTCGCGCGGTTCGGGCTGCTGATCGCCTTCACCTTTTCCGGCGCAGCGTCGCGCTTCGATACGCGCCGGGACCTGATCGTGCAGGACGCCAACGCGATCGGCACCCAGTTGCTGGCGGCAATCAACGACATAATCGATGTCATCACGACCGGGCGATGGCGACGCAGATGCACCCGCCGGGCGTCGTCTAGGTTCTGCTGCTCTGCCTTGCCGTTGCGAGCGCGTTGCTTTGCCGGATACGGCGTGGGCGAGGCGCGTGCCCGGCACTGGCTCCACAGCAGGATCCGCTGCGATTGTATGTCATCGTCGATTTCAAGCATGCACGGATGGGCAGCATGCCCGGCGGGCGCTTGTTGCGATCCCGGCACCTATCGGTCTTGAGCCCGGCCATTATCGGAAGAATGGTGTCGGGCGAGGCCGCAATCGGCGGTCGCTGCCACCGCTTCCTGGGCCCGATCGCAACGTGCCGCCAAGTTTATCTCAGTCTCTCATGCGCTCTTGCATGGTCGCCGCCTTAGAAATGACGTCCGGAGGATCGCGTCTCTGCTTGTAGCGCCGTCGACCGGCCGGATCGCAGGCCTGGTCGGTCGCAAAAACGTGGCCGCCGGTCACCGTTCCGCGGCATGCGACGAGTCGGTGTACCGGCGCGGCGGTGGGTGCCTGCGTCGCGTCGGCTTACCGGTAGCGTCGATCCCGCTATTGGCTGCAAAAGCGGATGCAGGACTTGTCGATGAACTGTGCAGGATCATCATGATGACTCCGCGCGACTTGCGCATATCGCCCGGCATCGCCAGAACGGCGCACGATCATTTTGCCCGGAGCCTATCCATTCCATGACCATCAGCCCGGTCGATTTTGCCAGCCTGTTATGCTCCCGCCTATGCCACGACCTGCTGAGCCCGGTGGGGGCGCTCAATAACGGGCTGGAATTGCTCGCCGACGAGCATGATCCGGAAATGCGTCAGCGGTGCCTGGAACTGCTTTCCGAGAGTGCCAAGGCATCCGCCAACAAGCTGAAGTTCTTCCGGCTGGCCTTTGGTGCGGCAGGCGGGTTCGGCGAGACAGTCGATGCGCGCGAAGCGCGGGCCGCGATCGAGGGGCTGTTCGGCGACAATCACCGGGTCAATCTCGGCTGGCTGGTCGAGGATGCGACCCTGCCCAAGGCAGCGATCAAGGTGCTGCTCAACCTGGCGCTGATCGGCGGTGACGCGCTCATCCGCGGCGGGCAACTCGATGTCGGGGCGGAGGCGGTGGACGGTAATGTCGAGATCGTCGTGCGGGCAGACGGGCCGCGCATCGTTCTCGACAATGAACTGCGCACCACGCTGCAGAGCGGGCAGCAGGGAGATACCCTGATCACGCCGCGCGCGGCGGCCGCGTTCCTGGTGCACTCGCTGGTCGCCGAGGGCGGTGGCTCGGTGCAGGTTTCCGATCCCGGTGAGCCGGTGCTGCTGTTTGGGGCGGCGTTTCGGGGGTGACGCTATACGTCCCTCTCCTTCAGGGGCCTCGAATAAAAGGCGCGAGGATCGGCTAATTCCGCCTTCCGGTTAAACGCCCCTTTAACCACTTCCGATCCATGGTCACCGCGCATCCCCGGGGGCCCATGGACGATCTTCTTCAGGAATTCATCGCGGAGACGCGCGAGACGCTCGAGGCGCTCTCGGGCGAGATCGTCGCGTGGGAAGCCGCCCCCGACGATCGCGATCGGCTCGATGCCATTTTCCGCTTCGTGCATACGGTGAAAGGGAGCTGCGGTTTCCTCGATCTGCCGCGCCTGGCGCGACTGAGCCACGCCGCCGAGGACGTACTTGCCGCGGTCCGGTCGGGCGAGCGTCACCCCGATACGCAGTTGGTCAACGCCGTGCTCGCGATCGTCGACCGGATCGGCGAGATCGTCGAGGCGATCGATGCTGGTGTACCGCTCGACGATACGGGTGAGGAAATGCTGGTTTCCGCGCTGGAGGAAGGATCGGCGGTCCCGACTCAGGCGCATGCGCCGATCGCCTCGCGCAACCCGACCCGTAGTGTGCGCCTGAACGTCGACCTGCTCGACCGGATGATGAGCGGCATGTCCGACATGGTGCTGGCCCGTAACGAGCTGGCCCGGCGCCTGCGCGACGATGGCGCCGATCCGACCGTCGAGGCGGCGCTCGAGCGACTCTCGCTGACCGTCGCCGAGATGCGCGACACCGTCACGCGAACCCGGATGCAGAAGATCGATGCCCTG
>Ga0247735_1000402_pt1 | contig 17108 bp, 8 predicted proteins | sample UWRJL178409R2_FD_180934 | JGI IMG/M metagenome (GOLD analysis project Ga0247735, IMG submission 180934) | Plant litter microbial communities from Arlington Agricultural Research Station in Wisconsin, United States - UWRJ-L178-409R-2 | ecosystem: Environmental > Terrestrial > Plant litter >... | reverse complement strand
CATCGGGTTCCTCCGCAAGCGCATCGCGATCACCGAGGACTACGACGGCGCGAAGGTCCGCACCGTTATCGACGGCAAAAAGGTCTTTACGCCGATCCTCATTGTGTTCATCGCCCTGGGCACCACGGACATCGTGTTTGCGCTCGACTCGATCCCCGCAATCTTCGGTATCACGCAGAGCCCGTTCATCGTGTTCGCGGCGAACATCTTCGCGCTGATGGGACTCCGCCAGCTGTACTTCCTGCTCGGCGACCTCATCGACAAGCTGGTGTACCTCAAGTACGGCATCGCGTTTATCCTCGCCTTCATCGGTGTGAAGCTGTTCTTCCACGCCCTGCACGAGAACGAACTGCCCTTCATCAACGGTGGGCAGCACGTCGAGTGGGCACCCGAGATCGACACGTTTACGTCGCTCGGTGTCATCGTCGCTTCGATGGCCGTCGCGGTTATCGCAAGCCTCCTCAAGATCCGCAGCGACAACAAGCGACTCATCGCGGCCGGCGAGCAGCCGAAGTCCGTGTCGGAGGCGCTGCACTCGGAGTCAGCCGATCACAACGTCGACGCCGACGTGACCACGGACGACGGAAAGCCCCGAGACTAACCCGCACCACGCGTCTCATCCGGCCCGCCACTCGAGCAGTACAACTCTCGAGTCGCGGGCCGTTCGCGTTCCTGCGCGTGTGCAGAACGTTCTGCGCGTCGGAACAATGTTGGTAGCTTAGGCAGACGAGAAACTATCGGTTCGGGGGAATCAACGGTGCAGTCAACGACGGTCATTCCGTTGCCCTCCGGCGAAGCCCGCCTGGTCGTCTCGGCACAGACCGCGATCGGCACAGTCCGGTCGGTCAACGAAGACAGCTATTTGGCGGCAACGCCCCTGTTTGTCGTCGCGGATGGAATGGGTGGTCACGAACGCGGTGACCGAGCCAGTCAGACCGTGGTCGCTGTTCTCCAGGACCAGCTCCAGGAGGGCACTCTCCCCACTCCCGCCATGGTGCTCACCGCCATCACCGATGCGAACGTCGCCGTGCGCGCACTCACCGGTGACAACGGCCAGAGACTGATCTCAGGCACAACGCTTGCGGGACTCGCACTGGTCGAATCCCAAGAGGGCAGTGTGCACTGGATGGCCTTCAACGTGGGCGACTCCCGCATCTACAGCTGGAACGGTCGTGTGCTCGAGCAGCTCAGCGTTGACCATTCGGCCGTGCAAGAACTCGTCGACGCTGGCCAGATCACGGAGCTCGCCGCACGCTCGCATCCCGAACGCAACGTCATCACGCGTGCGGTCGGCGCCGAAGACCTCGTCGACGCGGACGTCTGGCTGCTTCCGATCGGCGGCGCGCAGTCCTTTGTTCTCTGCTCCGACGGGCTGACCAAAGAACTCGACGACACCGCGATCGCCCGGTTGCTCGCCGAGTACGGCTCTGACGGTGCCGCCCATCCGGCCACCATCGCCGACGCACTTGTCGACGCGGCGAACCGAGCCGGCGGAAAAGACAACATCACCGTTGTTGTGCTCGACTGCTCGATCGAGGGCGCGCACCTCGACGACGACAACACCAACGAACGCTCGCTTCTGGCGGCGCACCTCGAAGAAACTCGACCCAGGGCCTAGGGAACATCATGATTCAATACACTCCCGCTGATGCCGCCCACGGTCGGCTCCTCTTTGTCACCAACGATGCACTCCTCTATATAGGGGAATCGTCCGCCGGGGCAGACGAGGCGAACACGTCACCGGCTGACCTTCTCGACGCGCTGGGCAGCGACGACGTGATCCAGTCGGTTCTCGGACTTCTCACGAGCCGTGGACTGGGCGCGACGCCCGCATTCGCCCTCGCCAACTGGACCGCCGACTCCACCCTGCACGTTCTGGTGCGCGGCGGCCTCGATGTTCGGGTAGATCTCGCCTCCGGTACCGACACCATCAGTGGTTCGGGCGTCTCGACGTGGCGCGAAACCAGTGTGTCGGCTGTCTCCGGATTTACCGTGGGGGATGCCTCGGCTGACAGCTCTCTGTCGCTGCCGCTGGGTTCGGGTGTTGTCCGATCCACGGGTGCCCATGTTGTTCTGGATCGCAGCGGCGTTGCTGCGCCCACAGCAGGAGCGCATGCCGCTCCGGCTCCGGCACCAACCGCCGCACCCTCCGTAGCACCGACCGCCGCGCCAGCAGCCGTTGCTCCGCCTGCACGGACAACCGCGCCTGCACCGACCACTGCGCCTGCGCCGACCACTCCACTAGCAGCCGTGACGTCCGCAGCACCGGCGGCACCCGCCGGGATGCAGTGGCCGCCACCCTCGGCACCCCGTCCCGGGCAGACTCCGCCGAGTCCTGCCACACCAGCGACTGCTCCTCCGAATGCCACACCAGCGACCGCTCCTCCGGCTGCCGCCGCGGGAACTTTCGGCGCGACCATCACCCCTCCGGCTGCCGCGACGCCGCCCGCCGGGTCGGTCGCCGCATCTCCGGCATCCATCCCGACCTACATCACACTGCCCGATTCGGCCACACGCGCACCGGAACACACCATCGCCGAAGTCGCCGAGGTTGAACCCTCTGGGTATGAGCACCTCTTCGAAGAGACCGTTGTGCGCACCATCGAAGACGCCGCGGTGCGCCCGGCGGACGAGAACGACGCCGACGGAGCGGATGGCGCGGACAATGCCGACACCGCCAAAACGGGAAACACGTCGGGCGCTGCGGACAGCCCCACCGCAGACGATGGCGACCACGACGGCGAAACGATTATGAGCGGCGACCTCAATCGCGGTGACACCCGCGGTGGTCCCAGCGACGATGCGCCCCGAGTTCCCGAATCGCGTCAGCTGTTCCTCGAACTGTCGACCGGCGGGCGGGAAGCGCTCACCCAGCCGATTCTCGTCGGCCGTGCCCCGAGCGTCAGCAAGGTGTCGAGTGGACTCGTTCCGCGACTCGTCACCATCCCCGGTGACAAAGACATCTCCCGCAACCACGCCCAGTTCGCCCTCGAGGGTGACACCGTGGTGGTCACCGACCTGCACTCCCGCAACGGCACGGCCGTGATTCTGCCCGGCAAACCGCCGCAGCTGCTTCGCCAGGGTGAACCCACCGCGGTTCTGGTGGGCACCGTCATCGACCTCGGTGGTGGCGTCACCCTGACCGTTCGGGAGGAGGGATGAGGCGCGCACCCTCCGAAGCCCCGGTCATCCCCGGGCTCGAATTTGTTTCCCTGCTCGGCACCGGCGGGTTCTCCGATGTCTTCCTCTACGACCAGAAGCTCCCGCGCCGCCGCGTTGCGGTCAAGGTGCTGCTGACCGACGGACTCAACACCGCTGCCCAGCAGGCGTTCGTCGACGAGGCGAACCTGATGGCGCAGTTGTCCGCGCACCCCTACATCGTCACGATTTTCCACGCGGACGTCGCCGCTGACTCCCGCCCGTACTTTGTGATGGAGTACTGCTCCGGGCCGAGCCTTGCCGACCTCTACAAGCGCGAGGTCTACGGCGTTGCCGACGCACTGCGCACGGGTGTGCGCCTCTCGTCGGCCATCGCGACTGCCCACGGTGCCGGCATCCTGCACCGCGATATCAAACCCGCAAACGTGCTGACCAACGACTTCGGCTGGCCAGCCCTCACCGACTTCGGAATCTCGTCCGCCGTTGAAGACGAACTGCCGCTGGTGACTGACACGGTGGGCGACCTGCGCGACACCGGCGGGATGACCGAGAGCCAGTCGGTGGGGATGAGTGTTCCGTGGTCGCCGCCGGAGATGTTCGGCGATGCGCCGCGCCCCGACGTGCGCTCCGACGTGTTCTCGCTCGCCGCCACCATCCACACCCTCCTCGCCGGGCGCACCCCGTTTGAGATTCCCGGGCGCTCCAACGGAACCCTTGACCTCATCGGACGCATCGAACGCGGCGTCATCACCCCGATCGGTCGCGACGACATTCCCCGCTCGCTGGTCGCGGTGCTGCAGAAGGGTATGGCGACCCGCCGCTCCGAGCGGTATGCCTCCGCGGTCGAGTTTGCGCGTGCGCTGCAGCGGGTCGAGCTCGAGCTTGGTTACGCCCCGACATCGATCGAGGTTCCCAATCTGGTTGTGCGTGGGCGCGATGAGGATGCCCCGGGCGACAGCGACGATGAGACCCGAGTGCGTTCGGTCTCCACCATTACAGCCCAGCCGGATGCTGCGACATCTCCCTCACCACCAACCACCACTCCGGCACCCGGATCGGATGACGAGACCCGCGCTCGCTCCCTTACCGTCATCGGTGGGCCGAACGGCACGTCGGGCACACCGTCCGCCACGCGCACGTCGACTCCCGCGCGCGACACCGTTGTTGACGAGGGCACCGTGGTGCGTGGCGCCGGTTCCGTGGACCACTCCACAATCCAGCGTCCGAAACGCCGGGCGTGGGACGGTACTGCTCCCGAATCCGCTTCGGTCGAACTCACCGAGGCCGAGCCGATTCGTCCGCGTCGCCGGCTCGCGGTCATTCTCTCCGTGGTGGCACTTGTTGTTGTCGCCGGGGTTGTGGCCGCGTCCGTGTTGACGTCAGGCAATTCGGTTCGTGAGGAAGCGGTGCCCAGCACGCCACCCGCCACCGGTGAGAGCGCGCTGCCCGCGGGCGGGGTGGTTCCCGTCCCCGTTTTGGTCTCGGCCACACCCGCGGCGGACGACTCGAGCGTCACTTTCACCTGGCAGAACCCCGACCCGCTCGAGGGTGACAACTATCGGTGGGCGCTGACGGAAGATCCGGGCACCCTCACGGGCACCGACCAGTTGTCGGTGACTATTCCACGTCCAGCCGCCGGGGCACGCGTGTGTATTGACGTGCAGATCCTGCGCGCGGGCCGAACGTCACCTGAGCCGCTGACAGCGTGCAACCCCGCGTAAACACAACGCATCCGAATGAGCCCCCACCGAGCATCCTGAGAATTGCGAGCACGAGACCAGCATGAGCACTCCGAGAATTGAGTTCTGCGGCGAATGGTTCGACGTTGACCCCGCGACCGGGTTCGGTGTGGGCCGCGAGGCTGACCTGACGATCGACGACAACCCCTACCTGCACCGCGTTTTTCTCCGGGTGTACGAGGACTACGGCCTCTGGTGGCTCGGCAACGTCGGCAACCTGCTGTCGGCCACGGTGTCTGACGGTACCGGCCAGGTGCAGGCGTGGCTCGCGCCCGGTGCGAAGCTTCCTATCGTGTTCCAGACCATGCACGTGATGTTCAGTGCCGGATCGACCACCTATGACCTGTCGATCCACACCGACGAGGACTACTTCAACACGGGTGTCGCGGCCAGTACCAACGGCGGTAGCACCACGATTATGCCCGTCACCCTGACGTCCACCCAGCGACTGCTCATTGTTGCTCTTGCCGAGAATGTGCTGCGCCAGAGTGTGCCTGGGCGGGGCTCCATTCCCACGTCGACCGACGCGGCCGCACGCATCGGTTGGTCGATGACAACCTTCAACCGCAAGCTCGATAATGTCTGCGAGAAGCTCGACAAAATCGGTGTGCAGGGTCTGCGCGGGGGACCGGGGGCCCTTGCCACCCACCGTCGGGCACGCCTGGTCGAGTACGCGGTCGCGAGCCATCTCGTCAGTGTGGACGATCTCAGCCTTCTCGACCAACCTCCTGCGGAGTGAATTTTTTGTGGACATTCCAATAGACATCTAGGCAGTAGCTGGCGCCGCGTACCAAATACGCCGGATGGGGAGTTGTCCCCATCGGTGAAGGTGGAACGGTCTGTTAGCGTTGGCATCGAAGTTCAAGCAACGGGTGGGGTGAAGTGCGGTGGGGGTACTGAGCTCGATGCCGCGCTGGAGAAAAACAGTCGCGTCGGCAACTCTTCTCGCGCTCGTCGCCGGGGTTCCCATCACGTACGCCGTGCTGCATGACGGCTTCCCCATCACCGACGTGGAGCTCGAAGCCCACGAGGTCTGGGTGACCAACGGACCCGACTACCTCGCCGGACGCCTCAACCGCCAGATCGAAGAACTCGACGCCGCGGTGCAGACCGCGACCCCCGAGATCGACGTAGTGCAGGCGGGCGATCAGGTGTTCCTCCACGACCTCGCTCAGAGCACCCTCGAGCGCATCGACCCGGCGTACACCACACTCCTCCAGCGTGCGGAGATCGCCCGCGACTCCGAAGTGTCGCTCGGCGCGACCACGGTGTCGATCGTTGACCCGGCATCCGGTGACCTGTGGGTGGTGGATGTCGCAAACGAACTGAACTTCGACCCCTCCACTACCGATCCCACCCTCGAACTGGGTGTGGGAGGCCACGCCACCGTCACCGACGAGGGTGCCGTGTTTGCCACCTCTCCCGCCGACGGAGTGCTCTACAGCATTGCCGGGTGGGGAAGTGAGCCGACCGAGGTCGACCTCGACATTCCCGAGGAGCACCAGCTCTCCGCCGTGGGCGACCAGGTAGTGGTGCTCGACACCGCGGACGACCGGGTCATTTTCGGCGACGGCACCGTGACCGATCTGGGCGCCAACGGCATCCAGCTCCAAATTCCCGGCAAGGCCAACAGCTATGTGCTCGTCGCAACCGGAGACGCCCTGCTGCGTGTTCCCCTCGATGGAAGCGCCCCCGAAGCAGTCAAAGCCGACATCGCCGAGCTGACCGAGGAGGGCGACGTCTCGCCCCCAGTGTGGCTCGACGGATGCGCCCACGGCGCCTGGGCCGGAGCCCAGCGCTACCTGCAGGCCTGCGACGGAGCAGAGCCGAACCTCATCACTATCGAAGAACCGACGATCGGCTTCACCCTCGTATTCCGCGTCAACGGCAGTGTTATTGCGTTGAACAACACCGGCACCGGAAACGCCTGGGTGGTCAAAGAGACCCTGCGACTCGTTGACAACTGGGATGAAGTCACGCCTCCCGAGGAGGAAGACACCGAAGAGGGCGACGAAAAGTCGGCCCAGCAGTCGTTCGAAGACACCCTCGCGGAGCGCACCGAGGAGAACCGCCCGCCACTGGCCCGCGACGACGAATTCGGAGTGCGCCCCAGCCGCACCACCATCCTTCCGGTGCTCGACAACGACACCGACCCCGATGGCGACGTTCTGGTCATCAGTAACTTCACGCAGGTTCCCGAGGGCATCGGTCGTATCGACCTCATCGATGGTGGCCGCGCGCTGCAGTTCACTCCCGGTGAGAGCACCAGCGGTGGCACCTCGTTCCGGTACACCATCAGTGACGGTAGGCCCGGCGGAGTTGCCGAGGCGAACGTCAATATCAACATTGTTCCTCTGGACGTCAACCGTCCGCCGGAGCAGAAGCGTGGCTCGGCGTCCACCGTTGAGTCCGGCCAGAGCATTGTCTACAACGTGCTCAGCGACTGGATCGACCCCGACGGCGACGACATCTTCCTCGACTCCGCGAACGCGGCCAGCGGCGACGAGGTTCGCTTCACCCCGGACGGTTTTGTGACGTTCCAGCACAAGAGTGGTGTGACGGGGGAGAAGTCGGTTCCCTTTGTGGTCTCCGACGGCGACGTCGCGACAGCCGGTGAGCTCCTGATCGATGTCACCGAGGCGGGAGCCCTCAACCCGGTTGGTACCCCCGACTACGCCGAGTCCTTCGCGGGCGAGACCGTTGTTATCGAGCCGCTCGCCAACGACCTCGCGCCGGGCGGTGGCCAGCTCACGCTTGTTGGTATCGACGAGGTTCCCTCCACGGTCACCGCATCGGCGAACCTCGACCGCGGCACCGTCTCGGTCACCTCGGCGCAGGTTGGTTCCGTCTACCTGAAGTACTCGCTCGCTGCCAATGGCCGCACGTCCATTGGCCTCATTCGTGTGGAGTTCATCGACGAGCCGGGCGCTCCGTTGCCCCCGATCGCTGTGAAAGACACCGCGTTCCTTCGACAGGGCGAGGCCACGTCGGTTGAGGTGCTTGTCAACGACGTGTCGCCCAACGGCAGTGTGTTGGCCGTGCAGTCGGTCGACACCTCGAATACGAACGCCGCGGTGTCGGTGGAAGTGCTGAACAACACCATTGTGCGCATCAGCGCGTCGTCTGCTCTCACCGAGCAGACGCAGGTGACGTACACAATCTCGGATGGACTTCAAACGGCCTCTGCTGGCGTGACCATCGTGCCCGTGCCGCCGATTGTGAACCGCCAGCCGCCGGTCGCAGTGGACGACCGGGTGAGCGTACGCGCCGGGGACTTCGTCAGCATCCCCGTGCTCGCCAATGACTATCACCCGGACCAGGCCGAGCTGATACTTTCACCGGAATTCGCGGACGTCTCTGCCGCCGGTACCGGATTGCTTTTTACCAGCGGCGAAGAAGTTCGCTACCAGGCACCGGCGGAGGCCGGCGAGTACCGAGCCGTGTATCGCGTGCAAGACCAGTACGGCGAGAGCGCAACGGCCACCGTGACGTTTGTGGTGACGCCGCTCAACCTCGAGACCAACCTGCCTCCGGTGCCTAGTCCGCAGACTGCGAGAACGTTCGCCGGGGCAACCGTTCGGATCGACGTCCCACTCGATAGCATCGATCCCGACGGTGACTCCGTTGTGCTCACCGGCTACACCGTGCGCCCAGAAAAGGGACGCATTGTCACCAGCGCGAGTGACCACTTCGTTTACGAGGCCTACGCCGACGCCGCCGGAACGGACACGTTCAGCTATGAGGTGCAGGACACCTATGGTGCCCGCGCAATCGGTGTTATCACCGTCGGCGTTATTCCCCGAGCGGACACCACGTCGCCGCCGAATGCCGTGGACGACGCGGTTGAGGTCAAACCGGGCAAAGTTGTCTCGGTCGAGCCACTGCTCAACGACTCCGACCCCAATGGGTATGCCATCACGCTCGAAGAAGAGCTCGTGGAGGTCGATGAGGGCATTGTTGCCAGAACCGACGGCAGCAAGGTCATCATCGAGGCGCCGGAATCCGAAGGTGCGTACAGCCTCCGCTATCAGATCGGAAACGGCGAGGGTGGCGTCGACTACGCGTTCATCTCGGTGAAAGTAACCAACGACGCAGCAACGCTGTATCCGTCGGCCATCGATCAGTATGTCTCCGTTGACGATGTTGTGGGCGTCGAATCCGTTCCCGTGGACATCCGGGAATTGATCAACAACCCGAATGGACTTGACTCCGAGCTACTTATCAGCGTGGAAGGTCCCAACGCTGCGCTTGCCACCGCCGATCAGGCGACCGGCCTGGTCACGGTGACCCCGGGGGAAACCCGTATCGCGGTGGCCTACCGGGTGACCGATCCGAACGATGCGACACTTACGGCGACTGCGTTCATCGTTGTCCCGCCAGAGGTCAGCGCGAGCTACTCGCCCCCGCCATACGTGCGTCCCGACCTCGCCCAACAGATCATCGATATGAACGGTGAGATGGAGTGGGATCTTGCGGACATCCTCGTGGTGCCCTCCGGTCGGCCCGCGATCCTTACCGACACCGCGAAGGTCAGCGCGAACTTCAGCGATGGCTCACCTCTTTTTGTCGACAACAACACGCTCCGATTTGCACCAGCGGCCGACTTCCGCGGCCAGACGGATATCGCTTTTGAGGTGACGGACGGATCATCCGCCGACGACTTGAACGGCAACACTGTTCTGCTGACCCTCCCCGTCACCGTGGGTGATCCAGACTTCCGGGACACCGCCCCGACGTTTACCGCGCTCGACCTGCCGATCGAGGCTGGCGAGACTGCGCTCACCGTCAACCTGCAGGACTCCACGTCGCACCAGAACCGCGGCTTGATCCCCGAGTTCCGCTACGGCGACCTCACGCCGGCCGAACAGGGCATCGTTGCGTCACTCAGCGGATCGCAGCTCACCGTGTCGGCGCCGCGCTCCGTCAAACCCGGTGCGACGACCACTCTCGCGTTGACGATCACCTACGGCGACTTTGTTGTTCCCGCCACGGTAACCGTGCACACGGTGCCCTCGACTCGGCCTATGACGCAGGCCGTGACCGACGAATTGAAGGGCCAGCGCTCCAGGGGCACAAACCTCAACGTGCTGGCGAACGACTTCAACCCGTTTGCTCAGGATGGCGAACCCCTCGTGCTGACGGACGCGCGCGTCGACAACGCCGCCGAAACGTCGGCGGCGGTCACCTTTACTCCGGACGGCACTGTGTCAGTCGTTCCCGATGCGGCGTTTATCGGTGTGGTCAGCATTGTGTACACGGCAACGGATGCAACGGCCGATGCCAGTCGTACGGTGCAGGGGCGATTCCTCCTCACAGTGCGGGATGTGCCGAGCCAGGTGGCACCGGCACCCGTCATCCAATCCGAAGCAGACCAGCAAATCACCGTGGGCTGGACAACACCGGCCACCAACGGCGAGCCGATTCTCGACTACACCGTGACGTGGGAAGGCGGTTCGGTCACCTTGCCGAGCACGGCCGCCCAGTACACGGCCACCGGATTGACGAACGGTACGGCGTACACGTTCCAGGTGAAAACACGCAACGTACTTGGCGACAGCACGGTCTCTGACGCGAGCTCCGCGGCACGTCCGTTTGGCGCCCCAGGCGCGCCGCCGTCGGTGACTCTCACCGGATCATCCAACGGAAGCGGCGCGCTCACGCTGAGTTGGGCTGCGGCGAGCGGCAACGGCCGTGACGTCACCAAATACATCTGGACTCTCGCGAACGGTACAAGTGGAGAGGTATCGGGTTCTACTCGAACCGCATCCACCAGCGTTCCCGTGGGCACCTCGCACTCGTTCACCGTCACCGCGTTTGGTCCGACTGGGTTGGCCGGGTCCGCGAGCACAGCCTCGGCGACTATCACTCCGACACCATCAGCACCCTCCAGCGCGAACACCGCGGTCGGAGCCAGGGGCGACCAGACCGTCACCATGACGTGGGGCGCCGCGCGCTCAGACGGAACGGCACCGCAGTACGAAATCTCGATCAACGGTGGTGCGTGGGAGAACAAGGGTGCCGCAACGAGCCACAGTTTCGCCGGAACCTACGACACCGCCTACAAGTTCGGTGTGCGGGCAATCTCCAACGGCGCCGTGGGCGCAACAACTACGTCCAACTCGGCAACGCCGTTGGACGTCATCCCGCCGCCGCCGCCCGAGCCTGAACCCGTGCCGGTAGCTTCGGCCAGCATCTACAAGGGCGGTCAGTCGCCCTACGCTGCGTGCTGTCGGTCGATGGGAATGAACTACGCCAACTACACGCCGGGCACCTACAAGATCACCACCTTCATCAACGGTGCACATTACGGTCTGACGGAGAACAGCTACTCGCTCAGCACCGGGGGATCGATCATCATCGACAACTCCCTCGGTGTGCGTAATGACGCATCCATCCAACTTCGCATCACCTCGTCCAGTGGCGTAGTGACGTGGTCCAGTGCGATTTCTGGCGCGCAATGGAATGCAATGTGACGCCCGCCCGATCGTGCACGCCCCCGCGCGTTAGAAACCCTCTCAGTTCCCTACATCCCACGAAGGACACAGAATGCCCGTAACCCAAGAACAGGCAACGTGGTTCGAGGATGCCTTCGGCAAACTCGTTGGCAACGTCGACCAGGCCATTCTCGGCAAAAGCAACGTCATCCGCCTGGTCATCACGGCCATGCTCTCCGACGGCCACGTGCTGCTCGAAGACTTCCCGGGCACCGGTAAAACGGTGCTCGCAAAAGCGCTGGCCAACACCCTCGATGGCACCAACTCGCGCATCCAGTTCACGCCTGACCTGCTGCCTTCCGACGTCACGGGCGTGACCATCTACGACCAGGGCAAGGGTGTCTTCGAGTTCCACAAGGGCCCGATCTTCGCCTCGGTTGTTCTCGCCGATGAGATCAACCGCGCGAGCCCCAAGACCCAGAGCGCACTGCTCGAGGTGATGGAAGAAGGTGTGGTGACCGTCGACGGTGTGGGCCACGCGGTCGGTAGCCCGTTTATGGTTATCGCCACCCAAAACCCCATCGAGCAGGCCGGTACCTACACACTGCCCGAGGCCCAGCTCGACCGCTTCCTCATCAAAACCTCGCTCGGGTACCCCGACCACGAGACCGCCGTCATCCTGCTGATGGACTCCGCCAACCGCGCCCGCGCCTCGAAGATCACCCCGATCATCGCGTCGGGCTCGGTCACCACGATGTCGCAGCTGGCCTCCGAGGTGTTTGTGGACGAGTCGATCATGGACTACGTCAGCAAGATCGTCTCGGCTACCCGTGTGCACAAAGACGTCCAGCTCGGTGTCAGTATGCGTGGCGCCATGGCGCTCGCTCGTGCCATCAAAACCTGGGCCATCGCTTCTGGGCGCACCTTCGTCACCCCCGACGACGTGCGCGACCTCGCCGTTCCCGTTCTCGCGCACCGCCTGATCGTGGACCCCGAATCCGACTTTGCCGGCATCAAGGCCGAAGACATCATCACGCGCATCCTCATCGACGTCGAACCGCCCGCGTACCGAGCCGCGTAACGCGTCGAATGACAACAACGACCGAGCCCGCCGCGGACCAGACTCCCGCGTCGGTACCGCCTGCCCAGCCGGAGTCGAGTGCGCCCACCACGCGTTCGCGTTCGCCGCGTTCGCGTCGGCTCAAGCGGAGTGAGAGGGGTGCGCGGGGTGAACGGATGCTCCGGCTTCGAGCATCCTCACGCACCGCGCTCCAGGTGGCTGCACTCGTCGCTCGTCGGGGGTGGGCCTTTGTTGCGCCCGTGCTCACGGTGGTCAGTGCACTCGGATGGCTCGTTCTCGGCACCGCGCTGGTGTTTTTCCTGGTGGGCCAGTACCTCGGCTGGCAGGAGTTTGTTTACCTCGGGCTGACGCTTGCCGCTGGTCTTGTTGTCGCCTCGGCGTTCGTCTTCGGTCGCTCCGCGTACTCCGTGCTCATCGAACTGACCCCGCGCCGCGTGGTGGCGGGGGAGCGCGCCCTCGGGCGTCTTGTTGTCACCAACGTGCGCCCTCGCCGGTCGAGCCCGTCCCGCCTGGAGCTGCCGGTCGGTGCAGGGGTGGCGGACTTTGTGATCCCCGCGCTCGACGACAATGCCGAGCACGAGGAACTCTTCGCCGTTCCGACCTCGCGTCGTGCCGTGATTGTGGCGGGACCGGCAGTATCGGTGCGCGGTGACCAGCTCGGACTACTGCGTCGTACGGTCCGCTGGGCTGACCCCATCGAACTCTTTGTGCATCCCGTCACCACCCGGCTTGCTCCGTCGGCGGCCGGCCTGGTTCGTGACCTCGAGGGTGAAGTCACCAAAACCATCACCAACAACGACATCTCGTTCCACGCACTGCGCGCCTATGAGCCGGGCGACGACCGTCGCTACGTGCACTGGCGCACGTCGGCGCGAACCGGCCAGCTGATGGTTCGCCAGTTCGAGGAAACCCGCCGCTCGCAGGTGATTATGGTGTTCGTCGCCGACAAAGCGCACTACGCCTCCGACGATGAGTTCGAGCTCGCCGTCTCCACCATGGCGTCCCTCGGGGTGCAGGTGCTGCACGACGGAACCAAGGTTGCCGTGGTCAGCGAAAAAATGGAGCTACACACCCGCACCACGTCGGCGCTGCTCGACGACTCCTGCCGCCTCGAGCAGGTGGCGGGTGGCTACCCCAGCACCCGCGAGTTCGCCCGTGCCGCAACGCGCCGGCTCCCCGCGCCGAGTGTGGTGATGGTGATTTCCGGTTCCCTGTTCCCGTTGTCCGACTTCCGCGCGGTGGAACGCCTTTTTGGCCTCGACACCACCACCGTGGGTTTCCGTGCCGAACTGGATGCTCCGCCCCGACTGTCGTCTGTCGGTGGACTACGAATCGCCACGGTGGGTAATCTCAGCGACCTTCCGCGCCTTGTCAGGAGAGCGACATGACCGACGCACCGCGCCGTAACTCGCGCCCCCAGGCATCCACCGCACCAACGACGCCTGCAACGGTGAGTGCCCGCACCTGGATCGACATCGGTGTAGTGCTGGTGCTGTCCGCCATCGGTATGGTCGGTTTCGGCACCGCGTTCGACTCGGTGAACTACCTCATTGCCGGCCTCGGCGGCCTCGTGGTGGGAGGCGCCGCAGCCTACGCGGCGTACCGTCTCGGCTTCGGCGCGCTACTCACGACTGCGGTCGCTGTGGTGGCCTACTACCTCTTCGGCTCTCCCGTCGCGCTCTTCGGCGACGCGCTGTTCGGTGTGCTGCCCACCCTCGACACCCTCGCGAGTCTCACGGTGGGTGCGGTCTACGGCTGGGCCGACATCATGACGCTTCGTGCGCCAGTGAGCCTGCCCGACTACGTCACCGCGGTGCCGTATCTCTCCGGCTGGCTGATTGCTCTGACCAGCGTCACGCTTGCGCTGCGCTGGCTGCCCCGTCGTCCCCGGGTCGCCTGGCGCTCCGGTGTGCTGCTACTCGGACCCGCCGTGCTCTACCTCGGCGGTGTGCTGCTCGGCACCGACGAACCCTACTTCGCCGCCGTGCGCGGTATCACCTTTGCGGTTGTTGCTCTGGTCTGGCTGGGCTGGCGTCGCCGCGATGGTGCGCAGGTTGCGCTCTCCGACGGGGGAGTGATGCTGCGCCGCAAGGTGCTGGGCACCGTCGCCGTTGTCGCCACTGCCGCACTGCTCGGCGGTGTGGCCGGGTCGCTGATCGCCCCCGCGCCCGAAAACCGTTTTGTTCTCCGGGAACAGATCGAGCCTCCCTTCGAACCGCTCGACTACCCGAGCCCTCTCGCCGGGTTCCGCCAGTACACCAAAGACCTCGTCGACTCGACCGTGTTCACCGTTGACGGACTCGAGGCCGGGCAGCGTATTCGCCTGGCGACCATGGACACCTACAACGGGGTGATCTGGGGCGTGGCCGGGGCAGAGCAGGCGACGGATGCTTCGGGGAGCTTCCGCCTGGTTGGTCGCACCATTCCGGACCCACCCCTGCTCACCAGTGACACGAGTGTCTCGCTGGACATCACCATCGGTGCGTACGATGACGTCTGGATCCCCGACGCCGGATACGCCGACTCCATCACGCTGTCCGAGGCCGACAGCGAGTTTGCCGAAGACGTGCGCTACAACGAGGCCACTGGCACGGCGGTACTCACGAGTGGTCTGAGCGATGGTACGAGCTACACACTCGATGCGTCGCTGCAGAGCATCCCGACACCTGAACAGCTTGCGGACGTACCCGTCGCTGCGTTCACCCCCTCGTCGGTGAGTAACACCCCCGACCCCGTGATCGCGCGCGCCACCGAGATTGCGAACTCGGCCACTACGCCCTACGGCAAGCTGCAGGCGATCGAGCAATACCTCGCGACCACCGGGTTCCTCAGCCACGGCACCGCGTCGGATCAGGCGCCTTCGCGAGCGGGTCACGGCGCCGACCGGATGTACGACATGGTCACCCTGCCGACCATGGTGGGCGACGAGGAGCAGTACGCGTCGCTCTTTGCGCTGATGGCCCGCAGCTTCAACTACCCGGTTCGGGTCGTGATGGGATTCGCGCCCGAGGTCACCGGTGACGGACCCGTCGAGGTCACGGGAGACGATGTCACCGCGTGGGCCGAGGTCGCTTTCGAGGGTGTCGGCTGGGTTCCCTTCTACCCGACCCCCGACGAGACCGACGTGCCGCAGGACCAGGTTCCGAAACCCAAAACCGAACCGCAGCCGCAGGTACGGCAGCCCCCGCGCACGGACAGCGAGCAGGACGACCTGGTCACCGCGGTCGAAATCGACGACAGCGACGATGACGAAGAAGAGCCTCCCTTTGTGGTGCCGGCCTGGGTCTACATCCTCGGCATCGCGCTGGCGATCCCCATTGTTTTCCTCCTGACACCGCTGCTGATCATCGCCGGCATCAAGGCTCGTCGCCTGCGTCGCCGTCGAACGGCGGAACGGGGCGACACCGCCGCGGCGGGAGCCTGGGACGAACTTCTCGACCGGTACTCCGAACTCGGATATACCGTGCCCATGCGCACCACCCGGATGCACGTCGCCGCGGGACTGCAGGAGCAGGTTGGGTCCACCCCCGCCGGTCTCCGCAGCATTGCCGTACGCACCGACGACGCCGTCTTCTCGGGTCGCACGGTGGGAGCCGACGAGACCGAACAGGTCTGGACGGAAGCCATGGCCGCCGTGCAGATCGCTCGCGGGTCGGCGACTCGCGGTCGACGTCTTCTCAGTCGCTTCCGGGTGAGCTCGGTGCGGGCATGGGCTGCGCGGCTGGCTCGCACTGCCGCGCAGGAGTCGGATGGCACGAGTTCGTCGAAGCGCGCATCCAAGCCCGCGCCGAAACCCCCGCGGAAACTGCGCGGATAGTCACCGTGGGGATTCTGGATCGGACGCGCGCACAGCGCACCACAGCGGCGGTGGTGATCCTCGCCCTGGCGGCGGGGGTGCCCCTCACCTTCGCTGTGCTCCACACCGGTTTTCCCATCACCGACGTCACCGTCGACGCCCGCACGGTGTGGGTCACCGACTCCGACCACGCCCTCGCCGGGCGCCTCAACCGCCAGATCGACGAACTCACCGCCAGCGTCTCCACCCTCTCCTCGAAGATCGATGTGTTCCAAGACGGCGACACCGTTTTTCTGCATGACGCCGAACTGAACACCCTCGAGCGCATCGACCCGGCACTCGCCACTCTCGCCGAGACCACTCCGGTGCCCGTCGACGCGCAGATTTCCCTCGGCGGCAGCAGCCTGGCGATCCTCGACCCTGCCACTGGTGACCTCTGGGTGGTGGATGCCTCGGGGCCACTCGATTTTGATCCCGCGTCGACTTCCCCCGACGTCACCCTCGGGGCGGGGGCCCACACGGTCGCGGGCCGCACCGGTGTGGTCTATGGATCGTCCCCGGAGAACGGCACCCTCACGGTGATTGCCTCCGCGGGTGCGACGCCGGACGCCCAGGACATGGAGATCCCGATCGCCCACCAGCTGTCGGTGGTCGGTGACACCGCCGTGGTGCTCGACGAGGCCAACAGTGTTCTGTTGACCGCGGAGGGCACACGAACGGAACTCGGCGCGGTCGGCATCCGACTGCAACAACCCGGTGATGCTCGCGATTCGGTGCTTATTGCCACCGGCGACGCCCTGCTGGACGTACCGCTCGACGGGGGTGACCCGGTGGTGATTCCCGCCGAGATTGCCGCGCTCACCCTCCCGGAAGACGTCTCGGCGCCCGTCTGGCTCGAC
>Ga0247735_1000401_pt1 | contig 17119 bp, 18 predicted proteins | sample UWRJL178409R2_FD_180934 | JGI IMG/M metagenome (GOLD analysis project Ga0247735, IMG submission 180934) | Plant litter microbial communities from Arlington Agricultural Research Station in Wisconsin, United States - UWRJ-L178-409R-2 | ecosystem: Environmental > Terrestrial > Plant litter >... | reverse complement strand
GCGTTCGGGCCACGTCGAGATCGGCGGAGCCGACGTGGCCGGCCAGGCGGTCGAGCTCGGTCTCGTCGACGAGTTCCGGATGTTCCGGTTCCCGGTGGTGACCGGAGGCGGCACGGCGTACTTTCCGCCGGTCACCCGCGACATCGCGCTCGACCTGGTCGAGACCCGCACGTTCACCTCGCGCGTCGTCTACGAGCGCTACCGCCGCGCGCGTCAGAGCGGGTAGGACGCGGAGCGTCTCCTAGGACCTTTGGCACTGACGACGGCTCGCATTCGAGGCCACGCTGGGCCCATGGCCACCGTGGCCGAAATGAAACGAGGTTCCCATGTCCACCGCCGTCCATCCGATCAGCGCTCCGATTCCCCGATCTCGAGCCCTCGACTCCGAATCGGAGATCGTGACGACCTCCGCCGGACGTCGGAGCCTCGCGGTCCTCCGCCTCGCAACCGGCTTCATCTTCCTCTGGGCCTTCTTCGACAAGACCTTCGGTCTCGGGTTCTCGACCCCGACGGAACGAGCCTGGCTCAACGGCGGCACACCGGCGCAAGGGTTCCTGAACAGCGAAGCCGTCACCGGTCCGCTGCAGCCGTTCTTCGTGTCGATCGCGACACCGGTCACCGACGCCCTGTTCATGCTCGGCATGGTCGCGGTCGGCCTGGCCGTCATGCTCGGAATCGGACTCAGGATCAGCGCCGTCGCCGGCTCGCTGATCATGGTCTTCATGTACCTCGCCGAATGGCCGTTCGCCGCAAATCTCGCCTCGACCAACCCGCTCGTCGACTACCACATCATCTACGCGCTCGCGCTTATCACCGTGGCGTTCCTGTCGGCCGGCGACACCTGGGGCCTGGGCCGCGCGTGGAAGTCGCTGCCGTTCGTCGGCTCGCACCGCTGGCTCATCTGACCGGCACAGCAGAGGGCGGCCGTCCGGATTCCGGGCGGCCGCCCTCTGCTGTGCCGCACTGTGCCCTGCGGCCGGGCACGTCGCCGTCGGTCAGAAGACGGTGAAGCCGCGCGCCCGGAACTGCTCGTGCACGCGCCGCAGCAGGTCGTCGTCGGGCGGCTGCGTGTCGCGCAGCGGGTACGGGAGGCCGAGCCGCTCCCACTTGCTCTTGCCCATCTGATGGAAGGGCAACACCTCGACACGTTCGACCGTGCTCCATCGGCTGACGATGTCGGCGACGGCGTCCACGTTCACCGGCGCGTCGGTGAGCCCCGGAACCAGGACGAACCGCACCCAGATCGTGTTGCCGCGCGCGCTGAGCCGGTCGCCGAACTCGACGGTCGGCGCGAGCTCGCGACCGGTGACCTCGCGATAGACATCGGGCAGCCCCGACTTCACATCGAGCAGCACCAGGTCGGTGTTGTCGAGCAGTGTGTCGGAGGCACGGCGTCCGACGAAACCGGAGGTGTCGAGGGCGGTACGGATGCCGTCGGCGTGACATCGTTCGAAGAGCCGCTGTACGAACGCGGGTTGCATCAGCGGCTCACCGCCCGACACGGTCAGGCCGCCACCGGTCGCGTCGAACAGGTCGCGGTAGCGCACGATGCGGGCCATCACGTCATCGATGGGCGTGGGGATGCCGTCGTGGAGACGCCACGTGTCGGGGTTCTGGCAGTACTGGCAGCGCAGCGGGCAGCCGTCGAGGAACAGGGTCATCCGCGTTCCCGGGCCGTCGACGGCGGTCACCAGCTCCCACGAATGGACGCTGGCGATCGTGCCCTCGCGGAGTCCGGCGAGCTGCGCGTGGTGGAGGAGCCGGTCGGAGTCCGGCATGCCGAGATCGATTGCGGGCATGTCGGGACTACGCGTGGGTGTGGAAGGTGCGGCTGATGACGTCGAGCTGCTGTTCGCGGGTGAGACGCACGAAGCTGACGGCGTAACCCGACACCCGGATGGTGAGCTGCGGGTAGTCCTCCGGGTGTTCCATCGCGTCGACCAGGGTCTCCCGGTTCAGCACGTTCACGTTCAAGTGGTATCCGTCGGCTTCGGTGAACGCGTCGATGATGCCGACGAGGTTGCCGACCTGTTCGTCTTTCGTGTGGCCGAGCCCCGACGGCACGATGCTCGTGGTGAGCGAGATCCCGTCTTGCGCCTGGTCGTACGGGATCTTCGCGACGCTGAGTGCCGCCGCGAGCATGCCGTGGGTGTCGCGCCCGTTCATCGGGTTGGCGCCGGGCGCGAACGGTGCGCCGGCGCGGCGCCCGTCGGGCGTGTTGCCGGTCGCCTTGCCGTAGACGACGTTCGAGGTGATGGTCAGCACGGATTGCGTGTGCACGGCACCGCGATAGGTCGGATGCTGGCGCAGGAGTTCCATAAAACGCGTGACGATGGTCGTGGCTATGGAGTCGACGCGGTCGTCGTCGTTGCCGAATGCGGGGTAGTCACCGTCGATCTCGTAGTCGACGACCAGGCCCGAGGAGTCACGCACGGGGCGCACGGTGGCGTACCTGATCGCCGACAGCGAGTCTGCCGCCACGCTGAGTCCGGCGATGCCGCAGGCCATGGTGCGCAGGACGTCGCCGTCGTGCAGCGCCATCTCCAGTCGCTCGTAGGCGTACTTGTCATGCATGGCGTGGATGCAGTTGAGCGCGTCGACATAGGTCGCGGCCAGCCACTGCAGCAGCCGGTCGTAGGCCGCCCATACCGTGGCGAAGTCGAGTACGTCGTCGCCGATCGGCGTCGACTCCGGAGCTACCTGGTTGCCCGTGACCTCGTCACGGCCGCCGTTGATGGCGTAGAGAAGCGCTTTGGCGACATTCACACGGGCGCCGAAGAACTGCATCTGCTTGCCGAGGCGCATCGGCGACACGCAGCAGGCGATCGCGGCGTCGTCGCCCCACGCGTCCCGGATGAGCGTGTCCGACTCGTACTGGATGGCCGACGTGTCGATCGAGACCCGCGCGCAGAAGCGCTTGAACCCGTCGGGAAGATCGTCGCTCCACAGCACGGTCAGGTTCGGCTCGGGCGCCGCCCCGAGGTTGTACAGCGTCTGCAGAAATCGGAATGCCGTGCGGGTCACCAAGGTGCGGCCGTCTTCGCCTGTGCCGCCGATCGACTCTGTGACCCACGTGGGGTCGCCGGAATAGAGCGAGTCGTACTCCGGTGTGCGCAGGAAGCGCACGATCCGCAGCTTGATCACGAGGTCGTCGACGAGTTCCTGGGCGTCACGTTCGGAGAGCGCGCCGGCGGCGATGTCGCGTGCGACATAGACGTCGATGAACGCGGTGTTGCGGCCGAACGACATGGCGGCACCGTTCTGTTCTTTCACGGCGCCGAGGTAGGCGAAGTAGAGCCACTGCACCGCTTCGCGCGCCGTGCTGGCGGGGCGGGAGATGTCGTACCCGTAGGAGGCGGCCATCTCGACCAGTTCGTGCAGGGCCCTGACCTGTTCGGCGTTCTCTTCCCGGTCGCGGATGACCTCTTCGGTCGAGAAGCGCAGGTCGAGCGCGGCGCGTTCGCGCTTCTTCCCGGCGATCAGGGCGTCGACTCCGTAGAGCGCCACCCGGCGGTAGTCGCCGATGATCCGGCCCCGCCCGTAGGCGTCGGGCAGCCCGGTGATCAGTTTGCTGTGGCGGGCGCGTTTGACCGCCGGCGGGTAGACGTCGAAAACACCCACGTTGTGTGTCTTGCGGTACTTCGTGAAGATCGTCTCGAGGTCTGCCGGAACCTCGTAGCCGTAGGTTTCGAGTGCCGTGGCGACCATCCGCCATCCGCCGAACGGCATGATGGCCCGCTTGAGAGGAGCGTCGGTCTGGAGCCCGACGATAAGCTCGTTCTCCTTGTCGATGTAGCCCGGCTTGTGCGCCGTGATCAGGGCGGGCGTGGTCGAGTCGATGTCGTAGACGCCGTCGGCACGCTCCCGCGGAAACATCGCCGTGAGTGTGTGCCAGATGCCCAGTGTCCGCTCCGTCGGCCCGCTCAGGAACGAGCCGACGCCCTCGTAGGGCGCGTAGTTCTCTTGGATGAAGCCGCGCACGTCGATGCTCGTACGCCAGGCACCGTCGGAGAAACCGCGCCAGGCCTCGCCTGGCTCTGCCTCGGCGGGTGCCTTCTGGCTCGTATCGGTGGCGATTGTCACGGTGTTGCCTTTCGCTCGGAATCGACATCGGCCCGACAGATCCCTGTCGGCCGATCACACGGCCCTGAGGCCCTACGGCCAGCGTCCTCCGAATCCGCCGCGCCGGTCAGGGCCGAAGGTCCTGCCGCGGCGATATCGGTCAGCGCTTCGTGCACCGCTCGATCGATTCGGCGACGGCCGCTGCGAGCGCTCGACCGATGACATGGCTGCTGAACGGTACGCGTCGCACACGCACGTGCCGCAGTGCACCCAGTAACGAGACGACGTCGGGCACGACGAACGGGTCGAGAGTGCCGTAGACGATCTCCACCGGCACGTCGATCGTCGCGATATCGGCGACGGACGTCTGCGACTCCACCGCGTTCTTCAGCGATTTCTCGAACGCGGTCCAGTTGCGGTCGTTCACGTCGAGCAGGCCGGCGACCGGCAGGAGGCGGGAGACGAACCGGCTCAGGCGCATCGTGAAGTGCTTGTTCGCCCTCAGATAGTCGTAGGAGCGCAGGTACAGGCCCATGGCGGCGCGCGCTGCACCGTCGGGCAACACGGCGGCTGGCACGTAGATGGGCGCGCTGACGAGGATCACCGCGCTGAGCCCGCGCGGATGACCCGCCGCGTAACGGCTCGCGGCGAGCGCGCCCAGGGAGTGGCCGACGAGAACGAAGTCGCGCAGTCTGAGCCGGTCGAGCGCCGCGTCGAGAGCGGCAGCGTGCTCGTCGATCGTGTAGCGGGAGGTGCTCGGAGCCGTCGAACGACCGAATCCGAGGAGTTCGAGGGTGATGATGCGGAAGCCGGGAAGTTCGCGCGCGACCGGGGCGAAGGTCGCCGTCGACGAGGCGATCCCGTGGACCATCACGACCACCGGCCCGTCGCGCGGCCCCGTGTCGGAGGCGACGTGGAGTGCCGTCCGTCTCCTCAGCAGCGTCGCGACCATGGAGCCATCATGCGTGCCGCGTGGGCGCCGTGGCAGGGCCGAACGTCCCGTGGGACTTTCGGCCCTGCTGGTGGCTCGCGGGGTCGTCGAGGGTGGGGGCATTGGAAACCCGACCGTAAGGAGCATCATGCGCGCGTCAGTCGTCTCAGCCTTCGACCGCGAGGTCCAGATCCGCGATCTCGCCATCCCCACTCCCGGGCCGCACCAGGTACTCGTGCGGATGGAAGCGAGCGGACTCTGCCACACCGACATCCACGCGGCACGCGGCGACTGGCCGGTACTCCCGACACTGCCCTTCACCCCGGGCCACGAGGGCGTGGGGGTGGTCGAGGAGGTCGGCGACGCCGTCGACTCCGTGCGGCTGGGCGACCGGGTCGCACTCCCGTGGTTCGGCTACGGCTGCGGCCGATGCGGCTATTGCATCGACGGGCGCGAGACGCTCTGCGAGTCGCAGCGCAACACCGGCTACTCGATCGATGGGGCGCTCGCCGAATACGCGGTCGCCGACGCCCGCTATGTCGTCGCTGTACCGGAGGGGGTGTCGGCGCGCGATGCGGCGCCGCTCACCTGCGCCGGAGTCACCACCTACAAGGCGGTGAAAGTCGCCCATGTCGTTCCCACCGAACGTGTCGCGGTGTTCGGCATCGGCGGTCTCGGCCACCTCGCCGTGCAGTACGCGAACATCGTCGGCGGGTTCGTCACGGCCGTCGACGTGGTCGACGAGAAACTCGCCCTCGCCGCCGAACTCGGTGCCGATCAGCTCGTCAACGCGGCCACCACCGACCCGGTCGCCGCGATCCAGGCGAAGGGCGGCGCCGACGTCGCGATCGTTCTCGCCGCGTCATCCGACGTCTTCGCGCAAGCGTTCCACAGCCTGCGTCGTGGCGGCCGGCTCGTCTGCGTGGGTCTGCCCAAAGACGGTGCGTTCGACGTGCCGATCTTCGAAACCGTTCTCAAGGGGATCAGCATCATCGGATCGATCGTCGGCACCCGGCAGGACCTGCGCGAGGTGTTCGCCCTCCACGCGGCCGGCCGCACCCGGGTGTTCTCCGAACCGCGTCGCCTCGACGACATCAACGAGGCGATGGCCGAGGTTCTCGGTGGCCGGGTTCCGGCACGCATCGTCATCGAATTCTGAGTCGAGGAGAACTGTCATGAGAATCGTCGTGGTCTACGAGTCGATCTTCGGCAACACCCACCGCATCGCCGCGGCGATCGAACAGGGGGCCCGGGAAGCGGCGAGCACCCGGCTGGTCTCGGTTGGGGCCCGGGCCGCCGACGATGTCGCCGACGCCGACATGCTGGTGCTCGGCGGACCGACACACGCGTTCACCATGTCCACCCCCGGCTCACGCGACGAAGCAGTCTCCTGGACCAATGATCCGAAACGCGGCCTGCACCTCGACGGCGAGACGACGAGCGGCATCCGCGAGTGGCTCGCCGGAACGCCGCTGCTGCCAGCCGAGTTCGCGACCTTCGACACACGGGCGCAGTCCATGCGCCACCTCCCGGGATCGGCAGCGAAGGCCGCCGACCGGCAGCTGCGCGCGCGGGGCGCGACCCGGATCGCGCCGCCGACCAGCTTCTACGTCACAGCGGACAACGAGCTGGTGCCAGGCGAGGAAGACCGGGCGCGCGCGTGGGGACAGCACCTCGCGCAGGCGTCGACCGGCCATCCCGCCCTGACCTGACCGACCCGGCCCGACCCGACCGATCCGACCAAGGAGACAACAGATGGACAACCGCATCGTCGTGGGAATCAGCGGCAAACCGTCGGGAGAGTCGGCGCTGAACTGGGCGCTCGACTACGCCGACGCCCACCACGCAGACATCGAATTCGTGCACGTCGTCGACGACCGGTGGGCAACGCTCACCAAGTCGCTCTCCGGAACAGCTCTCCTCGAAGCCGAGCACGAGCTGCGATCCCGCGTCGACCAGGCGTCGGCCGGTCATCCGGCGCTGCACATCCACCCGACGGTGCTCGAGGGCGCCCCCATCGACTCCCTCGTCGAGCGCGCCGAGGGGGCACACCTCCTCGTGGTCGGCTCGCACGAGCTCGGGCGCTTCCAAGGGCTGGTGTTCAGCACCCGAGCCGCGCACATCGCCGCGCTGTCGACCGCGTCGGTCGCCGTCGTGCCCACCGCGCACGAGTTCTCCGGCTCGGGCGTCGTCGTCGGGGTCGACGGTTCCGCATCGTCGGTCGCCGCTCTCGCGTTCGGAGCCCGTGAGGCCGACCGGCTCGGGCAATCGCTCACCGCCGTCTACGCCTGGCGGGCGCTGACCCCCTGGACCACCGTCGACGACGAATACGACCTCACCGATCCGACCGACAGCGACCGGCTCGTGCTCTCCGAGGCGGCCGCCGGCCTCGCCGACGAGTACCCCGATTTGCCCGTCGATCTCGTTCTCAGCAGCGCCCTCCCCGCCGATGCACTGATGAACGCGTGCCTCGGCGCGCGGCTTCTCGTCGTCGGCACCCATGGTCGACACGGCACCGCGAAGATCTGGCTGGGTTCGGTGAGCCACGAACTCGTGCTCGCCATGCCGTGCACCGTCGTCGTCGTGAAGCCCGCCGTCACGCCGTAGTGCTGCGGGTCGCCGGCCACCCGGCCGGCGGCCCCGGGTCTAGATCGCCGCGCTGCGAGCGATCAGAACCGGCGAATTGATGTTCATCAGCACACCGTGTGTCGTCGAGCCGACGATCGATGTCGCCGGATCGTTCCTCCTGGACGGTTCGAGCACCAGCAACGAGGAATAGCGGCTCGCGTCGAGCAGCGCATCGACGGGCTGCCGCGTCGAGACGCGGGTGTGCACCGTGACATCCGGCGCGGCGCTCCGCGCGATCTCGAGGGCCCTGGCCAGCAGTCCGCGCTGGCGGGAGGCCGTCTCCGTATCGTTTGCCCCGACGCCGTCGGGCCGCGGGGGCGACGCGTGCACGAGCGTCAGCGGCTCGTCGAGGCGGGCGGCCTCCCGCGCCGCACTCGAGACGGCGTGGTCGAGCCCCTCTGCCCACACGACGCCCGCGACGACACCCTTGCGCGAGATCGACTGGCCCACGGGGACGACCATGACAGAGCAGGGGGCGGATGCTGCGAGCGAAACGCTGCGCGAACCGAGAACCCGCCCGTGCAAGAAGCCCGTCTTGTGTGTGCCGACGACGAGGAGGTCGTCGGCGTCGCCCGCGTGGGCCAGTTCCCAGACCGGGCTGCCGTGCAGGATACGTTCGGACAGCGCAACCGTGGCGCTCATCGCCCGCACCCGCTCGTGCGCGGCCTGGAGGACGGCCTCTCCGGCGTACGTCGCTTCCGTCGCGAAGTCGCTGCCGGCGAGCCCCCACTCGTCTTCGATGACGTGCACCAGAACGAGCGGCAGAGACCGGGCGACCGCGCGGGTGACCGCCCAGGTGAGCGCCGCGTCGCTGGGACCGGAGCCGTCGACACCGACGATACAGGCGTTCATCGTGCGGCCTTTCCGTTGCGGACCACCGCGACGGGGCAGGGTGCACGCAGCAGCAGTTCGTGGCTGACCGAGCCGAGGGCGAGGCGGCGGAGCAGTCCGCGCCCGTGGGTGCCGACGACGACCAGCGACGCGTCCCTCCCCTCGTCGGCGAGCGCGCGGGCCGCGCCGACCTGGGGCGCGGCCATCGACACCTTCAGGCGGGGATGGCGGGCGGCGAACTCGTCGACGGCGACGCGCAACGCCCGTTCCTCGATGTCGCGCACGTCGTCGAGGCTCTCCGGGGCGATCAGCTCCGATGCGAACACCGTCTCGGTGAAGGGAAGCGCGTGCACGATCCGCATGGCGCTCTGGGAGCGCTCGGCTTCCTCCGCCGCGAACTCGAACACCGCCTCGTCGGAGGGTTCGAGGGCGGCACCGACGACGACCTCCCGGGCACCCGGTTCCCATCCCGCCGGCACCACGACCGTGGGGCACGCGCTGTGGGCGACGACACGCAGCGGCACCGTTCCGGAGAGGAAGCCGGTCACCGCCGGGGTCTTCTGGCTGCCGAGCACGAGCAGGTCGGCACGCGACGACGCTTCCACCAGCTGCTCGACCGGAGTGCCCCACACCATAGTGTGCGACACCACCGCGCCGTGGGTCGCCGCCGTCACGGATTCGCCCGCTTGCCACAGAGCCTGCTCGTAGGCATTGCGGTAGTCCACCTCGGCGGCGCCCGCCGGGATCCACCCCATCTCGGCCACCGTGAGCAGCTCGACGTCGAGACCACCGCCGACGGCGTTCTCCCGTTCGACCAGCCACGCGACGACCGACCCGCTGATTCCACGATCGTCGACCGCGATCACTACCTTTTCAGACATGATTGCTCCCTCGGCTTCGCGCGCACGATGATCGGTGCCGCGTCGGGACTATGCTGTGGGCCAACGGCGATCTGAGGCAGGGCCGAAGGTCCTTCGGAAAAACGACCGGAGCGCACGAGCGCACCCGGCAGTGATCGCCGCAACTGGCACGGACAGGCGACACGGTGACTCACGACGACGAACGCATCCGATTTCCCGACGCACCGAAGACCGACCTCGATCACGCGATCACCGAACTGCTGAGCACCGCACAGCGGGTCGTGTCGGCGCAGGGGCGGCTGCGCAGTCTTCTCGACGCGTCGCAGGCTGTCGTGCAACTGACCGATCTCCCCGCGGTGCTCCGGCGCATCGCCGAGGTCGCGCTCGACCTGGTCGGTGCCCGGTACGCGGCCCTGGGGGTTCTCGCGCCCGACGGGGGTCTCGAGCAGTTCATCCATGTGGGTATGTCGGCGAAGGATGCCGAGATCATCGGGCATCTGCCCGAAGGTCACGGCATCCTCGGCGCGCTCATCGACGACCCGCGCCCGATCCGCCTCGAACATCTCGGCGCCGATCCCCGGTCGAGCGGGTTTCCGGCGGGGCATCCGAAAATGGACAGTTTTCTCGGCGTCCCGATCCGGGTACGCGACGAGGTCTACGGCAACATCTACGTGACCGAGCACGCGTCGGGCGCGTTCACCGACGACGACCAGCAGCTTCTCGCGGCACTCGCCGCCGCCGCGGGCATCGCGATCGACAACGCGCGCCTGCTCGAAGACACCCGCAGACGCCAACGGTGGTCGGCGGCGACCGCCGAGGTCACCTCCGCCTTGCTCTCCGACTCAGCACCTGAGTCGCTCGGATTCATCGCCGACCGCGTCGTCGACCTCGCCGACGCCGACCTCGTCTCCGTCGTGCTGCAGAGCGGCCCGGGCTCGCTCGTCGTACGCACCAGTCGCGGACCGGCCGCCGGCAAGGTACACGGTCTCGTCTTCCCCGCCGAAGGCACCCTCGCCGGTCGCGCGATGGAGAGCGGGCAGCCCGTGCTCGCCGACAACAACGCGCTGGCCGACGCGACCCCGAATCCCTGGGCCGAACTCGGGCCGACGATGGCGATCCCGTTGGCCGAATCGGGGCGGGTACACGGTGTTCTCGCCGTCTCCCGCACGGTCGGACGTCAGCGGTTCACCGCCAGCGACGTGGAAATGGCCGCCGACTTCGCCGGCCAGGCCAGCGTCGCCCTCGCCCTCGCCCAGGGCAGGGAAGACAAAACACGCCTCGCCCTGCTCGAAGAACGCGGACGCATCGCACGCGACCTCCACGACCACGTCATCCAGCGTCTATTCGCCGCCGGCCTCGGGCTGCAGGCTCTGAACGTCGGCCCCAGGACCGCGCGACCCGCGCCGGGATCGCCGCGACCGTCAAGGCCCTCGACGACAGCATCGCCGAGATCCGCACGGCCATCTTCGCCCTGGTCAGCCCCGACGCCCGGGAACGCGGTTCGCTACGACACAGCATCATCGACGCCGTGTCGGAGACCTCGGCCGGACTCGTCGCGTCGCCCCGGGTCGTGTTCTCCGGACCCATCGACCTGCTCGTGCCGCAAGAACTCACCGCCGATGTGCTCGCGGTCGTGCGCGAGGCGCTCGCGAACGTGGCCCGTCACGCGAACGCCGACGAGACGCTGCTCGCGGTCGCCGTGACCGAGGACGACATCTCCGTCGATGTCAGCGACGACGGCGACGGCCTCCCCGCCACCCGCGGGTCGAGCGGCACCGGCAATCTCGAGCGACGGGCACTGCAGCTGGGTGGGGAGTTCAGCCTCACCGGCCGCGAACCCCGGGGTACCCTGCTCCACTGGCGGGTGCCTCTCCCCCGAGCGGAGGACTGGCGATGACCATCCGTGTCTTCCTCGTCGACGACCACGAGATCGTGCGCCTCGGCATCACCGACCTGATCAACCGTGAGGCCGACCTCGAGGTCGTCGGGGAGGCCGCGACCGTGCGCGGCGCGCGAGGTCGCATCGCGGCCCTGCACCCCGACGTGGCGGTGCTCGACGTGCACCTGCCCGACGGCAGCGGTATCGACCTCTGCCGTGACATCCGGTCTGCCGACCCGTCGATCCACTGTCTGATGCTCACCGCCTACGACGACACCGACGCGAGCTACGCGGCGACCCTGGCCGGCGCGTCGGGATACGTGCTGAAAGACATCCAGGGGCAGGGTCTGCTCGACGGCATCCGCCGGGTCGCGAAGGGCGACTCGTTGATGGGGCACGCCGTGACCCGCAGCGTCGTCGCGCGGTTGGCCGCCCCCGTCGACACCGCGCCCGACATCGCCCTCACGCTGCGGGAACGCCAGATACTGCATCTCATCGGCACCGGCATGACCAACAGGGAGATGGGCGCGGAGCTCGGCCTCGCCGAAAAGACGGTCAAGAACTACGTGTCGGGGCTCTTCGCCAAACTCGGCGTCGCGCGCAGATCGCAGGCCGCGGTGCTCGGTGCCGAGATGGAACGCGGCCGCTGACCCGCGGGTGCGCCGGGGTCGCGCGGTGGGACCTTCGGCCCTGCACGCACGCCGCGGGGGCGGATACCGTGGCCGAACCGGCGGCGCATCCGCGCGATCGGCGCCAGGCATCACTACCGACCGCACGGAGGCGACGATGACGACCACCCGCTCGACCGATCTTGCCGAGGTGCTCTCCGAAGCCGAGTGCTGGGAAGCGCTCGCCTCCGTCGACCTCGGCCGCCTCGCGGTGCGGGCGGGAGACGACATCGACCTGTTTCCCGTCAATTACCTCGTCACCGACCGGTTGCTGTACTTCCGCACCGCTCCCGGCACCAAGATGATCGAACTCACCGCGGAACCGCGGGTGGCTTTCGAAGCCGACGGCCTCCTGGCCGGCCGGCGCTGGAGTGTGACGCTCAAGGGCATCGCGCAACGTCTGTCCTCCGACGCGGAGATCGGCGACTCCGGGATCCAGCGGCTGCGTTCCCTCGAGCCGTCTACCAAGTGGAACTACGTGCGCGTCACACCGTCCGCCGTCACCGGGCGTCGTTTCCGGCCGACTCGCTGATCCGGCTGCCGCGGCCCGCCGCGCGCAGTCCGTTGGCGATGGTCGCGACGTCCACGAGCTCCTGCAGGGTGGCGCCCACGATCGCGGGGATCAGCCCGGCGGACGCGATGACCATAAGAACCACGCTCAGGGCGATGCCCGCCCAGATGCTCTGCGACGCCACGGCGATCGTGTGGCGGGCGATGCGCATCACTTCCACGACCTTTCCGAGGTCGTCGACGAGCACGACCACGTCGGCGGTCTCGCTCGCGGCCGTCGACCCCCGCGCCCCCATCGCCACGCCGACGTCGGCGGCGGCGAGCACCGGGGCGTCGTTGACGCCGTCGCCGACCATCAGCAGCGGGCGCGGTGACGCCGTGGCGATCGCGGTCACCTTGTCTCCGGGGAGCAGAGCGGCGTGCACCTCGTCGATGCCGACGCGTCGCGCGACGTACTGCGCGGTCTGGGCGCCGTCGCCGGTGAGCATCATCGTGCGTTCGACGCCCATGGTGCGGATCGCCGCCACCGCCTCGGCCGCGTTCGCGCGGGTCTCGTCGCGCAGCACGATGCGCCCCGCGGGCCGGCCGTCGATCGAGGCGTACACCGCCATCTCACCGGCGGCGAGGGGCGGGGCGACCGTGTCGGTCACGGTCTCCGATGCGAACCCCCTGCGACCCACGACGACGCGGTGCGATTCGACGTCGGCTTCCAAGCCTTTCCCGGCGACCTCCACGACGCCGGCGGGAGGCGCCGCGTGGAGGCCGCGCTCCCGGGCGGCCGTGACGATGGCGTTCGCCAGCACGTGCCCCGACCGGGATTCGACCGCGGAGACCAACCGCAGCAGTTCGTCGGAGTCGAACGGTGCGACGGGTTCGACCTTGTCGACCTCCGGTCGGCCGTGCGTGAGGGTGCCGGTCTTGTCGAACGCCGCGGTGCGCACCCGCGCCAGTTGTTCGAAGGCGCCGCCACTGCGCACGATGATCCCTGCTTTCGCCGCCCTGTCCATGCCAGCGATGAACGCCACGGGAGCAGCGATCAGCAGCGGGCAGGGTGTCGCCACGACGAGGACCTCGGCGAACCGCACGGGGTCGCCGCTCGCGATCCAGGCGACGGCGGCGATGGCGTACGCCACGAGGGTGAAGGGGACCGCGAACCGGTCGGCCATCCGCACGAGAGGTGCCTTGCTGTTAGAGGCGGCCTCGACGAGGGCGACGATCTTCTGGAACTCGCTGTCGCGCGCCGTCGCGAGCGCCCGCACCTCGATGACTGTATCGCCGTTCACGGCGCCGCTCGGCACCTTCTCTCCGCGGACACGGACGACGGGCATGCTCTCGCCGGTCAGCGCGGATTCGTCGAATGTCGCCTCGTCGGTCGTCAGGGTCGCGTCGACGGGGACGGATGAACCGGGCCACACTTGCAGCCGGTCGCCGGGCCCAACGGCATCGACCGCGATCTCGTCGAAAGAGTCGCCCGACCAGCGGTGTGCGGTCTGCGGCGTCTGCCGCAATAGGGCGGTCAGCGCGGTTCTGGCCCGTTCCACGGCGAAATCTTCGAGTGCTGCGCCTCCGGTGAGCATCAGGACGATGACCAGCGACGCCCAGAATTCCCCGACGAGGAGAGTGCTCACGATCGCCGTGACGGCGAGCACGTCGAGCCCCCACCGCCGTTCGAACAGCTGGCGCGCCACCTTCCACAGCTCGAACGCGGCGACTGCCGCGCAATACGAACCGACCACCCACAGAGCCGTGGGCGCGACGCCGGCCGCGACGAGCGCCAGCCCGATCACACCGACGGCGACGGTCGCGAGTACCAGCGGGTGCCGACGTGCGAGCCAACCGAACCTGCTGCCGCGGTCTCCCCCCGCGCCGCGCCGCACCGCGGCGGTCACCGCGCTCTCATCGGTCTGGATCATCGTCGCCTCCCTCACGCAGCACGCGCACACTGCGCGGCCCGACCACATCGTGCGGGAACGAGCGGTCTGCGCACAGGGGCGAACGTCCTACGGAGCGATGCGCGACCCCCTGCCGCCCGCCGAAAGCGCCGAGCCCGGTCGACGACGGACACGCCCGTCTGCGCTGGGGCCATCGAGACGACGAACGAGGGTCTCTGAGGAACGTCGTGGCACGCCCACGCCCCTCGACCTCGCGCTACCCAGGGTCGAAAGCTGCTGCTTCGACTCGCGCCGACTTCGAGCGCTACCGCCGCCCGCGTTAGAGCGCTCGGCTCAGAGACCGGTCTGGCTGACCCCGTACTCGGCTTGCTCGGGCGTGAAGCCCTCGAATAGCAGCTGGTCGATCAGACCCGAGCGTGAGAACGAGGTGAATTCGAGGTAGTTCTTGGCGGATTTTGCCGCCTGCTCGTTCCAATCGACCGTGACACGATCGACCCCCCATGAGGCGTCCTCGGTTGAAAATCCCTCGAACTCCAGTTGCTTGACAAGCCCGGTTCGGGAGAACGCGGTGAAATCGAGGTAGTTCTGTCCCGACCGTTGGGCGTTCTGCTGCGAAACCGTGCCCCGGGCCGCCTCTTCGGCAGCGGCAGCGGCGGCCTGCTCAGCGGCCTTCGCTGCCTCATCGGCTGCTTTGGCTGCCTCGTCTGCCGCTTCCTCCGCGGCAATTTCGGCGAGCTCTTCCGCCGTAGGCGCAGGGCTCTCCTCGACGGGAGCGTCGCGTGATGACGAAGGCTCGCTGACTCCCGAGATCGATGTACTCGCTCCTAGTCCCGAGATGAACACGACGGACACGACTATCGCTAGCAGCCAGGCGATAGCGCCACCGATCACCGCGAACAGCGCCTGGCCACGGGTCTGCTTGAAGCGGATCAGCGCCACCAGCCCGAGGGCGATGGCGGGGATCGCGAAGAGCCAGGTGGCGAAACTCGCCCCAGGAATGACCGCCGTGACAAGCGCGATGACAGCCAGCACAACAGCCCACGTCTTCAGCGGACGACTCGGAGTTGTCGCCCCGCTCGGAGGAGTCGTCCCGTTGTCGATCGGATTCGTCCCATCACTTGGGGCCGTCGAGGAATCGTGCGCAGACAACACCTGGGTGGGAGTTCCCTGGGCCACGTTCTCGAGCGGGACGTCTCCCTGCGAGATCGGAACTGTCAGGTTCTCGTCGTTGGCTTCGCGTCGCGCAGCCGGTGCAACGGGTCGGCGTGATGTCGACCACGCATCGCCCGCCCAGTAGATTTCCTCGTTCGGGTCTGTCGGATTCGGATACCAACCGGCGGGGGTCTGAGTCATGCGCTACACCATCTCGTCATGGCTCGACTAAAATGCAAGCACAACTCAACTCTAAACAAGATGCATCATCGTGAATGCCCCCAGTGCGAGTCAATCTGGGCCGTCCGGGAAGCGTCCTCGAGCAGGTCAGCGGCCGAGTCGCACCGTCATGGTCGTCCCGAGCGCTGACACCTCGTAGGTGATCTCGCCGTCGTCGTAGGCAAATGTCTTTGTGAGATCTCCTGACGCCAGCATGGCGAACTCCGTCTTCGCGGTGTCGATGGCGGAAACCCACTCGAACGAGCCGGGCACGGTCGGAGCTTCGAATGTTCCTGCCCAGTAGAGCGATCGAGTATCGCCGTTGTCGGTCACCCAATTGATTTCGAGAGTGTCGCCGGTAATAGTGGCAACTTGGTAGTTGTCCTCGGACTGCGAATTGGTCTGTTTCCATTCTCCACTGAGATCGGCGACAGACGGAGCGGGGGCCTCGGTGACGGAAGCAGTCGGCGATCCCGCGGGCACGCCGTCAGGAGCTTGCGCCGAGCATCCTGCGAGCATGAGACCCGCGACCGCTAAGGCGACGATTGAGAGCATCGAGGTTCGTGAACGCTTCATAATTTCTCCGTGATCGGTGTTGTGAAATGCGCTGATGGCCGCTCAATCGGAAGCGATCTTCAGCCGGCCCGGACTAGGCTCCACAAACGCCGAAACGCCCTCCCGAAGGAGGGCGTTTCGTGTTCGTCGTGGTCGGGCTGACAGGATTTGAACCTGCGACCCCCTGACCCCCAGTCAGGTGCGCTACCAAGCTGCGCTACAGCCCGCGACATGTCACCTCGAAAGGCAACTCGAATAGCTTAGCGCAGCCGGGAACGCAGTTCGGGCCAAGCGGCCCCAAAGCCGGGATGAAGTTGCAAATTTTTTACCTCGTCGACCGAAACCCAGGCCAAAGCCTCGCTCTCGGCGTCGCCGATCACGGGCTCGAACTCCGTCGCCGACTCGGTGACCACGGTCGTGTACTTCCAGAATCCGAGGTCGAGAACCGACGTGAACAGCACGGTGAGCAGGTCGGCCGGAACACCGGCTTCCTCGTTCGCCTCGCGCAGCGCGCCCTGAACGGGAGTCTCCCCCTCCTTGAGCGCGCCGCCCGGCAGTCCCCAGGTTCCGCCGTGGTGGCTCCACGCGATGCGGTGCTGCAGCAGCACGCCGGCGAGCGGGTGCCAGACCAACAGTCCGGCAGCGCCGAACCGGCCCCAGTATTTCGCGCCATCCGGCCCGTAGACCCAGGTGTCGCCGCTGTCGCGCACACCGAACGGCGGCAGCGGGGGCGGCCCCGAGTCGGGAGGGAGCGCGGTCATGAGCCGAGTCCGAAGAACTCGACGACGGTTTCGGATGCGTCGAATCCGTTCACGGGCGCGAGTGGCCACACGTGGGTACCGCCGGCGATCGTGATCACCTCGAGTTTCGTTTCGTCATCACACTCATCGTAGGTCGCCCGGGTGATTTCGTCGTCGATCACGGTCTGCGGA
>Ga0247735_1000400_pt1 | contig 17128 bp, 19 predicted proteins | sample UWRJL178409R2_FD_180934 | JGI IMG/M metagenome (GOLD analysis project Ga0247735, IMG submission 180934) | Plant litter microbial communities from Arlington Agricultural Research Station in Wisconsin, United States - UWRJ-L178-409R-2 | ecosystem: Environmental > Terrestrial > Plant litter >... | reverse complement strand
GCGGGCCGAGGCGGGCGTGCTGGTGCAGGCTCGTCATCAACGCCACACCATCGGTCGAGGTAATGAAGGCGATCGACAGGACCCCGATCAGCAGGGTGCGCAGCGCCAACGAGCCTCCGACCTGCAGGCCCTCGAGCGTGACGGTGAGGCCGGCGATGTCGAACAGGGGCGACCCGGGTCGACTCACGGCGTTGACGACCAGGATTCCCAGCGCGAACCCCGCGAAGGGAAGGTGGGCGAGCATCAGGGTGCGCAGCGGCACAACGGCGGCGGCGAGCGTCGCGGTGAGGGCGAGGACATAGAGCACCGCGGGCGTTACCGGGTCGAAAACGAAAAGCAGCACGACGGATACGGCGAACAGCAGCGCGAGTTTCACCGTCGGGTTGCGCCGGCTGAGCACCGAGGGCCGCACGGTGGTCATCTTCACCACTGCGCGCTCACCCCGCCCTGCTCTCGTCGACCGACCCAACGAGCGGGCCGGCAGCGACAATCGTATTATCGAGGGCGTCCAGCGCGTGCCGCAGGGCGGCGGGGGTTGTTGTGGCAGCCAGCAGCCAGCGCACCAGGGGCGGAACCACAATGCCGGCGCGCGCCAGCACCGCCTCGTCGCGGAGGATGTCGTCGACCGGAGCGTCGGCGATAACCGTTCCTTCCGCCACCAGGATGATTCGGTCGGCGACGGTGGCGACCGTGCGGATGTCGTGGCTGGAGAACAGGATCGAACGGCCCCCGGCCGCCGCCTGGCGCAGCGCCCGCCCGGTACTGATCGTCGCGTGCCGGTCGAGCCCGAAGGTCGGCTCGTCCGCCAGCAGTGTCGGCCGATGGTGTGCGAGCATCGCCGCGACGCTGAGCCGGCGCTTCTCGCCACCGGAGAGCCGATGCGGCACCTGGTCGGCCAGGTGGCTGAGCCGGTGGGCCTGCAGTTGCTGGGTGACCAACTCGCCCGAACCCGCCGGCAGCCCGAAGGCCACTTCCGCCCGCACGGTGTTCGCTACAAACTGGTGTTCCGGATTCTGGAAGATCATCCCGGGTCGTGCGCCGCTGACCGTCCCGGCGAGCGGAGGCAGCAGGCCGGCAAGGGTGAGTAGCAGGGTGCTTTTGCCGACCCCGTTCGCCCCGAGCACCGCCACGATCTCGCCGCTGTGCAGGGTGAGGCTGATGCCGGACAGCGTCGGTTCCGTCGCCGAATGGCCAACCGTGAGGGTGGATGCTTCGAGCACCACGGTGGCTGGCGCCGGCACGGCCACGCCGGCGCCGTCCGCTTCGTCCCTGCCGTCCGCCTCATCCGCCTCGTCCGCGGGGCGGGGCGGGGCCAGGGCCGCCAGGCCCCGGCGGACGTCAACGGAGTCGAGTCCGCCCGCTGTCCCGAACACGGCGGCCAGTTCGGTTTCCAGCGGCAGCCAGCATCCGGCGGTATGCAGTTCTGCGCCGTACTGCGCGAGCACCTGCGGTGTTGGCCCGTCCGCGAGGAGGCGCCCGTCTGCACCAAGCACAAGGGCGCGGGCCGGCAGTGCGGCAATTCCGCCGTCACCGGCGAACTCGTCGATGCGGTGTTCGATCAGCACAACCGCGGGATGGGTTGCGGCGACGGCCCCGGCGATCGCCGAACGCACCGCATGGATACCGGCGGCGTCGAGCATCGAGGTGGGCTCGTCGAGCAGCAACAGGCGCTGACCGCCGATCAGCCCGGCAGCCAGGGCCACCCGCTGGGTTTCGCCGCCCGACAATTGCCCGGTGGCCCGCCGGCGGAACGCCGCCCCGTCCACCGCGGCGAGGGCCTCGTCAATCAGCGCCGATATCTGCTCCGGCGGCACCGCGCGGTTCTCCAGCGGCAGGGCGAGTTCCTGCTCAACGTCGGGCAGGCAGAGGGAAGACTGCGGGTCCTGCGCCACCACCCCAACCTCGCGGGACAACTCGACCACGGGAACCTCCGCGGTATCCCGCCCAAAAATGTGCACCGTGCCGTCCACCGTCGCCACCACCGAATGCGGGATGACCCCGGCGAGGGCGTGCAGGAGTGTGGACTTGCCCGCGCCGGACGGGCCGAACACGATGACCTGCTCCCCCGGCGCGATGGTGAGGCTCAGCTCCCGCAGCACCGCAGTTCCGCGCCGCGGAAACCGCACGGTGAGGCCGCGGGTCTGCGCAGCATCCGTCACGTCAGTTCCGTTCTGCGAGGTCCCGGCCGATCGCGAAGTTGTCGACCACCCCGGTTTTCGCCAGGGCGTCCACGATGACCTTGGCCAGCAGGCCACCGAAGATGAGGCCGGAGAGCAGCTGGATGGCGAGGCGGGTGAAAAAGAGATCCTGCCCGTACCAGCCGAAACGGAATGCGGAGTAGAAGAAAACGAGGCCGGAGCCGAGGGTGCCGGACAGTGCGTACGCCGCCCAACCGAAGCGGCGGTAGCGGGTGAGGGCGAACGGGATCTCACTGCCGGCACCCTGCAGCGCTGCGGCGACAAAAAGGATCGGCCCCACCGCCGAACCGAGGAACACCACCTCAACAACGGAGGCGAGCACCTCGGCAATCACCCCGGTGAGCGGACGCCGGATGATGGCGATGGCGATCGGGGCGACCAGCAGCCAGGTTCCGGACAAGAAATGCTGGGCGAGGTCACCGGCGGGTCCCATCGCGACGCTCAGGGCGATCCAGGCCTGCACAAGGGCCCAGTAGAGGAATCCGAAAACAACACCGAGCACAACAATGAGGACGAGGTCTTTGAGGGTGAACCCGCGTTTTTTGGACGTGCCGGCGGGGGGAAGGGTGGAAGTCATCAAAAAGCCCGGTCTCAGTTCTGGGGAGTGGACGTGGAGGGGCTGTTCAGAGACAGCGTGAGGTGGGAGGTGACGTGCTGCACGGTGCGCCCGACGAGGATCCAGCCGGCCGCGGCCGTGGCGATAACGTCGGCGACGTCGCCCTCGAGCCGGGTGACGAAGTGCTCGGACGTGACGTAGGTCCCATTGTTTTTGGCGTAGTCGATGGCGGCGTAGATGTCACGCATGTGGTCGGCGGCTCGCGTGGCACTTCCCATGTCGTCCAGCGGGTAGAGCGCCCATTCGCCGGCCGCGCGCACCCCCGTGGGGGCCACATCGGGCAGTTCGCTGCGCAGCGGTCCGGCGCCCCCTGGCAGGTCGCAGACGACTTCGCCGGGGCAGCCGCGGGAGAAATGCACCGTTGCCGCCACGTGGGCACCACTGGAACCTGCGGCGGCGATGAGCTGGCTGAGGAAGCGCACAAGGTCGGCCTCCGCACCGGCGACAAAGGTACTCACGTCGCCGGTCTGCAGCTCGAGGTCGCGGGAGTCCGCAGCGGCGAGCGCCGCGAGGATTACCTCGACATAGTTGTCGCTCATCACCGCCAGGGTGACGCGGGCGCCGATCCCGAAGGTTTTGGGGGTGAATGCCCCGGTGGCGTCGGAGGCCGGTGATGCAGCATCCGCGGTGGAAAGTGGTTCGGACATTCTGACAGTCATTTTTCGCGCCTTCTGTGTGATCAACAGGGCACGGGATCGAGGTCTCTCCCTGCGCTGGCATGATCCAGATCAGGTTGAACGGTCGAAGCTTGGGGTAGCTTCCTCTCAGCCCGGCTCACCGGACTCCCGTGTACGCGCAAGAGTCTATCGGGCCGCTGTTCCCCGCCGCCGCACCCTCGTAGTGTGGTGTTATCGGGCAGTTTCCTCCGCGCCGGAGGAGTACGTCACCGGAATACGGCGAGAAGGTTCACGTGGCCGAACTGTTTCCCATTCCCTCCCCCGGCATGACCATGTGGTGGGGTGACCCCGGCGACCCTCTCATCGTGCTGGTTCACGACTGGTACGGGCGGCTGCCGTGGCTCGAGACCGTGGCGGAACTGCTGGCGCGGGAGGGGTTCCGGGTGGGGGTTCCCGACCTGTATTCGGGGGTCGCGACGGTGGCGGTCGAGGATGCCGCGACAATGATGACGGCCCTGAACGTGCGGCGGGCGCTTGCCCAGCTCGACGAGGCCGTGGCGGAGGCGCGCGCCACCGGGTCCTCGCGGGTCGGCCTGATTGGGTTCTCGATGGGTGGTTGGCTTGCCCTGCTGCACGCCGAGGGTGGTTCCGCCGATGCGGTGGTCGCCTTCTACGCGACCCTGGGTCCGCAGGACCACGGCGTGATTCCGTGCCCGGTGCTGCTGCACTTCGCCGAGTATGACGAGTGGGGGGTGAACGAGGACCCGGACGACTTCATCCGCCGGCTGAACGACCATGGCACCCCGGTGATCGACCACCACTACCCGGGCACCCGGCACTCCTTCGCCAATGGCAGTGTGCCGAACCTGCTGGATTCCCGGGCGGCGCAGCTGGCGTTGGGACGCAGCGCCATCTTCCTGCGTGAATACCTCGTCGAGTAGCAACAGACGGGGCCGGGGGATGCTTCGGGCGGGCGGTCAGCCCTTCACATCGTGGAGGTGGTGCACGATGTCGTGCAGGAAGTAGCGTGCGAAGGTGTCGACGGTGAACAGCGCGCCGTCGCTGCGCCGGCCGGGGCGCTGCCACTGCTCACCGGCGACGGCATCAAATTCTGCGGCGAGCAGGTCGGCGGCGGCCTGCACCTGCTCGGACACCTCGGCCGGATCCTGCTCGTCGTAGCGTTCGGCGAGCGCCGTCTCGTCCTGGTCCCAGTTGGCGTAGGTGGGGTTGTCGATCTCGAGCATCAGGGCGAGGCGCTCACTGTTGATCCGCAGCACGTCGCGCACATGCGCCCCGTACTCCAGCGGTGACCAGGTTGCCTCGTCGGGACGCTCGCGCACCCCGGCGCGCTCGAGCACCTTCGGCCACGCAGCGGCGTTGGCGCGCACCAGGCGCGACACGTCGGTCGCGGCGATGGATGCGGCGTTGTACCCACATTCGGGGCAGCGGCGCTCCAGCACCCAGGTCCAGTCTTTGGTGTCAGGCGTGATCGGCATATCTCCACTGTGGCGTGTGCCACCCGGGTGGCGCCGCACCGTTCCTGCCAATACTCATCGAGGGGCGGTCATCCGCACCAATCCGACCCGGTCGCGGTCACGAATATCCAGCAGGTGGGTTTGGTGGCGAACCCACCGTCCTTTTTGTAAAAATCCTCAGGAAAAAAGACCGGGCTGGCCGCATCGTTCCAGCGGAATCGGCGACCATAACCGCCCAACCCGGTTACCGAATCGAAGCCCCTCATCCTGCGATTCGACGGTTTCCCCCCTGGCCGAGGAGCTCGAGACCGGAAGCCGGGCATCACGCCGGTCAGCACGCCGCCGCACGAACACGGGACAATGGAAGGGGCACCCCGTGACATTCGCCGCAGGCGACCGGTGCCCGCGCATCCCGGAAGGAACCACCGTATGCCCGCATCCCCGAACCGCCGGGTGGCACTGCTCCTCGGCGGCGCGTATCTCCTGATCGGCCTGCTTGGCTTCACCGTGACCGCCCAGGTCGGCTTCGCCGCCATCGAAGGCGGGATGCTGTTCGGCCTGCTGTCCCTCAACCCGCTGCATAACCTTGTGCACATCCTCCTCGGCGCGGCCCTGGTCATGGCGGGAACCTCCGGCGTTGATCCCTCCCGCACCACCAACGCTGCGGCAGGGACCTTCCTGCTGGCGCTCGGCGGATTCGGTGTGTATGCCGTCGGCACCACCATCAATATCTTCGCGATCAACGCCGCGGACAACGCCGTGCATTTTGCCAGTGCCGCCGTGTTGCTGGCCGCCGGCCTTGGTACGGACCGGCCTGGTCGCGCCGCGGCATAACGCCGCGGGCTACGCCTGGATGCCGGGGACTGCGTTCGACCTTGACATAAACCGCTGCACGTTGGGGTCAACGATGATGTCCGACGGGCGAAGGTCGCGGGTCAGGTACAACCCGTCGAGGGAAGTGATCCGCGACAGCGCCACATAGGTTTGTCCGGGCGCGAACGCGCGCGAACCCAGGTCGACGATGGCGCGGTTGTAGCTTTTGCCCTGCGACTTGTGGATTGTCACGGCCCAGGCCAGGCGAAGCGGGAACTGGGTGAATTCGGCGACGATATCTTTTTTCAGAGCCTTGGTGGAGGGTGAATAGCTGTAGCGGTATTTCTCCCAGATTGCCGGCACAACCGAGTGCACTTCCCCGTCGACTTCCACCCAGACGGTGGTGTCGATCTTCCGCACCGTCCCGATGCTGCCGTTGACCCAGCGCTGCTCGTTGTCGTTGCGCAAAAACATCACCTGCGCGCCGATCTTCAGTTCGAGGGAATCGTCTGCGGGATACGCGCGGCCGCCGAACTCCCCGCTGACCTCTGCCTTGGCGCTGAGGGAGCGGCCGGGCAGCCGGGCGAGGGCGCTGGCATTGATCCGGGTTACCGTGCTGTTGGTGGTCGCCAGCGTAATCGCACCGTCGGTGGGCGCCGGGCGGGCACCAACGGTGTTCAGCCGGTTGGCGATCTCCGCGGTCACCCGGCCGTGGCGCACGGCATTCAGCATGTGTTTGAACTCGTCCTCGTGCTGGCGATGGATCATCGTCAGCTCGTAGATCCGCAGGTCTGTCTCGTCCCAGACCTTGGCATCAAAAAACCACATCGACCGGTACTGGTCGTCGAAGTAGGCACGCTCGTCTGCGTCTCCCGGAACCGGGGCGAGCTGGTACGGGTCACCAAACAACACGAGCTGGGCGCCCCCGAACGGCTCCCGCGGGCGCTGCTTGGCCTGCCGCAGGCTGCGGTCGATCGCGTCGAGCAGGTCGGCGTTGACCATCGAAACTTCGTCGATGACCACGGTGTCGATGGTGCCGAGCAGCTTGCGCAGTTCGGCGGACTGCTCGATCGGATGATCGGCGATAACACCGATCGGCAGTCGGAACAGGGAGTGGATGGTCTGGCCACCCACGTTCAGCGCCGCAACACCCGTCGGGGCACAGATCACCACCTGTTTCGAGGTATTCCAGGACAGGTGGTTCAGCAGCGTCGACTTACCCGTGCCCGCCCTACCGGTAACAAAAATGTTCTCCCGGGTGGTCTCGATGGCGTCGAAAACCGCGGCCTGCTCGGCGGAGAGCGTCAGGTCAGTCACAACTTCTCTCCACTTGCTCTCGGGCGGTCATCACAAGGGTACCCGGGCGCGGCGACGCCAACAGCTTCCGACATCGCCGTGCTGCCTCCGGCTGCCCGCTCCCCGCCCGACATAGGATGTGGGCATGCGGCGGATAGTGATCATTTGGGCCGTTGTGTTCGCCATCCTCGTTGGTGCGTTCGCGGTGACCGTTGTCACCCTCAACACCACGCTCTACAGCGCCGGCGGCTTCGTCACCAGTTACCTGAACGCCCTGGCCCGCCACGATGCCACTACCGCCCGCCAACTTCCCGGAGTGCTGGCCTCCGAGGATTCTGCGGCTGACCTGCTCACCGACGCCGCCCTCGGCGACCTGTCAGACATCTCCCTCGTGGACGATTCGCAGAGCGAGGACGGCATCCACACCGTCACCTTCTCCTATTCCATCGGCGGCGAGAGCGCCGAGAGCGACTACCAGGTCCGCCAGACCGGCAGCTTCCTCGGACTGTTCCCCACCTGGTCGTTCGAGGTCTCACCGCTGGCCACCGTGGCGGTCTCCGTGCTGCACGACGATCGTTTCCGCGCCAACGGCATTGACCTGGCGGTAGCCACGGAAACGGCGGAGTCCAGCGGTTTCCTGGTTTTTGTTCCCGGCCTCTATACCTTCGACCACCAGTCGACCTACCTGACCGCAGATCCCATCAAGGCCCCGATCAGTGAGCCGGGCAGTGTCACCGCGGTGCAGGTCAACGTGCAGGCGAACTCCGCGTTCGAGACCGCCGTGGATGAGCAATTGCGCAGCTTCCTCGACACCTGTGCAACCCAGCAGGTGCTATTGCCCACCGGATGCCCCTTCGGCAAAACCTTCGACAACCGCATCGACACCACCCCGGCCTGGACCATCTCTAGTTACCCGGGCGCGGAAATCATCCCGGGCGGCACAATCGGTTCCTGGCTGATGCCGCAGACGGCGGCTTCCGCCCATCTCAGCGTCGAAGTACGCTCCCTCTTCGACGGCACCCGCAGCCAGTTCGACGAGGATGTACCCTTCACGGTGTCCTACGCCATCTCGCTCGGCGACAACGACAGGATGCAGATCCAGGCCCTGGACTGAGGTTCGATGGCGCCCGGGCGCGATGAGGCTTAGGCTCGGCTACCAGCAGACCCCGACGCCAACCGGACTATCCGAAACGGTGTGTGGTTGAGGAGTCCGTTCCGGAACTCAAGGGTTTTCTCCCCCACAGTCACCAGGTCGACCGGGTCAGGCTCACACCCGAGCAGGGGTCCGCGCCCGAAATAACGAACTCCGGCGCCGAGGGCCGGTGACGAGCTGCCGACGGCGACCCGCGTTAGCTCGCCCCAGACAACCCGCCTCGGTTTGCCCTCCACTACGACGTAGGGGCGGGAGAACAACCTCAGGAACCAACCGTTGGACCAATGGGCCGAGACCCGGACACTGATGGTGCTCATTGGGTTCCTTGCCTGGTGGGATGTGGCCGGACAGCGGCGCAACTACTCAGCGTTGCGGGGTCTTCGCCGCGCGCCGGGCCAGCATGGCGTTGTATTCGTCGAGTTCCATATCGCCGTCGCGGTCAGCCTTACGGTCGTAGCGTTTGGACTCTCGGGAGTCACTGCGCGACCACATCAGCGCCACGATGACAGCCAGGGCGATGGTGGGAAGTTCGCCAACCCCCCAGGCTATGCCGCCGCCGCGCTGTTGGTCCTCGATCGCGCTGACGCCGATGTCCCAGCCCATGGAGCCATACCAGTCGGCCAGCAGGAGGCCGGTACCCGACATCAGGGTCAGGCCGAAGAAGGCGTGGAACGCCATGGTGCCAAGCAGCACAAGCAACCGCATGGGATACGGCGCCCGATAGGGCGACGGGTCTATCCCGATGAGCGATTGCACAAAGATGTAGCCGGCACCGACAAAGTGGACAATCATCCAGATGTGCCCGATGTGGTCGGTGGTCGCCCAGCTGAACAGCGGGGTGTAGTAGAACACCCAGAGCGAACCGGCGAAGATGACCGCCGCGATGATCGGGTTGGAAAGCACGGCGAAGTAGCGGGAGTGCACCATCAGCATGATCCACTCGCGGGCGCCGCGGCTGCCGTCTGTGCGTTTTTTGATTGTCCGCAGCGCCAGCGTGATGGGCGCAGCGGGCACCAGGAGCACCGGCACCATCATGCCGAGCACCATGTGGCCAAGCATGTGGGCGCTGAAGAGGTACTTTTCGTACAGGTTGATGCCACCGTTGGTGATGTAGAACAGCGTGATCATCCCGAGGATCCAGAGCACCGTGCGGTACCAGGGCCAGCTGTCGCCGCGGCGGTGCAGCCGCACAACACCGGCGACATAGAAGAAGATCGCGAAGCCGCAGATCAGGATCCACATCAGGTCGAAGTTCCACTGGGTGAAAAACAGTTCAAAGGTGGGGGCCGGCGGCAGCGGACGATCCGTCAGCAGTTCTGCGGGGGTGGGGTTCGCCAGGTCCGTGGTGAGCAGGTCGCCCTGCGGGGTCGCAGTTCGCGCCAACGCCGCTGCGACACCGGAGGCCAAACCCATAAATCCGAGTTCCGCGCTGACCAGCCACCAGAAAGGGCCGCGGCCGTCTGACGTGGACCCCAGCATTCGGTTGATCAGGAAACGACGCTGGAAGACACCAAAAAGTCCAAGGGCCCCGAGGGCCAGGATCTTGACGAGCACAAGGACGCCGTACGGAGTGACCAGGTTGTCGAGGGTGCCGAGGCGGATCTCGGCGCTGACGTAGCCGGAGGCGGCCACCACGATAAAAGCGATCAGGGCAATGGTCGAGTAGCGCTGCATCACCGCGGCGAGGCGTTTGCCGGTCAACACGGAGCGGGACAGCACGATGGTGAGCAGTCCGCCAAGCCAGAGGGCCGCGAACACCACGTGCAGGTACACAGCGGTGATCGCCGATTCGTGGTTCGCCTGGTCGCCAGCGTGGCCTTGCAGCGACATCGGGATCATGGCGGCCGCGGCGGCGATGGCGATAAATACGATGGCTGTCTGGTTGCGCACCGCGAAGCAGAGAACGGTCAGGGCGGCGGCGGCCAATGTTGTCGCCAGCCAGGCCTGCCCGAGTTCTGTACCGGTCATAAAGGTGGACAGCAGGTCGCCGAAGCGGTCGTCGAAGCTGATCGGCTGACTGTAGATGCTGAGGAAAACGAAAAAGCCGGTCGCCGCCGAGGCGATAGCCCAGAGTGCGGAGGCACCGGCCGCGACGTCCAGGGCTCGACCGTATTCAGGTTTGTCCGTCGAGAGGGCAAAGACGGCCAGCGCGAGGGCCCCAAGGGTACCTGCCGCGCCGATGTTCACGAGCAGCTTGGTGACGGGAAGGCCGTACCGCACGACGGCACCGGGATCGGTGACGAGGGGGGCGGCGGCGCCACCACCGTAGGCGAGGGCGGCCAACAGTGCGGCGAACGCCACCAGCAACAGCAGGGCTGGGCCCGCGATGCGGGCTAAACGATTCACCAGACGAGCTTATGCGAGGTCGCGCAGGCCGGTGACGGCATCGGGGCGTTCGGCCCCGATCCCCAGCGGACAAACATCATCGGAACTGCGGCCGACACCGGGAGGGAACACAAAAAGGGACGGCAGCCCTGTGGGCGCCGTCCCTTTTCGAAAGGTGTTGCGTGGGTAGTCGAAGACTACTTGGCAGCTGCCTTGAGCTTGCTGCCGGCGCTGACCTTCACGCCGAAGCTTGCCTGGATCTGGATTGCTTCACCGGTCTGCGGGTTGCGACCTGCACGAGCGGCACGGTGAGTGCGCTCAACTGCGAGCCAGCCCGGGATGGTGACCTTGGTGCCCTCGGCCACAGAAGTGGAGAGGGTAGAGAAAAGTGCGTCGAGCACACCGTTGACGGTTGCCTGGCTCTGGCCAGACTCCGCGGCGACTGCTGCGACGAGCTCGGTGCGGTTCAGTGACTTATCAGCCATGAGTTGTCCTCCTCGGACCTAGTGCTAGTAGAGACTGTTCCGGCAGGCCGAGGCGCTGTGGAACCGCCTCGAACCTACCAGCTGGACTTGGTAATACCGGGCAATTCGCCTCGGTGAGCCATGTCGCGGAAGCGAACACGGGAAACACCAAACTGGCTGAGGTAACCGCGGGGGCGACCATCGATCGCGTCGCGGCCGCGCAGGCGGACCGGCGAAGCGTCGCGGGGAAGCTTCTGCAGGCCGACGCGAGCCTCTTCACGCGACTCGTCGGTCCCTGCGGGGTCGACGAGTGCCTTCTTCAGTTCGAGACGCTTGGTGGCGTAGCGCGCGACGATGACCTTGCGCTGTTCGTTCTTGGCAATCTTGCTCTTCTTGGCCATGTGTTAGCGCTCCTCGCGGAATTCGACGTGCTTGCGTACGACGGGGTCGTACTTCTTCAGCACGAGACGGTCAGGGTCGTTGCGGCGGTTCTTGCGGGTCACGTAGGTGTAACCGGTGCCCGCGGTTGAACGCAGCTTGATGATCGGACGTACGTCCTGGTGCTTAGCCATTAGATCTTCACCCCACGTCCGAGGATGTCCTTGACGACGGACTCGATGCCACGCACGTCAATGGTCTTGATTCCCTTGACGCTGAGCGTCAGGGTCACGTTGCGGCGCAGCGAGGGGACGTAGTACGTCTTCTTCTGCACGTTCGGGTCGAAGCGACGCTTGGTGCGTCGGTGCGAGTGGGAAATGTTGTGCCCAAAGCCGGGAATGGCTCCGGTCACCTGGCAAGTTGCTGCCATGTGTTCTCTCCTTAGTACCGTAGGACGATTCGCCCTACCCAAGATTTCTTGTCGGCACGCGCAAAATCCACGGATGAAGAACCGGATGACTCCGTGTCTCCAGTGGATTGGCGTACATGTGAGTGTGGATACCACTCAACCAAGGGGATAGCCTACGTTGCCAGGTGGAATCCCGCAACATTCCGGGCTTTTTGGGCCCATTGGGGGCCGTTTTGGTCGATTCGGAGTCGAATCGTCTCAGCGGGGGATGCTGCGCGGCCGGGAGTAGTCGGTTGGGCGCGGTCAGATGCCGGCGGCGCGGCAGTTGGCGCACAGTCCGAACACGTCGACCACGTGGCTCGGCGCGGTGAAACCATGCTCGGCGGCAACCTGGGAGGCCCAGTCCTCCACCGCGGTGGCCTCGATCTCGACCGTCAACCCGCAGTTGCGGCAAATCAGGTGGTGATGGTGGCTGCCGGGGGTGCAGGCGCGGTAGAGGCTCTCGCCCTCCTGCTGCAGCGAATCGGCGTCGCCTTCGACGGCGAGGTCGGCCAGTGCCCGGTAGACCGTGGCAAGTCCGATCGGCGAACCGGAATCCCGCAGGGAGGAGTGCAGGGCCTGCGCGCTGACAAACCCCTCGGAGGAGTCGAGAGCCGTGCGAACGGCCTCTCGCTGCCAGGTATTGCGCTTCACCGTGAACTCCTCAATCAGATCGGGACCATTTTAGCGTCGTGAGCTGCGGTTACGCAGTGACAACAGCCGACAGACCAGGTAGATCACAAACGAGATCGTGGTGATGTACGGACTGATCGGCAGCGATCCCCCGAGCGCCAGCAGGATGCCGCCGACGGCAGACACTAGCCCGAACAGCATGCTCAGCACCGGCACCATCACCGGGGAGGACGACACCCGCAGCGCCGCCGCCGCCGGGGTGACCAGCAGGGCCAGCACCAGCAACGAACCGATGATCTGCACCGACACCGCAACGGTGAGCCCGAGCAGCACCATAAAAGCCAGCGCGACGAAGCGCGACGGGACCCCGCGGGCGGCGGCAACGTCGGCGTCGAGGCTGTCGAAGGTCAGCGGGCGCCACATCAGCAGCAGCGCGATCAGCACAATCAGGCTGATAACGATGAGCACACCGAGCTGGGGGATGTCGACGGAGATGATCTGTCCGGTGAGCAGCCCAAACTTGTTCGCGCTGCGGCCGGGGTAGAGCGCCAGGAACAGGATGCCAAGGCCCAGCCCAAATGGCATCAGCACCCCGATGATCGAGTTGCGGTCCCGCGCCTTCGATCCGAGAACACCGATCAGGATCGCGGCGAGCAGCGAGCCGACGAGGGACCCAGTGACCACATTCGCCCCCACCAGCAGCGCGAAAGAGGCGCCGGCGAACGAGAGCTCGCTGATCCCGTGCACGGCGAAAGCCATGTCACGCTGCATCACAAAAACGCCGATCAGCCCCCCGACGATCCCGAGCACGGCGGCAGCGATGATCGAGTTGTGGACGAGGGCGACGAGCTCGCCGTAATTCTGGAAACTGAACATCCGTGACCACAGGTCATCGAGAACCGCGTTCACTCGGCATCCTCCGGGTGATGGTGGTCGTCGTGGATGTCGGGGACCCCGGCTACCAGCACGCGGCCGCCGCTGCGGAAGACCTCGACAGGGGTGCCGTAGAGGTCGCTGAGAACGTCGCTCTGCAGCACCTCGTCGGGTGTACCGGCGCGGAACCTGCCCCCGGCGAGGTAGAGGATCCGGTCGACCATACCGAGCACGGGGTTCACATCGTGGGTGACGAAGACCACGGCAGTGTTGTGTTCGCGGCGACGGCGGTCGATCAGCTCGGAGACGGCGCGCTGGTGCTGGAGGTCGAGACTGAGCAGCGGTTCGTCGCAGAGCAGGAGAACCGGGTCACCGGCGAGGGCCTGGCCGACCCGCAGTCTCTGCTGCTCGCCGCCGGAGAGGCGGCCGACGGGCTCATCGCCGTAAGCGGTCGCACCAACAGAGTCGAGCAGCATATCCACGCGTGCAGTGACGGCTTTGGAGCGCAACGGCGGACCGAAGCGATGCCCGTTCACACCGAGAGTGATGAGGTCGCGGCCCCGCAGCGGCACCCCGGCGGGGATGAGTTTTTGCTGGGGAATGTAGCCGATGGTGCGGTCGCCGCGGCGGATCTGACGCCCGGACAGTCGAACCGATCCCGCGTCCAGTTTCTGCTGGCCGAGGATCGTTTTGAGCAGGCTCGTTTTCCCAGAGCCGTTCGGTCCGAGGACGGCCAGGAATTCGCCGGGCTGGACGCTCAGGTCCAGCCCGCTCCACAGTGTGCGCCCGGAGAACCCCAAAGCCCCGCCCTCAAATTCGAGGACGGGGGACGGGTTGGTCGGTGCGCTGTCTCCAGCGGGCACTGCTACTGCACCGCTGCGCTGATCGCGTCGAGGTTGTCGGTCATCCACGAGATGTAGTCTGCGCCATCCGGGAGGGTCTCCGTGAACGAGACCACCGCGATGCCGGCGGAGTTGGCTGCCTTGAGCACCTGTTCCGTTTCCGGTCCCGCGGTCTGTTCGTTGTAGGCGAGCAGCGCGACCTCCTCGCCGGTGAACAGGGCGAGAGTCTCCTGCAGCACGGTCGGGGAGACATCCGTGCCCTCTTCGATTGCTTCCGAGAAGTCATCCGGGGTTTTGTTGGTGAGGCCGGTGTCCTCGAGTAGGTACAGCGGCACCGGCTCGGTGATGGCAACGCCAAGCCCTGCGGTACTGGCCTGAAGGGCTTCGGCCCTGCTCTCAAGGGTGGCGATCTTGGCGGCGAACGCCTCGTAGTTCGCTTCGTAGGTCGCGGCATTGTCCGCGTCCAGTTCGGCGAGCTGGTGGGCGATCTCCTCGGCGACGTGCTCGACCCCGTGGAAGCTGTACCAGACGTGCTCGTTGAAACCTTCGATGTGGTTGTGGCCGTCATCCTCGGAATGCTCATCCTCGGCGGCGTCGTCTGTTGTGTCTTCCTCGGCCTCGTGGTTATGGTCGTCGCCCTCGAGCAACCCGGAGGCGTCAGAGGCGGTGACCACAACGGCGTCACTGTTGCTGGAAGCGCTGAGCAAAGAGTCGATAAACGGGTCGTAGCCGCCACCGTTTTCGATGACAAGGGCGGCCTTTGACAGGGCGAGCTGGTCCTGGGCGGAAGCTTCGTAGCTGTGCGGGTCCTGCGCAGCGCTGGTGATCAGGCTGGTGACGCTGACCAGGTCGCCTCCGACCTGCGCGGCGATATCCCCCCAGACGTTGGTCGAGGCGACAACCGCCACGGTGCCGTCGGACGTGGCGCCGGCGCCCTCGGCGGAGCCGGAGCATCCGGTCAGGGCGAGAGCGGTCACGGCGATACCGGCGACGGCAAATCCGAAGGTGGAGGGAAGGCGCATGGAAAACGGCTTTCTAAAGAATGACGGAACATCGTAATGATATCCGTTATCACTATAGGCAGCCGAATGCGCAGTATCAAATCGGCGTGGAGATCAGTCCAGCAGCAGCGCAGGTTCCTCGATGACGCTGGCCACGTCTGCCAGGAACCGGCTCGCGACGTCTCCGTCGACTACCCGGTGGTCGAAACTCGCCCCGATGGTGGTCACCAGGCGGGTGCGCACTTCACCGTCGACAACCCATGGCTTCTGCTTGATTGTGCCGAGGGCAACGATTGCCACTTCACCGGAGTTGAGGATCGGGGTCCCGGTGTCCATTCCGAACGACCCGATATTGGTGATCGTGATGGTGCCGTTTGCCATGTCGGCCGGCTGGGTTTTTCCGTCGCGGGCCGTAATGGTCAGTTCCTCGAGCGCCTTCGCCAGCTGCAGGAGGGACAGGCTCTGCGAATCCTTCACGTTCGGCACGATCAGTCCACGCGGTGTCGCCGCGGCGATACCGAGGTTGACGTAGTGGCGAACGATGATCTCTTTGTCCGTCCAGGCGGAGTTCACCATCGGGTTGCGCCGAACCGCCCAGATCATGGCTTTGGCCATAATCAGCAGCGGCGAGACCTTTACGCCGGCGAAGTCGGTCGAGCTCTTCAGGCGTTTGACAAATTCCATCGTGCGAGTCGCATCGACGTCGACAAAAAGGCTGACATGCGGTGCGGTGAAGGCGCTGTTGACCATCGCGGTGGCGATCGCCTTACGAACACCCTTGACGGGGATACGCTCCTCGCGCTCGTCGTTCCAGTCGGGGGTCTGGATGTTGCGGAACACGCTGGCCTGGGTCGCCTGGCGAACCACATCGTCGCGGGTGATCTCACCGGCGAGGCCGGTCGCGGTTACCAGGGTGAGGTCGACACCGAGGTCCTTGGCAAGTTTGCGGATCGGGGGCTTAGCGATGACGCTGGATGCCGCGGAGGCGGGAATAGACAGCGGACGGGTCACCGCAGCGACCTGGCGGGGGGCGGTCTGCGGTGCAGCGACGGCTACCGGTGCGAGGGGGGTTCCCCCGCCGCCGCGGCGTCGCGAACTCGTGTGCCTGCTGCCGTATCCGACAAGGACGGCGGGAGCCTTCTCCTCTGTGGCCTCGTGCGAGATGCTGGCGGCGGTGTCCGCAGCGGCCCCGACAGTCTCGGGGTCCGGAACAACGGCGGGGGCCTCCGGTGCGGCGCTTCCGCTGCTCACCACGATGATCGGGGTGCCAACGTCCACGGTCTGGCCCTCATCGACCAGAAGCGAGGTAACCGTGCCGGCGAATGGCGAGGGCAGCTCGACGAGCGATTTTGCCGTCTCGATCTCGACGAGCACGTCGTTGATGGCGACTGTGTCGCCGATCTTGACGTGCCACGAGACGATCTCGGCCTCGGTGAGGCCCTCGCCGACGTCGGGGAGGATGAATTCGGAGTTAGCCATGCGGGTTCATCCTTAGTACGCCAGCGAACGGTCGACCGCTTCAAGTACGCGGTCGGCGTCGGGCAAGTAGGTTGTTTCGAGTTTTGCCGGGGGAAACGGGGTGTCGAAGCCGGCGACACGAAGCACGGGGGCCTCGAGCGAGTAGAACGCCTGCTCGGTCACCGTGGCGGCGATCTCCGAACCGACGCTGACAAAGCCTGGTGCTTCCTGGCCGATGATGAGTCGACCTGTTTTGCGCACAGAGGCCAGGACGGGCGCGTAGTCGATGGGTGAAATGGAGCGAAGGTCGATGACCTCGACACTTGTACCCTCTTCGCCGGCGATGTCCGCCGCATCGAGCAGCACGTTGACCATGGGACCGTACCCGAGCAGGGTGACCTCGGTGCCTTCCCGCACCACCAGGCTGCTGTGCAGGGGGGCGTTGCTGGCGGTGAAGTCGACGTCGCCCTTCGGCCAGTAGCGACTCTTCGGCTCGAAGAACATCACCGGGTCGTTGCTGGCGATCGCTTCCTGGATC
>Ga0247735_1000399_pt1 | contig 17150 bp, 15 predicted proteins | sample UWRJL178409R2_FD_180934 | JGI IMG/M metagenome (GOLD analysis project Ga0247735, IMG submission 180934) | Plant litter microbial communities from Arlington Agricultural Research Station in Wisconsin, United States - UWRJ-L178-409R-2 | ecosystem: Environmental > Terrestrial > Plant litter >... | reverse complement strand
GGAGAGCACGACCACTTCCGATCCGAGTTTCGGGTCGCTGCCGGGGATGATGCCGGCGATATTGCTGCTCATGCCCTGCTGGAACGCGGTCTTCACGGCGATCGCCAGGCTGCCGGGCAATTGCTCCGCCTTGAACTTCGTCTCGGCATTGGTCGCGCGCTTGACGATGGCATCCCAGGGCGTCTTCGCGCCCGCGAACAGCTTGGCCGCGCCCATGTCGCTGATCGTCGCCAGCTGCGGCGCGCCCGGCGCATCGCCGGTGCCGTCGGGCTTGCCCCAGGTCACGCGCGGGCGGTCCAGATTCTGCGCCGCCGCGCCCAGCGGCCGCGGCTGAATGAGGATGGTGCCGATCGCACCGCGTGACTGGGCGTAGATCGCCTTGGTCGTGCCGCCGGAGAAATGCGCGCGCTCCTCGCTCTGGAAGCTGGAGGGCGCGCCGCCGAGAAAGGCGACGATCTTGCCCTTCACGTCGACGCCGGCATAATCGTCGCGCTTGTATTGCGGCGCCACGATGCCGAAGCCGACGAACACCACCGGCGCATCGATCGTGGTGGAGGCGGCGCCTGCATAGGCGCTGGGCACATAATCATCGCCGAACACCAGCCGCTGCGGCGGAGCGTCCTTGCGGGTCAGCACGAGATCGCCCTTGTCGGCCGGGCGATAGGTGACGAGCGGCACCTTTTGCAGATACCCGCCCTCGTCGCCCGCCGGGCGCAGGCCCGCCGCGTACAATTGCGCCGCGACATATTCTGCGGCGATGTCGAATTCCGGGCTGCCCGCCTCGCGCCCGCGCATCGCGTCCGAGGCGAGGAACATGACATGCGCCTTCATTGCTGCCTGGTTGTCGGGCAGCACTGCATTGACGATATCGTTGATGGCCTTCGCGTCCTTCGCAGGAGCGGTGGGGGCAGGGGCCGGGGTCGTCTGGGCCAGCGCAGCACTCGCAAAGCTCATCAGCGCGATCGCGCCAACCGAACGAAACATGCCTTTTCCTTGTACAATCGAGATCATGCAGACGGCCTAGCACCGCCGTTCGCCCGCGCAAGTGCGACAGTCCGGGCGGCGATTTCGGTGGCACGAGCGGAATCAGGTCCCTACATCCAGCGACATGCTTGACGTCCAGACCGCCACCGCCCTGCCCCATGTCACGCGCCGCGAGGATTATGAGGCGCCCGACTGGCTGGTCCCGGAGATCGCGCTCGATTTCGACCTGTCGCCGGAAGCGACACGCGTCCAGGCAGTGCTGCACATCATCCGCAACGGCGTTCATGATCAACCGTTGCGCCTCGACGGCGGCGGGCAGACCCCGCTCTCGGTGAAGGTCGACGGCAAGGCGATCAACGACTGGACACTGGAGGACGACACGCTCGTCATCCCGCTCTCAGGCTCGGCCCATACGATCGAGACCGAAGTCGAGATCGCGCCCGATCGCAACACCCAGCTGATGGGGCTCTATGCCTCGGGCGGCAATCTCTGCACCCAGTGCGAGGCCGAGGGTTTCCGCCGCATCACGTTCTTTCCCGATCGGCCCGATGTGCTCAGCCGCTACAAGGTGCGCATGGCGGCGGACGAGGCGCGCTTCCCGGTACTGCTCGCCAATGGCGATCCGGTCGGTGAAGGCGATCTTGGCGACGGGCGCCACTGGGCCGAATGGCACGATCCCTTCCCCAAGCCCTGCTATCTCTTCGCAATGGTCGCGGGCGACCTCGTCGCCAATCGCGGCACCTTCGTCACCGGATCGGGCCGCGAGGTCGCGCTCGGCATCTGGGTCCGCGCCGCCGATGTCGCCAAGACCGGCCACGCGCTGGGAGCGCTCAAGACCGCCATGGCCTGGGACGAACGCGTCTACGGCCGCGAGTACGACCTTGACGTGTTCAACATCGTCGCGGTCGACGATTTCAACTTCGGCGCGATGGAGAACAAGGGCCTCAACATCTTCAACTCGCGCTACATCCTGGCCGATCCCGATACCGCGACCGATTATGATTTCGACGCGATCGCGGCGGTGGTGGCGCATGAATATTTCCACAACTGGTCGGGCAACCGCGTCACCTGCCGCGACTGGTTCCAGCTCTCGCTGAAAGAGGGCTTCACCGTCTTTCGCGACCAGAGCTTCTCCGCCGACCAGGGCTCGGCCGCGGTCAAGCGCATCGAGGACGTGCGCGGCCTGCGCGCCGCGCAATTCCCCGAGGATGCCGGTCCGCTCGCGCATCCGATCCGGCCGGACGAATATCTCGAAATCTCCAACTTCTATACCGCGACGATCTACAACAAGGGCGCCGAGGTCATCCGCATGATGGCGACGATTCTGGGCGCGCAGCGCTTCCGAACCGCCACCGATCTCTATTTCGATCGCTTCGACGGCACCGCCGCGACCTGCGAGGATTTCGTCGCCTGCATGGAGGAAGGGGGTCAGATCGACCTGACCCAGTTCCGCCGCTGGTACAGCCAGGCCGGCACGCCACGCGTCACCGCGTCGCTCACGCATGAGGCCGGCAGCGGCCGCGCCACCTTGACCCTGTCACAGCGTATGCTGCCCACTCCGGGCCAGCCCGACAAGCTGCCGATGGTGTTGCCGATCAAACTGAAGCTCTTCGGCGCCGACAGCGCCCACCCGATCGGTCCGGAGCAGTTGATCCAGCTCACCGATACCGAGGAACGCATCACCTTCGAGACCGTCACCGAACGCCCGGTCCTGTCGATCAACCGCGGCTTCACCGCCCCGGTCATCATCGAAACCGACCGCACGGCCGCCGACCTCGCCTTCCTCTCGGCGCATGACGACGACCCCTTCGCCCGATACGAGGCGATGCAGCAATTGATGCTCGACACGCTGGTAAGCTCGGTCAGCCAGGGCCGCGTCGATCATGCGCCGGTGATCGCCGCCATCGCCAACACGCTCGACGACCCCCATCTCGACCGCGCCTTCGTGGCGGAGGCTGTCTTGCTGCCGTCGGAAAGCTTCATCGGCGACCAGCTGGAGATCGTCGATCCCGAAGCGATCTACACCGCGCGCGAGGCGTTGCGCCGCGATATCGGCCGTTCGCTCGAGGCGAGGTGGCGCGCGGAATATGAGGCCGCTCGCGCCACGACGTTCGAATATTCGCCACTCGCCAAGGGCATGCGCCGCTTGCGCACCGTGGCGCTTGGCTACATCGCCGCGAATGGCAATGACGAGGCGGCGGCACTCGCCTTCGCCCAGTTCGAGGCGGCCGACAACATGACCGACCGTCAGGGCGCGCTGACCACGCTCGTGAACGGCAATTCGGACCGGCGGATCGCGGCGCTCGACATCTTCTACAATCGCTATTCGGACAATGGCCTGGTCCTCGACAAATGGTTCTCGACCCAGGCATTGTCGTCGCGTGACGACACGCTGGCGAGCGTCAGGGAACTGGCGCGGCACCGCGATTTCACCCTGGCCAACCCCAACCGGGCCCGGTCGCTGGTCGGGGCATTCAGCGTCAACCAGCGCGCATTCAACGCGGCGTCGGGCGAGGGCTATCGCTTCGTCGCCGACCAGCTGATCGCCCTCGACAAGCTCAACCCGCAGACCGCGGCCAAGCTGATACCGCCACTCGGCCGCTGGCGCCGCTTCGACGACGCGCGAAGCGCGCTGATGCGGGCGGAACTGGAGCGGATCGTCGCAACGCCCGGCCTGTCGAAAGACATGTTCGAACAGGCCTCGCGCAGTCTCGATGGCTAACCCGTCACCAGATCGAGCATCGTCAGCGCATTGCCGAGCGCCGCACCCGACGCGGTGTTGTCGTAGATCGTCCAAGATTCGGCGTCCGTCGCGCGGGCAGCCGCCGCCTGACGCGCGATCGCTGCGGCGTCATAGGCCGACCAATAGATGCGCGGCGAACCGTGCAGCCGCGTGTAGCGGAAGCCAGTCCATCCGCCCGGCTCGGTTGCCCCGACTACCGGCGCAGGGTCGGCGGCGACCCGCGCTATCCGGTGCTCGACGAGAAGCGCATCGGCCTCGGGCGTGAACCAACCGGCATGCCGTGGCTCGAACGCCATCATACCGCCGAGCAGGTCGCGGGCGAGGTTGAAGAAGGATTCGGCAATCCGAGCATCGAAGCCAAGCTTGGGCGGGACCTGGATCAGGATCGGTCCGCGCTTCTCTCCAAGACTCGCGACGTCGCCGGCGAAGCGCGCTACCAGATCCTTGCAGTCGACCAGCCTGCGCTCATGCGTGATGGCCTTGGGTAGCTTGACCGCAAAGCGGAACCGCGCGGGCACGCTCGCCGCCCAGCGCGCATAGGTCTCCGGCTTGTGCGGCCGGTAGAAGCTGGAATTGATCTCGACCGCGTCGAAAGTGGTCGCATAGCGTTCGAGATGACTGCCCTTGTCCGGGAAACGCCCGGCCGGGGGCTTGTACAGCGACCAGCCCGCCGTCCCGATGCGAATCCGCTGCCTGGAAGAACCTGCCGTCATTGGGGACGATAACGCTCGGGCCGATCGGAACGACCCCGCTCCCGGACGGATCAGACTTAGAAGTCGAAATCCACGTCGTCATATTCCTTGGGCGGAGTGATCCCCGTCATTCGTTCGGAAAGCAGCGGCCGAAAGCTGGGTCGGCTCTTGAAGCCGCGATACCAGCGTCCGGTCTGCTCATGTCCTTTCCAGTCGATCCCGCCGAGATAATCGGCGACCGAAATCTGCGCGGCGGCAGCGAGGTCGGCAAGACTCATCGTCGCGCCGGCGACCCAATTGTGATGGTCGAGCAGGTAATCGGTGTAATCGAGATGGCGTTCGGCCGCCTTCATCGCCTCGCGCAATATCTTGGCATCAGGCGATTCCTTGGTCACGATCCGCTTCATCATCCGCTCGCCGAGCAAGGGGGCGGTCACGTCCTGGAAGAATTGCGTGTCGAACCAGGCGGCCAGCCGGCGGATCTCGGCGCGGTTGACCGCGGTGCCGTTGATCATCGAGGCCTTGTCGACCGTCTCCTCGAGATATTCGCAGATCGCCATCGAATCCATGAGCAGGACGTTGCGTTTGGGATCGACCATGACCGGCACCTGGCCGGCCGGATTCATGTCGAGAAATTCGTCGCGCCGGTCCCACGGGTTCTCAAGGACGAGGTCGTAGCCGACGCCCTTTTCGCCGAGCAGGAGCCGGACTTTGCGCGAGAAGGGGCACAGGGGGAATTGATAAAGCTGCCACATAAGGCTCTGTTAGGCCGACAGGCCGGGCGGGGGAAGGCATGATGACGGACGATTCGTTCGAGACGGTCGCGATCGTCTACAACCACCCCGAAACGGCCGTGATGCTTTCGATGTTCGCCTTTTACGGCATCCCGGCAACTCCCGTCGGCCTCGCCCATAGCCAGATCGCACCCAACCTGATGGTCGCGCTGGGCGGCATATGCATACGCGTGCCCGGCTGGGCCGCGGACGAGGCACGGGAACTGCTGTCCGAAGTGGCGGAGCGCCCCCAAGTCGTCCGGCCGAGGCTGATCGACAATGCCCTGATGAACGGACTGGTCGTGCTCCTGTTCTGCATCCTGACCGGCACGACCCCGCCGACACGGACCGGGTCGCCCTTCTTCCTCGGGAAAGAAGGGTAACGGCGGGACTATTCCGCCGCCACCATCTCCGACCGGTCGTCGAGCGGATGCGCGAGGCGTTTCAGCATTTCCTTCGGCACCACCTGCCAGAAATGGTCGATCACCCGGCCCCAGTCGTCGAGCAGGGCTGCCGACCATTTGCTGTCCGTCGCCGCGTGATGGGCGCGCACGAGATTGAGCAACACCGCTTCCCAATGCATCGAGGACAGGCGCTGCCACACGATGTTCTCGGCATTGGCGCGACGTCCGAAGCTGCCGTCCGCGTCATATACGAAGGCCATGCCGCCGGTCATGCCCGCACCGAAGTTCGCCCCGACCGGCCCAAGCACCACTGCGGTGCCGCCGGTCATGTACTCGCAGCCATTCGCGCCGCAGCCCTCGACGACCACGGTCGCGCCCGAGTTGCGCACCGCGAAGCGCTCGCCCGCCTGCCCCGCCGCGAACAGGCTGCCCGACGTCGCGCCGTACAGCACGGTGTTGCCGATGATCGTATTGTCCTGACTCGCCAGTGGTGAGCTCACCACCGGTCGCACCGCGATGATGCCGCCCGACAGTCCCTTGCCGACATAATCGTTCGAATCGCCGAACACCTCGAGCGTGATGCCCTTGCACAGGAAGGCACCGAGCGACTGACCGGCCGAGCCGCGCAGGCGGACATGGACATGACCGTCAGCAAGTTTCGACATGCCGAACTTGCGCGTGATCTCGCTCGACAGCCGCGTGCCGACCGCGCGGTGCGTGTTGCGCACCGAATAGGTCAGCTGCATCTTCTCCCCGCGCGAGAAGACCGCCGCTGCATCCTTGATCATCTGCGCATCGAGGCTGTCGGGCACTTCGTTGCGCCACGCCGACAAGCTGAAGCGCCGCTGGTCGTCATCCGCATCGACCTTGGCGAGGATCGGGTTGAGATCGAGATCGTCGAGATGCTCGGCACCGCGGCTGACCTGGCGGAGCAGTTCGGTGCGCCCGATCACTTCGTCCAGGCTCTTGAAGCCGAGCCGGGCCAGGATGTCGCGCACTTCCTCAGCGATGAAGGTCATCAGGTTGATGACCTTCTCCGGCGTACCAGTGAACTTGGCGCGCAGCCGCTCGTCCTGCACGCACACGCCGACCGGACAGGTGTTGGAATGGCATTGCCGCACCATGATGCAGCCCATCGCCACCAGGCTGAGCGTGCCGATGCCGAATTCCTCGGCGCCCAGAATCGCGGCGATGACGATGTCGCGTCCGGTCTTGAGCCCACCATCGGTGCGCAGCTTGATGCGGCCGCGCAGGCCATTGAGGGTGAGCGTCTGGTTGACCTCCGACAGACCCATTTCCCAAGGCGTGCCGGCATATTTGATGCTGGTCTGGGGTGATGCGCCGGTGCCGCCGACATGGCCGGACACCAGGATCACGTCCGCATGCGCCTTCGCCACACCCGCCGCGACCGTGCCGATGCCGGCCGACGAGACCAGCTTCACGCAAACGCGCGCGACCGGGTTGATCTGCTTCAGATCGTAGATGAGCTGCGCCAGATCCTCGATCGAATAGATGTCGTGATGCGGCGGCGGGGAGATGAGCATCACCCCGGGCGTCGCGTGGCGCAGCTTTGCGATGAACTCGGTCACCTTGAAGCCGGGTAGTTGTCCGCCCTCGCCTGGCTTGGCACCCTGCGCGACCTTGATCTCGATTTCGTCACAGGCGTTGAGATATTCAGCCGTCACACCGAACCGGCCCGACGCGATCTGCTTCACGCCCGAATTGGCGTTGTCGCCGTTCGGATAAGGCGCGTAGCGCGCCCTGTCCTCGCCACCCTCGCCCGACACCGCCTTGGCGCCGATACGATTCATCGCGATCGCCAGCGTCTCGTGCGCCTCGGGGCTCAGCGCACCGAGCGACATGCCCGGCGTCACGAAGCGCTTGCGGATCTCGGTGATCGCCTCGACCTGGTCGACCGCCACGCCCTCGTTCGGGAAGTTGAACTGGAACAGGTCGCGCAGATAGACCGGTGGCATCGACTCGACGCCGCGCGAGAATTGCAGATAGGTCGAATAGCTGTCGGTCGCGACCGCGGTCTGCAGCAGATGCATCAGCTGCGCCGAATAGGCGTGGGTCTCGCCGGTGTGCCGCTGGCGATAGAAGCCGCCGATCGGCAGGTTCACCACCACTTCGTCATAGGCATATTCGTGGCGCAGCGCTGCGTTGAGATGCAGCGAGGCATAGCCTTCGCCCGAGATCTTCGCCGGCATGCCCGGGAAGAGATCGTTGACCAGGCTGCGCGACAGCCCGACCGCTTCGAAATTATAGCCGCCGCGATAGCTGGAGATCACCGCGATCCCCATCTTCGACATGATCTTGAGCAGCCCCTCATCGACCGCATGGCGGTGGTTGGCGAGGCATTTCTCGATGGTCAGGTCGCCGAACAGCCCCCGCTGGTGCCGGTCGACGATCGACGCTTCGGACAGATAGGCATGCACCGTCGTCGCGCCGACGCCGATCAGCACCGCATAATAATGTGTGTCGAGGCATTCGGCGGTCTGGATGTTGATGCTGGCATAGGAACGCAGGCCGCGCCGGACGAGATGCGTGTGCACCGCCGCCGCCGCGAGCACGCCGGCGATGCCGACCCGGTCAGGGCCGATGCTCATGTCGCTCAGGAAGATTTCGCTCTTCCCCTCGCGCACGGCCTGTTCGGCTTCGGCCCGGATGCGCGCGATCGCGGCGCGCAGTGTCTCGGGTCCGCCACCGCTTTCGAAGGTGCAGTCGATATCGGCGACCTTCGACCCGAAGAACGCCTTGAGCCGGGCCCAGTCGGCCCCGGTCAGCACCGGCGAATCGAGCACCAGCACGCCGTCGCGCCGATCCTCGGTATCGAGGATGTTGGCGAGATTGCCGAACCGGGTCTTGAGCGACATCACGTGACGCTCCCGCAGCGGGTCGATCGGCGGGTTGGTCACCTGGCTGAAATTCTGCCGGAAGAACTGGCTGATCAGCCGGGGCTTGTCCGAAATGACCGCGAGCGGCGTATCGTCGCCCATCGACCCGATCGCTTCCTTCGCGCCCTCGACCATCGGCGACAGGATCAGCTCCATGTCCTCGAGCGTCTGCCCCGCCGCGACCTGGCGGCGCGTCAGATCGGCGCGCTCGAATCGCACCGTGGCGTCGGCCGGTGCCGGCGGCAGATCGTTCACGCCCAGGAAATTGCCGATCATCGTCGCGTAATCGGCCTCGCCCGCGATCTGGTCCTTGATCTCGCGGTCCTTGAACAGGATGCCCTTTTCCAGGTCGACCGCGATCATCTGGCCCGGCCCTAGTCGGCCCTTCTCGATGATGGTCGATTCAGGCACCACGACCATGCCGCTTTCCGACCCGACGATCAGCAGACCGTCCGAGGTGCGGGTATAGCGAAGCGGGCGGAGTGCGTTGCGGTCCATGCCCGCCACCGCCCAGCGGCCGTCGGTCATCGCCAGCGCAGCCGGACCGTCCCACGGCTCCATCACGCTCGCGAGATATTTGTACATGTCGAGATGCGCCTTCGGCATCTCGCCCTTCGGACCCCAGGCTTCGGGCACCAGCATCAGCTTCGCGGTCGGGGCGTCGCGGCCCGAGCGACAGATTGCCTCGAACGTCGCATCGAGCGCGGCCGTGTCGGACGCACCGGCCGGAATCACCGGCTTGATGTCCTCCGAATATTCGCCGAACGCCAGGCTCGCCATCTTGATCTCGTGGCTGATCATCCAGTTCTTGTTGCCGCGGATCGTGTTGATCTCGCCATTGTGCGCGAGACAACGGAACGGCTGGGCCAGCCACCATTGCGGAAAGGTGTTGGTCGAATAGCGCTGATGGAAGATCGCCACCCGGCTCTCGAATCGCTGGTCGGTCAGGTCGGGATAGAAGACCGACAGGCTCTCTGCGAGGAACAGTCCCTTGTAGATGATCGAACGGCAGCTCAGCGAGCAGATGTAGAAGCCCTGGATCTGCGCGGCGATGACGCGCTTCTCGATCCGGCGACGGACCAGATAGAGATTCTTCTCGAATTCGGCGGCGCTCTGCTCGTCGGGCAACGGCCCGGCGATCATGATCTGTTCGATCTCGGGCCGGGTCGCCTGCGCCTTCTGACCGATCACCGAGACGTCGACCGGCACCTGGCGCCAGCCATAGATGGTGTATCCCTCTTCGATGATCGCGCTCTCGACGATCGTCCGGCAATCCTCCTGTGCGCCCAGATCGGTGCGCGGCAGGAAGATCATGCCGACCGCGAGTCGGTTCGGCATCGTCTTGTGCCCCGAGGCGCTGATCGCATCGTCGAAGAACTTGACCGGCAGGTCGACATGCAGCCCGGCGCCATCGCCGGTCTTGCCATCGGCATCCACCGCGCCGCGATGCCACACGGCCTTCAGCGCATCGATCGCCGACTGCACGACGCGCCGGGACGGCGTGCCGTCGGTCGCGGCGACGAGGCCGACGCCGCATGCGTCTGATTCGAATTCGGGGCGGTACATGCCGACCTCGGCGAGGCGCGCGCGTTCGGAATCCATCTTGGTCATGCCGCCTTCTTCCCTGCCTTCGCCTTTGCCTTCAGCCAGCCATGCATCGTCGTCGCCACGTCGCGGCCGTCGCGAATCGCCCAGACCACCAGGCTCGCGCCCCGCACGATGTCGCCCGCCGCGAATACGCCGTCGAGCGAGGTCATCAGCGTCTTGTTGTCGACCAGCAGCGTCCCCCAGCGGGTCACCCCGAGTTCCGGCGCACCGAACATCGCCGGCAATTCCTCGGCATCGAAGCCCAGCGCCTTGATCACCAGGTCGGCCGGGAGCGTGAAACCGCTCTCCGGCTCCGCCTCGGGCGCGCGGCGGCCACTCGCATCGGGAGCGCCCAGCCGCATTCTCGTCGCGTGCACGCCCGTCACCGTCTCGGCCGCGTCGAACGCTTGCGGCGCGGAAAGCCAGACGAACTCGACGCCTTCTTCCTCGGCATTGGCAACTTCGCGCTGCGAGCCGGGCATGTTGGCGCGATCACGACGATAAAGGCACTTCACCGAAGTCGCCCCCTGGCGGATCGCGGTGCGAACGCAGTCCATCGCGGTGTCGCCGCCGCCGATCACCACGACATTCTTGCCGGCCGCGTCGAGCTTGCCATTGTCGAAGTCCGGCACCGCGTCGCCGAAGCCCTTGCGGTTCGACGCGGTGAGATAGTCGAGTGCCTCGACCACGCCCGCGCTGCCGACGCCCGGCGCCTTGATCGCGCGGGGCTTGTACACGCCGGTTGCGACCAGGATCGCGTCGTGGCGCTGGCGAAGGTCGTCGAGCGTCGCGTCGCGACCCACCTCGAAGCTTTCGTGGAACACGATGCCGCCCGCCTTCAGGCGGTCGACCCGGCGGGTGACGACATGCTTCTCGAGCTTGAAGCCGGGAATGCCGTAGGTCAGCAAACCACCGGCGCGGTCATGCCGGTCATAGACATGCACGTCATAGCCCATCGCCCGGCAATATTCGGCGGCGGAAAGCCCGGCCGGCCCCGCCCCGATCACGCCGACCGACTGGCCACGCGGCGCGCCCGGCACCAGCGGCTCGACCCAGCCCTCTTCCCAGGCGGTATCGGTGATGAACTTTTCGACCGACCCGATCGTCACCGCGCCATGGCCCGAGAATTCGATGACGCAATTGCCCTCGCACAGCCGGTCCTGTGGACAGATGCGGCCGCAGATTTCCGGCATGGTCGAGGTGGCGTTGCTCAACTCATAGGCCTCGCGGAGCCGCCCCTCGGCGGTCAGCCTCAGCCAGTCGGGGATATGGTTGTGCAGTGGGCAATGCACCGAGCAATAGGGCACGCCGCATTGCGAGCACCGGCCAGCCTGATCCTCGGCCGCCATGGGCGAATAGCGATCGGCGATCTCGCGGAAATCCTCCGCGCGCGGCTTGGCCGGGCGCTTGCCGGGATAAACCTGAGCCCGGTCCACGAATTTCAATGTGTTGCCGTCAGCCATGGTCACCCGCCTCGTAAAATCGAAGCGCGCGCTAGCCTTTTTCGCGACGGATGTCACGCTGAATCCCACAAATAGAACAGTAAGCCTGTCCTATTTAATCGCGCACCTGGCTGCGTCCATCTCGAATCACCGCGCACATCCTGATATTAGCGCCGATCCGGACCTATGCGAGCAGCCAAACCAATACAGCGCCACCGACAATGATTCGGTACCAAGCAAAGGGTGCGAAGCCATGCTTGCCGACAAAGGCGACGAACCATCGAATCACCAGCAGCGCGACGATGAAGGATATGACGAAGCCGATCGCGATCGCGGTGAGATGTGCGTCACCCAGTTCATGCCGCCCCTTGTAGAGCGCGAGCGTGGTCGCCCCGAGCATCGTGGGGATCGCCAGGAAGAAGCTGTATTCCGCCGCCGTCTCGCGATCCACGCCGAGCATCAGCGCGCCCATGATCGTCGCGCCGGAACGGCTGACGCCGGGTATCATCGACACACACTGGACGATGCCGATGCCAAGCGCGATCCGCCAGGTCATCGCCTCTACCGACCTGGTGGTGACCCGCTTTTGCAGCCGCTCGATGATGAGGATCAGCACGCCGCCGACGATCAGCGCGATGCAAACCACGATCGGCGCAATCACCGGCGCCTCCAGCACGGTCTTGATCGAGCCATAGGCGATGGCTCCCACCACAGCCGAGGGCAGGAAGCCGAGCAATACGTTGCGGGTGAAGTGAATCGCGGCGGGATCGCGCTTCAGCAAACCGCGCAGCACGCCCATGAACCGCCCCCAGAACAGCACCACCACCGCCAGGATCGCGCCGAGCTGGATCACGATGTCGAATGTCGCGTCCGCCTGAGGCAGGCCGAACAGCCGCCCGGCGAGGATGAGGTGCCCGGTCGAGGAGACGGGGAGAAATTCGGTCACCCCCTCGACGATGCCGAGCAGGATGATGATGATCAGGTCCACGCGCATTCCCCCACTTGCGACGGCCCGCCGCGACTGATTACCCGGCTAGAGTCAGGTCACGCCGCCGCGCGCGTTCCGAATCGCCCATGGCGGCGATATTGCACGAGCCAGGCCGGCGCGACCGCATCCATCGGCGTGGGTACCACGCCGAACGCGGCGAGCCCCTCGGCACCGTCCGCGACGACATTGTCCTGCTGCAGCATCTGCCATTGATCGCGCGTGATCGGCGCGCCGGGCAGGAAGCCGCCCATCGCGATCAACCCGCCGACGACGTCCGGCACCTCGACGATCGACGGCTCGCGCCCGACCGCGACCGCGATCCAGCGAATCAGCGCGCCCATCGACAGCACGTCCGGCCCGCCAAGTTCGAAGGTCTTGCCCTGCGCGCGCTCGTCGCCGAGCGCCTTGACCACGGCCTGCGCGACATCGGCGACATAGACCGGCTGGAACTTCACGCCAGCGCGCAACACCGGCACCACCGGCAAGGCGATCATGGCGGCGAACCGGTTCACGAACCGGTCTTCACGCCCGAACATCAGTGAGGGCCGCAGGATGGTCGCGGCCGGGAAGGCACCGCGCACCGCGGCCTCACCCTCGGCCTTGGAGCGGCCATAGGCTGACGGGCTCGCGGGGTCGGCCCCGATCGCCGAGATATGCACCAGCGCCGGCACACCCGCTGCCGCGGCCGCCTCGGCGACGGCACGCGCGCCATCGACATGCACCGCCTGGAAATTGCCCTTGAGCACCCCGACCAGGTTCACCACCGCATCCGCACCCTGCACCGCGCGCGCGATGCTGTCGGGCTTGCGCACGTCGACGGCGACGAACTGAGTCTGGCCGAGGCCGCCGAGCGGCTTCAGGAACAGCGCCTCGCGCGGATCGCGCTGAGCGATTCGCAGGCGCACACCGGCCGCGAGCAATTCCTGCGCGACATAGCGGCCGAGAAAACCCCCGCCACCGATCAGCGTAACCAGCCTATTCTTCATGCCTGCGCACCTTGCCTTGCGTGAGCCGCCCCCTTGCCGCGCGACGCCCTTGTTGACAAGCCGCACAAGCGTCCCCTAAGGCCCGCGCCCTACCCCGTGCCCAGATGGCGGAATTGGTAGACGCACCAGCTTCAGGTGCTGGCGGTCGCAAGGCCGTGGAGGTTCGAGTCCTCTTCTGGGCACCATTTTTCCGAAACCGAATGAACTACCCCTCAGGGGGCCCTAGGCCGAGGCTATCTGCACGATCGCGTCGATCTCCACCGCCACTCCCAGGGGCAGGACGGGCACGCCCACCGCGCTGCGGGCATGGCGGCCCGGCTCGCCGAACAGGGCGAACATCAGGTCTGACGCACCGTTCGCGACTTTGGCCTGGTCAGTGAAATCGCCCGCGGAATTGACGAACACGCCAAGCTTCAGGATCCGCTCGACGCGGTGCAGCCCGCCCAGCGCCGCCTTCATCTGCGCGACGATCATCAGGGCGCAGCGCTGCGCCGCTTCCTGTCCGAACGCCAGGTCGACATCCTCGCCGAGCCTGCCGGTCATCAGCGCGCCGTCCCGGAACGGCAATTGGCCGGACACGTAGAGCACACCGTCCGATTCGACCGCCGGGACGTAAGACGCGACCGGCGCGGCGGGCGCGGGAAGAGTCAGGCCAAGGTCGGCCAGCTTGCGGTCGATTCGGTCGGTCATAAACAACGCCCCTCGGTGAGTGTCGGCGTTACCGGGATGCAGGAAAGACGCCCTCGCGACAAGCAGCGAGCGTTGGAGATCAGTCGGCGGGAGACCCTGCGGCGAATCGCGCCGCAATCCACGCCTCGGCCTCGCGCCAGTCATCGATCCTGGCATGCGCGGCGGGTGCCCTGGGGACGTTCGGCGCCAGCGCCGGCTCCGAGATCATATGCAGCCGGTGGACCTGCGGCGCGTGCTTCGCGACCGAGTCGTGGTGCACGCTCAGATCATCGACGAACACGGTGACCGGATCACCATGCTCGGCGACCAGCCGTGCCACCGGGCCGCCCTTGCCCCCCTGGTTGCATTCGACCCGGTGCTCGATGCCGAACTTCGCCAGTTGCTCTATGCGCGGCTGGCGGCAGATCTCGCCCAGATTGGTCAGGATGACGATGTCCGCGGTCTCCGATAGCGCCGCCAGCGCTTCGCGCGCGTGCGGCACCAGCGTCTGACGGTCCATCTCGGCCGGGAAGAACTGGTCAAGCATGCCCCACATTTCTTCTCGGCCCGGCGCCGGACTGCCGTCGCGACGCTTCATGCTCGTCGCGAAATCGTCGCCATTGGGAGAGAAATCGATGTCGTGCGTCTCGCCCAGCCACACGCCGAAATGGCGGACCATGTGGAGCAGCACTTCATCGCAATCGCAGATCAGCAGGGGTTTCATTCGGGCTCCAGGGCGCGGCGGGCGGCGACGATCGCTTCCGGCTTCACCTGGAGATCGGCGGCGCAGGCGACAAGGTCGGGTTCATAGGCTTCGAGAAAAACGAGCGTCGCCGCCAATACCGACGGATCGGTCGCCCGAGCGCGCAGCTCCGCCGGGTCGAGCCCGGTCGTGTCGAGCAGCCGCTCAGCCCGCGCCGGCTCGCCCAAGGTCCAGACGAGCGCCTGCAGCGCAAGCGCCGCGGCATCGTGATTTGTCTCTGGCGCGCGCATTGCCTATCAGCGATCCGGAACAAGTGGGGAATACGCGGACGTGGCAAAGAAGGTGCTCGTTGTCGAGGACAACGAACTCAACCTGAAGCTTTTCTGCGACCTGCTACGCGCGCACGACTATGCCGCCGAACCGGTACGCGATGGCCGTGAGGCCGTGGAGCGCGCGCGGGAGTTCATGCCCGACCTGATCGTGATGGACATCCAGCTGCCGCATGTCAGCGGGTTCGAGCTGATCGGGCAGTTGAAGGCCGATCCGGCGCTTCAGGCGATCCCGATCATGGCGGTCACCGCCTATGCCGGGCGCGAAGACGAAGAGCGCATCCGCGCCGCGGGGGCCGATGCCTATGTGTCGAAGCCGATCTCGCTGGTTCGCTTCGTCGATGCGGTGGCCGCGCTGCTCTGATCCTTCTCCCGAGGAAGAAAGATTCAGAAACGCAAAAAAGCCGCGAAGGACGTCCCTCGCGGCTCCAGCTCCGGGCCTCAGGCCCGGATGGTAGCGCGGCGGCTTATGCCGCCGGCAAGATCACTTGATCTTGGTTTCCTTGAACTCGACATGCTTGCGCACGACGGGATCATACTTCTTGAAGCTGAGCTTCTCGGTCTTGGTACGCGGGTTCTTCTTCGTGACGTAGAAGAATCCGGTGTCTGCCGAGCTGAGCAGCTTGATCTTGACGGTGGTCGGCTTTGCCATGACCTGAAATCCTGTAAGCTGAAAAAGCAAAAGCGGCGAACAAGCCGCCGCTCTCAAGCGCTGCCCGATGGCGGAGAGTCGGCGATATGTCAACCCTGAGAGCCCGGTTAACCGCCTGTTTACCACGGCAGGCGCAGCTTTCCTCCCAGAGATGGGAGATAAGGGCATGGCACAGGCAGGGGTCTCGATCGATCTGGTACAATCCGAACTCGCAGCGCGAATCGGCATGATCGGCGCGCGGGCAGCCGGGCAGCGTATCGGCGACATCGCGTCGGAGATCGATGCCATCCGCCGCATCGCCCACCGCCATGGCCTCTTCCCGGCGGTCGCCGTCACCCAGGCGCTCGAATCGGCACTGGCGCGCGGCGAACGCGGCGCGCTGATCCAGGGCTGGCTCTCGATCCTCGGCGATGCGGTCGGCTGCGAGCGGCAAGATCGCGCCGCGTGCGAAACCTTCGCTGCCGCCTGCTCCGTTCGCCTTTCCAGCTAGGACGACTTCATGGATGCGCTGATGGCCGCCTTCGTCGCGGCGATCCTCGCGCAGGCGAGCGACCGGACGCCCTGGCTTACGGCCATCCTCTCCACCCGATTCGCCCGGCCCGGCGCGGTGATCGCCGGCACGGCGCTCGCGCTCGCGCTGATCAATATGATCGGCGCGATCGGCGGCGCGATCATCGGCCCGCGCATGACCCCCAACGCGCAGACCTTGCTCCTCGCCATGGCGCTGGTCCTCGCCGGCGGCTCGGCGCTGTTCCCGATCAAGCCACCCAACCGCCTCTCCCGCTGGCGCATCGGCGCCTTCCTCACCAGCTTCCTCGGCGTCGCCATTCTTGCGTTCGGCGATCGCACCCAGTTCATCACGGCCGCGCTGGCGGCGCGCAGCCCCACGCCGGCGCTGGCCGCGATCGGCGCGACGATCGGCGCGCTCGTCGTCAACGTGCCCGCGATCCTGATGGGCGAACAGGCGCGCAGCACGCTTCCCGTCACCGCAATTCGCATCACGATCGGCATCATGTTCCTGATCGTCGGCGCGACCCTCGGATTCTCCGCGCTGCGCCTTATCTAGAGTCTCGATTGCGGTGATCGGGACAAATACGGCAGCGAACGCGGAGCGTTTGCGCTATCGGACCGTTATCGCAACGAACCCGAACCGAGGAATGCACCATGGCCGATCTCGCCGCCCCGCTGAAGACCCCCACCGACATCAAGAGCAACGCGGCCAAGACCGTCGCCGAAGCGCTGAACGGTATCCTGGCCGATTCGTTCGCGATCTACTTCAAGACCAAGAATTTCCACTGGCA
>Ga0247735_1000396_pt1 | contig 17232 bp, 18 predicted proteins | sample UWRJL178409R2_FD_180934 | JGI IMG/M metagenome (GOLD analysis project Ga0247735, IMG submission 180934) | Plant litter microbial communities from Arlington Agricultural Research Station in Wisconsin, United States - UWRJ-L178-409R-2 | ecosystem: Environmental > Terrestrial > Plant litter >... | reverse complement strand
GCGAACCGGTCCACGACGCAAGCCAGGTTGTGAGGATGACGGCGACAACGGGTAGAACGGCGATGGGATGCAGGTACGTAAAACCGAGCGGGGGAAGGACATCGATCCAGACCAGAAGCGAGAACATTCCCGCAGTCACTCCCGTGCCCACCAGTGCGCCAAGGGCTGCCCCGATCACACCAACGACCAGCCCCTCCCGTGCTACGGCACGGCGTTGCTCCGATGAGGTTGAGCCAATCAGGCGCATCAACGCGATAACTCTTGTCCTGCCGGCGATGATCGTGGCGAAGGTGTTCGAGGTCACTACAGATCCGACATACAGGGCGATGACGATGAAGACGCTGGCGAGGATTCCCAGCATCAGGGCGACCTCGCCGCTGCCGCCCACTGCGGCGTCGGATTCCACGACTAGGGCGAGAGCGTTGGTTGTTTGCAACAACGCCACACCGAAAGCCGAACTGAGCAAGGCGACGAGGATACTCGGCCCGTGCTCTCGGATCACTGCGCCGTTCACGATGCGCGATCCATGCTGAACAGGTACCGGCTGATGTCTTCTGCGCTGGAGCGCGGCAGCTCCTGCACTACTTTTCCATCGGCGAGCACCAGGATGCGGTCCGCATAGCTGGCGGCGATCGGATCGTGGGTCACCATCGCGATGCTTTGGCCATATTGCGCACTCGCGGCGGCGAGGAGCGAGAGGACTTCTCGCCCGGTGCGGGAGTCGAGGTTTCCGGTGGGTTCGTCGGCGAACACCAGGTCCGGTCGTGTTCCGAGGGCCCGAGCGATCGCAACTCGCTGCTGCTGGCCGCCCGAGAGTTCGTGTGGGCGGTGCGTCAATCGCGAGCCGAGTCCAAGGGAGACCACTAGCTCATCGATCCACTGTTTTTCCGGAGCGCTCGGTCGACGCCCGTCGAGTTCGAAGGGAAGCATGATGTTGGCCCGCACGTCGAGGGTTGGAACCAGGTTGAACGATTGGAAAACGAAGCCGATGCGGCGGCGGCGCAGCAGTGTGAGCTCGGTGTCCCCCAGGCCGGTAATGTCGGTGTCGCCGAGCCAGACGCGGCCCTCTGTCGCGGTATCAAGTCCGGCCATGATGTGCATCAGGGTGGACTTCCCTGAACCACTCGGCCCCATGATGGCGGTGAATTGCCCGCGGCGAAGTCCGATGGACACTCCGGAGAGCGCTGAGACCGCGGCGAGACCGCTTCCGTAGGATTTGGTGAGGTCGGAGACCCGAGCGACCAGGTCAGTTTCTGTGGGTGAGTTGTGCATATTCCCACCGTAGAATCGCGCCCCGTTGAGGACATCCGGCGCGGGGATGGTGCCCATCCTCCGCTCGGATGATTCCGGGACGGCGTTGCTACGCGACCAGTCGGTTCTCGAACGCAAAAACAACCAGTTGTACGCGGTCACGCAGTCCGAGTTTGCCGAGGATCCTGCTGATGTGGGTTTTCACCGTTGCTTCGCTGAGGAATTCCGCCGAAGCGATCTCCGCGTTGCTGAGCCCGCGGGCAGCGAGCAGGAAGATGTCGCGTTCGCGCGACGTGAGGGTCTCGAAAGTCGCAGGCACTGCTCCTCCGGATGCGCCGGAGTCAAAGTGTTCAAAGAGCTCCCGGGTCGCTGCTGCGGCGATGACAGCCGTACCGGCGAAAACGGTGCGGATCGAGGCGAGCAGAAACTCCGGATCGGTGTCCTTCAGCAGGAACCCGCTCGCTCCCCCTCGAATCGCCCGGGTGGCCGCTTCGTCCAGGTCGAATGTTGTCAACACGATAATTTTGGGCCGCGCCGCATTGCGCGCGTCGGCGGCGGCAAGGATTGCTTTGGTCGATTCGATCCCGTCCATTACAGGCATCCGGATGTCCATCAGGATGATGTCTGGCAGTACCTCGGCCGCCATCGTGACGCCGGCGACGCCGTTGCCAGCCTCTCCGACAAACTCGAGATCGGGCTGGGAGGAGACCAGCATACGGATGCCGGCGCGAAAAAGCGCCTGGTCGTCGACAAGCCCGACCCTGATTCGAGGGTTCACGCGCGGGCCGCGATTCCGGCGGCAGGCACGGAGGCCGTCACAACAAAATGGGAGGACACGGGTTCAGCGGTCAGCCAACCTCCGGCCAGCGCAGCGCGCTCCCGCATTCCCGCAAGGCCGTGACCGAGTCGCAATTCTCCGGTGTGCGGGGATGAGGCAAGTGAGGATGTGATGGTGACCTCCAGGTCGGTACTGGTCCACACAAATTTCACGCAGACCGATTTGGTGACGTCGCCGTGGCGGAGCACATTGGTGAGGGCTTCCTGGACGATGCGGTAGACGGCAAGCTGCTGTCCGATTCCGAGGACGAGCGGTCGCCCTTCGATGTTGTGGCCGATGTCGAGACCTGCGGCTCGCAGTTGGTCGAGTAGCCGGTCGAGGTCTTCGAGGGCCGGCTGTGGGCCCTCGGCTTGGCTGTGCCTGAGCTGCCCGAGCAGCAGCCGAACATCCGCCAGCGCTTCCCTAGCCGTGGAGGAGATGGTGAGCAGGGCACCATCGACAGCCTCCGGGTCGATTGCTCGGGCGTAACGGGCTCCGTCAGCCTGGGCGATAACCACCGCAAGGGAATGGGCGACAACGTCGTGCATGTCGCGGGCTATCCGGTTGCGTTCCTGCTCGACGATCACGTCCTGCTCGGCGGCCTCGGCCTCGCGATGCGCAGCGGCTTCCGATTCCCGACTCTCGCGCGCTGTGATCCGGGTCCGCACCAGAAGGCCGAGCGTCCACGGCAAGCCAAGGAGGACAAACATCGCGACAAAGAGAAACGAGAGCTGCAGGACGTAGCCACCGATATTGGAGACGTTGGCCGACGGAAAGGTCAGGCCAAATTGGTGGGCGCTACCTGAGACGGTGAGGAATACACTGCCGAGGAAAGCGCCGACCGCGACCGAAATCAGACCGAGCCATTTGACCAGGCGGCCGCCATAGGCCGACGTGGAGTACAGGACCGCCAGGATGGCGAAGTCGGAGAAGCGTGGCGTGAGCGCCGCAAGGTACATCTGGGATGCGGCTCCGGCCCAGGAGAGTCCAAGCGCGACTCCCGGGGAAAGCCGACGTAGCAGCAGGGCAAGCGACAGCGTGGAGGCGAGCATAAATTCCGCGGAGTCGCCGGAAGACCAAGCGGAGGCGAGGGCGAAGAAAAGGATCGCCACCACGGAGTCGACCACCAGTTGGTACGGGCGAAGGAGACGGAACATACCTCCACGGTAGAGGCACCTGGGCGGCGGCAGGGGCACGATGGCGCGATTTCATCCTTGCGATGTATACGCCGTTCCCCTGCCGCCTCAGCGCGGAGACGTCAATCCGTGGTTAGAAGCCGAGGCGCCCCAGCAGTTTCGGGTCGCGCTGCCAGTCCTTGGCGACTTTGACCCGGATAGAGAGGAACACCTGCTTGCCGACGAGTTTTTCGACCTGCACACGAGCGCGGGCACCCACGTCTTGGAGGCGCTCGCCGCGGTGGCCGATGATGATGCCCTTCTGGCTGTCGCGCTCAACAAAGAGGTTGGCGTAGATCTCCACGAGATCTTTGTCGTCGCGCTCGATCATGTCGTCGATGGTGACGGCGATCGAATGGGGAAGCTCGTCTTCAACACCCTCAAGCACGGCTTCGCGGATGAGCTCGCTGATGCGTGACTCGATGCCCTCGTCGGTGATCGCGTCAGACGGGTACAGGGGCGAGGAGAGAGGCATCAGTCGGATCAGCTGGGTGGCGAGGGTGTCGAGCTGGATGCGGTCGGTGGAGGAGATCGGGACGATGGCTTCCCAGTCGCGAAGCTCACTGATCGCCTGCAGCTGCTGGGCGACCGCCGGGCGGGATGCCGCATCGATCTTGGTGACGATGGCGACCTTTTTAGCCCGCGGGAAGCTGTCGAGCTGCTCGTTGATGTAGCGGTCGCCCGGCCCAATCTTCTCGTTTGCCGGGATGCAGAAACCGACCACGTCGACGTCGGCGAGGGTGTTTTGCACGATTGTGTTCAGACGTTCCCCGAGGAGGGTGCGCGGGCGGTGCATTCCCGGGGTGTCGACCAGGATCAGCTGGCCGTCTTCCTGGTGCACGATGCCACGGATGGCCCGGCGGGTGGTTTGAGGTTTCGACGACGTGATAGCAACTTTTTCGCCAACGAGTGCGTTTGTGAGGGTCGATTTGCCGACGTTGGGGCGGCCGACGAAACTCACAAAACCCGCCCGGAAGTTGTGCTCGGAATCAGAGGTAGGCATTGGGGATTTCCTTCGGTTGTTCGGGTGTCGCGAGGTGCTCCGTGGTGAATCTCACTCGGTGGCCTCCCCCTCGGGGGAGAAAGCTGTTTGGGCGTCGATCAGTGACTGGTCGCGTTCCACCAGGACGGTGCTGACACGTTTGCGCCGTCCTTCTGTACGTTCGGCAGTGAGGACCAGGCCCGAGGTCTGGGCGGAGGAGCCGGCGAGGGGCAGCCGGCCGAGGGCCTTGCTCAGCAGTCCGCCAACGGAGTCCACTTCGTCATCGGTCAGTTCGATGCCGAAAAGATCGCCAAGTTCGTCGACGGGCATACGTGCGTTGACCCGAAACTTTCCCGGTTCGATCTCTTCGAAGTCAGCGACTTCCCGGTCGTATTCATCGGAGATGTCGCCCACGAGCTCTTCGATAAGGTCTTCGAGGGTGACGAGACCAGCTATGCCACCGTACTCGTCGACCACCATGGCAAGGTGGTTCGATTCGAGTTGCATCTGGCGCATCGTGTCGTCGGCTTTTTTCGACTCCGGTACAAAAAGTGCGGGTCGCGCCAACTCGGCCGCCGTGATGGATTCCGCGCCGGAGGTCTGTTCGTAGGTCAGACGGGCAACGTCGCGCAGGTAGAGAATGCCGAGGACATCGTCAATGTCTTCTCCGAGCACGGGCATTCGGGATACACCGCGACTGAGCAACAGCCCCATCGCCGTGCCGAGGGTGTCATCGCCGTCTACGGTGATCATGTCGGTGCGCGGAATCATGACCTCCCGCACCACCGTCTCGTTGAATTCGAAGATCGAGTGGATGAGTTCGCGGTCGTACTCCTCGAGGACGTCCAGTTCCGTGGCCTCGTCGACCATGCTCAGCAATTGTTCCTCGCTGGAGAACGTCGCATTTTTGGGTCGGCCTGGAGTGACCCGGTTGCCGATAGCGACCAGCGCGTTGGCTATCGGACCGAGGAAGAGGCGTACAGCGCGAATGGTTCCGGCGGCGAAGCGGAGGATTGCGCGCGAGTGTGCTCGCCCGACGCTGCGGGGGCTCGAGCCGACCAGGACGAAGGACACGGCTGTCATCAGCAGTGCGCTGCAGAGCAGCGCCCACCACCAGTCATCGAATGAGTAAGCGAACGCGAGTGACACCAGCACTGCTGCGGTGGTCTCGGAAACAACCCGCATGAAGTTGAGGGCGTTGATGTGTGCGCCGAGGTCGTCGGCGATCGCTAGTAGCGATCGCTGCGACCGGCTTTGTGCGGCGAGGTCAACAAGGTCTGTCCGACTCAACACCTGGAGGGCCGAGTCGGAGGCGGCGAGCAGCCCGCCGAAGATCACGAGGATGACGGCGACGCTGACAAAAATCGTGATCATGTCGAGCCGGCTACCGCCGTCGTTCCGCCATGGCAAACCCAACAAGCAGGTCGCGCTGCAGCCCGAACATCTCTTTTTCCTCTTCGGGTTCGGCGTGATCGAATCCGAGCAGGTGGAGCAGCCCGTGGGTTGTCAGCAGGAACAGTTCCTCGAGGGTACTGTGGCCAGCCGTCTCCGCCTGGGCAATGGCCACCTGCGGGCACAACACAATGTCCCCGAGGAGCCCGGCGGGGGTTGGAGCATCCTCGGTTCCTGGACGAAGCTCGTCCATCGGGAAGCTGAGGACGTCGGTGGGGCCCGGTTCGTCCATCCACTGCACGTGCAGCTGCTCCATCGCGCCTTCATCAACCAAAACAATCGCCAGTTCAGCGTCAGGGTGAACATGGAGCTGGTCGAGGTTGTAGGTCACGAGGCGCTGGAGGGCGACCTCGTCGACGGGAATGTTGGACTCGTTGTTGATTTCGATCGACATTTAGCGACCCCACCTCTTGTCTGGTCGTGTTGGTCGCTGGCGGTCCGTGGGAAGGTGCCCACGGCGTTCGGCCCTGTTCTGGCCGCCTTGATCGGCGGACTCCCGGTCGAAACGCGCAGCCTGTCGCTCTGCGTCGTACTTTGTGTAGGCGTCGACGATTTGCCCAACAAGCGTGTGCCGGACAACGTCGGCGCTTGTTAAACGTGCAAAGTGGATGTCGCTGATGTCATCGAGCACCCTCGTGACCAATTGCAGGCCACTGGCGCCGGTAGGCAGGTCGATTTGGGTCACGTCGCCGGTGACAACCATCCTCGATCCGAAGCCGAGGCGGGTCAGGAACATCTTCATTTGTTCCGGGGTGGTGTTCTGCGCTTCATCAAGGACGATGAATGCGTTGTTCAACGTGCGCCCGCGCATATAGGCGAGCGGTGCGACCTCGATAGTCCCCGCTGCCAGCAGCTTCGGGACGATCTCGGGATCCATCATCTCGTTCAGTGCGTCGTACAGCGGGCGGAGGTACGGGTCAATCTTGTCCGTCAACGTCCCGGGCAGGAACCCGAGCCGCTCCCCCGCCTCAACGGCGGGACGGGTCAGGATGATGCGTTCTACTTCTTTACGCTGGAGAGCCTGGACGGCCTTGGCCATTGCAAGGTAGGTCTTTCCGGTACCGGCAGGACCGATACCAAACACGATGGTGAATTCGTCAATCGCATCGACGTATTCTCGCTGTCCGAGCGTTTTGGGCCGGATGGTTTTTCCACGGCTGGTCAGGATCGGTTGGCTGAGCAGGTCAGCGGGGCTTCCTGCACCGGCTTCCAGGATGGAGGCAGACGCGGCAACGTCAGAGGTCTCGAGGTCTGCACCATTACGCACCATCTGGACAAGCTCCTCTACGAGGCGTTGGGCAGCAGCCACCTGGATGGTGTCGCCCGTTAGCGTGATCTCATTTCCACGGGTGGCGACCATGACCTGTGGGAACTGGCGCTCGATTGTTTTCAGAAGCCGATCCTGCGGCCCGAGGAGTCGAACCATGGCGACCCCGTCGACAAGGATGCTGACCTGGTCGTTGTCGTCTGGCGTGATGTCGGCGACATTGTTACTGCTGGGCAAGAGTGCCTTCCGTGAGCTGTCCGCTCAGAACGTGGGCGTGCACGTGGAATACCGTTTGGCCGGTTGTCGCGCCGCTGTTGAAAACGAGGCGGAATTCGCCGTTGGCGTGGTCAGTGGCGAGTTGCTGCGCGACGGCCACTACTTCAGCAAGAAGCTCGGGCTGCCCGGCAGCGAGTTCGGCAACGTTGACGTATTGAGCAGTTTTCGGAACAACCAGCAGGTGTATGGCCGCCTGCGGGTTGATGTCGCTGAACGCGATGATGCGATCGTTCTCAAACACGATATCCGCCGGGATTTCGCGCGCGATGATGCGGGTGAAGATGGACGGTTCCGTTTCAGGCATGCGCCCAGCTTAAGACATTCGCCCTCACCAGCGGCCGAGTTTCGCGCTCAGCACAGCAACGGCGGCGGGCCCGGCGGTAGAGGTACGCAGCACATTGTCACCCAGCCTCACTCGAATCGCACCGGCCGCGGTCAGTGCGTCGAGTTCACCGGGGGCGATCCCGCCTTCCGGCCCGACCACCACCACTAAATCTTGGTCGGCCACGGTGACGGACGTGAGGGTTTGGCTGCCCTCAGGATCCAGCACAAGCATCTGCGTGGACTTGGCAAGTTGGGCAAGCTGTTTGGTTGAAACCAAGTCAGCGACCTCCGGTAACCAGGGACGCACCGACTGCTTGGTCGCCTCGCGGGCGATAGCCGCCCAACGCTCACGTCCCTTGGCAACTTTTGCACCTTCCCAGCGGACGATGCTGCGCGATGCCGACCAGGGGATTATCCCGTCGATGCCGAGTTCGGTGACGGCCTGGACTGCCATTTCGTCCCGGTCTCCCTTGGCCAAAGCCTGAACCAACCAGATTCCCGGCTGATCCCTCTCGTGCTGCACTGCCCCGGTCACGCTCAACGTGAGGCGCAACGGTTCTGCTTCAGTGACCGTGCCGGTCAGCACGAGTCCACTACCGTTGCCAACAACGAGGTCGTCGCCGATATGCACCCGGCTCACCGTCACCGCATGACGAGCTTCCGGACCGGTCAACTCAACGACATCGCTCACCTCGGCAGAGGTGAGCGATTCGTTGAGGTAAAAATGTGCCACGTTCTCGATCAGACGTTGAGGAAACGATCGCGAAGCTTCGCGAACAGGCCCTGCTGGAAATGCGCGAGGTGCGGCGCGACCGTCTTTTGCGACTTCGCCAGTTCCTTAATCAGGTTCTGTTCCTTGTGGTTGAGCTTCGTCGGTGTGACAACCTGAATGCCGATCTTGAGGTCGCCGCGTCCACCACCGCGCAGGCGTGTGATGCCCCGGTCCTTGATGGTCAGGACCTCAGCGCTTTGAATCCCGGCACGAATTTCGATGCGCACATCGCCGTCGAGTGTTTTCAGGGTCGAAGTTGTGCCCAGGATGGCATCCGTCATTTGCACTTCGAGCGTGGCGAGGAGATCGTCCCCATTACGGCTGAAGGTGTCGTGGTGCCGCACCTTAATTTCGAGGTACAGGTCACCCTGGGGTCCGCCGGCAGGACCGACTTCACCCTGGGAGGGCATCTGCAGGCGCAGGCCGGTGTCAACACCGGCAGGAATGTCCACCGAGATGGTGCGCGCGGCGCGGACTCGGCCCTGGCCCTGGCAAGTCGGGCAGGGATGCGGGATTACCGTCCCGTAGCCTCGGCAGGTGCCGCAGGGGCTGGACGTCATCACATTGCCGAGGAGACTGCGAACTGCTCGCTGGATCTGGCCGCTTCCGTGACAGATATCGCAGGTCGCCGGGGAAGTACCCGGGGCGCAACAGGTTCCGTTGCAGGTCTCGCACAACACAGCGGTATTTACTTCGATATCGCGTTTGCTACCGAAGATGACCTCGTCCAGATCCATCTCGACCCGCACCAGGGCATCCTGGCCACGTTCGCGCCGCGAACGAGGTCCGCGGCTCTGGCCGCCGCCGCCGAAGAACGTCTCGAAGATGTCCCCAAAACCACCGAAGCCAGCCCCGCCGCCGCCGAAGCCGGGCTGGGGGCCCAGGTCGTACTGCTGGCGCTGGCTGGGGTCACTCAGGACGTCGTAGGCGTGCGTGACCAGCTTGAACTGGTCGGACGCTTCCGGGTTCGGATTGACATCCGGGTGCAGTTCGCGAGCAAGCCGGCGATAGGCCTTCTTGATCTCGTCCGCGGTGGCGTTTCGCTCAACGCCAAGTACTTCGTAATGGTCTGCCACTTATTCCTCACCGAGCAGCCGCGTCAGGTACCGGGCGACTGCCCGTACCGCGGCCATGTTGTTCGAATAGTCCATGCGTATTGGTCCCAATACGCCAAGTCGTGCGAGGCTTCCGCCGGAAGCCCCGTATCCGCTGGTCAAAACAGATGTCTCGCCCAGTCCGAATTCTGCGTTCTCACGCCCGATGCTCACCGAGACGCCGTGGCTCAGGGGCGCGCCCGTCTGATCCACCGCCATCTCGCTAAACAGCTTCAACAGCGTAACCTGCTCCTCGATCGCTTCGAGGACAGGGAAAATGCTGCCGGAAAAATCATCCTCGGTGCGCACCAGGTTGGCGGTACCCGCCATGACCAACTTATCTTGCCGATTGGCGGCGACCTGCTCAACGAGGCTGGTGGTCACCAAGCGCACAATCGGCTGCTGGGCGGGAGGGAACTGCTGGTGTAGCTGCGCGAGCATCGTGGCAGCCTCGGCAAGTCCCCGGCCCCCGAGCGCCGCATTGAGGCGTCCGCGGAGTTCGCCGAGGAACTCGACGTCGACCGCAACGGCGACCTCGAGGATCCTCTGCTCGACGCGACCACTATCGGTGATAAACACCGTCATCACGCGGGACGCGCTCAACGGCACAAGCTCGATGTGGCGGACGCGGGAGCGGGAAAGTGAAGGGTACTGAACCAACGCGACCTGCTGGGTCAGCTGCGAGAGCAATCGAACAGTGCGCGCAAGCACGTCGTCAAGGTCGACAGACTGACCGAGGAAAGCCTCAATGGCCTGGCGCTGGGCAGCCGTGAGTGGCCGCAGGTCAGCGAGCTGGTCGACGAACAGGCGGTAACCCTTGTCAGTCGGAACCCGGCCCGACGAAGTGTGGGGGGCGACAATGAGCTCTTCCTCTTCGAGGAGGGCCATATCATTGCGGATGGTTGCTGCGGAAACCCCGAAGGAGTGCCGTTCGACAATCGATTTGGAACCGACCGGCTCCCGTGAAGCAACGTAGTCCTGCACAATTACCTTGAGCACATCGAGGCCACGTTCCGAAACCATAAGAATCGTCACCTCATTTCTTTAGCACTCGTTGATTGTGACTGCTAATTCTATCGTCACACGCTGACAATTCCCGTTGCATTGCACGCCCGGGAGACGCTAGCTTTACCTCGTGCTCCCACGGAAAGGAATCACCCCATGACGAATCCCTCGGCGGGTCCGACACCGGCGGCGCCCCTCACCGCGACAGAGGACAGGAAATGGGCTTCCTTCGCCCACTTTGGCGGGGTGCTTTTCTTTATCCCTGCGCTGGTTATTTTCATCGTTTTCCGAGACCGTGGCGCCCTCACGCGCCAGGAATCCAAGGAAGCGCTGAACTGGCAGATCACTTACTCCATCGCCGCGATCGCCCTTAGCATCGTGTTGTCGATTATCACCGGCATCTTGCTTCTCGCCGGTGCCTGGCCAATTGCACAATTGCTCGGCAACCTGCCATTCCTGCTGTACCTGGTGAATGTGGTCTTCTCGATCCTCGGCGGTGTGAAGGTTAATGGCGGTGGCTCCTACCGCTACCCGTTCGCACTTCGACTCATCAAGTAGAAACACAGGCAGAAGTTTCCCTGTTAGCCGGACAACTCCCTGCCGCTGGCCGGCCCACTGAAAGATAATGGGGCTATGTCCGAGTCATCTCCCCCACAAAACCCGTACCAGACCGCGACGCAACTCAGTCCAAGCGACGAGAAGATGTGGTCTACTCTCGTGCACGTCGGCGGAATCTTTTTCTCCGCCGTGCCCGCCATCATTGGCTACATCATCCTCAAGGACCGCGGACCGTTCGTCCGCCAGCATGTGACGGCTGCCCTGAATTTCCAGATCACGTCACTCATCGGGTACGCGATCGGCTGGGCAACCAGTGTGATCCTGATTGGGGTGTTCATAATCCCCGCTGTCACCGTGCTTGTGGTGATCTTCTCGATCCTCGCCGCAATTGCCGCCAACAAAGGCGAGACTTACAAGTACCCGCTGACCATCGAGTTCATCAAGTAGCTTGTCCCGCGCGCCCGTGCCCACTCCGGTCTCGGGCCGCGCGGTTGCAGCTTCTTATTCCTCGAGGAGGCGGCGCACAACGGCGTCGGCGAGGAGGCGACCGCGGAGCGTGAGTTCGATACGGCCGCGGAATGCCGGTGCTGCCGTGATGAGTTGGTCGGCGATCAGTCCAGCCACCGCCGTGCGACCCGCCGTCGTCAGTTCCGAGATAGCCAGGCCCTCACGGATACGAGTCAGCAGCAACACGCGTTCCACCCGACGCGTCTCCTCGTCGAGGGTTTCGCGGCCGATCGCAGGTGAATGTCCTGCACCTATCCGCTCCGCATATGCAGCCGGATGTTTCACGTTCCACCAGCGCACTCCCCCCACATGGCTGTGGGCACCCGGCCCGATACCCCACCAATCGTGACCCTGCCAGTAGGCCAGGTTGTGACGGGATTTGTGGTCCTCGGTTCGCGACCAGTTGCTCACTTCGTACCAGCCGTACCCCGCCTCGGCAAGCAGCGCGTCGACCAGCTCGTACATATCGGCTTGGGTGTCGTCATCCGGGGTTGCCACCTCGCCACGGCGAATCTGCCTGGCAAGTTTGGTGCCATCTTCAATGATGAGGGCATATGCCGAGATGTGATCGGGATGCTGCGACAGCGCGTATTCAACCGAAACACGCCAATCGTCGAGGGACTCCCCTGGAGTGCCGTAGATGAGGTCGAGGCTCACCTGCAGTCCCGCCTCCCGTGCCCACGCGACCACGAGCGGGATCCTCGCCGGGTCGTGGGTTCTCTCAAGTGTGGCAAGCACATGTGGCACAGCCGACTGCATCCCGAACGATACCCGGGTGAACCCGGCGGCGCGGAGGGCGAACAGGTATTCACGATCAACCGAATCAGGATTTGCCTCGGTCGTGACCTCGGCACCGTCCTGCAGTCCCCACGTCTCGACCACGGAGTGCAACATCTCTGCGAGGTCGGTGACGGGCAACAGGGTAGGTGTGCCTCCCCCAAAAAAGACGGTCGACACGGTGCGCGCCGGCACGCCCGAGGCATCCAGCACGGCAGCGGCCTGGTGGACTTCCTCGATCGCCTGGCCCGCATAGTCGCTGCGCTTGGCTCCACGGAGCTCGTCGGCTGTGTAGGTGTTGAAGTCGCAGTAGCCGCACCGGACACGGCAATACGGCACATGGAGGTACACACCGAAGTTTCGAGCTTCCGCCCCGTCACGGGCAGTAGGGGGAAGGAGACCGTCTAGCGGTGCGGGATCGGCGAGGGGTAAGGCGCTGGGCATGGTTAGTTCATTCTCCCAGACGTAATGTCCCCGCGCTGCCTACTCGGTGATCGGTCCCGCCAAAGCGCGTTCGTACCGCTTTGTGTAGACGGTCTGCATGATGCGAAGGAACGGGTATCCAAGCCACCAGTACCAGCGCGAGGGTCGCGAGAACGCTCGAATCGTCATCCACACAGAACCGTCTTCGGCACGTTCGATGATCCAGCATTCCTCGCCACTTTCGGGATGGCCAAGCAGCGTCCCGTAGGCGAACCCTTTTCGGTTGGGTTCGTCGATGACGTACACCACGCGAACGGGTGCATTGATTTTGATGGGACCGAAGGAGAAGATCAGGTTTGCAGTGTCCCCGGGGACCATCAATGGGCTGCCGTCCGGACCCACCGCCGGCGCAACCGGTGAGGGTGTTTCGCCCTGTTGTAGATCTGCCGGATCTATTGCTGTTCCGCTGTCGTCGAACCCGACAGGGGTATAGGTGCGGTCTGTCACCGCACCGGGAGTCTCGCTGCGTTTGACGTCAAATCCGCTGCTACGTTGGATTGCCCAGCTCAACGCGGACGTCCATGCATAATTCCAGCGCGGCTCGCCAAAGCCCAGCCGGACTCGACGCTCGATCGGACGGAACCCGCGGGGCGGGAAGCTCATCAGGTCTGCAGCCTGGGTCGCCCCGACAGCGCCGTAGCTGACCGGGCGCTCCCAGAGCGCGAGCTGGTGCACTACTTCTTTTCTTTCTTCGTCTCTGTATCACCAGAGAGCGCTGCGATGAACGCCTCCTGCGGGACTTCGACGCGGCCAACCATCTTCATCCGCTTCTTGCCCTCCTTCTGCTTTTCGAGGAGTTTGCGTTTACGGGTGATGTCACCGCCGTAGCATTTTGCGAGCACGTCCTTGCGCATTGCGCTGATCGACTCGCGTGCGATGATACGGGCGCCGATGGCAGCCTGGATGGGAACTTCGAATTGCTGGCGCGGGATCAGTTTTTTGAGCCGTTCCGTCATCAGTACGCCGTAGGCGTACGCCTTGTCACGGTGCACGATAGCGCTGAATGCGTCAACAGCCTCACCCTGCAACAGGATGTCGACCTTGACGAGGTCGGCGATCTGGTCGCCGGTGGGTTCGTAGTCGAGGGAGGCGTACCCTGCCGTGCGTCCCTTGAGCTGGTCGAAGAAGTCGAACACAATTTCACCGAGGGGCATCGTGTAGTGCAGCTCAACACGATCCTCGCCGACGTACTCCATTCCCAGCATGGTTCCGCGCCTGCCCTGGCAGAGCTCCATCACAGTTCCCACGTAGTCCTTGGGGGTCAAGATGTTGGCCTTGACGATGGGTTCGCTGACGCTGGCGATTTTCCCGCCGGGGAACTCACTCGGGTTTGTGACCGTGGTGGTCTTTTTATCGTCGGTGGTGACTTCGTAAATTACGGACGGAGCGGTGGCGATCAGGTCGAGACCGAATTCGCGCTCAAGCCGCTCCGTGACAATTTCCAGGTGCAGCAGTCCGAGGAAGCCGCAGCGGAAGCCGAAGCCGAGCGCGACGGAGGTTTCCGGTTCGTAGACCAGGGCGGCGTCGCTGAGTTTCAGTTTGTCGAGTGCTTCACGCAGCACCGGGTAGTCCGACCCATCGATCGGGTATACGCCGGAGAACACCATCGGCATCGGCTCAGAGTATCCCTTGAGCGCCACGGTAGCCGGCTTATGGAAACTTGTGACGGTGTCGCCCACCTTGCTGAGGCGCACATCTTTCACACCGGTGATCAGGTACCCGACCTCGCCGACGCCGAGCCCCTTCGTTTGTGTGGGTTCTGGAGCGCTGACACCGATCTCGAGGACTTCGTGGGCACTTTTGGTGCTCATCATCATGATCTTCTCGCGCGGCTTCAAGTGGCCGTCGATCATTCGTACGTAGGTAATGACGCCACGGTATGCGTCGTAGACGGAGTCGAAAATCATCGCGCGTGCTGGCGCGGTAATGTCACCGACGGGCGGCGGGATGAGCTGGGTGGCGCGATCGAGGAGTTCCGGCACACCAACACCCGTCTTGCCGGAAACCAGCAGGATATCTTCGGGCTTGCAGCCGATGAGACCGACAATCTCTTTGATGTATTTCTCGGGATCAGCGGCCGGGAGGTCGATCTTGTTCAACACCGGGATGATCGTCAGGTCGTTGTCGAGGGCGAGGTACAGGTTCGCCAGCGTCTGGGCTTCGATCCCCTGGGCGGCGTCCACCAGCAAGATGGCACCCTCGCAGGCGGCGAGGGAACGCGAGACCTCGTAGGTGAAGTCGACGTGGCCTGGGGTGTCAATCATGTTCAGCGCATAGGTCTGGCCATCGAGTTCCCACGGCATACGTACGGCCTGGCTCTTAATGGTGATGCCACGCTCACGCTCGATATCCATCCGGTCGAGGTACTGCGCCCGCATATCGCGGTCGCTGACAACACCGGTGATCTGCAGCATCCGGTCGGCCAGGGTTGATTTGCCATGGTCGATGTGGGCGATGATGCAGAAGTTGCGGATGAACGCGGGATCGGTCGAAGCGGGCTCGAGGGCCGTGAGTGCGCGGGGAGACATTTGTGCAATTCTCCCATGACAGCGGCCGCCCGGCGCACATCGGCGGATTTCTCCGTGTGCCTTGGTGGCCGTTGGCTAGAAAAAGCTGATGAAAAAGAGTGGTGCGGCTACCGCAACGCTGACGATGAGGATAGCGACCCAGCCGAACAGGGCAAGGAATCCCAGCACAATTCCCCAGGTGGCCATCGCGCGGCTGTCGGGTTCGCGACGGCGAGCGATGAAGCCGAGCACAATGGCGGCGATGGGGAGCACGATGGTCTGCCCAAAAACGATCGAGGCCAGACCACCGACGAGGCTGAGGATGCCCAGGAGGCGGTTGTCCGTCCCGAAGGGAGCGTTGGGGCGCGAGGCGTAGGGGTTGCCTGGCTCGGTGGTGCGGGTGCCGCCGGTGGAGGATCCGTCGGCGGAGTTGGCAGATTCGATAAGGGAGGAGTCGGGGGTGGTCATGCACCCAGCCTACGGAGGCGACTGCATCGCGACCATCGGGGTAACCCCCGATTAACCAGCGGAAAACCCGCCAGCGATCGGCGGAAGGCCTCAGATGGTGACGGCAGGCAGCGGCAGCCGAGTGATGCCAGTAATGATGTCCTCGGCTTTCGCGGCGAGGCAAATTCGAATCCACCCCTCGCCGGAGCGGCCGAAGGCACTGCCGGGTGCAACAGCGACCCGGTTGTAGACCAAAAATGTCTCCGCCCAGGACGCCACGTCCCCGCCGGAGGCATGACTGACATCGATCCAGAGGTAAAAGGCACCGTTCGGCGGGAGGTACCGGATGCCGCGCTTATCGAGGAGGTCAGTAGCCAGAGCGATGTTCTCGCGATAATGTTCGCGCGCCTCGACCACATGGCTGTGGTCGCCGGTCAGGGCGGCGATCGCTGCATATTGTGCGGGGGTGTCCACACAACTGATCGATGCCTCCTGGACGGTGCGCATGGTTTCCGCGAGACCCTTCGGCGTCACCAGGTATCCAACGCGAATGCCTGTCATCGCGTAGGTCTTCGATAGCGAGAAGGCGGTGAAAACGCGACCGTCTTTGTCGAGGCTCGCCATACTGACATGCGGCTCAGCCCAGGTGAAGTATTCGTAGACCTCGTCGCTGATCACCCAGAGGTCGTGACGCTGCGCGAAGTCCAGCAGTTCTGCAAGGACGGACGCCGGGATGACCGTGCCGAGCGGGTTCGATGGGGAGTTGACGATCAACACCCGGGTTCGCGGCGTGACGAGCCGCTCAAGAATCTCGATCTGGGGCAGGAAGCCGGCATCCGGACTCAGCGCGTAGGGAACGGGAACGGCGTTCAGCATCCGCGCGGTCATCGTGAAGGTTGTGTAACCGGGATCGGGCACAAGCACTTCGTCACCTGCGGCCAGAAGAAGGTGCATCGCCTGGTGCAGGCCCTGGGTAGCGCCAACGGTAACCCACACCTGCTCGAGGTCGACGCGCATCGAGTTTTCGCGCACGAGTTTCTCAACGATCGCTTGCCGCAGGGGCAGCAGTCCCCCATTGTCGGTGTAGTTCGTTTCGTCATCGTCCCACGCACGTTTCGCTGCGGCAATGATGTGTGGCGCCACCGGCACATCTGGTTCGCCCACCGCCAGAGAGGTAATCCCGTCCAGTTTCAGTGCGAGATTGAAGATGCGACGGATTCCAGATCCGGGCACCAGCGGGATGTGCGGGGCGAGCGATGGCATGGCACTACGGTACTGGCAACAGCGGATCCGGGCTCACCCGGCGTGGTGTCCACAAGCGGGGGCCCCTTTATCCGAATACTATTCAGGTAGCGCGACACGGTTAGTTTCCGGATCGATTGCCGGAATGGGCACCCAACTGGTAATGTTTCCTGTTGGCTTGCGCGCTAGGTCCCGAGAGGGCGAAAACGCGAACGCGGCCGAGAATTGGTATCTGATTCTTATCCTCGGCTGCCTCCCTCCATCTACGCAAACGAAAAGGTAATTCACGTGGCAAA
>Ga0247735_1000395_pt1 | contig 17254 bp, 17 predicted proteins | sample UWRJL178409R2_FD_180934 | JGI IMG/M metagenome (GOLD analysis project Ga0247735, IMG submission 180934) | Plant litter microbial communities from Arlington Agricultural Research Station in Wisconsin, United States - UWRJ-L178-409R-2 | ecosystem: Environmental > Terrestrial > Plant litter >... | reverse complement strand
GGGATGTAGGGCAGGCGCACGCCGGCGTGGATGGTGAAATAATCGACGCCCTGCTCGGCCTGCTCGACCAGCGTGTCGCGGAAGATTTCCCACGTCAGATCCTCGGCGATGCCGCCGACCTTTTCGAGCGCCTGATAGATCGGCACGGTGCCGATCGGCACGGGCGAATTGCGGATGATCCATTCGCGCGTGTCGTGGATGTTGCGGCCGGTGGAGAGGTCCATCACCGTGTCCGCGCCCCAGCGGATCGACCAGACCATCTTGTCGACTTCGCTCGCCACGTTGGAGGCGACGGCCGAATTGCCGATGTTGGCGTTGATCTTGACGAGGAAGTTGCGCCCGATCGCCATCGGTTCGCTCTCGGGGTGGTTGATGTTCGACGGGATGATCGCGCGGCCACGCGCGACTTCGTCGCGGACGAACTCGGGGGTGACGTAATCGGGGATCGACGCGCCCCAATCCTGCCCGTCGCGGACGAGCTTTTCCTTGAGCTCGGCGCGGCCGAGATTCTCGCGGATCGCGACATATTCCATTTCGGGGGTGATGATGCCGCGCCGTGCGTAATGCATCTGGCTGACGTTCGCACCAGCCTTGGCGCGGAGCGGGCGCTTCACGACGTTAGGATATTGCGGCACGCCGGCCGAACGATCCGGGCCGGAGAGGCCGTTGTCCTCGGGGCGAATCTCCCGCGCGTCATAGCTTTCGACGTCGCCACGCGACTCGATCCAGCCGCGGCGGAGTTCGGGCAGGCCGGTGTTGATGTCGATCAGCGCCTGCGGATCGGTGTAGGGGCCGGACGTGTCGTACACCCGCAGCGGCGCCTCGCCCGAGCCGGGTTCGAGGTGGATCTCGCGCATCGCGACGCCCGCGCCGGGGATGTTGGGTGAGGAAACGTGGATCTTGCGCGACCCGCGAATGGGGCCGGTGGTGACGCCGATTTCGGTGCGGGTGGGAAGGTCGGCCATCTCGTTGTCTCCTCAAAGGGGAGAAAACGGACTTTTCGATGAGAAAAAGGCCGCTCCCTCCCTACGCCGGTAAGCCCATCAAGGGGCCGGATCAGGTTCTACGGGTCGGACGGATTTGCACCGCCCCTCTCAGCCTGATGGCTCCCCGGGGAATGACGTGAGCGTAGCCGCTTTGCGGCGGGTTGGAAAGACCCGCCGCAAAGCCGCGTGTTTTAGGCGTTGCTTGCAGCGCTGGTCTTGATGTTGCCGTTGGCGCCGTTCGGGAAGAAGCCGCCCGACGTCACCGCCGCGCTGTTCTGATAGGCGACGTTGAGCACCTGCCCGGCGGTGCGGGTGTAGACGCGGCCCTGCGCGTCGGCCGGCACGATGTTGGCCGTGGTTGCAGTGCCGGTGATGCCCTGATCGATATCGATCGAGCCATCGAAAGTGTCACGCGCGTTGCTGAACTGGCCGGCGGCGGCGCCCTGGCCCATCGTGTAGAGCGTCGTGCGGATCAGCGCGGCGTGATAGGCCTGCGTGGTGAGCAGCCCGGCGATGGCATCGAGCGTGAGCGTGCTCGACAGCAGCGTCGCGACGCCCTTGTACGCCGTCACCGCGACATCCTTGAAGATGAACGCGGCGAGCAGGAAGTTGAGGTCGCTCGCATAGGGATCGAACGTCGCGCCCGAAGCGACATAGCCGGCGGCCCGCGCGAAGGTGCTGAACGCGCCGCTCGCGCCGCCGTCGATGTTGAGCGACGGCATCGCCACGGCCGACGCGCCGAGCGCGGAGCGCAGGAAAGCGAGGTGCGCGAGATCGTCGGCGGCGATCTCGCGGGCATATTGCGCGATGATAGGATTGGCGAAGCTCACCGCGCGGCCGCCGGTCACGGTGCCTTGCTGCCCGGTGCCGGTGAGCAGCGCGGCGCCGCCGCCCGGGAACGCACCCTTTTTGGGCGTTCCGTCGGTGTTCTTCCCGGCGGCGGTGTTGGAATCGGGCACCGCCACGATCCCCGCGCCGGTTGTCGCGAAGGCCGAGAACTGGGCTTGAAGATACGCGAAATTGAGCGCGAGGTTGAGCGCATCGGCATTGATGATCGCGCTGGTGTCGGTCGAGGTCGGAGTCGGTGTGGGAGGTGTCGTACCGCCGCCCGAATCGTCACTGCCGCCGCAGGCGCTGAGCAGCGCCAGGCCGCCCGCTGCGACTGTCATCTGGCCAGTGGTGCGCAGGAAGTGGCGACGCGCGAGGCGGCGAGGGTCTTCGGCGTTGCTCGGCGAAGGCGAAAGAAGGTCGGTCGCGGTATCGGTCACGGGAGAGTCTCCGGGCGGAATGCGTAAGCGTGCGGCGAGGATCAGTTCGCGGCGCTGGCGACGGTCGAGCCGTTGACGCCGGCGGGGAAGAAGCCCCCGGACGAGGACGACAGGCTGTTGAGATAGACGATGTTGAGCACCGAGGTGGCCGCGCGGCCGTAGGCGATGCCGTCCGGCCCAGCCGGGGTGATGTTCGAGACCAGATTGCCGTTCGCGTCGGTGGTCGGCGAGATGCCCTGATCGTCGTCGCTGCTACCGTCGAGCGCGTCGCGCACGTTGGAGATCGCATCCGCATTGGCGCGCAGCGTCGAGCCGGTGGCGGCGCCCTTGGCGTAGAGCAAGGTGCGGATCGTGCCGGCGCGGTACGCCGCCGCGCCGAGCAGGCCTACGATCGATTCACGGTTGGTCGCATTGGTGGCGCTGGTGACGAGGCCGCGATAGGTGGTGGCGACGAGGTCTTCGAGGAAGAATGCGGCGAGCAGGAAGTTGCTGTCGTTCGCATAGACATCGAAGCCGGTGCCCGAGGCGACGAGACCGGCGGCGCGCATCGCGGTGCTGAACGCGGCTGTCGCGGTCACGTCGAGGTCGATCTTGGGCTGGGCGATCACGTCGGCGCCGGCGGTGGCGCGCAGGAAGGCGACTCGCGCGGCGGCTTCTTGCGCGAACTCGCTGGCGATCTGCGCGACGACGGGATCGGTGAAGGTCGCCTGGCGGCCGCCGGTGACGGTGCCGGCGGTGCCCGCGCCGGTCAACTGCGCGGCGGGAAGGCCGGCGCCGTTGGCGGCGAGGCCATAGAACTGGCCGAGCAGATATTCGAAATTGAGCGCGAAATTGACCAGCGACGAATCGGCGACGGTATCCGCGCGTGCGATCGAGGTGATCGTGAGGGCGGCGGCGCCCGTAGCGGTGATCGCGGCGGCGCCGAGCGCGGTGCGGAAAAATTCACGGCGCTCGTTACGCGTATCGAGGGAGTCCTCGTGCAGGGCAGTCATCATCGTCCTTCCGGCATGTCACCTTGAGCCAGGGTGCGCACCCCGCCCGGAACCGGATGCGCCACGGCCGCTCGCGCCCTGTTGGGGCGGGAACGGCCGGAGTCGCGGAGGCACGCACACATGCGCCCCGTAGAGACGGTTTAGAAGGTGTACGCAACCCCGAGCGCGCCGATCCACTGGCTGGGCTTGCCCTGCAGACGCACGATCGGGCTGTAGGAATAATCGCCGAGCAGCCGCGAATAGGCGCCGCCCGCGATCAGCTTGAAGCCCTGGAGCAGGTCACCGGTCAGTGCGTAAGTGAAATAGCCGCCGAGCTGATAGTTCTTCCAGCCGGCCTTGGCGTTGTAGACGGGCAGCCCGCTCGACAGGCTCTGCTGCGGCGAGATGCTGTAATAGGTCTGCGCATAGCCGGTGCCGACACGGCTGGCCGACGCGGTGAGGCCGACCGCCGCCTTGCGGCTGAGCGGCGTGAGATAGTTGATCGCCGGCTGCCAGATTTCGCTGTCATGCGCATTGTTGACGTCGTGACGGTAGCTCACCGAGATCGAGAGCTTGTCGTAGGGGCTGGTGATGACGCCGGTCTTGCCGATGCCGACATAGCCGCCGAGTTCGATCGCGGTATCGACCTTGCCGAGTCGGCGGATGGCGCGATCGTCGATGTCCTTGAGCTTGGTGCGATCGAAGTTGAGCACCGCGATCGGCCCGAGCTGGAAATCGATCTTGTCGCCAGGGCGGTTGGGGATGAGATCGAGGCTGGCGCGGTTGCCGATGACGCTGAAGGCGAAGCCCTTGAACTGGCCGATCACCACCGGCGCCGGTACGAAGCGGTAGCTGTCTGACCCTTCGTAATCGGGGACATAGGCGCCGGCGATGCCGACGGTCACGTTGTCGCCGCCGAACTTTGAGGCGAGATCGGCATTGTCCTGCGCGGCGGGTGCGGCGCTCTGTGCGAGCGCGGGCGCGGCGCCCAACACGGCTGCGATCGGAAGAACGGCGGCTAGGCCGCGGCGGATGAGATTCGGCACTGGGAACTCCCTGTCATATTGGGGGCTGTCATATTACGGGGGCGTAACGCCGAGCCCGGCCAAATCGCTCCTCAACTTTCGCCGCGCACGCACTTTGCTGCACCTGCGTTGCCAAAGTGCAACGATCGCGTTCGTTTCGCACAAGTAAAGCGGCGCGGGATCAGCCCCGCCGCATGCGTTTGCGCAGCATTGCCGGGGCGAACCGCGCGGCGAGCGCCATGATGTGCGCGGTGCGCCCGACATAGGTGTGGACGCGCGTGCCGTGGACGGCGGCCCATGCCGCCCGCGCGACCGCTTCGACCGGGGTGAGTTCCAAGCCGGCGGCGCGCACCGTCTCGCGGATGGTGCGGTTGCTGCCATCGACCGTGCCGTCGAGCAGCGGGGTTTCGATGAAGGCGGGGACGATCGCGCGCACGCGGATGCCGTCGCGCGCCCATTCGCCGTCGAGCGCTTCGGTAAGCCCGAGCACCGCGAATTTGGTCGCCGAATAGGTGGCGAGGCCGGCGCTGCCGTAGATCGCCGAAGCCGACGCGGTGTTGAGCAGGCACGCGTTGGGGGTGCGGGCGAGATAGGCGTGGCCAATCTTGGCGCCGTTGAGCACGCCGGTGAGGTTGATCGCGAGCGTGCGGTCGATCGCGTCGAAGCCGGTCGCGGTGAGCGGGCCGCCGGCGGCGATGCCGGCATTGTTGAACAGCACGTCGAGTTGGCCGGCGGACGGCGCGGTGAAGGTGTCGAGCGCGGTGGCCCAGCCGGCACGGTCGCGCACGTCCATGACATAGGTCTCGGCCATGCCGGGCGGCAGCAGCGCGCGCGTGGCGGCGAGGCCGGCCGCGTCGATGTCCGCCAACCCGACACGCCAGCCGCGCTGCGCGAAGAGGATCGCGGTCGCGCGGCCGATGCCGGAGGCGCCGCCGGTGATGAAGATCGATTTGGCCATGATGTCTCCATAACGGGCTGGTGGCGCGCATGGAAATGCCGTTCCCCCGCGAAAGCGGGGGTCCAGAGCCGCAAGCGCCATCGCCCGTGGCTATGGACCCCCGCTTTCGCGGGGGAACTTGGGGTTTGACGGAACGGGGCGGCTACCGCACAAACTCGGCGATGCCAGCGTCTCGCGTTTCCGGCCCATCGGTGGCGTTTGATCGCGTTTCGAAACGCTATCCGGGCGGCGCTGTCGCGGTTGACGATATTTCGGTGGAGATCGCCGGCGGCAGCTTCGTCGCGCTGGTCGGGGCGTCGGGATCGGGCAAGTCGACCTTGCTCAAGATGGTCAACCGGCTGATCGAACCGAGCACGGGCGGCATCCGCATCGGCGACGCGGACGTGACGGCTGGCGACGCGCATCTGTTGCGGCGGCGGATCGGCTATGTGTTCCAGAACATCGGCCTGTTCCCGCATCTGAGCGTCGCAGAGAATATCGCGATCGGGCTGCGGCTGACCGGCCGCACGGATCGCGTCGGGCGAGTGGCAGAGTTGCTCGATCTGGTCGATCTGCCGCGCGACTTCGCGGGCCGAATGCCCGATGCGCTCTCGGGCGGGCAGCGCCAGCGCGTCGGGGTGGCGCGGGCGCTCGCGCTGGAGCCGGGGCTGATGCTGATGGACGAGCCGTTCGGCGCGCTCGACCCGGTGACGCGCGACCAGCTCGGCACCGCGATCCGCGCGTTGCACGATCGGCTCGGACTCACCACCATCATGGTAACTCACGACATGGCCGAGGCGCTGATCCTCGCTGACCGTGTGCTGGTGATGGCGGGCGGCCGGATCGTCGCCGATGCGACACCGCAGGCGCTGCTCAGCGGTGCGGGCGGGGCCGAGGCCGACGCGCTCGTCGCGGTGCCGCGCGAACAGGCGCGGCGGCTGCGTGAGATTGGGGGCGGAGCATGAGCGCGTTCCTCGATGCGATGGGGCGGGTGCCGCCGTTGCTGGCGCAGCATCTGGTGCTGGCGTTCTCGGCGTTGCTGCTGGGGATCGTCATCAGCCTGCCGTTGGCGATCGTCTCGGCGCGGCGGCCGGGGGTGGCGCGGTTCGCGCTCGGCTTCGCGAGTCTGATTCAGACGATCCCGACTTTGGCGCTGCTCGCGTTGTTCTATCCGTTGCTGCTGTCGCTGTCGGCGTTGGTGGGTGGCGGGATTCCGGCGCTCGGCTTCCTGCCGTCGCTGCTCGCGCTGACATTGTACGGATTGCTGCCGATCCTGCGCAACGCCGTCACCGGCTTGCTCGGCATCGATCCGGCGGTGAGCGAGGCGGCGGACGGGGTGGGGATGACCGCGTGGCAGAAGCTGCGGCTGGTCGAGGCGCCGTTGGTCGCGCCGGTGGTGATGGCGGGCATCCGCACCGCCGCCGTGTGGACGATCGGCGCGGCGACGCTTTCCACCACGGTCGGGCAGGCGAGCCTTGGCGATATGATCTTCGCTGGCCTCCAGACGCAGAACTGGGCGCTGGTGCTGGCCGGGTGTTTCAGCGCGGCGGCGCTGGCGCTGGCGGTCGATGCGCTGCTCGGGCTGGTCGAGCATGGGATCGCGAGGCGGCGGCGCGGCGCGGTGTGGGGTGCGCTGGTGGTGCTGGTGATCGGCGCGGGGGTGGCGCTCGCGCCGATGTGGTCGAGCGGGGAAACTCGCGTCGTGATCGGCGCGAAGGGCTTTTCGGAGCAATATATCCTTGCGCGCGTGATCGGGCATCGGCTTGAGGCGGCTGGCTACCGCGTCGCCTATCGCGAGGGGTTGGGGTCCGGCATCGCTTTGGGTGCGCTGTCGGGCGGCGATATCGACGTCTATGTCGATTATACCGGCACGATCTGGGCGGATACGATGAAGCGCACCGACGTGCCGCCGCGCGCCGCGATCTTCGCCGGGGTGCGCGACTGGGCGGCGACGACGCGCGGCGTGACGGTGCTCGGCGGGCTCGGCTTCGAGAATGCTTATGCGTTCGCGATGCGCGGGGATGATGCCGCGCGGCGCGGGGTGAAGACAATCGCCGATCTGGTGCCGATCGCGTCGAAGCTGCGGCTGGCGACCGACATCGAATTTCTCGACCGGCCCGAATGGGCGGCGGTGAAGCGGGCTTATGGCCTAGAGTTCGGATCGGCGCACCCGTATCAGCCGACCTTCATGTACCGCGCGCTGGAGAGCGGGGCGGCCGATGTGATCCCGGCGTTTTCATCGGACGGGCGGATCGCGGCGGACAAATTGGCGGTGTTGGGTGATCCCAAGGGGGCGATCCCCGGCTATGACGCGATCCTGCTGCTGTCGCCCAAACATGCGAAGGATGCGCGGTTTCAGGCGGTGCTGAAGCCGCTGATCGGTCGGATTTCGGTCGGGGCGATGCGCGAGGCGAATTATCTGGTCGATCGCGATGCGGACAAGAAATCGCCCGAGCAGGCGGCGCGGTGGCTGGAGAAGAAGGTGGGATTGTAACTGTTCCCCCGCGAAAGCGGGGGAACGGCGGCGTCTTGCGCGGGTGGTCCGCCAAGTTTCCCCCGGACGATCCTTGAGCATGCGGAGCATGCTCAACCCGATGCTCCTGCGCCGGGGCGACGGTTAGGCGCGGACTGCCGTCAGGAAATAGTCGAGGCTGAGGTCGTCGGAGAGGACGAAGCCTTTGGCGGGGGAGAAGCTCAGCCCGCGGCGATCGATCACGCGCATGCCGGCGTCGGCGAGCAGCGCTTCCAGCGCGTCGGGCTTGAGGAACTTGTCCCAGTCGTGCGTGCCCTTCGGGATCTTGCCCGAGCCTTCGCCAAGCGTGATCATCGCGATCCGCGAGGCGAGCGTGCGGTTGGGGGTGGAGAGGACCATCAGCCCGCCCTCGGCCAGAGCGCCCGTGAGGCCGGCGATGAACGCGGCGGGATCGGTGACGTGTTCGATCACCTCCATGCTGGTGACGAGATCGAAGCGCTCTCCGCCGAGGTCTTCGACGCTGCCGGCGCGATAGTCGATCGCGAGGCCCGACAGCGCGGCATGCGCGCGCGCGACGCCGATATTCTCGGGCGCGGCGTCGAGTCCGGTCACATCCGCGCCGAGCCGGGCAAGCGGCTCGCACAGCAGCCCCGCGCCGCAGCCGACATCGAGTGCACGCTTGCCGGCGAGCGGGGTGAAGCCGGCGGGATCGGTATCCCAATGCGCGTCGATCTGTTCGCGCAGGTAGCGCAGGCGCGGGGGGTTCAAACGGTGCAGCATCGCCGAGCTGCCCTTCGGGTTCCACCAGTCGGCGGCGAGCGTGCCGAAATGCGCCGCTTCCTGCGGATCGATCGTGGTGGTGGTCATCGCGCTGTCTTTCCGTCCGGGGTGTCGCGCCCGGCATTATTGTAATTATGACACCCTAGCTGGGCTTTCCGTGCTGGAAAGTTAGCTTGGCTTGCCATCGTGATGCGCGGTTCCTATCAGGACGCCCCTTCCAACCCAAGGATTTTGCGACACCCCAATGGCGCGCATCGTGATGAAATTCGGCGGCACATCGATGGCCGGCATGGAACGCATCCGATCCGTGGCGGCGCGGGTCAAACGCGAGGTCGCGGCGGGCAATCAGGTCGCGGTGGTCGTGTCGGCGATGGCGGGCGAGACCGACCGGCTGGTCGGCTTCTGCCGCGAGGCGTCGTCGTTGTACGACCCCAAGGAATATGACGTCGTCGTTTCGGCGGGCGAACAGGTGACGAGCGGGCTGCTCGCGATCGCGCTGCAGGCGGCGGGGGTGCCGGCGCGGAGCTGGCTCGGCTGGCAATTGCCGATCCACACGTCGGACGCGCACGCATCGGCACGGATCGGCGCGATCGATACCGAGGCGCTCGACGCCAGCCTTTCGCGCGGCGAGGTGGCGGTGATCCCCGGTTTTCAAGGCGTAACCGACGACAATCGCATCACCACGCTCGGGCGCGGCGGATCGGATACGTCGGCGGTCGCGGTGGCGGCGGCGATGAAGGCGGACCGCTGCGACATCTATACGGACGTGGACGGGGTCTACACCACTGACCCGCGCATCGTGCCGCGCGCGCGCAAATTGAAGCGCGTGACCTATGAGGAAATGCTCGAACTCGCCAGCGTCGGCGCCAAGGTGTTGCAGACGCGCTCGGTGGGTCTGGCGATGAAGGAACAGGTCCGCGTGCAGGTGCTGTCGTCGTTCACCGGCGAAGACGCGCCGATGGCCGATACACTGCCCGGCACGATGATCGTCGGGGAAGAGGAGATAGACGACGTGGAACGCCAGCTCATCACCGGCATCGCGCACGACAAGAACGAAGCCAAGATCACGCTGACGGCGGTGCCCGACACCCCCGGCGCGGTCGCGGCGATCTTCGAGCCGCTCGCGGGTGCCAACATCAACGTCGACATGATCATCCAGAACATCGCGCATAACGCGGGTTCGACCGACGTGACCTTCACGGTGCCGCAGGCCGATCTCGCGCGATCGATCGAGGCGCTCAATCAGGCGCGCGGCAAGATCGGCTTCGCCGAACTGGTGCATGACACGCGCGTCGCCAAGATTTCGGTGGTGGGCGTGGGGATGCGCAGCCATGCCGGCGTGGCGAGCACGATGTTCACGACGCTGGGCGCGCGGGCCATCAACATCCAGGCGATCTCGACATCCGAGATCAAGGTCAGCGTCCTGATCCACGAGGATGAGACCGAACTGGCGGTGCGTGTGCTGCACACGGCCTACGGGCTGGACGCGGAGGATGTCGCGGCCTGAGGGCTGTGTCTCAGCCCCAGCCGCCGATTCCCAGCATCTCTTCGCGCTCGCTTTCGCATAGCATCGCCATTCGGCCCAAGGTTGCGCGACCTTTGGCAAGTGCGAGAACGGCCAGGAGGCTGTCGATTAGCTCTTGGCTCTTCGCTTCGGGAAACGCGGCGAGCGCGAGTTCCTGAAGGTCTTGCCAAGCGGCTTCGTATTCGGGTTGGAGCCAGTCCGGGAGGGCGGGGTTGCGTTCGTCGTGACGAACGTCTTCGATAACTGCGGCAAGCGCGTACAGATTCCAATCCGAAGCGGCGCTAGCGCGACAGACGCGCAGCAATTCGGGCACGGCGGCGTAGGATGCTTCTCCGACATCGCCTTGATGGTGAAGCTCTGCCCATAGCACGTCCCATGCGGTGGCATCGCCCCGTGCGACGCGCTGAATTGCTTCGCGCGGGTCGAAAGGCATACGATAGCCGCCAAGCAGCGTCGTCCAACGGGAATCGTCCGGTGTCACTGCCTAAGCCCGCGTCGCGAGCCAGATGCGCGCGCCGGAAGAGCCTGGGTTCGCGCCGGCGTGGTGATGCGGCATATGATGATGGTTAGTTCCCCCTCGAACGGGCCGATCATGGCCGCCGCGCCTGGAATGGGAAAGCCCTACCAGACCTCGATCGTCGGGTTGAGGCCGCCCTTCTTCTTGCTGTGCGTGGCGTGCATCACGATGCGGCTCGGTACGAAGCTGTCGCCTTTATAGTCGGGCGTCACGTCGAGCTTGTCGACAAGGCCTTCGCTGACGAAGCGGTGCAGCGTGCCGAGGATCAACTCGCGCGCCGCCGCAGCCTCGGGGGTGATGTAGACGGCGTTTTCGCGAATGTCCTCACCGCCGAATTCGGCTGGGAAGAGCAGGATGCGGACCAGCTTGCCCTCGCGGGCGAGCGCCTCGGCGGCGGCGAGGCTGGTGACGGTGCTGAAATCGGGCTTCATGGCGGCTCTCTTGGCTGGAGGAGGCGGGGGCGCGACTAGCGGCGCGGCCGCCATCAGCGCGAACGCGAGGATCATGCATCGTCTCCGATCAGATGCGCGGCGATTCGCCGGCGGTGGGCTGCATGGCGGTGTTCGAACACGTAGATGCCTTGCCACGTGCCGAGCGCCATCCGTCCGGCCATCACCGGAATCGACAGGCTGGTCGCGGTGAGCGCGGCGCGGAGATGCGCGGGCATGTCGTCGGGGCCTTCGTCGTCATGTTCGTACGCCGCGCTCTCGGGTGCGATCCGGGCGAAATAGCGTTCGATGTCGCGCGCGGCGGCGGGGGCGGCGTTTTCCTGTATCAAAAGCGACGCGGAGGTGTGGCGCAGCAGCAGTGTCAGCAGCCCGGTTTCGATACCCGTATCCGCGACCCAGCGGGCGACGATGGCGGTGCAATCGTGCAGGCCTTGGCCGGGCGTGGTGACGACGAATTCGGTGGCGGACTGGCGGAGCATCACTCGCGTTTACGGGACATCGCGCGTCAGCCCAACCGATACCGAAGCACGGCTTTCTTTTCGTATCGGAAATCCTCTAAGGGCCGCTGCGATGACCAGCATGACCAGCGGCGCGGCGCGCCTCACCCAGCTCATGGCGCGTGGCGCCGAATTCCTCGGCAGCGAGGTGGCGATCCTGTGCGGCGCGATGTCGTGGGTATCGGAGCGCAATCTCGTCGCGGCGATGTCGAACGCGGGCGGGTTCGGGCTGATCGCGTGCGGGGCGATGACGCCCGAGCTGCTCGACGCCGAGATCGCCGGCACCAAGGCGCTGACGGACAAGACGTTCGGCGTAAACCTCATTACCATGCACCCGCAATTGATGGATCTGATCGCGGTTTGCACGCGCCACAACGTCACCCATGTCGTGCTCGCGGGGGGACTGCCGCCGGCGGGGAGTATCGAGGCGATCAAGGCGGGCGGCGCCAAGCTGATCTGCTTCGCGCCCGCGCTCAGCCTCGCCAAGAAGCTGATCCGTAGCGGCGTCGACGCGCTCGTCGTCGAGGGGATGGAGGCGGGCGGGCATATCGGCCCGGTCTCGACCAGCGTGCTCGCGCAGGAGATTCTGCCCGAGGTCGCCGACAAGGTGCCGGTGTTCGTGGCGGGCGGGATCGGCCGGGGCGAGGCGATCGCGGCGTATCTGGAGATGGGCGCGGCGGGCGTGCAGCTCGGCACGCGCTTCGTCTGCGCGACCGAATCGATCGCGCACGCCAATTTCAAGAAGGCGTTCCTGCGCGCGTCGGCGCGCGATGCGGTGGCGAGCGTCCAGATAGACCCGCGCCTGCCGGTGATCCCGGTGCGCGCGCTCAAGAACGCGGGTGGCGAGCTGTTCACCGCGAAGCAGCGCGAAGTCGCGGCGTCGCTCGACGAGGGCAAGGTCGCGATGGCCGAGGCGCAGTTGCAGATCGAGCATTATTGGGCGGGCGCTTTGCGCCGCGCGGTGATCGACGGCGATGTCGAGCATGGCAGCGTGATGGCCGGCCAGTCGGTCGGCATGGTCACCAAGGAAGAGCCGGTCGCGGAGATCATCGCCACGTTGATGGGCGAGGCGGAAGCGGCGCTGGATAAGCGCGGCTGATCCCGTCGCCCCGGCGCAGGCCGGGGCCGCTGGGTAACCTGGCAAGCCGTCCGCACCAAACGCGGCGGCCCCGGCCTTCGCCGGGGCGACGGATAATTGCTCCAAAACTCCGACATGACGGGTTTGCGAGACCGGCTCGCTTCGGTACAGCCGTGTCCATGTTGCAACGCGCCACAGATCTGCCGAGCGAAGGGCGTATCGTCGGACACGAGCATCATCTGCCGGTGCGGGTGTATTTCGAGGACACCGATCTGTCGGGCATGGTCTATCACGCCAATTACCTGAAATTCATGGAGCGGGGCCGCTCGGACATGCTGCGCGTGCTCGGCATCGACCAGCAGGGCGCGCATGCGGCGGGGGACGGCAATTATGCGGTGACGGCACTGGCGATTCGCTATCGTAGCCCGGCGCGGCTCGGCGATGCGGTGATCGTCGCCACCAGGCTGGAACGGCTGGGCGCCGCATCGCTTTCCATTCAGCAACGAGTCATGCGCGGCGCGGTGTTACTGGCCGAGGCCGACGTGACGGTCGCGTTCGTCGCGCCCTCGGGCCGGGCGCGGCGTCAGCCGGCGGCGTGGATCGAGGCGTTCGGGCAATTCCTGCCCACGCGCACAGCGGCAACAGATGTGAATCAGGGGGAAAGTCCCAAGTGAACCTGTTCTTCAACACCGACGCGACCAGCCTGTCGCCGATCGCGCTCTTCATCCAGGCCGACTGGATCGTGAAGTTCGTGATGCTCGGGCTGCTGCTCGCAAGCATCTGGACCTGGGCGATCATCATCGGCTTCCTGATGCGGCTCGGCAAGATCCGCAAAGGCGTGAAGCGTTTCGAGCGCGACTTCTGGAAGGCCGAGGATATCGACGCTTTCTACCGGATCGAGGGCGAGAACAAACTGCCCACCGCGCGCGTGTTCGCGGCCGGTGTGAAGGAGTGGCGCCGCTCGACCGTGGGCGGTACGATCGACCGTGACGGCACGCGCGAGCGGCTTGCGACGGCGATGGGCGCGGCGGTCGCCGGCGAGATCGACGAGCTTTCGGACGGGTTGAACGTGCTGGCGACGGTCGGCTCGGTCGCGCCGTTCGTCGGGCTGTTCGGCACCGTCTGGGGCATCATGCACAGCTTCACCGAGATCGCCGCCAAGCAGAATTCGTCGCTCGCCGCCGTCGGCCCCGGCATCGCCGAAGCTCTGTTCGCCACCGCGATCGGGCTGTTCGCGGCGATTCCGGCGGTGATCGCGTACAACCGCTTCAGCCACGGCATCAACCGCATCGAGGCGCGGCTCAACCGCTTCGCCGACGGCTTCCATGCGACGCTCAGCCGTCAGCTCGAAGCCGAGGGGACGCGCTGAGCCGTGTCGATGAACCTTCCCTCGCAGCGCGGGCGCGGCCGGCGCGCGCCGATGGCGGAGATCAACGTCACGCCGCTGGTCGACGTGATGCTGGTGCTTCTCATCATCTTCATGGTGACGGCGCCGCTGATGACGGCGGGCGTGCCGGTCGATCTGCCCGACAGCAGGGCCAAGCCGCTCGATCAGCAACAACAGCCGGTCGAAATCTCGATCGAGCGCGACGGCACGCTGCATGTCGGCAAGGACGAGATCAGCGATGACATGCTGCCCGACGTGCTCTCGCAGGTCGCGCAGAAGGGTGAGGACGGCAAGCCGCCGCAGGTGTTCCTGCGCGCCGACAAGGGGCTCGATTACGGCAAGGTGATGCGCGTGATGGGCGAGCTCAACCGCGCCGGGCTCAACCGGGTCGCGCTGCTGACGGTCGGCAAGGACGACCAGTGAGCGGTGGGACGGTGAAGACCGTGCGGCAGGCGGAGGGCGGGCGCTGATGCAACGCGCCGAGAAGATCGGCCTCGGCGTCGCTTTCGCCGGGCACATCCTGTTGTTCGCGCTTCTGTCGGTGAGCTTCCACCCGCCGATCGACCCCGCGCTGTATAAGCCCAAGCCGATCGAAGTCTCGCTGGCGGAGGACGTCGCGCTCGAGGCGCAGGCGCCCAAAGCGGTCGAGCCGCCCGCGCAATCCAAGGCGCCCGACCAGGGCGCGCCCGAGGATGCCGCCCCGCCGGCGCCGCAGCCCGAGCCTGAGCCGGAACCCGAAAAGGCGCCCGCGCCGCCCAAGCCGCAGCCCAAGCCCGAGCCGCCCGCCAAGGCGCCGCCGAAGCCAGCGGCCAAGCCCGAGCCTGCCCCCGCGCCGAAACCGAAGCCGGTTCCCAAGCCCGAAAAGCCGAAACCGGAGAAGAAGCCGGTCGAGGCGAAGGAGTCGAAAGCCGAGCCGAAGAAGACGACGGCCAAGCCCGACAGCAAGGCGGAGGCCAAGAAGAGCCCGGCCAAGCCGAACACCGCCAAGGCCGAGCCCAAGCATGCCGCCGCCGCGCCGACCAAGGCGCAGACGCCGCCGTCCAAGGCCAAGGGCACCGGCAGCAACGCCAAGTCGACGCTCAAGCGTCCGCGCGGCTCGCTGCTCGACGACGATTTCCGTAAAGGGCTGGTGCAGACGCCGTCACCCTCGAAATCGGTCGCGCCGATCGCCGCCAAGATCGACGCCAAATCGCTCGCCAGCATCCAGCAGGCGATCCAGCGCCAGATTCAGCCGTGCGCGGACAAGCAGGTGATCCCGGGGCCGGGCGCGACCGATATCGTGACCGTGCTCAACCTGCGGCTCAACAAGGATGGCACGCTCTCGGCGACGCCGAAGATGGTGCGCCAGTCGGGCACCGACGACCAGAACGAGCGCTACGCGCAACGTGTCGTCGATCTGGGCGTTGCTGCGTTCAAGGGCTGTTCGCCGCTCAAGCTGCCGCCGGAATATTATTCGACGCCCAGCGGTGGCTGGAACAACCTCAATTATATCTGGAAGCTCGGAGGCTCTCGCTGATGCGTGCTCGCTCAATCGATATGTTACGGGGCGTGCTGGCGCTTGGCGTCGCCGCCGCGGTGCCGGCCGGTGCCCAGATCGCGCCCGCCGCGCCTTCGGCTCCGCTCCAGCAGCCGGGCCAGCCGGCAGGCCAGCCGAGCGACGGACCCGCCACCGGGCAGGCGCCGCCGCCGCCCGAAGTGTCGGTGACGGGCGGTATCGCAGCACCACTCGGCATCGCGATTCCGGTGATGCCGACCGCGCAGGCGGTCGATACGGCGGCGGGGCGGACCGACGTGCTCGGCCAGCAATTGTCGCAGATCGTCACCAACGACCTCAAGAGTTCGGGGCTGTTCAAGCCGGTCGGGGCCAATGCGCTGAAAAGCGTACCCTACCCGGAAGTGACCGCGCCGACGTTCGATTATTGGGGCGGCGCGGGCGCATCGGCGCTGGTGCAGGGCTTCGTGCGCGCCAATGGCGACGGCACGCTGACGGTCGGCTGTTATCTGTACGACGTGTTCGCGCGCACCGAACTGGCACGGGCCGGCTTCGTGGTGTCGCCGGGTGAGTGGCGCCGCGCCGGGCATAAATGCGCCGACACGATCTACGCCAAGCTGACCGGCGAAGGACCGTATTTCGACAGCCGCGTCGTCTATGTCGCGGAGAGCGGGCCAAAGGGGCGGCGGATCAAGCGGCTGGCGATCATGGATCAGGACGGCGCCAACCACCGCTTCCTCACCAACGGCCAGTCGATCGTGCTGACGCCGCGCTTCACGCCCGACCAGCGCGCGATCGTGTACATGAGCTATGTCGGCGACAAGCCGGCGATCTACGTCTACGATATCGGGCGTGCGACGCAGCGGCTGCTGGTGCCGGCCGCCAACCTCAGCTTCGCGCCGCGCGTCTCGCCCGATGGCAAATGGGTGTTGTTCTCCAAGGCGGTCGCGGGCAGCACCAACATCTACCGGGTGCCGCTCGCCGGCGGCCCGGCGCAGCGGCTGACCGACACGCCCGGCATCGACACCGGCGGCAGCTATTCGCCCGATGGCAGCCGGATCGTTTTCGAGAGCGACCGTTCGGGATCGCAGCAGCTTTACGTGATGAACGCCGACGGATCGAACCCGCGCCGGATCAGCTTCGGCGGTGGCCGCTACGCGACGCCAGTGTGGAGCCCGCGCGGCAATCTGATCGCGTTCACGCGGATGGCGGGCAATTTCCGCATCGGCGTGATGAGCCCCGCCGGCGGCGACGAGCATCTGCTGACCGACGACTGGCAGGACGAAGGCCCGAGCTGGTCGCCCAACGGTCGCGTGCTGATGTTCTTCCGGTCCGGTCGCGGCGGCGGCGGCACGGCCGATTTGTGGTCGGTCGATCTGACCGGCGTCAATGAACGCCGCCTCACCACGCCACTCGATGGGTCCGATCCGGCCTGGGGACCGTTACGCCCCTGACTCGACATTGACTCTCGGCGGACGGGGTACGATGCCGGGATGTCCTGAGTGACGATTTCCGACTGACAGAAGGAGAAGCCACATGGCAAGATTGACCACGACGTTCCTCATCGCCGCCTCAATCATCGCGATGGCTGGCTGCGCCAAGAAGCCACCGGCCGAGATTCCGCCGCCGCCGGGCGCCAGCGGCCCTGTGTCCGGGGGTGATTCTTCCGTCGTTCCGGGTTCGCGCGCCGATTTCGAGCGCTCGGTGACGAGCAACACGATCCACTTCGATCTCGACAAATACGACATCAACGGCGAAGCGCGCGCGACGCTCGACAGCCAGGCGGCGTGGCTGACCAAATATCCGAACGTGCCGATCAGCCTGGAAGGGCATTGCGACGAGCGCGGCACGCGCGAATACAACCTCGCG
>Ga0247735_1000394_pt1 | contig 17259 bp, 16 predicted proteins | sample UWRJL178409R2_FD_180934 | JGI IMG/M metagenome (GOLD analysis project Ga0247735, IMG submission 180934) | Plant litter microbial communities from Arlington Agricultural Research Station in Wisconsin, United States - UWRJ-L178-409R-2 | ecosystem: Environmental > Terrestrial > Plant litter >... | reverse complement strand
ACCCGCACCGGGTCATCCGCCTTGCGCACGCTCTCGTCGGCGGCGATGGGAACGCCCATGTACTTCACCCGGGTGCGGATCTCGGCGAGCTCCTCCACGGTGGCGCAGGGCTGCTCGACATACTCCAGGTCGTACTCGGCGAGAGCGTGGATCGCCCGCTCCGCCTCGTCGACGTTCCAGAGGCCGTTCGCGTCGATGCGGATGCGACCCTCGGCACCCAGGAACGCGCGCGCGGCGGCGACGCGAGCGACATCATCCGCCAGCTCCTGGCCGGGTTCCGCGACCTTGACCTTGGCGGTGCGGCAGCCGGGGAACCGGGCGAGCACCTGCGGCACGCGGGCCGAGTCGACGGCCGGCACCGTGGCGTTCACGCGGATCGAGGAGCGGAAGATGGCCGGGGTCTGCTGCCAGCCGAAGTCGAGGGCGGCGGCGAGCCAGGCACTCGCTTCGACGGGCTCGTATTCGAGAAAGGGGGAGAACTCCGTCCATCCGGCCGGACCCTCGAACAACGCCACCTCTCGCACGTCGATGCCACGGAAGCGGTGCGCCAGGGGAAGGGAGACCACGCGGAGGGTCGACAGGATGTCGGGCAGCGGTGGCAACATTCCCCCAGTCTGTACCCCAGAGGCGGCGGAATGCGTGGGTACAATCCAGCCATGACCGATCCGCTGCCCGAGACCACGGTCGCGCCCGATGTAGACGTCGTGCCCGATGTGGACGACGTGCCCGACGCGGACGTCGTGCCCGACGCGGACGGCGCCGCGCCGGCGCCGACCCGGCGGATGATCTCGCTCGGCGCCATCGCGCTGATCGCGGTCGCGGCGCTCGCCGTGCTCGAGATCGTCGCCATCGCGATCGGTAGCGCGGGACAGTGGGCGATCGCCGACGTGCTCGGCAGGGCAATCATCGGGCTGACGGTGGCGACGCTGGTGCTCGGGATCGTTGCCGCGGTGCGGAAACGCGGCGGGAGGCTCGGCGCGGTGGCGGCGGTGGTCAGCATCCTGATCAATCCGCTGGTGCTGATCGGGCTGCTTCGCGCACTCGGTGGCTGAGCGTGGGCGGCTCGTAGGCGCTGATCGTAGGCTGGAGTCATGATCTCGGAGCTGTTCGACCCGACCCGCTGGACCACCGTCGACGGCTTCGACGGCCTCACCGATGTGACCTACCATCACGATGTCACCGGGCGGATCGCCCGCATCGCGTTCAACCGCCCCGAGGTGCGCAACGCCTTCCGGCCGCAGACCGTCGACGAGCTGGCGCGCGCGCTCAACGACGCCCACCTCAATCCGCACATCGGGGTCGTGCTGCTCACCGGCAACGGCCCGAGCCCGAAGGACGGCGGTTGGGCGTTCTGTTCGGGCGGCGACCAGCGCATCCGCGGCCGCGACGGGTACCAGTACGCCGACGGGTCTGCGGCTCCCAGTCGGCTGCACATCCTCGAGGTGCAGCGTCTCATCCGGTTCATGCCGAAGGTCGTCATCGCGGTCATTCCCGGCTGGGCGGCCGGGGGCGGGCACTCGCTGCACGTGGTCTGCGACCTCTCCATCGCCAGCGCAGAGCACGGCAAGTTCAAGCAGACCGATGCCGACGTCGGCTCGTTCGACGGCGGATACGGAAGTGCATACTTCGCCCGCCAGATCGGGCAGAAGAATGCGCGCGAGGTCTTCTTCCTCGCCCGCGAGTACAGCGCCCAGCGCGCCTACGAGATGGGGGCGGTGAACGCCGTGGTGCCGCACGCCGAGCTCGAGAACGTCGCCATCGAATGGGCCGAGGAGATCCTCGGCAAATCGCCCACCGCCATCCGCATGCTCAAGTTCGCCTTCAACGCGGTGGACGACGGCATGGTCGGGCAGCAGGTCTTCGCCGGGGAGGCCACCCGGCTCGCCTACGGCACCGACGAGGCGGTCGAGGGCCGCGATGCGTTCCTCGAGAAGCGCGACCCGGACTGGTCGCCGTTCCCCTGGCAGTTCTGATGCGCACCTTGCGGGCGGCGCCGAGCGACCCGGGAGAGGTGCTGGTCGCGCTGCGATCCGCGCTCGAGGGTGGGGATGCCCTGCTCGCGAGCGAGAGCCCGGAAGCAGTAGACGAGACCGTCCCACAGCACACGGCCCTGGTCATCCAGACCAGTGGGTCGACGGGCACACCGAAGCGCGTCGCGCTGAGCGCCGATGCGCTGCTGGCGAGCGCCGCCGCCTCGGATGCCGCGCTGGGCGGGCCGGGACAGTGGCTGCTCGCGCTGCCCACCTCCTATATCGCGGGAATCAACGTGCTCGTGCGCTCGATCGCGGCGGACACCCAGCCGGTGCTGCTCGCCCCCGGTCACTTCGAGCCCTCCGAGTTCGCCGCCGCCGCTCTGCTCCTGGACCAGCCGCTGCGCTACACCTCGCTCGTGCCCGCCCAGCTGGCGGTGCTCGTCGATGCGGCCGGGGACGACATCGATCTGCTCGAGGTCTATCGGCGCTTCGACCGCATCCTGGTCGGCGGTCAGGCGACCCCGCCCGACCTGCTGGAGCGCTGCCTCGAACTCGGGCTGAACGTCACCCGCACCTACGGCTCGAGCGAGACCTCCGGCGGATGCGTCTACGACGGTGTTCCGATCGGCACCGCACAGGCGCAGATCGTCGACGGGCAGATCGAGCTCACCGGTCCCATGCTCGCGGAGGGCTACCTCGGTGACGAGGAACGCACCGCCGCGACCTTCGTCATGCGCGATGGACTTCGCTGGTACCGCACGGGCGACGGGGGCGAGATCGTCGACGGTGTGCTCCGTGTCACCGGCCGGCTCGACAACGTGATCATCTCCGGCGGAGTCAAGGTGTCGCTCGACGCGGTCGAGCGCTTCGTCCGGTCGACCGGGCTGACGGATGCCGTGGCCGTTCGAGCGCCGAGCGTGCGCTGGGGAGAGGTGCCCGTCATCGTCAGCACGCAGGCCGCGGATCTCGCCGCCCTGCGCAGGGAGGTCGCCGCCCGGCTCGGGAAGGCCGCCGCGCCCGCCGCGGTGATCACCGTCGAGAACCTGCCCGTGCTGAGCAGCGGCAAGCCCGATCGGGTGGCGCTCACCCGGCTCGTCGCGCTCACCGACCGCTGAGAATCGCTGCCCGGCTCGCTCAGTAGGATTCTCTCCGTGGCCAAACCGAAGAGACCGTCCCAGCGTCGTATCGATCCCTCTCGTACCCGGGGGCGCTCCGGACACCCTGCCGGCCGCAAGCCCGGCGTCGTCGTGGGTAAGGCAACCGCACGGGACTGGATCGGTGGTGCGAGGCTGCGCACCCTGCCGCTGGCGATCGCGCCGGTGCTGCTGGGCACGGGATCCGCTTTTCTCGTCTCCACCCCCGGCTGGCACTGGGTGCGTGCTCTGCTGGCGCTCGCCGTGGCGCTCGCGCTACAGATCGGCGTCAACTACGCGAACGACTACTCCGATGGCGTGCGCGGCACGGACCGGTACCGTGTCGGCCCTTCGCGACTGACCGGGTCGGGGGCTGCCAAGCCCACAACCGTGCGTACCGTCGCGTTCGTGTTCTTCGGCCTCGGCGCCGTGGCCGGGCTGATCCTGGTCATCCTCAGCCGGCAGTGGTGGCTGATCGCGGTCGGCGCCGTCGCCATCGTCGCCGCCTACTTCTACACTGGCGGCAAGAAGCCCTACGGGTACTACGGGCTCGGCGAGGTCTTCGTCTTCGTCTTCTTCGGGCTCGTCGCCACCGCGGGCACCACCTACACGCAGGTCGGCACGGTCAACGTCGAGAGTTGGCTCTCCGGGGTCGCGATCGGGTTCTTGGCCTGCGCGGTGCTGATGGTGAACAACATCCGCGACATTCAGCAGGACAAGCTGGCGGGCAAGCGCACGCTCGCGGTGCTGCTCGGTGACCGGGTCAGTCGCATCGTGTTCGCGGTGTTCGTGCTCATCCCGTTCGTGATCCTGATCTTCTTCGTGATCTTCTACCCGTTGGCGCCGCTCGTGTACTTCGTGCTGTTGGCGGCGGTTCCGGCGATCATCATCACCCTGACGGCGAAGACCCCGCCGGAGCTCATCATCGCGCTGCAGCTCACCAGCCTGACCGCGCTGCTCTACGGCGCCGGCCTGGGTGCCGCGATCGCGTTCTAACCCAGACCGCTGGTCGAGTAGCGCACGCCGTCTACGGCGTTCGCGTATCGAGACCCACCACGTGCTCGGTTTCGATACGCGTCCTCGCTAGCGCTCGGGCGCTACTCAACCAACGCCAGCGAGCTAGTCGAGCTTGCGGTTCTCGAGACGGTCGATCGCCTCGTTCTCGAGGTCGTTGTCGAGATCGGTGGTCGTCTTCTTCGACCGGATGCTGACCACCGAGCGGGCCACGGCATCCCGCTGCTTGGTCAGGAAGATGTACGACAGGCAGAAGCTGATGGCGGCAGAGCCGATGGTCGCGATGATCGGGTTCACGCCGACGAGGATCAGGATGGCCAGAATGGCGGCGAACATGCCCAGCCGGATGGCGGAGTAGACGATCCATTGGCGCGACGGTTTCACGCCGTTCAGTCTAGGCAGCAACGGCTGGGGGCAAGCTCCAAGCAGAGCGGCTTACAATCTGGTGCATGGTCAGGCTCGGAATCATCCTCGGTCTGGCGGCCTTCGCTTTCTATGTCTTCACGCTCGTGAACGTGGTCGTGACGCCGCCATCGCGAGTTCGCGCATTGCCGAAGCCGGCGTGGGTGCTGATCTGCTTGATCCCGGTGATCGGCGGCATCCTGTGGTTCATCTTCGGCAAGACCCGGCCGGGCGCCGAGGTGCGGCTGACGCGCGCGCCGGACGACGATCCCGACTTCTTGCGCACCCTCGGTGAGGACAAGGCGCGGGAGCAGCGCATCCGTGACATCGAGGCGCAGCTGTCGGAGCTCGACGACCCCGACGACCCGACCGCCAAGAAGTAGTGCCGAACTCGTCGACCGCCTTCGCGGTCTCCGTTCTCGCCGAGCTCGTCGGCCGTGGCGTGCGCGACGTCGTGCTCTGCCCCGGCTCCCGGTCGCAGGCGCTCGCCCTCGCGGCGGCCGAATTCGAGCGTGAGGGGCTCATCCGTCTGCGCGTGCGCATCGACGAGCGCGTCGCCGGATTTCTCGCGCTCGGACTCGCGGTCGAGACGAAGACCCCCGTCGTCGTCATCACGACCTCCGGTACCGCGGTGGCCAACCTGCACCCTGCAGTGCTGGAGGCGCACCACTCCGGTGTCCCTCTCATCCTGATCACCGCCGATCGGCCCGGGGAGCTGCGCGGTATTGGCTCCAACCAGACCACCGACCAGGTGACCATCTTCGGGTCGGCCGTCGGCTGGATGCGGGATGTCGACGCCCCGAGTGAGACCGGTTTCGACCCCGAACTGCCGGGTGAGTTGGCGCACGAGGCGTACTCCGCCGCCGCGGGACACTCGGGAACGCGCACCGGAACGCTGGACGTCGTCGCGCCGTCCCCGGGCCCGGTGCAACTGAACCTCGCCTTTCGTGAGCCGCTCTCCGGAGCCGTCGAGCGGGTGCCGTCGATCGACCGTCGGGAGTGGCCGGCGCGCACGCGCGCCGCGACGAGACTTCCGAGCGCGCCGCACACCATCGTCATCGCCGGTGCTGGGGCGGGGCCCGAGGCCGAGCAGCTCGCGCACGAACTCGGGGTGCCACTGCTCGCCGAGGTCTCGAGTGGTGCGCGCTTCGGACGCAACCTCGTGATCGGGTACCGAGGCCTGCTTCAGCAGCTCGGGAGTGAGGTCCGGCGCGCGATCGTGTTCGGACATCCGACCCTCAGCCGGGAGATCCCGACGCTGCTGCAGCGTGACGATGTGGAGTCGATCGTGGTGCGCAGCGCCGCGGCCGAGGCATACAACCCGGGGCATCGCTCCCGCATCGTGTCCGGCCCGATCGCGGTCGCGGGGCCGGTCGATGTCGACCGCGAGTGGCTGGGTGCGTGGCTGCGTGCGGATCGGTCCGGGTCCGAACCCGCGCCGAGCTCAGGTGTCGGCGCGCTCGCCCGCGAGCAACTGGCCGCCTACCGCGAGCCGGTCACCCGCCGGTCGCTGGTCGGAGCTGTGTGGGCGGCCACCTGGCCGCACGACCGTCTCGTGCTGGGCGCCTCGCGCCTCATCCGGGAAGCGGATGCCTCGGTGCCGGGCAAGAAGATCTCCGTTCATGCCAACCGCGGCCTGGCCGGCATCGACGGCACCATCGCGACGGGGATCGGCATCGCTCTGGCGAGTCAGGGCGCCGAAGGGTCGGGCGCGGCAGGCATCACCCGCGTGCTGCTCGGGGACCTCGCCCTGCTCTACGACGCCGGCGCGCTGCTGTTCGGTGCGGGCGAGCCGCGCCCGCGCATCCAGGTGATCGTGGGAAACGATGGCGGCGGAACGATCTTCGACGGCCTCGAGGTTGCGGCGACCGCGGCATCCGAGCCCTTCGATCGTGTGCTGTTCACCCCGCACAGCGTGGACCTGCAGGCGCTCGCCGCCGCCTACGGATGGGAGTACCGCCGCGCAACCAACCGCGGCGAGCTCGACGAGGCGCTGTCGCCCGGCACGGAACCCGTGCTCGTCGAGGTACCGCTGCCGCGCTGAGCGGGTGCCCGATCCCGCGCGCCGACTCTGTTGTGCAGCAGTGCCTGAATAACCGACTCTGTTGTGCAGCAGTGCCTGAATAACGGAGGCGAGCGTTCCCGCAACCGCGCCTAACAGCACCGCGAGTTGTCACTCACGCACCCGTTCCTCGCGAAAAGGGGTGCGTTAGTGACAACTCGCGGGCAGCTGGCCGGGGCGGGGGCCTCGACAGGGCGCCGCCGCGGATAACGCGCGGATCGCGACGCCCGGTAGCGGGCGGCATCACGCCGGGGAGTACTCTCGCGGCATGAGCAGAGCGGGTGACGACAGCGCGGCGGGCAGCAACAGCAACAGCAAAGACCCCGACAACAGCGAAGACCCCGACGTCAGCACGGACCGCAACCTCGACAGCGACAGCAGCGACAGCAGCGACAGCAGCGACACCGAGAAGGACACCGGCTGGACGGCGGATGTCCGCGACCTCCTGCGCGTCACGCCCGGGTTCGAGCTGGCCGCCGTCGACCCCGACAGCACGCCCGGCTACACACCGGACAAGCGCGGCGGCAAGGTTGCCGGAGCGGAGGATCTCGCCCGCGACGCCCAGGAACTCAACGATCTGCAGGAGCGCCTGTTCGCGGAGAGTCGCTACGGGGGCACCCGCTCGCTGTTGCTGATCGTGCAGGCGATGGACACTGCGGGCAAGGGTGGGATCGTCGAGCATGTCGTCGGCGGCATCAGCCCGGAGGGCCTCAGCGTCTACGCGTTCAAGAAGCCCACGCCAGAGGAGCTCGAGCACGACTTTCTCTGGCGGGTGCGCCCGCACCTTCCGGCGCCGGGCATGGTCGGGGTCTTCGACCGCTCGCACTACGAGGATGTTCTGATCGGCCGCGTGCGCGAGCTCGCTCCCGCCGACGAGATCGAGCAGCGCTACGGTCGGATCGTCGACTTCGAACGCGAGCTCGTCGAGGCCGGCACCACCATTGTGAAGGTCATGCTGCACATCAGTGCGGAGGAGCAGAAGGCCCGACTGGCCGATCGTCTCGACCGGCCCGACAAGGTGTGGAAGTACAACCCGGCCGACCTCGACGAGCGTGCGCTGTGGCCGCAGTACCAGCAGGCGTATCAGATCGCGCTCGAACGGACCTCGACGACGGATGCCCCGTGGTTCGTGATTCCCGCCAATCGCAAGTGGTACGCGCGCATCGCCGTGCAACAGCTGTTGCTCGCGGCCTTGCGCGCACTCGACCTGCACTGGCCGACGGTGGACTTCGACGTGGAGGCGGAGAAGGCGCGACTCGCGGCATCCAACCCCGCCTGATCCCCAAGGGTCGTCAGTCGACCGGCGCGAGGGCCTCGACGATCGGGCGGAACTTCATCCGCGTCTCCAGCAGTTCGCGCTGCGGCACCGATTCGCTCACTATGCCCGCACCGGCATATGCCGTGATCGTGTCGTCGCGCACCTGTGCGCTCCGCAGTGCGACGGCCCACTCGCCGTCCCCGTCCGCACCGATCCAGCCGACCGGGCCGGCGTAGCGTCCCCGATCGAAGGGCTCCAACTGCTCGATCAGCGCAAGCGCCGTCGCGGTCGGGGTGCCGGCGACCGCGGCCGTCGGGTGCAGGGCCCGCACCAGGTCGAGTGAGGTGGAGCCATCGCTCAGTTCGCCCTCGATGTCGCTCGCGAGGTGCCAGAGGTTGGGCAGCTTCAGGGTGAAGGGCTGCTCGCTGGCCGTGACGTCGGCGCTGTGCGCGCGAAGCGAGGCGAGCACGTTCTGCACGGCGAACTCGTGTTCGTCCTGATCCTTCTGCGAGGTGGCGAGCGCGACGGCCGCGGCCTGGTCGCTCTCGGCATCCGTTCCCCGGGCGGCGCTGCCGGCGAGCACCCGCGCGGAGACCGAACCGCCGTCGACGCTCACCAGCGTCTCGGGGCTCGCGCCGAGAAATCCGTCGACGCAGAAGGTCCAGCAGTCCGGATAGCGCGTGCCGAGTGCGTCGATGACCCGACGGATGTCCGCGCCGGCCGGCAGGGTCCCGACCAGCTCGCGGGCCAACACCACCTTGCTCAGCTCGTGCGCGTGGATGCGCGCCACCGCGGCGGATACCGCGGCGACGTAGCCCTCGGCGTCCAGCGACCCGGGCCGGAGCGTGACCTCGACCTCGTCGCCGAAGGGCACAGCCGGCGGGGGAGCGGGATGCCCGGCCCCGACGCGGGTGACCCAGCTCTGGTCGTGGTCGCGGCCGACGATCAGCTCGGGCACGATGAGCACGCTGGTCTCGGTGGAGTGATCGGAGAAGGCGAAGGACCCGAGGGCGAGCAGCCCCGTGCCGGTCCTCTGGAGCGGGTCGGTGATCGTGGCGGCCGCCACCAGCGAGCGCCAGGCGGCCGCGGCATCCGTAAATCTGGTCGGCCCGCAGAATTCGAGCCGCACCGCCTCGCCGATGCCCACGAGTCCGAGGCCGCGACGCGACCAGAGCAGCGGATGCCGACGGTCGAGCATGGGGACCAGCGGCCCGGGATCGGAGATCTCCGTCGTCGTGACCCGGAGTGCGGGAGGGCCGGTGGGGGCGGGTGAGGTGGCCACAGGCCAAGACTAATCGTGGTCTCCTGAAGGCCCGGTGACGCCCAGGTTGGCTCAACTAGACTTGTCGGGTGGCCAAGGCAGATCTGAGCAAGCAACCCGGCGAGGTAGCGGCGATGTTCGATGGGGTCGCGAAACACTACGACCGCACGAACGGCGTGCTGTCGATGGGCAACTCCCCGATCTGGCGTGCCGCGACCGTGCGTGCCGTGGCACCGAAGCCGGGCGAGAAGATCCTCGACATCGCGGCCGGCACCGGCACGAGTGCCGCCGCCCTGGCCAAGTCGGGAGCGGATGTCACCGCCGCCGACTTCTCGCCGGGCATGATCGAGGTCGGCCGGCGCCGTCATCCGAAGCTCACGTTCGTGCAGGCGGACGCCATGGCGCTTCCCTTCGACGACAACAGCTTCGACGCGGTGACCATCTCCTTCGGTCTGCGCAACATCGAAGACCCGAAGAAGGCGCTCAGCGAGATGTTCCGCGTGATGAAGCCGGGCGGTCGCCTGGTGATCTGCGAGTTCTCGAAGCCGTCGCGCGCCATCTTCCGGGCCGGATACACCGCGTACATGCGATTCGTGATGCCGCGCATCGTCGGTGCGACGAGCTCCAACCCCGAGGCGTACACCTACCTCGCCGATTCGATCCGCGACTGGCCCGACCAGCAGACCCTGAGCCAGTGGATCCGCGGTGCCGGGTTCACCCGCGTCGCCTACCGCAACCTCACCTTCGGCATCGTCGCCCTGCACCGGGGCCACAAGCCGCTGAAGGCAGCGGTCAAACGCACTCGCAAACCGAAAGAGACGACACCACAGTGACCCCGAGCGTGCCCGTCGCCCGCCGCAGCAGCCTCAGCTCTGCACTCGGACTCGGCGAGAAGCTCTTCTCCTCGGCGAGCGAGCGGCGTTTCGCGACCGCCATCGAGACCGGTCTCGACGCGGTCGAGGAGGGGCTCTCGCATGAGATGTCCTTCGCCGACAATCTCGCGGATGTCACGAGCCGCTACCTGCTCGATGCCGGGGGCAAGCGTGTGCGCCCGACGCTCACCCTCCTCACCGCCCAGCTCGGCGAGGGCAACAGTCCCTCGGTGATCGCGGCCGCGGAGGCGGTGGAGATCACCCATCTCGCGTCGCTCTACCACGACGACGTCATGGACGAGGCGAACATGCGCCGCGGCGTTCCGACCGCGCAGGTGGTCTGGGGCAACTCGGTCGCGATCCTCACCGGCGACCTCCTGTTCGCCCGTGCCAGCAAGCTGGTGGCGAGTCTCGGCGAGGCGGCGATCACGCTGCAGGCCGACACCTTCGAGCGACTCTGCATCGGACAGCTGCACGAGACGGTCGGACCGCGCGAGGGCGAAGACCCGATCGAGCACTACATCCAGGTGCTCTCCGACAAGACCGGTTCGCTCATCGCCGCTGCCGCCCAGATGGGAATCATCTTCGGCAACGCACCGGCCGAGTTCCGGGTGCCGGTCACGGTGTTCGGCGAGAAGATCGGCATCGCCTTCCAGCTGATCGACGATGTCATCGACCTCGCCGCCGAGGAGGAGGAGACCGGCAAGACGCCGGGCACCGACCTCCGGTCCGGCGTCGCGACCCTGCCGCTGCTCTACCTGCGCGAGCTCGCCCAGACCGACACGGATGCCGCGGCGCTGCTCGAGCGCATCGAGCGCGACGTGACGGCGGCCCAGTTCGGCGGCGCGGGTGAGTCAGAGCGCGAGGAAGACATCGCCGCCGCGATCGCGGAGCTCCGCGACCACGAGGTCACCAGCCGCACCCTCGCCGAGGCGCACCGCTGGGCGCGGGAGGCCGTCGAGGCGCTTTCTCCGCTGCCCGATGGTCCGGTCAAGAAGGCGCTCACACGCTTCGCCGACACGATCGTCGATCGCTCGCACTAGCTCCACGTACGCCAGTCTCCCAGTCCGCCGGCCGCCCTCAGTGCGGCCTCCGCTACGAAGGACCACCATGACCAAACTCAGACTCGCCATCGTCGGCGCCGGTCCCGCCGGAATCTATGCCGCGGACATCCTGACCAAGACGGAGAAGCACTTCGACGTCTCGATCGACCTGTTCGAGCAGCTGCCGGCACCCTACGGGTTGGTGCGGTACGGCGTGGCCCCCGACCACCCGCGCATCAAGGGCATCATCACGGCGCTGCGGGATGTTCTCGACTCGGGCCACATCCGCCTGTTCGGCAACGTCGACTTCGGGCGCGACATCACGCTCGCCGACCTGAAGAAGCACTATCACGCGGTGATCTTCTCGACCGGCGCCATCCGGGATGCGCCGCTGGTGATCCCCGGCATCGAGCTCGAGGGCAGCTTCGGAGCCGCGGACTTCGTGAGCTGGTACGACGGGCACCCTGATGTGCCGCGCACCTGGCCGCTCGACGCGCGAGAGGTCGCCGTGCTGGGCAACGGCAACGTGGCGCTGGATGCCGCCCGCATGCTCGCGAAGCACGCGGAGGATCTGCTGCCGACCGAGATCCCCGACAACGTGTACGAGGGCCTCAAGCATTCTCCGATCACCGATGTGCACGTCTTCGGACGCCGCGGGCCGGCCCAGGTGAAGTTCTCACCGCTCGAGCTGCGCGAGCTCGGTGAGCTGCGTGACGTCGACATGATCGTCTACGACGAGGACTTCGACTACGACGAGGCATCGAAGGCGGCGATCGCCAGCAACAAGCAGGTCTTCGTGATCGACAAGGTGCTGAACCAGTGGCGTGCGCGCGAGACCGGCACCGCGTCGCGTCGCCTGCACCTGCACTTCTTCGCCAACCCGCTGGAACTGGTGGGAACGGATGCGGTGGAGGCGATCCGTTACGAGCGCACGCGGCCAGACGGCGAGGGCGGTGTCGTCGGCACCGGTGAGATCCGTGAGATCCCGGTACAGGCCTTCTACCGTGCGGTTGGATACTTCGGCTCGCCGCTGGACGGCATCCCGTTCGATGAGAAGCGCGGCGTCATCCCGAACCGCGAAGGTCAGGTGCTGAACGATCAGGACGAGCAGCTGTACGGCGTCTATGCGACCGGGTGGATCAAGCGCGGTCCGGTCGGTCTGATCGGCCATACCAAGAGCGACGCGATGGAGACCATCAAGCACCTCGTCAACGACGAGGCGAGCTGGTGGAGCCCGGCCGAGCCCGACGATGAGTCGATCGTCGAACTGCTGCGCAGTCGCGGGGTGGACTTCACCACGCTCGACGGCTGGCACAGGCTCGACGAGTTCGAGCTCGCCCTCGGCGCCGCCGCCGGTCGCACCCGCATCAAGGTCGTGCCGCGCGACGAGATGGTGGAGATCTCGAACGCCTGACCTCGGTGGTCGAGTAGGCCGCGACGAAGGAGCAGCCGTATCGAGGCCCTTCGGCAATAGCTGTCATCGACGAAGCGACAGAGTGAGCGCCAATAGGCCTCGATACGCGAACGCGCCAGAGCGCGTGCGCTACTCGACCAGCGGTAGGCGCGTGCGCTACTCGACCAGCGGGCAGGGGACTACTGCACCGCCGCGGTGAGGCGGGCGGTGTTATCGAGCACCTTGGAGCGCAGCGGTCGCGTGAGCCACTCGTCGAGAGTCACCTCGATGCTGTTCTCGCGGTAGCTCTGCTCGATCTCGCGCAGCCGGTTCACCGCATCGCGGCCGTGCAGCATGATCGAGATCTCGAAGTCGAGACTGAACGAGCGCATGTCCATGTTGCTCGAACCCACGACGGCGACATCGTCGTCGATGGTGAAGTGTTTCGCGTGCAGCAGCGTCGGTGCGCGGAACAGCCAGATCCGCACTCCGGCTCGCAACAGTGCCTCGTAGTAGCTGCGCTGGGCGTGGTAGACGACCGCCTGGTCGGCGACCTCCGAGGCGAACAGCTGCACGTCGAGGCCGCGATATGCGGCATTGGTGATGGCGTACAGCATCGAGTCGTCCGGCACGAAGTACGGACTCGTGATGATCACCTTGTGCTGGGCGCTGTACACCAGGGCGTTGAACAGACGCAGGTTGTTCTCCAGGTCGAAACCGGGCCCGCTCGGCACCACCTGGGCATCCAGAGCATGGGGCAGTTTCGGCCGCGTCTCGGTCGGCGTCTCCCGCAGCAACAGCTCGTTGGTCTCGCTGTACCAGTCGGTCACGAACAGCGCGTTGATGCCCGCCACGATCGGCCCCTCGAAGCGCACCATCAGGTCTTTCCAGTGCAGACCGCGACGGATGTTTCCGCGCTTGTTATAGCTGGAATCCACGAGATTCTGCGAGCCGGTGAAGGCCTCCTCGCCGTCGATCACGACCAGCTTGCGGTGATTGCGCAGGTCGGGGCGCTGGTACTTGCCCTTCAGCGGCTGCACCGGCAGCATCAGGCGCCACTGGGTACCGATCGCGGTGAGCTTCTTTATGGTGCGACGGTAGTGCGGCGACCGCACGGAGGCGATGTGGTCGAGCAGCACGCGCACGGTCACCCCGCGCTTCACCGCCGCCTCCATCGCGTCGAAGAACGGGGCAGTGGTCGGGTCCCACGAGACGAGGTAGAACTCGACGTGCACGTAGCGCTCGGCGGTACCGATCGCCTCGGTCATCGCCGCGAGCGACTCCTCGTACTCGGTGTAGAACTTCGCGGTATTACCGCCCACCAACGGCATCGAGCCGAGGGTGCGGTTCAGCTCGACGATCGGCTGCAACCAGGTCGGGAAGGTCGCGTCGCGGGTGACCCGATCCATCCCCTCCGTCGTTTCGAGAATGTAGGAGTTGATCTCCCGCTGCTTCTCTCGACGCTTCTTCGGCAGCTTCGTGCTGCCGACCAACAGGAACAGGATGATGCCCACGTAGGGGATCAGGAAGATGGCGAGCAACCAGGCCGTCGCCGTCTGGGGCTTGCGGTTCTGCGGCACGTAGATGACCGCGAGCACCCGGATGATGATGTCGATGACGAGCACCACGATCGCGTAGGTGACGTTGACGCCCTCGCTCGTCACGCGTTAGCCCCGACCGACCGGGCTCATCGGAAGTTGACGAACTGCAGGTCCACATCGATGTCGGAACCCTTGAGCAACGCCATCGTCGCCTGCAGATCGTCGCGGCTCTTCGAGGTGACCCGCAACTCGTCGCCCTGGATCTGCGACTTGACGCTCTTCGGTGCCTCATCGCGGATGATCTTCGAGATCTTCTTCGCGTCCTCCGAGGAGATGCCGTTCTTCAGGCCGACCTCGATGCGGTACTCCTTGCCGGAGGCGTACGGGTCGCCGGCGTCGAGGCTGCGCAGGCTGATGCCGCGCTTGATGAACTTGGCCTCGAGCACCTCGAGCACTGCCTTCACCCGGTCTTCGGAGGAGGCCTTCAGCAGCAGCTTCTCACCGCTCCAGTCGACCTCGGCGCCGACGTTCTTGAAGTCGTAGCGCTGAGCGATCTCCTTCTGTGCCTGGTGGAGGGCGTTGTCGGCCTCCATCTTGTCGACCTTGCTCACGATGTCAAAGGTTGGATCAGCCATGCCAGCAGTTTAAGGGGAGCGGCCAGGCATGATGGGGGAACCATGCCAAAAGCCGCCCGCGTCGCCCTCATCACCGCAGCCGGTGTCACGGGCCTGGCGCTGGTTGCGGCGATCGCCTTTCTCGCCCTCCCCGAGCGCGTCCGGCAGGCGGTGACGGATGTCGCGGGCCAGCAGCAGCCCGTCGCCCGCTACGCCCCGGCCGCTCCCGTCACCGCCGCACGCACCCCGACCGGGCCCGGGATCGCCGGCCTGGCCGACGCCCGCTGGCTTGAGGAGACCACGACGGCCACCGGCATCCCGCGCCGCGCTCTCGCTGCCTACGCGGGTGCGGCCATCGACAAGCAGCACACGAATCCGACCTGTGGCATCGGATGGAACACGCTTGCCGGTGTGGGCGAGATCGAGTCGCATCACGGCACGATTTTCGGCGGACGCATCACCGCGAACGGCGACGCGGTTCCCGCCATCTACGGGGTGAACCTCGATGGCGTCGGCACCGCGCACGTGCCGGACTCCGACGGCGGCGAGATCGACGGTGACCCGGGTGGCGACCGCGCGGTCGGCCCGATGCAGCTCATCCCCGAGGCCTGGCGCAACTGGCACGGCGACGCGAACAGCGATGGCGTGCAGAACCCGCAGAACATCGACGACGCCGTGCTCGCCGCCGCGTCGTACCTCTGTCGCGCGGGTGGCGACCTCGGCACGGAGAGCGGATGGCGCACCGCCGTGCTCGCCTACAACGCCTCGGACCAGTACCTCGCCGACGTCGCCCGCAACGCGGTCGGCTATGCGCGGGATGCCGGCTGACCCGAGCGTTCAAACCTGGCCCGCGAAACCTGTATCCTTGAACCGCACGTTCGTGGGGGTCACCCCGTCGAGCGTGCGCAAGATGGCAAGTTACCCAAGCGGCCAAAGGGATCTGACTGTAAATCAGACTGCTACGCATTCGGGGGTTCGAATCCCTCACTTGCCACCATCACGAGGGCTCGGTCACGCACCGGGCTCTCGTGCGTTAACCGCCCCACTTCACGCAGGGAGCACAGGATGACGTCACACCTCGGCACCGATTCGAACAGCACCGACGAGCTGCTGGCCATCGCCCTCGCGATCGCCCTCGAGGCCGGGGAGCTGGCTGCGGCACGTCGTGCCGAGGGGGTCGAGGTGGCCGCGAGCAAATCATCCGTCGAGGACATCGTGACCGCGGCCGACCGCGAGACCGAGGCGCTCATCCGCGCGCGGCTGCGGGAGCAGCGGCCCGACGACGGTTTCTTCGGGGAGGAGAGCGGCGCCGAGGCCGGCACCAGCGGGCTGACCTGGGTGGTCGATCCGATCGACGGCACGGTCAACTTCCTGTACGGCTTTCCGAACTACGCGATCAGCATCGCCGTCGTGGCCGGTGAGCCCGACCCGGCCGCCTGGACCGCGCTCGCCGGTGTGGTGCTCAACCCCGCCAACGGTGAGGTCTACACCGCGACTGCCGGCGGCGGCGCCTATCTCGGCGAGCAGCGGCTGAGCGTCGCCACCCCTGTCGACCTCTCGCAGGCCCTCATCGGCACCGGTTTCTCGTACCGGGCCGCGGTGCGCCGGGAGCAGGCCGCGGTGATCGCCGGACTCATCGGCGAGGTGCGCGATATCCGCCGGATGGGGTCCGCGGCTCTCGACCTGTGCGCCGTGGCGTCGGGCCGTCTCAACGCGTACTTCGAGCGCGAGCTGAACGCCTGGGACCAGGCTGCCGGTGCCCTCATCGCCACCGAGGCCGGCGCCCGGGTGAGCGGTCTGCGCGGTGCGCCGCCCACCTCCGCTTTCGTGCTGGCCGGCGAGCCGACCGTCGCCGCGGAACTCGAGAAGATCCTGTTGCGTCTCGGCGCCTGAGTCTGGGAATGGGGTGCACGGTCGTGTCCTCGGTTTGCCCGACTGGGTCATTTGACCTACGCTTTATGAGTTCGTTATAAAGACTCACGCTGATCCACCCCAACGTTCCACTGTTGGGCGGTTTGGATTCATTGCTCGCCGTCCACGAAGGAACCCTGTGATTTTTGCTCCATCGCTCGCCTGCGCTCTGCGCCAGACGACCCCGATCGGAGTGAAGTAGCAGTGGCCTTCGACTGGAGTCTGGATTCTGACAACGGCACCGCCGAGAGCGCGGTCGAGCCGAACATCAACGACCTCATGGGCGGCGACGCCTCGATCGTGGTCGAGCCCGCGGGGCTGACCCCGGTCACCGGCCCTGCGCCTCTCCCGACCCGTCGCTCGCTGCGTCAGGCCGCCCAGGCTGCGCCGAAGACGGTGCGCACGTCGCGTCCCGTCCCCGTCGCGCGCGAGGACGTCAGCATCGAGACGGTGCCCGACACCGTGTCGACGGCGACCGACATCCTGGCCGTGCTCACCGCCGCCCCGACCGAGCCTGCTGCCCGAGCGGCCGAGCCGACCGGTTCCGAGCCCGCAGCCCGAGTGGCCGAGCCCGCCGCGACACCCGTCGTCCCCGCGCCGTCGGGCGAACAGCCGACGACGCGACGCGCGGCACGCATGGCCGCGATGAGTGCGCCGGCCGTGCCCACACCGTCTGGTGCAGCGCGGGCCACCGTCGTGCCGCCGACGGCCGCACCGACGTCGTCGCGCCGAGCCGCAGCATCAGCTCGCCCGACCGCATCAGCTCGCCCGACTGCCTCCGG